>WNGE01009223.1_pt1 | contig 10422 bp, 8 predicted proteins | sample 5400651 | NCBI WGS metagenome assembly WNGE01 (sample SAMN13153370, study PRJNA577476) | soil metagenome | isolation source: 60 cm soil or saprolite under grassland replicate 2 | place: USA:California | collected 2016-06-15
CAGCACAAGGGTAATATACCACACGGCGTCAATCGGCATCCGCGATAGCGCAATAGTGATTTGCGAGGAGTGGGCAATATCAAGAAGGTGTGTGAGTTCTTAAGGGGGGTGGGCTCGCGATGATAAACCAGCATCTGCATAGGCACCGAAACACTCTGCTCCGAATTCTCCTCTAGAGGTAACATGCTAGAGAAAGTTGTTATGAATACATTTGGAGGACTTTCTCTTTTTGATCACCCTTCCCTAATTTATTACTCGCCTGCGGAAGGATTGGATGCCAATAAAAAGAAACGCCACAAACGTTACGCTCAACCCCAGAATCACCCAGCCTATGTCAAGCGTAGGGATCATATGCCCATTGATACTCGGTACCATGGCATAGCGCAGTCCCTCTGCTGCATAGGTCAGTGGATTGAAGAGCGTAATTATCTGGAACCACTTGATTGAGCCAAGCGTACCCCAGGGATAATACGTACAACCGGTGAAGATCAACGGCGTGAAGATGAGTGAGAACATCAGGCCAATCTGCTCCGGTTTGACCAGTGTACCGATAGTTGTGGTCTTTCCAGCCCCGTTTGGTCCTAACAGGCCAAAGATCTCACCCCGTCCCACTGTAAATGAGATGTTATCTACAGCGTTGACTACCGCCTTAGGATAGCGTTTGACGAGATTCCTCACCTCGATAGCGCCTTCTTGCTCAGAGTTGGCAGATGCAATTTGTTTACCTGGTGTTGCTGAAGTGCCCATAACGAATGACTATCCTTTTTCTTTCTTTCTTGGATATCTTCTCAGTTAGGGTTTCCCCAATCGCTCGAATTGACCTGAGTACGACTATCCCATACAATACAATATATATCAGCAGGGCAATCCTACCTGCTAGCAACTTGAGGAGAAAACATGCGTATTCGTAAAGCCGTGCTACCCGTTGCCGGGCTAGGCACACGTGTACTACCCGCCAGCAAAGTTATTCCGAAAGAAATGCTACCACTCGTCGATAAACCGACGTTGCAATATATCGTGGAAGAGGCTGTTGCCGCTGGCATCGAAGAAATTATTTTCGTGACCAGCCGCAGCAAGCGCAGCATTGAAGACCATTTTGACATGTTTCCCGAATTGGAGATGGTCCTGGAACGAAAAGGGAAGCAGAAAGAACTAGAGGAGCTGCACCGTGTGGAAACCATGGCAACTTATACTTCGGTGCGGCAGCCCGAACCTCGCGGATTGGGCCACGCCATTTTGTGTGCCAGAGAACTTGTGGGCAACGAGCCATTCATCGTTATGCTGGGCGATGACCTGGTTGCCCTAGAGACTCCCTGCCTGCCGCGTATGATAGAGATACATGAACAATATGCTGGCTCGGTTCTCTCGCTCTTTCAATCGCCGCCCGAACAGATCTCTTCCTTGGGTATCGTCTCCGTTGAAGACGTTGGGCCAGATGTCGTCAAAGTAACCCATCTCGTCGAAAAGCCGGCTCTGGAAGAGGCTCCCTCAGACTTAGCTGTAGCAGGGCGATACATACTGACACCGGATATCTTTGAAGTTTTGGAAAAGACTCCTCCTGGCAAAGGTGGGGAGATTCAAGTTACCGATGCTATAGAAATGCAAGCACAGGCAGGTCGTTGCTATGGTCTTCGCTTCACTGGTATACGCTATGATACAGGTACCCCTCTTGGATTGTTGACGACTTCCATCGCTTATGCCCTCAAGCGCTCCGATATTGGCCCTGAACTACGTAAGTATATGCAACAAGGGCTAAAAGAATAGGGCGCATATTTTAAGCTTGAATGGGCAGTTCCTGCCTGCGCCAGGAACTGCCCATTCAAGCTTAAAAAATCAGGTTGGCTGCTGTTATTTATGCGCCTTTCGACAGCGGTACGATGATATTGCCATCGTTGCCACAGCCTGTGAAGTGTAATCCATCTGCCTGCTCTGTAACGCCTGTACAGGTATAGGTTTTGGCCGCCGAAAGTGGCGCTGGAACTATAGCATGCTGTACTATATCACTGACAGAACATTGTTCGCCGTTGTTCTGAATGGTGAAAGTACGTACTACTACAGTGTCTACACCTGTGGTTGTGAAACTGAGTGAGGCCGCGTGGCACTTTTGATATGCCTGCCAGAAACAGTCTTCGGCCTGCTTTACAGCCGGTCCATTCAGAGGTATGCCTCGGGGATTAGTTCGCACGCTGCCACATTTCTGCACCTGCGTGGACTTTGTGGGGGTAGGATTCTGTGAACCACTTGAACTCGAAGCACAAGCAGCTATTCCGGCACTAATAACAGCCACTAGCAGCCCTATGCTAAGCACGGCAAGTGTCCTTTTCAGGCGCCTTAGATGATATCGTTGTAGTATTTGTAACATCTCTTATCCTCCTCGTGTTTCATTACAAAGCACTCTGTATAGATATAAGACGTTATCCACTGTAAAAAGTTCCCGCGTGGGGCTTGCCCGGCAGAAACGGGAATTGAGTAGCCAGAAGGTCGCATACATGAAAGTTGTCTTGACATCGGGTATGTGACTGAGGTATTATCCACGAGTGGGATGTTATCCCAACTCAACAAGAAATATGGGCGGTTGCTGAAATTGGTAGACAGGACAGACTTAGGATCTGTTGGTGATGAACCGTGAGAGTTCGAGTCTCTCACCGCCCACTATCTATGTAAGGGGTTGCGCCAATATGCGGGAGTGGCTCAGTGGTAGAGCATCTCCTTGCCAAGGAGAAAGTCACGGGTTCGATCCCCGTCTCCCGCTCCAGGTTTGCCTGAGCATCGGAGAGCGGTAAGTGTAGCTATCGCGTCCCCTGGATTCACCAGGCCGGAGCAGACGCCGGTTTCTACAGCATATCGTCATAGTGGGCAAGTACATATGCAACCCACACAGCATAGATCACGATCTGTTGCAGGGTACTAAACGTTGAAGATGCTGAAAACTGCTGGCTCTGTCCCGGGGTGGTCTATGGAATGGGTGGTGATTGCCTCTCTGTGCTTCCCAACTTGGTCTAGTTATTTTATTCTGTTGCTACGACCAATGTGCGATACGTAGCTTTGAGTTGTATATATAATTAGTAAGATAGTCTGCACACCAGTTGGAGGAAATGTGAAAGTCTCGGTCGAAAAGTTACCAACCAGTGAAGCCGTCCTTGAAGTAGATTTGACCTGGGACGAACTGGAAAAAGCCTCGGATAAGGCGTACCGCAAGCTGGTACAAAAAGTTGACGTGCAGGGCTTTCGCCGAGGCAAGGCTCCGCGCTCTTTGCTAGAGCGCAGGCTTGGCAAAGAATATATTTACCAGCAAGGTCTCGACGACCTTATTTCTGAAACCTATCGCAACACTGTTAAAGAGCACGAACTTGTTCCTCTTACCCAACCAGAACTGGACACTCCGGTCTTCGAGATAGGTCAGCCCTACCATTTCAGCCTTAAAGTGCCAATTATCACTCCTGTTGAGTTGGGTGACTATTCTTCGCTTCACTTTGAGCGTGAAGATGCCGATGTTACCTCTGAGGAAGTGGAACAGGAGCTAGAGTCCTTGCGTAATCGCCAGGCTACCTGGCACGAAGTTGAACGGCCCGCTGACTATGGTGACCGTGTGACTGTCGATTTAAAGCTTACTATCGAAGATAAGACGATCTCGGACTTGAAAGATAATCCCTTTGAACTCACGCGGGAACGTCATGGCCTCTTTTCTGGCATGGATGAGCATATTGTGGGCATGCAGGTAGGAGAGAGCAAGGAATTTACTACTATACTGCCAGCTGACTACACTAATACCGATTTGGCCGGAAAAGAAGCCCATTACGTGGTTACCCTTTACAAGATAGAGGTCAAAGAAGTTCCTGAGTTGGACGATGAGTTAGCTAAACAGGTCAGTAACTCCCAGTCTGAGACCCTGGAAGACCTGCGTAAGGCTATCAGTGACCAGATTGAGGAAAACAAGAAGCGACGTGTTAACGATGAACTGCGCGATAAAGTCATCAATGCGGTGATTGAGCAATCCCAAATTACTATTCATCCCCTGCTGATCCAGGAAAAAGCCGAGCGGATGCTGCACCAGCTTTCACATTTATTGGAGCAACAGCACATGTCCCTGGACCAATACCTGATGATGGTACGTAAGACACGAGAAGAGTACTTAAAAGATATTCAGCCTGAAGCAGAAGAGCAGGTAAAGCGTGAACTTGTACTGGACACAGTTGCGAGCAAAGAACATATAGAGATCTTACCCGAAGAGTTAAATGGACTGCTGCAGCTTTATGCTCAAGCAGGGCAAGAGTTGGGCTCAGAAGCCCAGACCCGCGCCCTGGTAGTAACCTATCTACGAGAGAAGGCTATTAAACGGCTGCTAGAACTGACGACCGATCCTGATCCTGACGCAGAAACCCCTGTAGAGGAAAACGAGGAGACCGCTATAGCCAATGCCGAGGCTGCCGTATTAGCCGGTGAATCAGGGGAAGCGGGGGGAGATGGAGAACCAGACGAAGCGGTGCTGACAGATACAACGAATACTACAGATACGGAAGCTAAAATCGTTGAAATTGAAGAGCCTGTAGTAAATCCTGCACCCGTGGCAGGTGAAACAATTGCTGATGTCGTAGAATAGAGATATAGCTATCATATGTTGCTCTTTAGTTACATGTGAGGGAAAGGTAACGAATAAACGTGGCAAACTCGAAAAATACGCGAATGACGTACCGCTGCTCATTTTGTGGCAAGAGCCAGGATCAGGTACAGAGACTCATTGCCGGCCCAGGTGGCGTTTACATCTGTGATGAATGTATCGACCTCTGCCGGGAGATTATCGAAGAGGAGCAGGCGACGGTTACAAGGCCGCGCCTGCAAGCAGGCAAGATTCCACCCCCAAAGAAGATTTATGAGCAATTGAGCCAGTACGTGATCGGGCAGGAACGAGCCAAAAAGACGCTGGCGGTGGCCGTATACAATCACTATAAGCGTATTAATGTGGGCATGCAGATTGACGACGTTGAGCTTGGGAAGAGCAATATCCTCATGATTGGCCCGACAGGTTGTGGCAAAACCTTGTTGGCGCAGACGCTGGCGAAGATATTGGATGTTCCTTTCTGTATTGCCGACGCGACCGCCCTCACGGAAGCTGGCTACGTTGGTGAAGATGTTGAGAACATTCTGTTACGTCTTATTCAAACGGCAGATTTTGATGTGGCACGTGCTGAATGTGGCATTGTCTATATTGACGAAATCGACAAGATTGCCCGTAAGTCCGATAATCCATCTATCACCCGTGATGTTTCCGGTGAAGGTGTACAACAGGCACTCCTCAAGATTATTGAAGGCACCATTGCCAATGTACCCCCGCAGGGTGGACGCAAGCATCCTCACCAGGACTTCATTCAAATCAACACGTCCAATATCCTCTTCATCTGTGGAGGAGCGTTTGAAGGATTAGACAAGATCGTCGAGCAGCGTATAGGCACTAATAAGTCAATGGGCTTTAGAAGCAAAGCGTCTAAGGACGGCTCAGATGCCCACGAATCAATTTTAACGCATCTTATTCCTGATGATCTTCTCAAATATGGCTTGATTCCTGAGTTTGTGGGGCGTCTACCCGTTGCTGTCTCGTTGGATAGCCTCGATAAAGATTCCTTGATCCGTATTTTGACTGAGCCCAAAAACGCCATTATCCGGCAGTACCAGAAATTTTTACAGCTCGATCGCGTTGAGTTGGTCTTCACCAATGACGCTCTTGATGCCGCTGCTGAAGGAGCTATGAAGCAGCGCACCGGAGCCCGGGGACTGCGCAGTATCATCGAGGATGTGCTCCTGGACGTGATGTACGAAATCCCATCACGTGGCGATGTGAAAAAAGTCATTATCAATGCCGATGTGATTACTGCTCATAATAAACCTTTATTAGAGACACGCAGTAATCGAACAACTGCATATCCTGAAGATGAGTCTGCATAGTGCAGGCTCATCAATTTTTTTGTAGCCTGAAATATGTATTTCTATCGCGAAAGGAAGTAGGCGGAAAACCATGAGTGAACAAGAACGCCAGGAAACACCTCAGGATACCGGCGAGGTATATCCCCTGGTGGCGTTAAAAAACATGGTTGTATTTCCGCGCACCCGCATGACGCTGGCAATTGCGCGTGAGAAGTCCGTACGTGCTATCGAAGAAGCAATGATGCGGCCTGACCATACTCTGATTACTGCATCACAGCATAATCCAGATATTGATGATCCTCAGCCAAAGGATATCTACCCGATTGGAGCCCTGGTCGAGATCACAACGATGCACCGGCAGCATGATGGTAGCCTTCAGGTGCTGTTAAGCGGTATTCGTCGTGTCAAAATTGAAGAATACCTTGACCTCGAACCATTTATTCGCGTCCGCATGAATGTGCCACAGGAGTCCCAGGCTCGTGGTCCTCAGTCCGATGCCCTGGTGCGCCATGGCACGAACCTCTTTGAGCGTTATGCCCAGTTGAATCGTCGTTTTTCGGTAGAAGATATTAATTCAATCGTTGGCATCAAAACACCGGCACGACTGTCGGATATGCTTGCAGCACACCTGGTTACTAATCCACAACAACAGCAGGATCTTCTGGAGACACTCGATCCATTGGAGCGTTTAGAGAAAATCTGCGTGATTATGGGCAATGAAATCGAAATTCTTGAACTGGAAGCAACTATACGTAGCCGTGTGCGTTCGCAGGTAGATCGGACACAAAAAGAGTTTTACCTGCGTGAGCAACTGCGTGCCATCCAGGAAGAGTTGGGGATGGAAATATCCACCGAGGTGGATGAGTTACGTGCCAGGCTCAACGAAAAGTCCCTACCAGCTGAGGTTGCCACGAAGGTACGTAAGGAGATTGACCGGCTGGAGCGTACGCCTCCTCAATCCGCTGAGATAGCGGTACTGCGCTCATACATTGACTGGGTATTGGCCCTGCCTTGGAATGAACGAAGTGAAGATAGCTTTGATATTGAAAAGACGCGGCGTATCCTGGACGAAGATCATTACGGGTTAGAAGGTATCAAGGAGCGCATTATTGAGTTCCTGGCGGTACGCCAGTTGCGCCAGCGACTGGCCAGACGTGGTGGATATGCTAAAAGTGAAAGCCAGGGCCAGATTCTCTGCTTCATTGGCCCTCCTGGCGTTGGTAAAACATCGTTGGGCCGTTCGATAGCCAACGCACTGGGACGAAAGTTTGCACGCATTTCGCTTGGTGGTGTACACGACGAGGCTGAGATTCGTGGACATCGCCGTACGTATGTTGGCGCTCTGCCCGGGCGCATTATCCAGTCGATGAAGACCGTAGGTGTACGCAATCCGGTGTTCTTACTTGACGAAATTGACAAACTTTCCGCGGAGTACCGTGGGGACCCCAGCGCGGCACTCTTGGAAGTACTTGATCCAGAGCAGAATAGTAGCTTTACCGATCACTATTTGGAGATTCCTTACGATCTTTCAGAAGTGTTTTTCATCTGTACTGGAAACGTGAAATACGACATTCCACGAGTGCTGGCCGACCGCATGGACATTATTGACCTGCCTGGCTATATGCTTGAGGAGAAAGTCAACATTGGATTACGCCACCTCTTGCCAAAGGTGTTGACCGAACATGGTCTGACACCTGAGCAGGTGAAGATCCCTCAGACTGTTATGCAGCATATTGTTATGGATTACACTCGAGAAGCGGGTGTGCGTAATCTAGAGCGACAATTAGCCATGATTTGCCGCAAGTCAGCACGACGCATTATTGAGAAGCCAGACATGCACCTGCGCTTGACGTTACATAGCCTGGAACAATACCTGGGAGCTCGTCGCTATACCCTCACCCCCGAGAGTCAAAAAACACAGGTGGGCGTAGCCATGGGTTTAGCTGTCACAGAGAATGGGGGCATTCTCTTGCCGGTGGAAGTTGCTACGATGGTGGGCAAGGGCGAGTTGATGGTCACCGGCCAATTAGGTGATATTATGCGTGAATCTGCAGCGGCGGCCCTCTCCTATATTCGCTCGCGCGCTGACGCACTAAATATTGATCCAAATTTTCAAGACAGCACCGACTTACATATTCATTTACCAGAAAACGCTATTCCCAAGGATGGTCCCTCAGCTGGGATTACCATCGCCACAGCACTGATTTCAGCGATTACGGGACGGCCTATACGCGAGAATCTCGCTATGACAGGCGAGATTACCTTGCGTGGGCGCGTACTGGCGATTGGTGGTCTCAAAGAGAAAGTGCTCGCTGCCCAGCAAGCAAACATCCATAACCTGCTAATCCCGGTCGAAAACAAGAAAGATATAGCTGAAATTCCTGTCAAAATCCAGCGGCAAATGCATTTTACTTTTGTGGATACTATGGACCAGGTTATTGAGGCTGCACTGCTTGATGAGCCTCTTGCTGATGCAGAGAGCGAGAAGCAGAACGAGCCACCAGAGAAAGAGTTTCCTGAACCTCGCCCATTGCACAAGGATGAGCGTATAGTGGGCTCACCTGGCCAACATGTACGACACCCCGATGAGCCTGCCAACGAACCGTACGAGGATGATCCATCTTCTTTAATCATTCCCCCGGCGAATCACATTACACCCGATTCCTTCCCACACATACGGGCAGACGATTCCACCAAACCATAGGATTGGATATTTTCCCAGTTATAGCCAGTAGAGTAGAACGTTAAAAGTAGTAGATGGACAAGGCGGAGTAATGGTCGTAAGAGGGTTTTTTATCAATATTCCCTTCCTCGGTCCAGGAAATTGGTAAAAATACCCGTTTTATAGCAAACTAAGTGGTTCACAAGGCCAACCTTTGAGCGTATACTACGTAGTACAGTATATGATGTGGCTGTGAACCCTGCATTTACTTGCTTGAGCTTTTACGCCATACGTTTTACTGAAGGTGTAAGAGATCACATTAGTGGTCTTATACTTAGAAGAAACGAGGAAAACTATCATGAGCTGGAATCCGAATCAGGGACAGGACCCCAATCAGCCAAGTCAGTACGGTGGATATAGTGGCTATAACCCCCCACCACCGCAGCCAACCGACCCCTATAGTGGACCGCAGGGAGGCTACCAACAGGGTGGCCAGCAAGGCGGTTTCCAAAGTGGTCAGCAGCAGTACGGTCAAGGTGGCTACCAGCAGCCGTATGGAGGACCAGGAGCCAGCCAATATGGCCCTAGCACTATGCAAATGGATCCCAAAACTGCAGCAGGTTTAAGCTACATACTCGGTTGGATTACAGGGATCATTTTCTTCCTCATGGAGAAGCAGAATCGCTTCGTGCGCTTCCACGCGATGCAATCAATCCTCTTCTTTGGGGGCTTGAGCGTATTGAGTATTGTTCTCCAGGTCGTTACAGGACTTAATATTCCTTTCATATCCTTCCTTTCCTTCTGTGTAAACGGGCTGTTGGGCATTGTAGGACTGGTAGGTTGGATCGTTTTGCTGATCAACGGTTTTCAGGGCAAGTACTTCAAGTTGCCTGTCATTGGCGATTACGCGGAGAAATACGCAAATCAGGGCGTTGCAGGCATGTAGCCTATATAGCGTAGGTAGAGAACAGGTTCTCGCAAGAAGGTGCAAAATGAGGCCCCTACATATACGTATGTTTTGTGTGTAGGAGCCTCTTCCCTTGATTGCACCCTCCAACTTTTCAGAGCTTACTTCGTAGTACTACTTAACAGTCACTAATCAAAGGAAATACTATCATGGGACAGGATCCCAATCAGCAGAGTCAATATGGTCATGGCTACGGTGGCTACACTCAACCTCCCCGGCCAAGTGATACCTTCGATAGCCAGCAGTATGGGCAACAGCAGGGGAGTGATCAGCAATCCTCCTCTGGACAACAGCAGCAACAGCAGTATGGCACCTACCAACCACCGGGTAGCGCTGCGAGGGGTACGAGCGCTCATGATCCCACCTCAACAGGCCTGAATGCCAGAACTGAGGCACTCATCAGTTATGCCCTATGGTGGTTCAGTGGCCTGATTTTCTTTCTTATCGAGCGCAAGAATCGTTTTGTGCGTTTTCATGCTGCGCAGTCGTTCATCTTCTTTGGTGGCGTGTCTGTGGTCTTAGCCGTTTTGCATTTCATTAGCATTATTCCTATCCTGGGCTTCTTTTTGAGTCTCCCTCTTGCTTTTGCTACTACGATTATTAGTATCCTGGCAGTCATTGTCTGGCTCTTCATGATGTTCCAGGCCTATCGCGGCGTCAACTTCAGACTGCCCATTATCAGTGGTTATGCAGACAGTCTTATAGACAGATTTACCTCAAAAAAGAAGAGACGCACTGTGTGATTTTACAAAGAAGAGCACAATATAATACTGCTATCATCGGCTTGGAAAAGGGGGGTGCCAGCCGCGTGGCTGGCACCCCCCTTTTCCAAGCCCATCAACCTACTTTGCCCGCAACTCCTGCAAATTTGCCA
>WNGE01009231.1_pt1 | contig 10420 bp, 11 predicted proteins | sample 5400651 | NCBI WGS metagenome assembly WNGE01 (sample SAMN13153370, study PRJNA577476) | soil metagenome | isolation source: 60 cm soil or saprolite under grassland replicate 2 | place: USA:California | collected 2016-06-15
TTCCGCTGCTTCCACCCTCGGGGTGGCCCCCCTCGAGCCCGACCCTTCCTCACCCAAGTGGCCGCTGGTGCCCATGATCGAGGCACCTCCGGCTGCGGTGGCCGGTCGTTCCTTCATCTACCGGGTCACCCTGCTCCATCCTGAGAAAGAGCCCTTCCGGTTCTCGTGGTGTCCCCCCTACAGAGAGGAGCTCAAGCTGGGAGGCAAGACGCTCGCTGTCGAGGCCCACGTATTGAACTGCGGGCCGATCGGGGAGATTCCGCCGGACACCGGAGCGCTCTTCGACATGGTCCTTCAGGTCCCCGCAACCACCTCGTTCGGCAAAGCGCAGCTCACTTGGACCCTCGATCCCGGTTATGGCTTCTCCCGCTCTACCGAGGTGATGATCGTCCCCGCATGAGAGGGTCCCGTCAGGTACAGAAATCCGGCATGCACGCCTTCGGGAGAGGCTGCTGGAGGGCGAGGAACCGGTCGTCACCAGCGAGCTGGCGAGGGTTGAACTCGCCAGTGCTATCCGCGCGGCTGCGGAGACCGGCCGGCTCCGTCGTCCGGGGGGAGTGCTTGGCCGCATCGACGCTGACTGCCAGGAGCGAGGACCGATTGCATTGCTTCGCCTTCGGGCCCAGGCCGTTCTACCCGTGGCCTACAGCCTGGTATTGGAGCATCGGTTGCGTAGGCTCGATGCCATCCACCTGGCGGTGGCCCTGGAGGAGTGCCCCACCCTTGCCGGAGACGACGAGGTCGTATTCGAGACAAGTGACGAGGACCAAGCGACTGCTGCTGCCGCTGTGGGGTTCGCATTGGCATGAAGCTCATCGGGTTCGCGCACCGTTCGTTTGCCGAACCTGAAGTCCCAGGTCAAGACGGGAAGTGGTCTTGATTGCGCGGCGCGCGAACCGCCCAGGCACATCCATGGCGAAGACGGTCTCCTTGACCGAGGCCCGCGCGAAGCTCAGCGAGCTGCTCGACGAACTGGAACGCCGGCACGAACACGTCGTCATCACTCGGAACGGCCGGCCAGCTGCTGTCTTGGTTCCTGCGGGTGAGCAGGAGGCCTTGGAGGAAACGTGGGAGATCCTCCAGGATGAAGGGCTCCTCGACGCACTTCGCGATAGCGAGAAGGAGTCAAAGCAGGGCGACTGACCAGCCTCCACGAGGTGAGACGAGAGCTGGGGCTTGCCTGAGCTCCTCCTTACACGTCGGGAGAAAGAGGACCTCGCCGCCCTTCCCCGTGCGATCCAGGAGGCTGTTGTGGAGACCCTCGCCGTGCTCGAAGCCAACCCGGAAGAGCTTGGAAAGGAGCTGCGGGGCCGTCTCCGCGGCTTGTGGCTGTGCCGGGTGGGGAACTACCGCGTTCTCTACACGATCGAGGGGACGAGGGCCAAAATCAGAGTCATCGTCCGCGCTATCCGACACCGAGGAGTTGCCTACAGGCGGCGACGCCGCTAACCAAAGGAGATCGGTTCGCACACCGAGACGCCGGTCGACGAGAGTACGCACGTCACGCCCAGTTTGTGGACGTGAGGGGACGCTATTCGAACCTTCTTGGTCAACTCAATGTTCTGATGCGAGGAGTGCCTGATGCTGCGCAGGATTAGCTCGGCGCAGCCACCGCGAGCCCGAGCGTCTGAGCAGCCCGGACCATCCGATCGTCATAGGTGACGATCCGCGCCAAGTCGGCGCCCAGCTGCTGAGCGGTGGCCAGGTGGATAGCGTCGAGCGACCTGATGTTCGCAGGCAGCATGGAACCGGCGGCGGTCAACACACGGTCGTTCACGCGCGCGAGATCGAGTCGAGTGAGCACGTCCTGGCCCCGGGCGACGACATCGGGACCGAGGGACAGGAGTGCTCTCGCCACTTCGGTCTGCGCCAAGGCGCTGGAGATCAGGGGGCGGCGACGGCGCAAGTATCGTCGGAGGGCGGCAGATTCCGGCTCGCGAACGACGAGCTTTACGATGGCCGAAGAGTCGAGGTACGTCGCTCGCTCAGTGCTCATCGCGCCGCAGGCGTGCGAGCACGCTCGAGGGCGGTTCCTGGCCCCGAGCAAGCTTGATCGGCTCGGGGAGATCCTCCAGCTCGGCGTCGCCGGGCGCCAGGTCACCCGAAGCTCGAAGACGCTCGAGCGGACCTCGCTCGGGAAGCGGTGCGAGGACGGCGACCGGGCGGCCGCGGTCGGTGACTTCGAAGGTTTCTCCAGCTTCGACCCGACGGAGCAGCTCGCTGGCCTTCTGCCGCAGCTCGCGCACGCCCACCTGAGTCATGTGCTATTTGTAGCACATCGGCGGGCCTCTCGCAAGTACCCATCTCCGCTTGTGGAGCGGCAGTCTCGGTTCATCAACCGATTGGCGCAGGGGGCCCGCCGAGGGGCGGCGTTTGAATCCCGCTACCTCTGGGGACCGGAGCTGCTGGTCAGATCCCGTTGAACCGTGGTGGACCTGAGGGGAGTCGAACCCCTGACCTCTTGCCTGCCGAGCAAGCGCTCTACCAACTGAGCTACAGGCCCGCTGAACCGTCCGATTCTACCAAGCGGTCCTCGCGCCTATCTGGATGCAGCTTCCGCCTTCTCGTCCCAATCGAGCATGGGCGCGTCGGTCCATAGGTTGTCCAGCCGGTAGTAATCGCGCTGCTCCTGGCTGAACACGTGGACCACGAAATCCACGAAGTCCAGGAGCATCCACCCCGCCGCCGGCTCGCCTTCACGGCGCACCGGCCTGGTCCCCTGCTCCTTCAAGGTCTTGACGACCTCGTCGGCGATGGTCTTGACCTGGCGGTCGGAGGTCCCGGACACGATCACGAAGTAGTCGGTGATCGTGATCAGATCGCGGACGTCTAGGACCACGATGGCCTCCCCCTGCTTGGAGGACGCGGCCCGGGCCGCCAGCGAGGCAAGCTGCCCTGGGTCCGTCACCGAGCCGCGGACCACCTCCTTGCGCCCGTCAACCTGTCTTGAAGTCCTTTCCTACGACGATGGTTATGTCGGCGACCCCACCCGATCCGGGGCCCACATACACGCTTCCCACGCCCAGGATAGCTCGAACCTGACTGGCCTTCGAGAGGAAGGAAGGGTCAGCGGCCACGATCTGGGTGAGCGCCAGAGGCGACCGTGCCGGTTGGGAAGCCACCACCCGATATCCCAAGCTGGCCAGGCGTGTGGCGATGACGATCACGTCGCTCTTCCGCCCGTTCGCGGTCAGCACGATCACCCGAACCAGCGGCGTGCCCTCCGGGCCGAGGTGGCTCTGGAGAAACTCGGCCACGTCGTCCGGGTCCGCCAGCAGCCCCCCGCCCTCGGTGGGAGCGGCAGGAATCTCCAGGACCGCGGCCTGATGGGCTGCCAGGAGCACCGACCGGACAGCCCGGGCCGAGTCGGTCGTCCCTAACGGACCCGCCCACCGCTGTGAATCGGGCCTCGCCGAGAAGATTCCGGTCAGGACCGCCTCCCACCGCGACGTGCGGTCCAGGTCGGTCCCGGCCTCCAGGAAGGCCATGACCGGACCGCCGGTGAGCCGAGCCGTCCCCGAGAACGTACGCCCGTTCCACACAAAGGGTTCGTCGAGCTGCACCTCGATCGGGCCGATCCGGTCGATCAGCCCTCCCAGGTCCAGGTCGTTCATCAGAACGTAGTGGTTCACCCTTCGGCTCAACGTGGCCTGGGCCGCGGCCACGAGCAGACCCGGGTCCCCCACGGACTCCCCAACGGTCGCGGGCCCTCCTGGGAGGTCCACCAGGGTCTGGTCAGGAATCACCAGGGCCACGGGACCCAAGTTCCCCGGGTTCGAGATCACCGCGACGAATGATGTGGTCTGCATGTTCACGCCCCAGACGAGGAGGGAGGGCGGGGCCGCCGCGGCAGGCCGCTTGGGGGCCGCGCGTCGCTTCGACGTGCGCTGGACGACGACCACGATGCCAGCGACCACGAGGGCGGCGATCAGGAACCAGGCGACCAGCTTTCGGCGAGCGGCGCGGCGCCTCCGTGTGGCCTCTTTCCGGGCCTCCCACCGGGCCAGGATCTCTGGCGGCGGCCAGTCCTTGAGGGGGGGCTGGTCCTCTGGGGGACCCAACATCGGGGACCCTGGCACTCGCGAAGCCGGCCCTCGCTCGGTCCACCGGTCTTCGAACCCCGACTGGCGCCGGCCCTTGGCCTTGCCCCTCACTTCGACTCCCTGTACAGACCCATCTTGTAGATGTAGGCGTGGACGCCCTCAGGGACGAGGTACCGGATGGGCTCTCCCTCCCGAACCCGCCGCCTGACGTCCGTGGACGAGATCGACAGAGCTGGGATGTCCATCACCGAGATGTTGGAATGACCGGAGATGGCCTCCTCCTCGAACCGGGCGATGTCGTACCCGGGACGAGTGGCCGCGATGAAATGGGCCATCGACAGGACCTCGTCAGGGTCCTTCCACTGGAAGATTTCGAGGATGGCGTCTGCCCCGGTGATGAAGTACAACTCAACCTCTTCCTCGGCCTGTCGGCGGAGTTCCTGAAGCGTGTCCACCGCGTAGGTCGGCCCCTCCCGCTCGACCTCGATCCTGGACACCGAAAACCTTGGATTGCTGGCCGTGGCGATCACGGTCATCAGGTATCTGTGCTCGGGGGGGGTGACGTCCTGGTGCTCCTTCATCCACGGGTGCCCGGTCGGGACGAACACCACCTCGTCCAGGCCGAATTTCCACAGGGCCGCTTCCGCGGTGACCAGGTGTCCATAGTGGATGGGGTCGAAGGTCCCGCCCATGACCCCGAGGCGCTTGGGTCCGCCCACGACTTCGAATTCTACGGGCGGACCGGGACCGATCAGTGCAAGCGGCGCGTCCTACCGGGCGGAGAGTTCGCTTACCCACGCACGCAAGCGCTCGACGTGCTCGGCGTAGTGGCTCGAGCCCGACTCCACGAACCACTCCGCTGCCTCGGGAACCACCTCGGGCAGGGCGTTCCACTCCTCGAGCATGCGGTTGTGGGCCGACCAGCACTCGGCCCGGACGACGGGCAGGGGCAGGTCCCTGTTGGCCTGGTAGAACCGCTGGTTGAATGCGTCCACGTCCACCCACCGTGGCGTGTACGTCCCCATGCGGATCTGTTCGAGGACCTGTACCGTCTCCGCCTGCCAGGCACCGATGTGTCCCAGGAGGTCCTTCACCGACCACCCCTCGGCGAGGTAGCCGGGCTCCTGCATCTGCTCGGCCGTCAGAGACTCGACCAGCCAGAGGAACTCGGTCCACCCGACGTCCTCCGCCGCCAGCAAGTCACGCTTGGTCGCCATCGCCCTCACCATGTTCATCTTCGGGGATGAACTCGAAGGCCCGGCCGCCGATCAACACTTCGTCCCCTCGGCGCGCTCCCGCCTCGGCCAGCCGACGTTCTACGCCCGCTCGAACCAGTCGGCGCTGCAGGGCCACGACCTGCCGAGGGTCTTCCAGATCGGTCTCCTCCACCCACCGCTCGACCCTTGGACCGTCCACCACGTAGTGCTCGCCCTCCTTCCTGATGACGAAGGGCTCACGGCCGGGACGGAGGACCACGTACGAGGACCGAGCCGGTTGCTCTGCCCTCGCCGCAGCCACCTGCTCGGCGATCATCGAGGCGAGCTCCTCCACCCCGTGTCCGGTGAGGCCTGACACGGCCACATCGACCCCCGAGAAACCAGTTCCCGAGTCCCTCAGCAGATCCGCCTTCGTTCCCACCACGATCGATCGGCGTTCGGAGAGCGCCGGATCGAAAGTGGCGACCTCCTTTCGGACCATCACCAGGTCGCCCTCAGGGTCACCCGAAAGGTCCACGACGTAAGCCAGGACCCGGCACCGGGAGACGTGGCGGAGGAACGAGAGTCCCAGGCCCTTGCCGTGGTGCGCCCCCTCGATCAGGCCGGGGACATCGGCGACCACGAATCGGTGCTCGCCCCCGCCCACGCCCAGATTCGGCTCGATCGTGGTGAACGGATACTCGGCGATCTTGGGCCGGGCGGCCGTCAGCTTCGAGAGGAGCGTGGACTTCCCGGCGTTGGGCGGACCCACCAGGGCGACATCGGCGACCAGACGCAGATCCAGGTCGAGCCGGTCCTCTTCGCCGGCCTCTCCTCGTTCTGCCACCCGCGGGACGCGATTCCTCGCCGAGGCCAGGGACGCATTGCCGCGCCCGCCGCGCCCGCCCCTGGCCACGACGACGCTTGCCTCCTCCCCCACCAGGTCCGCGATGAGCCCGCGCTCGTCGCGAACCGTCGTCCCGTCCGGGACTGGCAGGAGGAGATCCTCGCCGCTGGCCCCGTGCCGGTTGTTCGAAGACCCGGACCGCCCGTCCTTCGCTCGATGATGAGGCCGGTCCCTGTACCTGGACAGATCGAACATCGAGCGGTCCACACGGAGGATGACGTCTCCGCCCTTGCCGCCATCGCCTCCGTCGGGACCGCCCTTGGGCCGGTAGGGCTCCCGGCGGATCGAAGAGCTGCCGGCCCCGCCGTGCCCAGCTTTCACGAAGATGGTGGCCTGATCGACGAACATCGCGTCCGATTATGCCCCCCGGCTTCCTACCTCCACGGTCGGCGGTACCCTCGTGAGGATGGCTCGGAAAAGCACCGTGTGGATGGTCCACGGCAAGACATCACTGGCGGGAGTGAAGGGCACGCTACAGCTGGACGATCGCGTTCTGTTGTTCGTGCCGGAGGGAGGCCGGGCGGCAGAGACCGTTCTTCCCTTGCGGTCGATCGTTCGAGTCCGGCGAGCCAGAGTAACCCCGGTGCTGGAGGTCGGGGTCGAGCTGCCGAATGCCCCCTCAATCATCGGCTTCTACTTCATCGAGCCCCCGCCTCTGGCTCGGGCCGGCTCGGGAGCGAAGTTTCTGGAGAGGTTCCTGACGAAGCGCCGGGCCGTGATCAACCTGCAAGTAGCCAACAGCGCCAAGGGCGACGAGGTCGATTTCTGGGTCTCGGCGATCAGAAGCGCCAAGGCCGAAACACTAGATTGAGAGAGGAACGCTCGGTCGGAAGCCGAGCTACTGCTGGACGATGGAGACGAGCCGTCGGCCGCCCGAGCTGTGGTACTGAACCAGGCCGGGGATCTTGGCGAAGAGAGTGTCGTCCCCGCCCTTGCCTACGCCCGTTCCGGGGTGGATCTTGGTTCCTCGCTGGCGTACCAGGATGGAACCTGCGGGGACCGTCTGGCCCTCGAAGCTCTTCACCCCAAGCCGCTTGGACTTGGAGTCACGGCCGTTCCTGGATGAGCCTCCGCCCTTCTTGTGTGCCATCGCGCAGCTAGCGTATCAGACGCGAACTCTCGGACTGGCCGGTCACTCCTCCGGCGAGGCCTCCCCTTCTGACCTCTCGGTGGCCGTGCCCGCGGAGGCTGCCTTGCCACCCTCCAGGCCCTTCGGAGCCGGAGCGGCTTCCACCTTCGGCTCGGAGCTTTCCTCGGCCTTTTTGGCGGGGGGCCGTTTCCCCAGGACGACCTCCAGAATCTCCACCAGCGTGTACATCTGGCGGTGTCCCTGGCGCCGGGCATACCCGGTCTTGGGTCGGTACTTGAAGATCTTTACCTTGTCGCCCTTCTCCTGGCCTACGAGCTTCGCCTTCACCTGGGCCCTGGCCAGCTCCTTCCCGTAGTGCGTTTTACCGTCATCGTCGACCACCAACAGAGGCGTGAACGTGATCGCCCCGTCGTGCCCTCCGTGGACCAGCTCCACCTCGATGACGTCGCCGGCCTGGACTTTGTGCTGCTTGCCACCTGCCTTGATCACTGCGTACATAGGGATTCCTCCGAATGCCTGTCCGATGCGAACAGGCTTCCATGGTAGCCGACGAGCTCGATCCCAAGCCGGGTCGGTCGCGAGCCTCGAGCGCTCCGTGCCGCGCCTCAGAGCTTGTGCGTGAGCAGGATGCCGCGGCCCTCGCAGGTGGGGCAGGTCTCCGAGAAGGACTCCAGCAGGCCGGCCGAGACCCTCTTGCGGGTCACCTCCAGCAAGCCGAGCGGGCCGATGTCGAAGATCTGAGATCGCGTCTTGTCCTGGGCCATGGCGTTCGTCAGTGTCTGGATGACCTTGTCCTTGTTCCTCTCCAGGAGCATGTCGATGAAGTCGATGATGATGATCCCGCCGATGTCTCGGAGCCGAAGCTGGCGGGCAATCTCCTCGGCCGCCTCGAGGTTGGTCTTCGTCACCGTCTCCTCGAGATTCGCTTTCCCTACGTGCTTGCCGGTGTTCACATCGATGACGGTCATGGCCTCGGTGCGGTCGAGCACCAGGTAGCCCCCCGAAGGGAGCCAGACCTTCCGCTCCAAGGCCTTGTGGATCTGCTCCGTGACGTGATGCGTCTCCAGCAAGGGCAGCGGACCCTCGTGCATGTGTACCTTCGGAACGAGGTCCGGCGCGACCGACTTCAGGTAGGCCACCATCTGATCGAAGAGGGGAACCGAGTCAGTGATGATCTCCCGGAATTCCCCGGCGGTGAACAGGTCTCTGACCACCCGAACGGTGAGCTCGGGCTCCTCGTACAGCACGCGGGGGGCCTTACCCCGCTTGGCGCTCTTGGCGATCTTCTCCCACTCGACGAGCAGCCGCTCGAGATCTGCCTTGAGGTCGTCCGCGTCCGCTCCTTCGGCCGCGGTCCGTACGATCACGCCGTGCTCGGCCGGCCGGACCTTCTTCAGGATGTCCTTCAGCCTGGCCCGCTCCTTGTCGGGGAGGCGGCGGCTGATGCCGAAGACCTGCGAACGGGGAACCAGGACCAGGAAGCGGCCCGGCAGGCTGATCTCCTGGGTAAGGCGGGCGCCCTTTCCCCCCATCGGGTCCTTGGTGACCTGGGCCATGATGTTCTGGCCGCCCTTCAGGACGTTCTCGATGCGCGGCGTCTGACCGTCCACGTCCTCGTCGTAAGAGACTTCGCCCGCGTAGAGCACCGCGTTGCGCCCTCGTCCGATGTCGACGAACGCGGCCTCCATCCCCGGCAGGACGTTCTGAACCTTGCCCAGGTAGATGTTGCCGACCATGGAGCGGGCCCCTGCTCTCGTGATGTAGTGCTCGACGAGGGTCCGGTCCTCCAGCACCGCGATCTGGTCCCTTTCTCCGATCTCGGTGACCAGCATGACCTTGTCCGCGACTCGTTTGACCGGGGCGGTCGGCTCGCGGCGTCTGCGCGGGCTTCGAACCCTGCGGGCGGTCCGGGTCTGCGGAGCCTCCGGCTCTGTCTCCTCCGCCGTCTCGGGCTCCACGGCAGCCTCCCCGGTCAGGGAGGCTTTGGCCGTCCGGGCGGTGGACCCGCGTTGCCTCGTTCTCGGCGCCCTCCTGGGCCGGATCGGCTCCTTCGCCCGTATCGGCTCAGGCACCTCGACCGCCTCACCGGTCTCGGCGGTCTCTTCGGGTGGTGCGCCTACCTCGGACGAAGCCTCTGCAAGGACGCCGGCCGTTCGGGTCCGGCCCGATCTCCCCCGACCTCCTCGTCTGCGACGCCTTCTGGGCTTCGGCGCCTGGCCTTCATCTCCTTCCGCCGGAGCCACTTCGTCGGCGGCCCCCGGCTCGGCGAGGATGACGTCCTCGACCGCAACGGTTTCGGCTGCCGCGCTCTTGGCGGAAGGGGTCGCTTTGGACCGACCTCCACGAGATCGCCGACGGCGCTGCGCACCCGCCGGTCGCGTCCGGGCAACCAATCCATCCCCTGCCTCGCCCGCCGGGGCCTCAGGAGCAGCAACCGCGTCCGGGTCCACCTGTTGCCTCGGCTTGACCGCCCGAACGGCTGGAGTCTCGTCGCCTGGGGTTTCCTCGCTCTGTGAGGCAGTCGATTTGGTTCGGGTGGACGCCCGAGGCCCCGAACGGCGCCTCCGCCTTCGCTTCGGCCGCGGCACCCCACCCGCGTCGCCCTGGCCGGCCGAGGAGTCGCCCCTCGCGCCATCGATCTGATCGAGAGCGGGAGCCGCTACCTTGTTCATCTGTTCGCTCAACGCACGTCCTTTCTTGCTTCAGGACCGCGCGCAGGCGCTACCGCCGACTGCTCAGGAGGCCTTGATGAGAGAGATCCGGGAATTGGACGTCAGGCGGGGATACCGATGCGTCAGAAAACTTGTAGACGATCTCGCCTGCCCAACATGACCCGCGTCAACATGCACGGGAACACCTCTTCCTAGCCTCGCAGCCTGCTCGTGGCACTCCGGACCCGGTCCTGGATGGGACCGGCGGGCGCCTACCTGCACGCGGCCACTTGCCACGTCCCGGGGCCGGCTACGGGGAACGTCTCCCCCTGGAAGCCAGCTCCATCTCGGGTACACCTGTATGAAGGATACCAGCGCCGAGCATATTCCCTGGTAGGGGGTCCAGGGGGGTAGCAGCAACGAGCGAAGCGAGGCAGCTGCGAACCCCCTGGCTCGTCGGTGACCCGTCGAAGACGGGGCGCCGAGGAGGAGAAAGGAGGGGTCCAGGGGGGTAGCAGCAACGAGCGAAGCGA
>WNGE01016624.1_pt1 | contig 10420 bp, 13 predicted proteins | sample 5400651 | NCBI WGS metagenome assembly WNGE01 (sample SAMN13153370, study PRJNA577476) | soil metagenome | isolation source: 60 cm soil or saprolite under grassland replicate 2 | place: USA:California | collected 2016-06-15
TGGGCTGATCATCGATGTGCGTCAGGCACCCAGGGAGATCCAGGAGGCTGCATTCCGCCAAGGGCTCATCCCTTACATCCCTGATGCGTGATCAGTTCCCACCCCAAGCAAGCAGGCACACTTAATGTGTCCAAGAACCTCAAGAGTTGGGCGACAAAGAGAGTATCGCGTACTATCTCCAACTAGGAAGGCTGCTCGCCCTCGGTGAAGGGGAGACGGCCCTGGCACACTCGCGAGTTGAGCAGGCGGTGGCGCTCTTCAAGGAGATGAGACACCAGTATGGCATGACCGTATCACTCTACGCATTAGCGCAGGTCGTCGCTGCTGGAGGGGACGATGCGCGTTCCCAATCGCTCTACGAGGAAGGCATAGCGGTGGCGCGCAAGACGGGGAACAGACAGACGGTGGCCTTTGGCCTGGAAGGTTTGGCACGCGTGGTTGCAGTGCAGGGAGAGTTGTCATGGGCGGCACGGTTGTGGGGTGCGGCGGAGACGCTGCGCGAAACGATTGGTGCCCCCATCCCTCCTGTCGAACGTCCTGCCTATGAGTCCTCAGTCACCGCCGCTCGCGCTCAACTTGGAGAAAAGCCCTTTGCCACCGCGTGGGCCGAGGGACGAACCATGACCCCAGAGCAAGTCCTGGCAGCACAGGGAGCAGCGACGATGAAGCCAAGATTAGCACAGAAGTAAGCAATATGATGTAGTCCAGGAGATATTTAGGAGCCTCTTCTCTGGTTTCTCCATCATCCATCTGCAAGATGTGCAGAATCAGACAATCATTTTCGCTAATTATTCTACCACCCTGTGCGAAGGCGCGTCTATAATACCTCCAGACAGAGATCATTCCTCTCTGCTTTTGTAGGCAAGCTGGACTTTTCTTCAAGGGAAGCTCCCGCTGTGAGAAGGTATGAGACCTGCCAGATAGAGGAGCCAATTCAAAGGAGTGTCGTAATACATACCTGGAACGAGGAGGGTGTATTGTGAAATATCGCACCGTAGGGAAAACGGGAATTCAGGTCTCCAGTTTATGTTTTGGGACGATGTCTTTTGGCGGAAACGCTGATGAAGAAACATCTAAAGCAATGTTTCAGCGTTGTCGTGAAGCTGGTATTAACTTTTTTGATACGGCAAACGTGTATAGCCAAGGGCGGTCTGAAGAAATACTAGGAGAGTGTCTTGCTGATTGTCGGGATGAAACGGTAATCACGACAAAAGTGTTTTATCCAATGGGAAAAGACATGAATGCGAGGGGACTCTCCCGTCGTCATATCATGCTTGAAGTGGAAAATAGCTTACGACGCTTAAAGACGGATCGCATTGATTTTTACTTTGTGCATCTTTTTGATGAGAATACTCCTATGGAAGAAACACTTCGTGCCCTTGATGACCTTCAAGCACAAGGGAAGATTCTCTATCCGGCGGTAAGCAATTGGGCAGCCTGGCAAATTGCCAAGGCATTAGGGATTTCTGCAAAAGAACAACTGGCTCGTTTTGAATTACTACAACCCATGTATAATCTGGTGAAACGTCAAGCTGAGGTCGAAATTTTGCCTCTCGCCGTTTCCGAACAACTGGGAGTGATCTCCTATAGTCCTTTAGGAGGTGGACTGCTAACAGGAAAATATGGGGTGAATAAACGACCAGAGCAAGGACGATTAGTTGAAGAACAAAGGTATACGGATCGCTATGCGGATGAAATGAATTTTGTGGTAGCTGACCGATTTACTACCTATGCTGCGGAACATGGCATGCACCCCGCAACGCTTGCCGTTGCCTGGGTGATGTCCAATCCTGCAATAACAGCACCCATTATCGGGGCAAGAAATTTAGAACAGCTTGAGCCTTCGCTCGCTGCTCTCGATGTGGACATGACTCCACAATGGCGCAATGAAATCTCTTCACTTTCTGTGACTCCTGCACCTGCAACGGACCGCGCAGAAACGTTGCTCCTGATGTGGACATGACTCCACAGACGAGTCTTCTCATTCCATCAGGCGTATGAAGACGAGCAAACGCGTGCTTGTCTTGAGCGCCATTGAACGACAAACAAAGGAGAACAGACCATGCCTCAAGAACAGCCTATCAGCGAAGAGACGATACAGAAGAGAAGAGACTTCGTACCGAAGTTAATGGAACTGAACGAAAAGGTGCTCTTCGGCGACATTTGGGAACGTCCGGGTCTCTCCAAGCGCGACCGGAGCTTGATTACGGTCGCGACCCTCGTCGCGCTGTATCGGACCAACGAATTACCCTTTCATCTTGCCCGCGCCCGAGAGAATGGGATCAGCAAAGACGAACTTGCCGAGCTGTTCACGCATCTAGCTTTCTATGCTGGATGGCCGTGCGCGATAACGGCAGTCAATATAGCAATGGAGGTCTTAGCCGAAACGGAATAGGCTTGTCCTCTGTCGTACGTGACGTGAAAAGTTGAGCAGCTTTGGCACAGAAAAGTGAGCATGTGACGCGAAGGTTGAGGAGGAAGCCATCGGATGGCGAGCATGGCTTACGCCTCGGTTCGCGACACTCGATGCGTATCCATTGACAAAGGAGATCCCTATGGTGCAGACAGATTTTCGCACGGCCCTGCAGGGCACCCAGATCATCGAGATCACCGTGACCGGTCGAACGTCCGGTCGATCCCTTTCCTACCCCGTTTGGTTCGTCCTGGAAGGCGACAAGCTCTCTCTGCTCCCAGTGAAGGGATCAAATACCGACTGGTACAAAAACCTGCGCAAGCAACCTTCCATCCGCCTCGCAGCCAGAGGGAAGACGTTCACCACGAGCACCCATCTTCTCACCGATGAGGCGCAGGTCGGCGAGGTCGCCCAGAAGTTCCGAGACAAGTACGGCGCGGGGCAAGTGAAGGCCTACTACCCCAAGCTCGACGTGGCCGTCGAAGTCCCACTCGAGTGAGCTGCCAGCTCGGTTCTGCCCGTCCCATCGTGCCTCCTGGGCTCTGGCGCATGAGTCGTCGACTGTTGACCTGTTCATGGAAGGGGGAATCCATTATCTCAGAAGCTCTGCTGGCCCCACTTGCCGCCTGGCAAAACTATTACGTCATCGTTGGCACCGCGGCGGCCACGCTGACGGGCTTGATGTTCGTGGTCATCACCTTGATGGCACAGCTCCGGGTGCGCCTGTCGTCGTCATGGAGCCATGTGAGGGTCTTCAACACCTCCACGGTGGTGCATTTTGGTATCGCGCTGCTGATCGCCGCGCTTCTGAGCGCACCCTGGCCGGCACTCTGGACGGCTGCTTTGCTGCTCGGCCTGGCTGGTCTGGGGGGGTGAGCTACGTCCTCATCGTGCTCTGGGAGGTGCGTCACCGTCTGGTGGGCTATCAGCTGGTGCGCTCTGACTGGCTGTGGTACACGCTCTTGCCACTCATCTCCTACAGCGCCCTGGTCGTCGCGGCGATTCTGCTTCCAATCTTTCCGGGACCGGTCCTGTTCATCATCGCGGCGGTGACGCTGCTGCTCCTGTTCATGGGGATTCACAATGCGTGGGATGTCGTGACCTACATGGCCATTGAACACTCCCAGCCGCAGGAGACAAGCCAGGACTAGCACAAGCCTGACGCAGGCGAGGCTATCGCAGGCTCAAGTGCCGTGGGGAGGTGCAGGGTGGAGCAGTGTGGTATAGTGAGCAGGTACAGACCGTCCAGCCATCAACCACACCGATGGCAACCATCTCTATGAGCAACGATGCGAGAGTCGATACAGATCAGACCAGCACAGCCAGTCGACGCTGAGGTAGCAGCGGTCCTGCTTTACTCAGCGTATACGCATACACACGTCACCTCTCCTGTGCGAGAAGAACACGCGAGCGGGTTGATCGAGCGTTTACAGCACTTCTTCCGTCGGGACGGCAATCGTTTTAGCTATCAGTACATCCAGGTCGCTGAGCAGAGCTCAGAGGTGGTCGGGTTGGTGTTGAGCTTTGGGGGTCGAGAGGAGGCACGGCTCAACGCCGCCGTTGGAAGCTGGCTCGAACGGGAGGCGCAGGACGATGAGAGGAACATGAGCTGCACGTTCCACCCTTCCTTACTTGTCGCTGAGCACGCGGGCCTTGAGCCATGAGTTGCGGAACGCGCCGCGCGGGTCGAGCCGCTCCAGCAGGCGGACGAAGTCGGAATGGCGCTTGTAGAGCGCAGCGATTGCCGCTGCGTCGGCATGGAAGACCTTGCCCCAGTGCGGGCGCGCCTCGAACGGGCTAAGGGCATCCTCGATCTGGGCGACCATCTGCTGGACCGCCTCTGGCTCGCGCTTCCAAGTGAAGTGGATGGCGACGGAGTCTTCCTCGTAGTTCATGCTCATCCACAGCCGATCGGCGGCCACCCGGCGAATCTCGCTCACCAGCAGGATTGGTCGCATCCCCTCTGCGAGGGCGCGCACGGCTTCTATGGCCCCCATGGCATGTCGGCGCGGGAAGAGGTACTCCGACTGGATTTCTTGGCCGCGGCTGGGCGTGTAGCCCATGCGGAAATGCGGTAAGCGGTCGGACCAGAGACCGGGCCGGCCCAACTGCGGCGTACAAGAGGTCGGATCGAGTTCGAAGATCGGGTTCCGATCAACCATTGCTGCAACCGCGCCGAAGAGGTCACCCTCAACCCGGTCGGGTTGATCCGTCCGGCTCTTGACCCATACCTGCTCATTGGTCTGGCCCCAGCGGGTGAAGATGCTGACGCTGTAGCCGCAGGAGGTGATCTCGTCGAAGTGGTCGTAGAGCACCTTCCAGCTGAGGCCTTCGAACACCCGCTGCTTCACCTCGTAGGCAGGCTGCACGTCCAGAGTGATCCGGGTGACTGCGCCGAGGGCGCCCAGTCCGACCACCAGGCCGTCGAAGTCGGGGTCGCCTCTGGATGTCTTGATGATCTCACCGCTGGACGTCACGATCGAGAGCCCGGCGACCGCGGTCGCCAGGTTGCCACAGGTGACGCCTGAGCCGTGCGTCGCCGTCGCCACGGCACCGGCGACGGAGATGTGGGGAAGCGATGCGAGGGTGTGCAGGGCCACACCCTCCTCGTTCAGCGTCTTGGCCAGATTGCCGTACTTCACATCTCCACCCAAGGAGACCGTGTGTGCTTGATGGTCGACGACCACGTCAGCGGGCAGGTTCTCGAGCGAGATCAGTTCCGAGGAGTCGGCGATGTCGTTGAACGAGTGCCGCGAGCCCAGCACATGCACGCTGGCGGCGTTGGCGACGATCTCCTGCACCTGTTCAATCGTCGTCGGTCGGTGCAGCTTCTGCGCCCGGTACGTGTAGTTGCCGGCCCAGTTCCTTTCCGGCGCATGCATCTCAGTCATGGCCTTCCTCCTTTAGAGCGGTTCTCGTCTTTCTCATCGGCCAGCACGATCCTGCGCCGCTTCCTGCAGTCGGTGCACGTCGCGCATGGGGGGGACGCCGAAGAGACTTTTGTACTCCCGATTGAAGTGCGAGGCGTCGTGGTAGCCCACGCGATAGGCGGCACTTGCCGCGTCGAGGTCTTCGCTCAGCAGCAGACGGCGGGCCTCCTGCAGCCGCAACTGCTTCTGGAATTGCGAGGGGCTCATCGCCGTGACGGCCTTGAAGTGGTGACGCAAACCTGAGACGCTCATGCCCAGCTCGCGAGCCATCTCCTCGATGTGAAGTGGCTGGTCGAAGTCGCGACGCAGTCGCCCGATCGCTCGGGCGATGGAGGGGGTGTAGCCTCCCAGGATCGCCAGGTGACGGAGCCGGGCACCCTGCTCTCCCATCAGGAGCCGGTAGATAATTTCCCGCGTGATCAGCGGCATAAGGACCCCTGCTTCGGCAGGGGCATCCAGGAGTCTGACGAGCCGCGCGAAGGCGTCCAGTAGGTTCGCATCCAACAGACTGACATCGATGCCCCTCACAGAAGCCTCGCCTGGAAGCGAGGAGTGAGAGGAGTGACCGGCCTCAAGCATGACCGAGCCAACGAGGGTGGGAGCGAGTTCCAGGCGCAGACTGAGGTAGGGCCGCTCCTTCGAGGCTTCGAGAACTCGGCGGATGGTGGGCAGCTCGACGGTGGCCAGCAGATACTGTGACGGGCCGTACCGGTAGCGGTTCTCGCCCAGAAGGACTTCCTTGCTGCCCTGGGTAATCACGGCCACGGATGGCTCGCTCACACCGTGAAGCCGTTCCAGAGGCGAGGAGCGGCGGTACAGGTGCAGCCCTGGGAACGGCTGGGTGGTCCCATCTTCGCGCATGGCTCGCCCAATCCGCTCCACCAGTTCCTCGCGGTGGGCTTGCATCAGCTGGGCCTCGCGTTCTGCAGGCTTGTGGATCATCACATGCATCGGAACCTCTTCTCTGGTTTCTCCATCATCCATCTGCAAGATGTGCAGAATCAGACAATCATTTGCGCTAATTATTCTACCACCCAGGGCTTCGGTGCGTCTATAATTACCACCAGACAGAGAACATGCCTCTCTGCTTTTGTAGGCATGGTGGAGGAATTGAGCACATGGACATCACAAGAAGTGGCTCACAGCCTTCCGGGAAGGGACCGTCCGAGTACTTTACCGGCACGATACGCATTGACCCCCTGTTCGAGGCACCCGCTCCGGCACGTGCGGTCGGGGTGAGTATCACGGTTGAACCCGGCGCTCGGGAAGCATGGCACAGCCACCCGCTGGGCCAGACGCTGATCGTGACGGCTGGCTCTGGCCGGGTCCAACGCTGGGGTGGTCCCATCGAGGACATTCGACCAGGGGACGTGATCTGGTTCCCGCCGGGTGAGAAACATTGGCACGGTGCCACGCCAACCACAGCCGTGACGTACATCGCCATTCAGGAACAGCTTGACGGCAAGGTCGTTGACTGGATGGAACCGGTCAGCGACGAACAATACCAGGGCTGATGGTGGAGGAAGAACGTTCCGATCTGGAACGCAAAGACAGGAGACAAGACAAATAAAAAGAGGAGGTCAGCAAATGCAGAAGCGCACACTTGGAAACAATAACCTGGAAGTCTCGGCCCTTGGGCTCGGTTGCATGAGAATGAGCCATGATGAAAGCCCGATTCCCGACAAGCAGGAGATGATCGCACTGATCCGGTCGGCAGTCGAACGCGGCATTACCTTTTTCGACACCGCCCAGGTCTACGGCCCGTTCACCAATGAAGAACTGGTGGGCGAAGCGCTTGCTCCCTTGCGCGAGCAGGTGGTTCTGAAGCAGGAGCAGAAACCATCCGTCGCGCTCACGCGGTCCAGCCAATCACGGCAGTTCAGAGCGAATACTCGCTGTGGTGGAGAACCGTTGAGGAGGAAGTGCTGCCTGCATGCGAGGAACTCGGTATCGGCTTCGTTCCATACAGCCCCCTGGGCAGGGGCTATCTCACGGGAAAGATCGACGAAAACACGACCTTCGCCAGTGTTGATATCCGCAGCCGCCTCCCTCGCTATACGCCGGAGGCGCGGAAAGCAAACCGGGCGGTAATTGATCTGCTTGCCAGGATCGGAGAACAGAAGGGAGCAACACCGGCTCAGATCGCGCTCGCCTGGCTGCTCGCTCAGAAGCCGTGGATCGTTCCCATACCGGGCTCCCGCAAGCTCGAGCGCCTAGATGAGAATATCGGCGCACTTGCCGTCGAACTTAAGCCCGACGATCTGCGGGAGATCAAAAGTGCCATTTCAAAGATCACGGTACAAGGGGATCGGTATCCCGAACATCTAGAGCGAATGACCGGTCTCTGAGCGAAAAAAGGGTTCTCTGGTGTTGAGCAGTCGTGAGCTATCGGATGTTCGCATGGCTCACGCCTCGGTTCGCGACACTCGAAGGTTGTACATTCACCAGGGAGACTCCTATGGCACGCACAGATTTTAGCTCTGCAGTGCAGAGGACCAACGAGATCGAAATCACCGTGACCGGTCGAATGTCCGGTCGATCCTTTTCCTATCCCGTTTGGTTCATCCTGGAAGGCGAAAAGCTCTCTCTGCTTCCAGGAAAGGGATCAGAGACCGACTGGTACAAAAACGTGCGCAAGACACCGACCATCCGCCTGGAGGCCCGTGGGAAGACGTTCACCACGAGCGCCTGTCTTCTCACCGACGAGGCGCAGATCGGCGAGGTCGCCCAGAAGTTCCGAGACAAGTACGGGAGGAACGTGCAGTCCTACTACCCCAAGCTCGACGTGGCCGTCGAAGTCCCACTCGCGTGAGGTGCCAGCTCGGTTCTGGCATGTCGTTTACCCTTCCCCTCGCACGACGTTCTTCGTGGTTGAGGGGAAGATGAGAAAAAAGGAGAAAGAAGCATATGCGTGCAACCGTTTTTCGCGGCCCTTTCGATGTCCGGGTCGAACAAGTCCCAGATGCCGCACTGCAGGAGCCAACGGATGCCGTCGTTCGCATCACCCACGCCGCAATCTGTGGGTCAGATTTATGGCCCTATCGAGGGCTAGACCCCTTTCCACCAGGGGGGCAATTGGGCCATGAATGGATGGGAATTGTGGAAGAGGTGGGCTCTCAGGTTTCGACCATCAAGCGGGGAGACCGGGTGATCGCACCGTTTGCCTTTTCCGACGGCACCTGCGAGTTCTGTCACAAAGGACTCTACACCAACTGCCTGCATGGCGGCGTTTGGGGACAGGGGGACAATGGAGGACAAGCCGAAGCGATTCGTGCCCTCTTTGCCGATGGCACGCTGGTCGTCGTACCGAAGAGCGTTGAAGGAGATGAAGCGCTGCTCAAGGCCATCCTTCCTCTGACGGACGTGATGGGAACAGGCCATTATGCAGCCTTGTTAGCAGGGGTGCATGCGGGGGGAACGGTTGCCATCGTCGGCGATGGGGCCGTGGGCTTATGTGGGGTGCTGGCGGCACGACGCCTGGGAGCGGAACGTATCATCCTGCTGGGGCATCAAGAGAGCCGCCTCTCCCTGGGCCGCCGTTTCGGCGCCACCGACCTCGTCACGAGTCGCGGCGAGCAGGCTGAGCAGGAAGTGATCGAGTTGACAAAAGGGGGAGCGGAATCGGTGATGGAGTGCGTTGGCGCGAAGGAGGCGATGGATACAGCCATTGCCATCGCCCGTCCAGGAGGAAGCATCGGCTACGTCGGGGTGCCCCATGGCAGCGAACAGATCAATCTTCTGCGACTCTTTTTTAACCATATAGCCCTCCGAGGTGGGGGGGCACCTGTTCGGGCGTTTCTCCCCGAGTTGCTCGCCGATGTGCTGGCCGGACGGCTCGATCCTTCACCTGTGCTCGATCTCACCGTCGATCTCGATGGCGTTCCCTCGGGCTACGCGGCGATGGATCAGCGCACAGCCCTGAAGGTCATGGTCCGGCCATAGAGGGACAGGCACGTTTCTGAAAACGAGACGATCACGAGCGAAGAACCGCCTCCGCTCCGCTTTATCGCCGGCGCCGACGCGATCGGTCGTCTACGCTACGATGCTCTCTTTGCGCTCTATTTTGAGTGTGTTGGATAAACGGCCCTAACAATAGGGAGAGGGAAACCTTGCGGCCGCCCTCGAATCCAAAACGAAGAAAGGTTCAACTACAACATCGGGATCTTCACCCCGCGTTCCTGCGCGCATTCTCTGGCTTCTTCATACCCGGCATCGACGTGACGCATCACACCTGTGCCTGGATCGTTGGTCAGAACTCTCGCGAGGCGTTCAGCCGCCTCCGGCGTCCCATCGGCCACGATCACCTGCCCGGCATGGATGGAGTAGCCGATGCCCACGCCACCACCGTGATGGATGGAGACCCATGTCGCGCCCGATGCCGTATTCAACAGGGCATTGAGCAGGGGCCAGTCGGCGATGGCGTCGCTGCCGTCGCGCATGGCCTCGGTTTCCCGATAGGGCGAGGCCACTGAGCCGCTATCCAAATGGTCGCGGCCAATCACAATGGGAGCTTTGACGATACCTTTTCTGACCAGTTCGTTGAAGGCCAGTCCGGCCTTGTCACGTTCGCCATAGCCCAGCCAACAGATGCGCGCGGGCAGACCCTGGAACTGGATCTTTTGTCGGGCCATAGTTATCCAGCGATGCAACGCCTCATTCTCAGGGAAGAGATCAAGTATAGCCTCGTCGGTGCGATAGATATCTTCGGGATCCCCTGAGAGCGCTACCCAGCGAAATGGGCCTTTGCCACGACAGAAAAGAGGGCGTATATAGGCGGGGACAAAGCCCGGAAAATCCAGGGCGTGAGTTTCACCGACAGCAAGTGCCTGTCCACGCAAATTGTTGCCGTAGTCAAAAACGACTGCTCCCATCTTTTGCATAGCAAGCATCGCGCGTACATGGATTACCATTGAGGCCATCGATCGTTGAATATAGGCTTGTGGATCACGCTGGCGCAAATCATCAGCTTCTTCCAGCGAGAGACCGGCAGGAATATAGCCGTTGAGCGCGTCATGAGCCGAGGTCTGGTCGGTCACCATGTCTGGTACGATGCCACGCCGCACCAGCTCTGGATATA
>WNGE01009857.1_pt1 | contig 10419 bp, 6 predicted proteins | sample 5400651 | NCBI WGS metagenome assembly WNGE01 (sample SAMN13153370, study PRJNA577476) | soil metagenome | isolation source: 60 cm soil or saprolite under grassland replicate 2 | place: USA:California | collected 2016-06-15
GGCTACGCTGACTCGATGCTTGCTTTATTGAACGAATCCCCGGAACTGGATGGAATACGGATAGAACACATCTCCATTAACATTGGCGATGCGACGCGCCTGGATCAACCTACAGCCTTTGCTATCGGTTCACTCCTCGATCACGAAACAATCCCTGCCTGCAACCTCGCGGTCACTCCGCAGATGCGTCTCGATGAGATCGAACGCGAACGCAAGCTAAAGGACAGGACTGCTAACTCCCATAAAGCCCGCGCGGATGTACTGGCGATCCTTATCCCACTCGTCGCAGTGATTGCTTTCACTATGGCAGCCTGGATGGACAACGGTATCGAACACGTCCGACTGAACTCGCGAATTAACGAGGAAACACTAACCGGCCAGAAGTTGGCCCAGGCGAACTCTGACTATGAATCATCCAAAGCTAACTTCGCCGCTTTCCACTCTCTGCTCGACAACTTGATAACGCTTCGACAACGACAACCGGCTGCACACCAATTACTCAACGATCTCAATCAACGTTGGCCACAAGATTCAACCTGGTACATCTCGGAACTCAATGTCAAAGGCGCAAACGTTGAAATTAAGGGCAAAACCAAAAACGAACAGGCCATCACTTCGTTTGCCAAATCACTGGAATTCAGCAACGGACTCTTCACCGGGATACTCACTCGTACAACAGCCGTCTTTAACAAATGGTCCCCAAGCAGGACCCAAACCAGTAGCCAGCCCTTCCGTACTTCCGTCCGGCCCGATACCTAACTTGCCCGTACCACCGCAGTCACAGGGAACAAAGTAATGACTACACTCCAACAAAAAAACGCTCGACGCAAAAAAAACAAGTCAAGCGCCAGCAAACTCGCCACTAAGCTCAGGGACCGGGCTCTTCAAGCAGGCACCACTAAGCTTTTGGTTTTCGCGAGCCTGCTCTCGCTCGCACTCGGCGCCCTGATCTACTACCAGTACATCACACCGCAGGCAGCCGCGAACGACGCTCTCAGAGAAGCGCTTGCGAACAAGCGCAAACAAAACGCCATCGCTCGCATGGTCCAGGAAACAAAACCGCAGTTCCTCGACCAATTTCGCCGCCTGATTAGTAACTACACCACCGCGCGCGAACTATTGCCAAGCGAAGCAGAAGTCTCAAACGTGCTGGACGCTATTCAACAGATGGCTCGCACGAACCAGGTGCGCGTGACTATGTTCGACGCGTCCAAGCCCGGCGCGAAATCCACAAACCCAACGACCCAAACAGCTCCGCCGCCGGCAACATCAGCCACCGCAACCGCGCAATCGGCCCAACCGCAAATCAGTCTGAACGAGCGCGTGATGCCGGCCCAGATACAGGGCACACATGCCAACGTCGCTCGCTTCTTAAGCGCGGTCGCGAAGTATCCAAGAATTATTTATGTTCGCGACTTCTCGATCACGTCGCTCAATCGGCAGGAAAGCGTCAACCTGACACTCGTAACTTACGACGCTCCAACTTCCGGAATACTACCGCCAATCCCTGCGGAACTACGCGAAGAATTCCAAAACCAAACCGCGCAACTCGCACCCAAATAGGTCCCAGCCAAAGACCCAGCCAAACAGACGACTACGAAGGAAACTGACAATCATGAACCGTACCAACCAAACCCCGCGCTCAACCGCCGCGAACCGACTTAAGGCACTTCTCGCCTTGCTCGCTATCTTCGCTATCACCGCCGTTATCACTTTCGGCGGACGCCGCGCCCTCGGCCGCAGTCTTGACGCGCAGCCTACACAGGCCGACCTCCTACAAGCCCGTGCCGACGCAGTCGCCGCGATACCGCAGCTACCAAAAGACACCGAAGATAAACTCGCCGCTGCGCTCTATCCGCAGCTTGCTCCTATCACTCCCGCCTTTTCCGACCCACTGGTTGATCGGGCGGCAATCGATCAGACAAGCCAGCCAAGCGCAGCACGCCTGGCCCCAGCTTTAATGACAGCCGCGCTACCACTCACACCGCCTGTGCCCGAAAAGCTTTCGCGCCTTACACAGTGGCAGCAATCAGTACGAGCCGCTAACGCTGGCGGACTGGTTCCACCCTCAATCACCACCGCATACCTAATCTCGGAAGTCAGCCCCACTGGGCGCGTCACCATGAAGGGCGCACAAGGCATATGGCTGTACATCGACACCGAAAAACGTCAGATCCCGGCCAACATCGGCGCCAAGTTCTACGACGGTGTTCTCGTTTCAATAGACCCTGATGTCAATACCGGCGGTGTCGTCTTCCGCACATCGACGGGCCAAACGAAAATGCTCCACTGGGACCGTCAGGAAGATTTCACCAACACTACGCCTGCCGTCCCGCCCACAGCCGGTAGAGGCGAGCAGCCGAAACCGCAACTACAGCCACAGCAATACAAACCCGTCTCTCAAAATAGTCCGTTCACTCAACCTGAACTTCAATCATTAACCTCCAGCAACACGCCGATCCCAGCGATCGCTGCCAGTACATCAACGCAACCAAGAGCAACGCGTGTAGACTACTCCGATCTCCAGGTCGCCGTGCGCGACCGCTATCGCGCGGCATCAACAACTGCCCCAATCCAGCCCTCTTCTCAAACCAGCAACACCGTTCAATCAACGAAAGCTGTTCAAGCTACCGAGGCCGCAGCTTCACCCGCACAATCCGATAACCTGGTTATAACTCCAACCTCTAAAGCTGAACCAACTAAACCTACGACTCCCGTACCAGCACTACCCGAAACAAACTTCTTCTCAACCGGAACACTACGCCGAAATAAACTTAACTACGCGCACGTCGTCTACGGTAATTACCCTGCGCGCGCCATAAAGAACGCCGTCTCGTTGCGCGCGCTTCACAACAACACTTTCAACCTTGACGATCCCCGTTCGTTTAATCCCGAACCCGTCGCACTAACATCCCCTACGCCCACTGAAACGTCTGTTGCCGACGCGGAACAAACTGGCAACGACCCTGGCGGGTTAAGCGAAGACTCATCTCCGCAGACTGACGCGCCAATACTGGAAACCCAAACGCAGCAAAAAGATCAACTCGCAACCCCAACTTCACAGCCTTCACCAGCCAAGGCGGTACCAACGCCAACGCCTGCGCCGGGATCACAACACAACACGCTCTGCGATCCCGCTTATCGAGGCGAAAGCATCACCATTACTAACGAGTCCAACCGACCACTTTCCCTCTTAAACCTTGTCAACCGTCTCAACGAGGCCTACGGCGCAAATATCGTTCTTGACTACGACGTTCAGGAAACTCCCGTTCGTCTCACTATCAACAATGCACCCTGGACTTCCATCCTTCGCACTCTGCTGGACTTGAATGACCTCGACATGGTCTGTCTCGACGGGGGCATCGTACAGATCGCCAAGCGATCAAAGATCGCTTCAATGGGAGATCTTCGTCGCCGCAGCGCTCCGATCGTTCGCGAAGTTTTCAGACTTCGCTATCTCCAGCAAACAGCCGGCGGCAGAGCAAACCTCGCCGGTCAAACACAAGCAAGCAACGGCGCCACGATCCAATCACTTGAAGATGCCATTCGCGACATTCTCAAAGCCGGCGGAGACCCCCGCGGCGAAGCTCGCCGCGTACCCGGCCGCAATCAACTCCTCGTCGCCGCCACCCACGAGCAGATGGAAGATATCCGGGATCTAATCTCCCGCGTCGACCGCCCAGGTTATCAGGTCAAAATCTCCGCGCTAGTCTATACCGCAAACGAAAACCGACTACGCGACATCGGCTCTCAACTCTCAATCGTCGTCGGTAACACCCAGGGAACCAATCTCGGAGGCGGGACCACCTTACCAAGTACAAGCACGACAACTAGCGGCACCGGCACGGGTACAGGCAGCGCCAGCGGACAGCCAGCCTCAGGAATTAACCCGGGCGGGATTCCCGGACTTGCTACCGGAATGCGCGCGCCAACCAACGCCCTCGGCGCCGCAAATCCACTCGCGACTTTCGGCGTTACCAGCCTTTTCGGCACCGCGCAATTTGCCTATCAATTAACGCTGGCTCAACAGAAAGGCATCGTCAACATTCAGTCCCGACCATTCGGAATCGTTTCCGACGGCGATACATTTGATCTTGTGGCCGGCACTCAAATTCCCGTAGTCACCACCACGATCGCTGGCGGCGCCCCTTTCCAGTCCGGACAAGTGCAATTCATCGAAGCGTCCCGTATAGCCCGCATCACTCCCCAGGTTGCCGAAGATGAACGGGGGAACCCCAACTACGTCACCCTCAACATTCAACTCGAAAACAATAGCGTTGACACTTCGCTGGGAACCTTCAACGGCGTGCCGGGCGTTAATCGCCAAAGTCTCCAAACCGTATTAAGACTCAGAAACGGGGAAACGGTAGTTATCGGCGGTCTCGCCGCCGACCAGGTAGCCAACTCCATGAGTAAAGTTCCCGGCCTTGGCGACCTTCCCTTGTTTGGCAATCTGTTCAAGCACAAAACCAATCAGGAAAACCGTGACCGGCTCTACTTTGCCATCACTGTCGAAGTGATTCCCCAGGATTCCCCTATGCCTAACTTCCAGGCACCTGCGGACGCCATCACAACGCCGCCACCACCACCCCGCGCACAACGACCCACGCCCTACAGGAAGCCCCAGTAACAAAGTTAATCAAGCCAGGAAAATTCACGGCCAGGAGAATTCGGCATCATGCAACAAACAGTTGACCACAGCACAGACACTCCCTTCGCGAACTCTGGAGCAATGGAAATAGAAGGGGACCTCGACAAAGCATTCGAGGCCCTCGTCCCAGTTCGCGATGTTCACGAACCCGATGTACTACAGGCCCTCGCCAAGAAACTGCCGCGGCATATCTCTATCGAAAACCAAGCGGTACTACTTGAGTGGAGTCCCGAAGGAACCTTCGTCGTCGGCATGTCCGACCCCTTGAATGCCGTCAACGTACGCAACATCGTTCGCGCACTCAAAATACAGTCTCACAAATTGATGCCCCGGTTTGTTGCCCCACCGCGCCTGGCAATGCTGCAACAGACCGCTTATGAAGACCGGGATGATGCACTCATCAAATCGCACGAAGAGTTTGCAGATCTCCAAAAGAGAGACTCGACCAGGCAAACCATTGACTGGACAACACTGGACTCAGCAGCAGCCGCGGCTACCGAGCAACAAGAGCTAGCCGAACCCGAGATCGAAATCGGACTAGGCACGGGTCTACGCGCTAGCGCCGAAAAAATCATCCTCGAAGCTATCAAACTCAGAGCAAGCGACATTCACGTGATCCCCGGAGCCGGAGCCGGCAAGGTCCGCATGCGCACCGACGGAATCGTCTACACCATGATTCGCGACATCCCTTCGGCGCGCATGGAAAATCTCGCCAACGCCTTCTCAGACATGGCAGGCGTTAACGGTTACGAACTCATGCAACGAGGCAAAGGCGCAGAAATCAACATCACTGTAAGAACAGCCACCGGCCAGAAAGAAAGAATGACGCTGCGCTTCCACGGTAAGCGCAGCTACTACGGCCGAGCGATCGTCATTCGAATAAACCGCGCCGTCTTCCGCAACTTCGGCCAAATCGGACTGGAACCAAGCCAAGAGGAAGAACTCCACCGCGCGCTCGACTACCGGCACGGCGTGATCCTCGTGACCGGCGCCACCGGATCAGGCAAATCGAATACGCTCGAAGCGATGATTCGCAAGCTTGACCAGCTGCACCAGTGCCACAAAAACATCATCCAGATCGGCAACCCGATCGAGTTTCCTAATGACGATCGCATGCAACTTCCCGTCGACGGCGACGACTCATGGGGAGAAGCACTAAAAGACGCCATGCGTATGGACCCGGACATTTTCAGCCCCGGTGAATTTCGCGACGCCGAAGAAGCGCAGATAGTTTTCCAAGGCGCCGCCACGGGTCACCTCACGCTAACGACCCTGCATACCAATAACGTCGCTCAGACCTTTTCACGTTTGGACTTTCTAAAGATCGGCCGGGACAAACAAGGGGATCTGATACGGCTCGTCGCCTCGCAGGAACTGGTGCCCCTCCTTTGCCCGCACTGCCGAAAACCGGATCCCCGAGGCCGTGAAATTGCCGAGCGTCTCATCCAGATAGTTTTTCCAAATCGCCCGGACCTTAGAGCAGCTATTACCAAAGCTCAGGGCATGACACCCTTCTTCCACGCAGAAGGATGTCCCGCTTGCCACAATCTCGGCGTAAAAGGACGAACCTGTATTGCGGAACTTCTCCATATCTCCCCAGACATCAGCCGAATGCTTCGCAAAAACGCCGACGGCGAAGAAATAGTCGATTACGCCGTCCGCAACCACGGCATGATGACGCTCGCCGAAGCCGCAGCTCGTAAACTTTGTCGCGGCCTCATCTCCTACGACCACATCCAGCACCTTTTGATGTCAACGCACCAGGCCGCCCCAGAGGCTGAAACTCACGCGTGGCAAACCTCCTACGATCAAGACACGGCACAAACCGCAGCCGAACCGGATCAGCAAACGGACAACGTTCCGGATGAACCCGAAGCTGTAATCGGAGACTTCATAGATGTTGAATACACAGCTGCTCCCAGGCCAACAACAACACAAACTGATACTTCACAAAATGCTTCTACAGCCGGCTTCTCCATGATCGAGCTGATGATTGTCGTTGGCATACTCGCAGTCGTCGCGGCCATCGCGATCCCCAGTCTCATTGCTTCTCGTCGCGCCGGCTACGAATCCACCGCCAAGCAAAAGCTCGCCGCCATCGGCCAGCAACAAACAGCTTTCAAAACTCTGCTCGGTAAACGTCGTTACGGTTCCATCGCCGAACTGCAAGCAGCCACCGCCGGCGGTTCACCCCTTGTTACCGCCAATGACACTACCGTAACTGGCTGGTCCTTCTCAGACGAAGGCTCTGCCTCCGCAACAGCTTTCGGCGCCAAAGTCATTCCCGCCACCGGCAACCCGGCAACCTACAGTTTTTATATCTCGGAGGACCAGACGCTGCGCCGTTGCGCTGGCACTGGCCCATGGACCAAAGCAGCCTGTACACCAAGCGATCAGTAACCGAAACAAAAACAAGGAAACCAGACCCATGTCCGCCTTAGCCCAAAATATTCAAACCGATTCAGCGCACACGCTCGACGCCGAACAAACCTGTTTCAAGTACCAGGGCACCGATATCCTGGGAGGTGAACCAACAAAGCAGTACATCTATGCCGCCACTGAGGAGCAGGCAGAAGCCGTTCTTACTCGCGCGAAGATTGAAGTACAAACAATCGCTCCGCGAAGAGAAGGGCTAAGACGCCGCAAGAAACGCCTCACTCGCGAAGAACTTGGCACCTTCGCCATTCAATTAGCCGAACGTACCAGAGCTTCCGATCCAATACCTAAAGCGATTCAGGATATCGCCCGCTCGAGCAACAACCCGCTGCTACGCGAAGCACTGCTCGACGTCTGGAACGAAGTAAAGAAAGAATCCGTCAATCTCGATCAGGCGTTCAACGTTCGCCCCGACGTCTTCCCTGATGCTTTCCGCCACATCATTCGCGTCGGCACTACCAAGGGTGATCCATCCGACATGCTTTCCAAGTACGGCGAACGCCAATTACTGACAGCCGAGAACATGGCAAAGGTAAAAGGCGCTCTTATCTACCCCGCTGTGGTTCTTTCCTTGGCCGCCGTAATCGTTTTTATCCTTTGCTATTTCATTCTTCCGAAGATGGAAGAAATGTACACGGCCCTGCTCGACCCCAGCACAGGCGCGAAACTTCCGTGGCTCACCCGCGGCCTCTTGTCCTTTAGCGGCTTTCTCGTGAGCTGGTACGGCATCGTTACGATGGCCGCAGCCGTACTCGGAATAGTCATGCTCGTTCGCTGGCTACGCACCGATGCCGGCAAAGACTGGTTTCAACGCAAGAGCCTTAACTGGCCACTCATAGGCAACCTCATCCGAGAATTCAATGCCGCGCATGTCATCGATCTAATGAGCATTCTCGCGCCTGTAGTTACACCAGCAGAATTCCTCAAAGAAGCCTCCGCCGCATCGCTCAACGTGGTCTATCGCGAAACACTCGACGCCGTTCGCGAATCTTTTCGCAGCGGAGCGCTTGACCTTCAAACCGCTGTAGCTCCATATGCACGTCTTTTCGGCGATGAGTTTCCAGCCGCAGTCGCAACCGGAGAACAGACAGGACGCTTAGCCACACAGCTGGGCAACTACGCCCGTCTCCTGGACCGTCGCGTACAAAACTCAACAGCCAAGCTAGCGAAAACAGTAGAACCGCTAACACTCGTTGTCGCGGGCCTGGTCATAGGACTCATCGTGGTCGCTGCGTACTGGCCACTTTTTTCTCTCGTCGGCGACTTGGCGAACAAGAAATGAATTTTTGAGATTGAAGAAGAAGAAGTCGAAGGAATTGATTTTCGGTTACGAAATCCTATTGAGCACACGCACTTGTCAGCATGCTAAAGGAAAATGAGGGTGAAGAAACTACTTCCAGATACTGCAACTACACCGCGAACTCGACACAACGAGCGCGGCGTTAGCCTTGTCGAAGCGATCATTGGGCTTCTCGTGCTCACTATTGTACTGCTTGCCGGCGCCCAGCTCTTTCGCGTCCACGTCGAACATCTTTCACTCGTTGAACGTGCCCGCCGCGCTGACGTTCAGGCCAACGCTACGATGAATACACTCGCGGCCTATAACCTCTCCGCACTTCCAGACGGCAATCCATTCGCAGGCAAGGGCGCTAATGACTCAATCGCCGATGGCGAACAAATCTCTCTCGATAGCAACATTTGTCTGGCCCAGGCCAACTGCGATCAGCTCACCAAATCTCCCCAGTCAGGCGGCACTGGATCTAATTACATAATCCTGGGCTGGAATCAACCAACCCCTACCGGCTCAACAATTGTCTATTACAGAGCCTGGAGAGTCGCAACTCTCGATGGCTCAAAAGGACTACGTCGAATCACTCTAGTAATTCTTCCTGCAGAAGCTAACAAAGCCGCAACAGACCCAATCGAACCCCTTGCCCTGAGACAAACAGACGTAGTCCAGCGCCAGTAAGAAGGCGTTTCCGAAACGAATTGCACCTCAGACATTCGGTCAACCAAAACCTCCAAAACTCGAAAAAGGTCCGTGCTATGACGACAACCGACTCCGCGCAAAACAACTTCGAACCACAAAACCTGGCGACTTCAACTCCTGCTTTTGAAAAGCCCCACTTCGTACTCGTCGTGGACGACGACCCCTCCATACTTAGCGTAGCAATCGATGCTCTTACCCCCGCCGGCTACCGCTGCCTCACAGCCCGCTCGGCCAAACAAGCATTGGTCACACTGCAAGACCCGAATTACATATTCGACCTGATGATCAGCGACGTGCTGATGAGCGGCATGAACGGCATCGATCTCATGAAAGAAGCAGTTGAACTCCTACCAGATTTACCAGTCATAATCATGAGCGGAACCTCTGAAGTAGAAACCCCAGTCCAAGCGCTCCGCGCGGGCTCGGCCGACTATTTAATCAAGCCCTTCGATTACGACGAACTCCTAAACTGCGTCACACGTACCCTCGCCAGAAAAACAACCACGAACGAGCGCTTACGCGCCGAAACCGAAACCGCCAGCTGGCAAACCGCCGCACGCGCTTTTGCACTCTCCCTCGATGCACGTGACAAAGAGACCGAAGGGCACGCCGAGCGCGTCGTTGCTTACAGCGTCCGCCTTGGACAGGAAATGGGCCTCTCCAAGCACGACCTAATCTGCATCGAGCTCGGCGCCCGCCTCCACGACATCGGCAAAATCGCCGTACCCGATCATGTCCTCAAAAAGCCCGCGAGGTTAACACCAAGAGAATGGCAGAAGATGCGCGTCCATCCAGCAAAAGGCCAAGAGATGGTCCGAAACATGGGACTCCCCGAGGCCTCAGCGCTGGTTGTGGGACAACACCACGAACGGTGGGACGGCGGCGGATACCCACTCGGACTCCAACAGGAAGAGATATCTCTCAGCGCGCGCGTCTTCTCCGTAGCGGACACCTTCGACGCTATTACCTCCGATCGAGTCTATCGCCGTGGCCGGCCGTATCAGGACGCACTCGAAGAACTTCTTGAATTCAGCGGAACTCAATTCGATCCCCATGTCGTCGAAGCCTTCGCTCGCATCGACCCCGGCGAATGGGAAGCACTTCGAAGCCAGTGCCCCTCAGAGTCTGTTAAAGAGCAACAAGCGACTGCCTGCTAAAACACATTCAGCGACAAGGACGAAAACAATCACTCATGCAATCAACCAACCAGACAATATCCGAAGCCGACTACCGCGAACCCGCGCCAAAGCTTACCGAGCTTCTTGAGAAGTTGATAAAACTCAACGGCTCCGATCTTCATATCACAACGAACACCCAGCCAAGGATGCGCATCAACGGGGAC
>WNGE01025415.1_pt1 | contig 10419 bp, 9 predicted proteins | sample 5400651 | NCBI WGS metagenome assembly WNGE01 (sample SAMN13153370, study PRJNA577476) | soil metagenome | isolation source: 60 cm soil or saprolite under grassland replicate 2 | place: USA:California | collected 2016-06-15
GGGTTAGTGTCCGTGACCTGTCCCCACCGCGACATGCGCGGCCGGTAACGGCCGGGTGTGAAGCTCGCGGGAAAGCCCAAGAGTCCCCGTTCCGGCTGGGGATCACAGGCGAGGGGAAGGCTGGGAACGGGGCGACTAACCGGAAATCCTTGATGATGCCTCGTCATCATGACTTCCCGGGCCGGGATGCAGCACCGGGGAGATAAGGGACGCGCTGCTGTGATGCGGCAGGCGGCGGTCGTGGAGGATACGCGGCCGTGTGGGCACCGCCGTCCCCGGGGTATAGAGGACGCCCTTCCCCAGCTGCATCTCACGCGTGCGGAACACGGGAACCCCGTCAAGGTCCGGTGCGCGAGCGCCGGTAAGCCGACCGTAAGGAGAGCCGAATTCCGTGGCGGGAACAGGATGCCCAAAAAGCGAAGGCCGGCAGCCGAAAGGCAGCAGGAAACCGGGACGGAAAGGCCGCTCCTCCAGGCGGCCGTTCCCGGATAACTGGCCGGATACCAGGCCATCGTGCCTGGCTGCGAAAGCAGGCTGACGTGGGCGGGTGAGCCTTTGACGACGAGCGGCTCAAGGCGCCAGAACCGAAGGGCAAGTTAGACGCGATGACGGGTTACAGCTTCACCACCCCGGTGTGGGATGGCGGTGCCTGGGTCACCCCCGCGGTGGCCGAGGTGAGAGTCGCCCCGGCGGCGGCTGAAGTGAAAGCGGCCCGGCACGCGAACGGACCGGAGGACGCGGTTCCCGGCTGGGAGGCCCTTAACTGGCCAGCCCACGAGGACAACGTACGGCGGCTGCGGCAGCGGATCTTCAAGGCGGTCCAGGAAGGTGACCTGGCCAGGGCCAGGAACCTGCAGAAACTCATGCTGCGGAGCTGGAGCAACACGCTGGTCAGCGTGCGGCGGGCGACGCAGCGCAATGCTGGCCGCAAGACGGCGGGGATCGACGGGGAGGTCGCCCTGACCGCCCCGGCCAGGATGGACGTGGCGGTGCGGGTGCACCGCACCATCCGGTCCTGGCGGCCCCGCGCGGTCCGGCGGGTGTATGTCCCGAAGGCGGGTAACCGCGCGAAGCTGAGGCCGCTCGGTATTCCGGTGATTACGGACCGCTGTCATCAGGGCAGGGTCCGTAACGCGCTGGAACCGGAGTGGGAGGCCCGGTTCGAGCCCAGATCCTACGGGTTCCGGCCGGGCCGCAGCTGCCAGGACGCCATTCAGGCGATCTACATGACCTGCAAAGGCCGGATGGCCAAGCGGGTGTGGGCGCTGGATGCGGACCTGGCCGCGGCGTTCGACCGCATTGAGCATTCCCGCTTGCTAGCGCAGCTCGGGTCGTTCCCGGCCAGGGACATGATCCGGGACTGGCTCAAGGCCGGGGTGTTCGAGGCGGGCAAGGGGTTCGCGCCGACCGAGGAGGGAACCCCGCAAGGCGGTGGGATTTCACCGTTGCTCCTGAACGTCGCGTTGCACGGGCTGGAAGAAGCCGCCGGGGTCCGCTACCGTGCCTGCGGCAAGAATGCCGCAGTTGCCAAGGCGGGCTCCCCGGTGGTGATCAGATACGCCGATGACCTGGTCGCGCTGTGCCACAGCCAGCGGCAGGCCGAGCAGGTCAAGGCGAGGCTGGCGGGGTGGCTGGCGCCCAGGGGCCTGGCCTTCAACGAGGACAAGACGAGAATCGTCCGTCTCAGCGAGGGTTTTGACTTCCTGGGGTTCAACGTCCGCCGCTACGACGGCAAGCTGCTGATCAAGCCTGGCAAGGCCGCCATCGGGCGGGTGAAGAAAAGGCTGGCCGCCGAGATGCGCGCGCTGCGCGGCTCGAACGCCAAGGCGGTCCTCGCGGCGATCGTGCCGGTCACGCGGGGATGGTCAGCCTACTACCGGTGCGTGGTGTCAAAGAGGGTATTCACCAGCCTCGATGACTACATGTGGAAGCTCACCTACAAGTGGGCCCGCTACAGCCACCCGGACAAGCCGAGAACCTGGATCATCAGCCGGTACTACGGCATGTTCAGCGCCGCCAGGCACGACAGGTGGGTGTTCGGTGACCGCGATAGCGGCGGGTACCTGCCCAAGTGCGCCTGGACCAAGATCGTCCGGCACTGCATGGTGACAGGGACGGCATCCCCGGATGACCCGGACCTCGCCCAGTACTGGGCCGGGCGGCGACGCAGGAACAAACCCCCGCTGGACAACGGCACCTTGCGCCTGATCCAGGCGCAGCACGGCCGCTGCCCGATCTGCGCGGACTACCTGCTATACGCCGACCGGGAACCAGCCAGCCCCCGTGAGTGGGAGCAATGGCTTACCGCCACCCGTAAAGCGATCACCAGGCACAACCTGGCCGCTGGAGGGACGGGGGTAACGCCGGGCGGCACCCGCCTCGTGCATGTCTCCTGCTACCGCCGGGCGACCGGCGCGAGCAGGAACCCAGCGATCCTGCATTCCTGAACTGTCCCTTCGGGGCTTGCTTGAGCCGTATGCGCGGATAACGTGCACGTGCGGTTCTGAGGGGGCCCTGGCGCGGTAACGCGCCGGGGCTACCCGGCGGATGGTGGTGGCCTGTCCGCCGCTGGGCGGGCCAGGCGGGAGAAGGTGCGGTTGCAGGCCGCGGAGTGGTTCGCGGAGGGGGTTACGCCGCCGGAAGTGGCCCGGCGGCTGCGGGTCTCATCGAACTCGGCGTACGTGTGGCGGCGGCGCTGGCGGGCGGGCGGCGTGGCTGCGCTGGCCTCGAAAGGCCCGGGCGGGGCGGTGTGCCGGCTGAGCGGGGTGTAGCTGGCCCGGCTGCGGGCCGCGCTGGAGGCCGGCCCGGCGGTATGGGGGTGGGCGGAGGACCAGCGGTGGACCCTGGAGCGGGTCGCCGCGCTGACCGGGCGGCTGTTCCATGTCCGGTACACGCTGCGCGGGACCTCGTTCCTGCTGCACCGGCTGGGGTTCAGCCCGCAGGTGCCGGTGCACCGGGCCGCGGAGCGGGACGAGGACGCGATCGCGGCGTGGCGGGCGGTGACCTGGGCGAAGGTTCGAGGCTAGCGGCGGCGACCGGGGCGTATGTGTGCTTTGAGGACGAGGCCGGGCAGAACCTGCGGCCGCCGAAGGCGCGGACCTGGGCGCCCCGCGGCCGGACCCCGGTGGTCCGGGTGTCCGGCAAGGGCTCCGGGCGGGTCTCGGTGGCGGGCCTGGTGTGCCTCAAGCCGGGCGCGCGGGGCCGCCTGTTCTACCGGGTCCGGGTCCACCGCGGGCGCAAGGGCGAGCGCCGCTCGATGTCCGAAGCTGACTACGCCGGGCTGATCACCGCCGCGCACCAGGAACTGAAGGCCCCGGTCATCTTGGTCTGGGACCGGCTGAACACCCACGTCAGCGCCGTGATGAGGGCGTTCATCAGCTCTCACCCGGGCTGGCTGACCGAGGTGCGGCTGCCCGCTTACGCGCCCGAGCTGAATGCGGTGGAGATCGGTTTGCCTCAGTGCAAGCTCCGTAGGTCTTCTCTTGCATGGTTACCGGGCTCCTTGTCCGTTGAGGTTTCGATCGGGGTGCCGTCGTCGGTCCAGCGGCGCCGGTTGTGGTAGCCGGCCGGCAGCTGGTGCAGTGTGCGGAGGCGTTCGACCTCGGCGGAGTCCGCGGTGATGATCCACCGGCAGGGCGGCCGGGTGTCCTGGCGGCCGGTGATCCAGCCGCGTTTGAGCCATCCGAACAAGGTCGCCGCCGGCATGCTGATCTCGCGGGCCAGGGCAGCCAGCCACCACTGGCCGGGCCCGAGGCCGCCCTGATCGGTGCGGTGGTCGTGGTCCAGGCCGGGCCGCGGGCCCAGCCGGCGGATCAGCTGCTGGATCTCCCCGTCGTGGAAGCGTTCGTGCTGGCGGGGCGTGCGGAAGCCCTCGGCTGCCAGCTGGCCGGCGATCGCGGCGCTGCCCAGGCCCTGCCCGGCCAGTGCCCTGATCCGCTCCGTGAGCGCCGGGTAGTACGACAGCTGGCCGGTCCGGGCTACCGGGCGCCTCAGGCCGGCGTGGGTCTGCTGGCCGCCGGCCCAGGTGATGGCGGCGTGGACGCGCTCGGTGGCGCCGTCGGCGGTGACCTGGACGGACTCGACGACGGCGCGCAGCAGCGGCTTGCGGTCGGCGATGGTGGTGGTCGGCGCGGCCCACAGCGCCGGGATGTCGCTGGCCAGGGCGCGGATCGCGGCCAGCTCGGCGGCCGATAGCCGGGCCGGGCGGGCCCGCTGGTACCGCTGGTACTCCTCGCCGAGGTGCGCCCGCTCGGCCAGCGCGGCTTCCCGCTCACGCTCGAGCTGGCGGGCCACCAGGCGGTTCTCCGGCTCGGCCAGCTGGTACTGGCGCCGGGCCCGGTCGCAGGCGAAGCCGGCGCGTTCCAGCCGCTGCCGCCAGATCCGGTCGGCCTCGGCCCGGCGGTCCCCGGCCTGCGCCGCGGCGGTGACCGACAGCTCGAGTGCGGCCGGGGCCAGCGCCGACAGGACCTGGGCCACGACATGCTCATCGAGGAACCGGGCGGCCATCTGCTGGCAGCGCGCCTGGCCGTAGGTGTGATGACGGCGCTGGCAGCAGTACCGCCCGGTCAGCCCCTGCCCGCTGGCCTCGTAGCTCACCTGCAGCCGGTGACCGCAGATCCCGCAGGCCACCAGCCCGCCCGGCAGCGCGGGGCCCTCACGCGGCGCGCCCATGCTCTCGGCACGGGCCCGGTTAGCCGCCAGCCGCGCCAGGTTCCGCTCGTACTGCTCCACGCTGATATAGGCCGGCAGCGCCCCGTCGATGCGGACCAGCCACTGCCCGGACTCCAGACCGCGCGCCCGGCCGGAGTGCTCACGGCCGGGCAGCCGCCGGGCCGGATCGGTGCGGCTGCGCCCGTAAGCGCAGATGCCGGCATAGGCCGGGTTGCGCAGCATGTTGACCAGGCCCTGCTGGTGCGGTGCCCGCCAGGCGACTTCCCCTTTGCCGGGGCCGGACCGCTCCCGCATCCCGATCTGGACCTGGTGCCCGGCCAGGAACCGCAGCACCGCGTGCACCGTGCCCAGCTGCTCGAACAGGCCGAACACCAGCCGGACGACCGCCTGGACCTGCTCATCGGGATCCAGGGCCACCTCGCCGGAGGCCCGGCGGGCAAACCCGGCCGGCAGCGGGACCGCCAGCTCCCCCCGGCCGGCCCTGGCCAGCCGGCCCGAGGCCATCCGCTGCCTGATCAGACGCAGCTCCAGTTCCGTCATCGTGCCCTTCAGCCCGAGCAGAAGGCGGTCGTTATACCAATCCGGATCGTAGACCCCGTCCGCATCGGCTAGCAGCGCCCCGGCCAGCGTGCACAGCTCGATCAGCTGATGCCAGTCCCGGCCAGCGCGCGCCAGCCGCGACATCTCCAGGCCCAGCACCAGCCCCACATGCCCCATCGTGCGGGTCGACTCGCCATGGTCGGCGACCTGCTGACGCGACGACTGCCGGACGTAAATGACCGCCAGCCGGTCACGATGCCAGCCCTGGATCTTGTCATCACCATGCTCAAGCGGAAGCATCGCGCTCACCCCCGGTGCCCTCCGCCGCCAGCCCGGCCGAGACCGCCACCCGCTCCAGGAGCGTGCTCAGCAATCCCAGAATGTCGTCCCGGGCCGCCTCCGGAAACGACCTCCGCAGCTCCCCGTCCCGAACATTCGTCAGCGCCACCATCTGCAGAAGATGCCCGCGCCTGCACCAACTGCGACGCCCCGCCTGCCGCAGGGTCGCATGCTCGCAGCTTCTCGGCCCATCCGACCAGCCGGAGCAGGCCTTCCCTGCCGATAACCGGTGTGCTTACACCCGCCTGTCCAACGCTGCATGCACTATGGCAAACCGACTGAGGGCGCCTGGGCGGCCATGAAAGCCAGCCTGGGCAACCTCGCCGTCCGCGACGTCGACCAGCTCGCCGCCGTCATGAAGAACCGGCTCAAGCGCATCCAGTACCGGCCCGTCCTCATCGAGGCGTTCCTCGCCCAGACGGGCCTCACCTTTGAACCCCAGCCCCCGTAGAGAGGTACGAATGCTGGCCTTTCAACTTCTGTAGCCGCAACCAGTGATCGTAACGCTGCGTGACAGCCAATTCCGATCGCGAACAAACTGATCTCCCTGCCGAATATTTCGCTGGCCGGGTAGCGACGCGTGGACATGGCCATTGAACGCAGATCGACCTGTTCTGTCGGCGTCTCGCTGACGCCGTGGGACCAGGCAGGCGGCCTCAGACACCACGGCCAGTTCGCGCGAACCAGACTCGCGGAGCGGGGCTGGCGGAGCGGACCGTCAGGTTCTGGGCGGCGAAGCTGTTCCCACGGTCAGCGTGGCCCCGGCACCCTGGCGGTCACCACGTCGTCCTGGTGGCGGTCCGGCGCGACCTAGGCGGCTGCGGGCGCGGCCCTTTCACGGCGAGCAAGGCAGGGGACCTGAGGAAGGTCCCCTGCCTTGCCGACACGCACTGATCGAGCCAATGGCCGGCTTCCCCCGGCCAGCTCCTGTGGCCGGGGATGGCCCGCCGCCGCTGACGGGCTACGCGGGCATGCGTGACGTGATGACGATGACCGGGGCACAGGACGAACGTCCCGTCATCCCGGGCCCATCGGCCCTGCCGCCCGCGAGCCAGGACCGGCACCGTCGGAACGTGGCACCCGCCGCCAGGGAGCGGACAATGTGAGAGCCTCGGCGGAGAGGGATACGACCGCCCTCCCTCCTGGCGTCAGACCCACCGTCGGCATGAAGGGATATCCGCTCAGTGAGATCGTGCAGCCTCGGCAGCGGCGGGTGCCGCCGAGGCACGGGCCCCCGCTGACCCGCAACACGCCACTGTCGCCCGCCGCGCATGAGGTTCGTGTCTGGCCGGCTCGACGATGGCTAACGGGCTCGCCGAGGTGACCGCTGATGAGGGGCTGCCCGGGGTATGGCTGCGCCGTGCGGCTGAGCGCGGCGGGATGCATCGAGAAATCCAGATCACCACGGCAATCCAGCATCTTCTCGCGGCATCCATGACCTTCTGAGTTCTCGTCAGGACCGTGCTGGCGGCAGCTGTCCGATCATGATTATCCGGGCCGAACCCGCCGCACATGCCCGTCTCGCAACTAGCCTTGCGTCTCGATCCGGCCGCCGTCACGGTTCGATGAGTTCCGCGGGTGGCCGGCGGGCGGTGGCTTGAGTGGCCCGGGCCAGGCCGAGTTGCAGCAGCATCTGCGGGGCCCCGGGAAGGGCCAGGCGGGCCTGGATCAGGGACCGGATCGCGGCGGCTTCCAGCGGCTGGGTATACAGGCTGGCGAAGACCCACCGGCTGGCGGCGTGGGCCAGCAGCCGGTGCAGCGCCTGGCCGGCGCGCAGCCAGTCGGCCCGGCCGTCACCTGCGGTGAGCAGCACTGCGGTGGCAGCGGGGGGCGGCCCGCCGGCCGCGAGCCGCCCGAGGCCGCGGCCCAGGTCGAAGTCGCGCTGCGGCAGCCGTCCGGGCTCGCGGGCGGCCGTGGCGGGGAGCGCCTGCGCAGGGACGCCGTCGCGGGCCGGGCTGCCCGCACCCCGGCTCCACCGCCGGACCTCTGCCCGGGCCACCGGGTCGAGGTCCTGCCTGCGGCCGGCCGCGCTGATGATGGCCGCTAGCTGCTCATATGCGATCGTCCGGTCGACGATGGCGAGCGTGGCGCCCTCCGCGAGCGCGTCGTGCTGCAATCGCGCGAGCAGGCCGGCGGGCAGCGGGCCGGGTTCGAAGGGGCCGCGGTACGTGTGCCGGTGCGGCAGCGCCTTCAGCATCTCCTGCTCGCGGGCGGTGATCGGCTGCGCCGGGCCCAGCCGCATCCGGGCGAGCAGCCGCAGCCGGTCTGGGTCGGGGAGCAGTTCGACCACGGGCAGGTATCCCAGCGACCGCACGCCGAGCCGCAGCCCGAACACCGCCGCGCCGCAGCTGATGAGCATCTCGCGGCCGAGCGGATCCACGCGGAGCTTGCGCCGCAGGTCGGCGTATAGCTCGATCTTGTACCGGCTGACCTTGAAACGCCATGGCTGCGTGTTATGCACCGACGGCGCGCGGGCGGCCGTCGCGATCAGGTAGCCGACCTGATCGGCCGGGATTGGCACGGCCTCGTAGAAAGTCCTGTCGCTCATGCTTCTCACCTGTCCGGTTTGCGGATCACGCTCCGGCGCCGAGGCGCGGCCAGCCAGGGCCCAATGGCCAGCGGCCATGGTGACCAAGGTCCCGCGGTGGCCAGCCGGCTATGACGGCATCTCCGGTTCGATGTACCGCCATGGTGCGGGACCGCTGAGAGGTCGCGCCTGCCTTGCCGCTGCCGTGCCGGGGTAGACAAGAGTGCCCGCGACATTGCGGAGCAGGGCGCGGATCGTCGCCGTGGCCACCCGGTTCAGGACCGCCCTGTCGAGCCCGGCTCCCACGCCGCCCAGCCGCGCCCGGTAGGAGCCGGCTAGCGCCAGCCGGGTCGCCTGCTGGCCCACGGGCGTGAGGCTGATGTCCGCATCCAGCACGGGGAACAGCGCTCTGGTGACGCCGGGGGCCTCCCAGCGCAGTACAAGCGTCATAACATCACCGCGGCAGACCGGGTCCAGGAAGCGGACCCGGACCAGCTTGGAGGCACCGGCCACATCACCAAACGGACCGACGCCGATCACAGCCGAAAGCTCGTCCTTATAAGCGGCCTCTGATGCGCCCCTCAGCCCGCCCCGGCGCGCCAGGTTCACCAGCCGCGCCTGCGCGGCCTGGAAACCGATGTCGAGCACGAGCTCGTCGGCGACGAACATGCCACCCAGTCAGATGGCCGCCAGCTCACCCGGCAAGTGACGAAGGTCACGTCAGAGAGGGTCCGAGGGCTTGGTCTCCTGCGCTCGCCTGCCCGAGCACCGGGCGAAGTGCCCATGTCCTACTCACGGCCGAGCGGGTTCAGGTCGCTGACTTCACCGAAGACGACGAGCACGCCGCCGGCCTGTAGCTGAAGCTCGCGAGCGGGGTTGGCGATCAGCTGCCCGTCGGGGTGGAGCGTACCGGCAACGGAGGCCGCCTAGCCAAGCCAGGCCATCGGCTGTACTTACTGCTGGCACAGCCCGGACGCGCTCATCGGCTACAAGCGGCCAACCTGAACGGTCGCACGGAAGCGTTCGCAAGCGGAGCCGCTCACCGTGTTCCCGTCGGCAGCGTTCGGGTTTTCGTGTATGCCTGACTCCCTCACAATCGAGTACCCTTTCGGACGGCACGACCAAGGCACGTGATCTTGAGCCCGCGCAGCCCTTCGCTGCTACGACAGGCTGTCCTGATCTGTGCTGCGCAATAGGCAACCGGCTCCAACCCGACGGGCGCGCCGATCGGCGGTTCACGCACGTCACGCAGCTCATAAGGTCACCACGCAGCGCGACGGGCGGGCGGCGTCACTGCGCTGCACCGGGGACTTGACCAACTGGCCCGCAGGTACTCGCCGATGGCCCGGCGGATCACGTCCGAGACGCTGACGTGCTCCTCGGCCGCGCGGATCAGCAGGGCACGTTTGAGTTCCGGATCCAGCCGTACGGACTCGGCACTGGCTGCCGCTGATCCCAGGGGCGGCCGCCCGGGCATCCGACTGTGAGCCGCCCGGCGACCGGCTCTGCCCTACCGTCAAGGTATGCCTGCCAGGAAACGGCCCACCCCCGAGGACACCATGACCGCCCGCCGTGTCCTGCTCGACGGGCTAGCCCGCGACGCTGACGTCTTCGAGCTGGTCAACGAGCTCGCGCTCCTGCACCCGCGAGACAACACCTTCCCCGGCGAGGTGTTCCTGCACGTCGCTGCGGACGCGCTGACCTGGTGCGGGGCCAGCCGGGCTGACCCGCTGCCCTTGGAGGGACTACGCGAGCGGTTCCTGCCCGAGTGCACCTTCCGCGGCCGGGAAAACAAGAAGCTCCAGTACGCAGTGCTGGCCGCAGCAGCCCTCCATGGCGGCACGAAACCGGACCTGCTTGAGGAGATCGCCTGGTGGCAGACCGACGACTTCTGGCAGTACGCCCTGTTCGCGGCGATCGCCTACATCCGCGCCGCCGCCAGCCGGGCGGGCGTACCGGTGCGCCAGGCATGCCAGGACCTAGCCCAGCGCCCTGGCCACCCAGCGCCATAACGACCATTCGGGACGCAGTGAGAGCGGTCATCTGACGGTGGAGCGGCCGATCATATCGACGGTTCACGTTCACCCTCACGCCATGGTCAGTGACCGCTGTTCAGAACACTTCTCCCCGCGCCCGGTCCGGTCCTGGCCGGGAGATGGCTAGCACGCACATGTCGTCGAGCTGGGGTTCGGCGCCGAGGGACGCGATCAATTCGTCGCAGAAGCTGCCGAGCGGCGCGCCGGGCTGCCACGCCTGCAAGCGTTCGGCGACACGGGCTATGCCTTCCTCGAGATCCTCGCCGCGCCGTTCGATCAGCCCGTCGGTGTACATGAGCATGAGGT
>WNGE01009232.1_pt1 | contig 10418 bp, 10 predicted proteins | sample 5400651 | NCBI WGS metagenome assembly WNGE01 (sample SAMN13153370, study PRJNA577476) | soil metagenome | isolation source: 60 cm soil or saprolite under grassland replicate 2 | place: USA:California | collected 2016-06-15
CTACTCCGCGATCTCCGCGACGACGCCGGCGCCCACCGTCCGCCCGCCCTCCCGGATCGCAAACCGCAGCTCCTTCTCCATCCCGATCGGCTGGATCAGCTCGATCGCCATCGTCACGTTGTCCCCCGGCATCACCATCTCGACGCCAGATGGCAATGTGCAGACGCCCGTCACGTCCGTCGTCCGGAAGTAGAACTGCGGCCGGTACCCGTTGAAGAACGGCGTGTGCCGCCCGCCTTCATCTTTGGTGAGGACATAGACTTCCGCCTTGAACTTCTTGTGCCCCTTGATCGACCCCGGCTTGGCCAGCACCTGCCCCCGCTCCACGGCATCCTTGTCAATGCCCCGCAGCAGGGCCCCAATGTTGTCCCCCGCCCGCCCTTCATCGAGTAGCTTGCGGAACATCTCCACCCCCGTCACCACCGACTTCTGCGTCGCCTCCTGCATCCCCACGATCTCCACTTCCTCCCCCACCTTCACGATCCCCCGCTCCACCCGCCCTGTCACCACTGTCCCCCGCCCTGTGATCGTGAAAATGTCCTCGATCGGCATCAGGAACGGCTTGTCCACCGGCCGCGGCGGCGTCGGAATGTAGCTGTCCACCGCCTCCATCAGCTTCCAGATGCACTCCGCCGCCTTGGCGTCCTCCGGCTTTTCCATCGCCCCCAGGGCGCTGCCCCGGATCACCGGTATGTCGTCCCCCGGAAACTGGTACTTCTTCAGCAGCTCCCGCACCTCCAGCTCCACCAGGTCCAGAATCTCCGGGTCGTCCACCATGTCCACCTTGTTCATGAACACCACCAGGTGCGGCACGTTGACCTGCCGCGCCAGCAGCACATGCTCCCGCGTCTGCGGCATTGGCCCATCATTGGCCGCCACCACCAGGATGGCCCCGTCCATCTGCGCCGCCCCCGTGATCATGTTCTTGATGTAGTCCGCGTGCCCCGGACAGTCGATGTGCGCGTAGTGCCGGTTCGCCGTCTCGTACTCCACGTGGCTCACCGCAATCGTGATCCCCCGCTCCCGCTCCTCCGGGGCATTGTCGATCGTCCCGAAGTCCCGCACCGCCACCCCGCTGTACTTCGTGTGCAGCACCTTCGTGATCGCGGAGGTCAGCGTCGTCTTGCCGTGGTCGATGTGCCCTATCGTCCCGATATTCACGTGCGGCTTCGACCGATCGAACTTCGCCTTGGCCATTCCTCGCTCGCCTCCTCAGTCCGCCTGCCGGTCTGTCAAAGTGATGGAGCCCATGTCCGGGCTTGAACCGGAGACCTCGCCCTTACCAAGGGCGTGCTCTGCCAACTGAGCTACATGGGCCTGGATCATGTTCCTCGCCGTAACTCCGGAAGCCGAAGCCCGAGTGGAGCGGGAAACGGGATTCGAACCCGCGACCCCCAGCTTGGAAGGCTGGCGCTCTACCGCTGAGCTATTCCCGCGCGTCCTTTCGGTGCGAAATCCTTCGCCCCAGGGAATGGTGGGGAGAGGAGGATTTGAACCTCCGAAGGCGTTCGCCAGCAGATTTACAGTCTGCCCCCTTTGGCCACTTGGGTATCTCCCCGCTGGTTCTTCAGAGTGTAACCCCTTGAAATGTCTGGCGCTGGCGGGAGGATTTGAACCCCCGACCCACTGCTTACAAGGCAGTTGCTCTACCCCTGAGCTACGCCAGCAGTCACAAACCCTCACTTTAGTTTCGAGGTGCCCGTAAGTCAAGATAATTTTGACTGTTTCGCAAGTCTCTGACGCTGCACCTCGTAGCAAAGGATGGCCGCGGCCGCCGACACGTTCAGTGAGCCGATCCGGCCCCGCATCGGGATGCTGGCCAGGAAGTCACAGCTCTTGGCCACGAGCGGCCTCAGGCCGGGCCCCTCGCCGCCCAGGACGAGGCAGATTGGGCCGGAGAGATCGATCTCCCACGGGGCCTGCCCTCCTTTAACCACCGCGCCCGCGATCCACACGCCGTCCTTCTTGAGAATCTCGATCACCTGCACGAGATTCGTCTCGCGGGCGACCGGCAGATATTCTACTGCTCCCATCGCGGATTTGGCCGCCGCGGCCGTGACCCCGGCGGCATTGTGCTTGGGCACGATGGCTCCGTGCGCTCCGGTCGCCTCCGCGGAGCGCAGGATGGCGCCGAGGTTGCGGGGATCCTGGATTTGGTCGAGGGCCAGGAAGAAGGCCGGCTCGCCCCGCAGGCCTGGAATGGCGAGGAGCTCATCGAGCGTGGCGTAGCTCGCGCCCGCCACCCGCGCGACCACGCCTTGATGGTGCGGCGTGCCCGCCATCGCCGTGAGCTGATCGCGCGTGCGGTAGGAAACCTTGACGCCCAGCCTCCGGGCCAGCCCGAGCAGCTCCTGGAGCGCAGGACCGCGGCTCTCGCCGAGGATGGCGACTTCCTCGACGCGCCGGCTCTCGGCCCGCAGCAGCTCGAGCACCGGGTTGCGCCCGGAAAGCGGGAGGTCCCGGGCTTCGGCTGAGCTCATGTGGAGATCGTCCATGTGGTGGCGCCGCTGCGCGAGTCCTTGAGCGTGACTCCGAGCGCCGTCAGCTGGTCGCGCAGCCGATCGGCCTCGACGAAATCGCGCTTCTTGCGCGCCTGCTCACGGAGGTAGAGGAGCGACTCGACCTTGGCCTTGAGCTGCGGATCTACCGGCCGCTCGGACCGCTTCCCCGGCTCGAGCAGCCCGAGCGCCTGCGCCAGCGTCACCAGCTCGCCGACGCCCATGAGAAAGCCGCCTGCCGCGAGCTTGCCCTCGTCGACCTGAGCCCGCGCGCCCTGGAGGAGGCGCGCCAGCTCGAAGAGCACGCCCAGGGCCTGCGGCGTATTGAAGTCGTCGTCCATCGCCGCCTCGAAGCGCGCCCGGTGCCCCGCGATCTCGTCAAAGAGCCCGCCGTCCGGCCCGGGCGCGGGAGTGCCCTTGGCCGCTATGCGTAGGGCCTCGTCCACGAGCGCGCGGAGCCGCCCGAGTGCCTTTGTCGACTCCGCGACCCGCTCGTCGCCGAATTCGAGCGGGTGGCGGTAGTGCGTTCCCAGGAAGTAGAGCCGGAGCGCCTCGGGATCGTGCCGGCGCACCATGTCCTTGATCCACAGCGTATTGCCCAGCGACTTCGACATCTTCTCGGCATTCAGGTTGACGAAGCCGTTGTGGGCCCAGCAGCGCACGAAGGGCTTGCCGGTCGCGCCCTCGGACTGGGCGATCTCGTTCTCGTGGTGCGGGAAGATGAGATCCTCGCCGCCCCCGTGGAGATCGAAGGTTTCGCCGAGATACTGCATGGACATGGCGGAGCACTCGATGTGCCACCCCGGGCGCCCCGGTCCCCAGGGAGAGGGCCACGACGGCTCGCCCGGCTTGGAGGCCTTCCACAGGGCGAAGTCGAGCGGATCCCGCTTGCGCTCGTCGACGTCCACGCGGGCGCCGGACTCGAGCTCGTCGAGGTTCTTCCCGGAGAGCTTGCCGTATCGCGGAAAGCGGCGGACTTCGAAGTAGACGTCGCCGTCCAGCACGTAGCTCAGACCGCGCTGCATCAGCCGCTCGATCAGCGCCACCATCTGCGGGATGTGCTCCGTGGCCTTCGGCTCCACGTCCGCGGGCTGGACGCCGATCGAGGCCATGTCGGTCTGGTACTCCGCGATGTACCGCTCCGAGATCACGTTGGCCGCCACACCCTCGTCGTTCGCCTTGCGGATGATCCTGTCGTCCACGTCGGTGTAGTTCTTGATGAGCGTCACGCGGTAGCCCCTGAAGCGGAGGTAGCGCCGGATCACGTCGAAGACGATGAAGCTCCGGGCGTGCCCGATGTGGCACAGGTCGTACACGGTCACGCCGCAGACGTACATCCGCACCTCGCCCGGGACGAGCGGGACGAAGTCCTCCTTCCGCCTCGTCACGGTGTTGAAGATCCGGAGCGCCATCACGGCACCTCCACGTTGACGACCGCCATGGCCGCTATGCCCTCGCCCCTGCCGAGATGCCCGAGATGCTCGGGGCTCTTCGCTTTGACGCTGACGCGATCGGTTTCGACTCCCAAGGTCTGCGCCAGGCGCGCGGCCATCGCCGGAAGGTGCGAGACGAGCCGAGGGGCCTGGCATATCAGCGTGGCGTCCACGTTGACGAGCGTGGCGCGCCGCGCGCGCAGCGCCTCCAGGACCCCCTCGAGGAGGACGAGGCTCGACACTCCCTTCCAGCGCGGGTCCGTATCCGGGAACATGCGGCCGAGGTCGCCCAGGGCGAGAGCGCCCAGGAGCGCCTCGCACACGGCATGGGTCAGGACGTCGGCGTCCGAATGACCGCCGAGTCCTCGCTCGTATGGCACGCTGACGCCGCCCAGCACCAGCGGCCGCCCGTCCACCAGCGGGTGGAGATCGAAGCCGAGACCGCTCCGCGTCGCGCTCATGCTCTCCGCCCGCCCCCCATCCACGCCCGCGCCGCTTTGAGATCGTCGGGCGTCGTGATCTTGAGATTCTGCGGCAGCCCTTCGACCATGGAGACGCGCCCGCCCAGCCGCTCGATCAGCATGGCGTCGTCGGTGGCGCGATAGCCGTCGCGCGCGGCCTTGTCATGCGCCTCCGCGAGCAGCGCCCGCCGGAAAGCCTGCGGCGTCTGGGTCAGCCAGAGCCCCTCGCGCGACAGCGTGGCTTCGACCACCTTGTCCCGCACGCGCTTCACGGTCTCGCGCACGGGCCAGCCGCAGGTGGCCGCCCCGGGAACCCGCGCGGCGGCCAGCACGCGCTCGACGATTTCGGGAGTGATGAACGGTCTCACCGCGTCATGCACCACCACCCAGGCCGCCTCCGGGGGAACGGCTTCGAGGCCGAGCTTGACCGATTCCTGCCGCTCCTCCCCTCCGGCGACTACCGCCAGCACACGGGGGACGCGGAAGCGGGCGAGAAGCGCGCGCGTTGCCGCGACGCGGTCCGCCGGCGCCGCGACCACGAGACCGTCGAGCGCACGGCAGCGGGCAAGGGCTCGCAGCGTGTGAACGAGAATGGGCGCGCCTCCCAGCGTCAGGTACTGCTTGGGCCGGCCTCCGCCCATGCGCGCACCCACGCCGCCTGCGGGCACTACCGCGACAGCCTTGGTCATTGGATGCGGGGGCCTCGAAATGGCCCCCGCACTCCCCCATTTTCGCGCTTCGGCTCGCCCCTTTTGGGCTCGCCGCTCCTGCGGTCGCGCCCGCCTGCTCCCGCCATGCGTCCTGCTGTCATCTCGGGAGGCCCTCGTCTTCCTTGAGGCGGGCGAAGATCATGCGGCCGGCTGTGGTCTGGAGGACCGAGGTGACCGTGGCGCTGACCTGCTGGCCGATCAGCCGCTTGCCGTGGTCCACGACCACCATGGTGCCGTCGTCGAGGTAGGCGACACCCTGGCCGACTTCCTTGCCCTCCTTGACGACGTGGACGTGGACGATCTCGCCGGGCAGCACCACCGGCTTGAGCGCGTTCGCCAGCTCGTTGACGTTGAGCACCGAGACGCCCGACAGCTCGGCGACCTTGTTGAGGTTGTAGTCATTGGTGACCACCTTGGCGCCCATCACCTTGCCCAGCTCGATCAGCTTGCGATCCACCTCGCGCACGTGCGGGAAGTCCTGGTCCTCGATCCGGATGGTCGTTCCCGGAATGCGCTGCAGGCGCTGGAGGACGTCGAACCCGCGCTTGCCCCGGTTGCGCTTGAGCGAGTCGGGCGAGTCGGCGATCTGCTGGAGCTCCCGGAGGACGAACTGCGGGACGACCAGCGTGCCTTCGAGGAAGCCGACCTCGCAGAGATCCACGACGCGGCCGTCGATGATCACGGACGTGTCGAGGATCTTGAAACCCTCGCGCCGCGCGGCCGTCTTCGGAAAGAGCTTGGCCGACATGTCCTCGAGCTCATCGCGCTTGGCAAGCGCCACCGCGGCGCCGAGGTAGGCGAACAGCAGTCCGAAGAGCCCGCGACCAAGCGGCCCCGCGTCGGGAGAGACGGCGCCCATCGCCGTTCCCATCCCGAGTCCGAGCCCGAGCCCCACGATGCCGCCCATGGAGCCCCAGAAGATCCGGTCCACCGGTATCTTCCGCGCCTGCCACTCGAGCAGAACGGCCAGGACTCCGAAGAGGAATCCGGCGCCGCCGAGCCACCAATTGGTTGCGTGGATGCCGAGCGGCGGGCCGAAGGCCATTCCGGCCCCCGTCGCCGCCGCAAGCATGAAGACCCGCACGATGATGATACCCAGCATGGTCGCCTCTCAGTGTCCCAACAGCGCCTTGACCGCTTCGTCCACCGAGCCCACTCCCTGGACATCGATCGGGTGTGTGGCCCCGCGCGCCAGGTTGCTGCCGGTGAGATTGTTCTGCGGCACCACGGCCGCCGTGAAGCCCAGGGCCGCCGCTTCCTTGAGCCGCGCCGGGAGCCCCGCGACGGCGCGCACCTCTCCCGCGAGACCGACCTCGCCCATGATCACCGCATCGCCGCGAACGGGGCGGTCGAGGTAGCTCGAAGCCGCCGCCACGATCACGCCCAGGTCCACCGCCGGCTCGGTCACCCGGCCGCCTCCCGCCACGTTGACGAAGACGTCCTGGCTCTGGAGCGGAAAGCCGACCCGCTTCTCGAGCACGGCGAGCAACAGGCAGACGCGGTTGTAGTCGGCGCCGAGGACGGTCCGGCGCGCAGTGCCGAAGCTGGCCGGCGTCACGAGCGCCTGGAGCTCGAGGAGCAGCGGCCGGCTGCCCTCGAGGCTCGACACGATGACCGACCCGGCGGCGTCGCGGGGCCGCTCGGCCAGGAAGAATCCAGACGGGTTCGTGACCTCTGCTAAGCCCTGCTCGCCCATCTCGAAGACGCCGATCTCGTTGGTGGAGCCGAACCGGTTCTTGACCGCCCGCAGCACGCGGTACGCGTGGTGCTGCTCTCCCTCGAAATAGAGCACGGTGTCCACGAGGTGCTCGAGGACGCGCGGGCCGGCGATCGCTCCGTCCTTGGTGACGTGGCCCACGAGGAAAGTCGCCGTGCCGCGTCCCTTGGACCACAGCATGAGCCGCGCCGCGCATTCCCGGACCTGGCTCACGCTGCCGGGCGCCGACTCGAGCCCGGGCAGGAACACGGTCTGGATCGAATCCACCACGAGCGCGCGCGGCCTGAGCTCCGCGGCGTGCGCTTCGATCACCTGGAGATCTGTTTCCGCCAGGAAATAGAGATCGCGCGGGGCGATCCCGAGCCGGTCGGCGCGGAGCTTGACCTGAGCGGCCGACTCTTCGCCCGAGACGTAGAGGAGCGGCCCGCCGCGCTCCGCCAGCCTGCGGCTCGCCTGCAGCAGGAGGGTGGACTTGCCGATGCCGGGATCGCCGCCGATCAGGACAAGCGAGCCCGGAACCACGCCGCCGCCCAGCACGCGGTCGAGCTCGCCGATACCGGTCGCGATGCGCTCCCCCGCCGTCACCGCGATCTCGCCGATCCGCACGGGCCGCGCGCCGGCGGCGAGCTTGGGCCGCTCCGAGCGCGACGAGAGAGCAGGCCGCTCCTCCACCAGCGCCACGTACGACCCGGTCCGCGCGCAGTCGGGGCACGTCCCGGCCTTCGAGGCGGCGAATCCGCAGGTCTGGCAGCGGTAGACGGAGCGTTCCCTGGCCACTATTTCTTCTCGCTTCCAGGAGGCGGAGCCGCGGCCGCGCCCTTGCCGTCCCCGCCCGATTGACCAGCCCCCGCAGGCTGACCAGCCCCCGCAGGCTGACCAGCCCCCGCAGGCTGACCAGCCCCCGCAGGCTGAATAGTCGAGCGGATGAGGGAGCGGAGCAGGAAGCTCCGGCGCGCGCCCTCGAGGAACTGAACGAGGTTTTCGTAGACGGTGGGATCGGACAGCAGCGCGCCCACCGTGCCCTCGCCGGCCTTGAGGCGATCCGTGACGACGCGAAGGTTCGCCATGGCGACGCGGAAATCCGCGGCCGTCTGCCCGAGGCCCGCGTCAGGGTCGTCCTTGAGCATGCCGCCCAGCATGCCCTGGCCGCGCGCGAGCCTGTCGGACACGTCCCGGAAGTTGTGCGTCAGCACCTGAAGATCCCGCGCGATGTCCTTGTATTGCGGGTCGTACAGGAGCGTGGGCAGGAGCCCACCGTCCGCCTCCGGCTTCTGGGCGGCCCGCCCGAGCGCGTCCATGGCGGCCAGGAGCGAGCGCACGGATTTCCCGCTGTCGCGCGAGAGCAGGACGCCGACCGCGCTCTCGTCGCTCTCCGCCCGCGCCAGGAGCTGCTGCGTCGACGCCATGAGGGCGTTGAGGCGCCGCAGGCTCTCGGGCTCCTCGTAGATCAGCACGTGGAGCCAGCCCTTGCCCTTTTCGATTTCGTCCGTCATCCGGTCCACGCGGTCCACGGTCTTGCGGAGTGTCACCGCAAGCTGGTTGACCTGCCCGAGCGTCTCCGCCCCTGCGGAGAACATCTCCTGCATCTCGAACGGCTCGCGGGTCGCGATGGTGTCGCCTGACTTGAGTGCAGGCGCCTCCGCGGCACCGATCGTGATCTCGATCAGCTTGTCGCCCAGCAGGCCCTGGGTGACGATGCGGGCCTCGGAGTTCCGCCGCACCCGGTCGGCGAAGCGGCGTGCGAGGGTCAGCTTCACCCGCACCTTGCCGCCCGGCTGGGGCGGGAGCTCGACCTTCGTGACGCGGCCGATCTGCACGCCGGCCAGCCGCACCGTCGCCCCCTCGATCAGGCCGCCCACTTCGCCGAACTCGGCGATGAGGTCGTACTTGCGCTCGAAGTACCGCGCCTGGGCGCCGAGCAGGTAGATGATGGCGAGGAACACCACCAGCCCGATCAGGATGAAGGCTCCGATGCGCATCTGCAGCACCAGCCGGCGGCCGTCGGGCATGGGCTATTCCTCCCTCAGCTCGCCGGCCAGGAAGCGCCGGACATCGGGATTGGAGGAAGCGCGGACCGACGCCGGTGTCCCCACCTCCGCGAAGCGCCCCTGGTGGAGGATGGCCATCTGGTCGGACACCATCTCGGCAAACTCGATGTCGTGCGTGACCACGATGGCCGTGTCGCAGACGCCCTTGCGCAGCTCGGCGATGAGCTCGGCCACGAGCCGGGCGTTGGTCGGGTCGAGCCCGGCCGTCGGCTCGTCGAAGAAGACGACCTCGGGCTCGGTCACCAGGGCCCGCGCGATGCCGACGCGCTTCTTCATCCCGCCTGATAGCTCCGCGGGCAGGAGATCATCCACGCCGGACAGTCCCACCAGCGACAGGAAGCGGTGCACGCGGTCGGTGATCTCGCCGAGGGAGAGATTGGTGTGCTCGCGCAGCGGGTACGCCACGTTTTCGAACGCCGAGAGGGAGTCGAAGAGCGCCGCGCTCTGGAAGACAAACCCGGTGCGGCGACGCAGCGGCAGCATGGCCTCCTCGCTCAGGCGATCGATGCGGATCCCGAACAGGCTGACCTCGCCCGAGTCCGGCCGGACGAGTCCGTCGACGATGCGGAGCAGCACCGTCTTGCCGGCGCCGCTGCCGCCCATGACGGCCAGCGTGGTGCGCTTCTGAAGGGCCAGGCTCACGCCGCGCAGGACCTGGTTGTGGTCGTAGGACTTTCGCACATCGCGGAGCTCGACGAGTGGCGGCGTGGCCATGGCGGGGTTCACCAGAACAGGAAGAGCAGGAGCTTGGTGAGGAAGAAGTCCGAGATGATCACCGCCATGGCCGCCTGCACCACGGTCGCCGTCGTGGCGCGGCCGAGCCCCTCGGTGCCGCCTTCCGTGGCCAATCCGTTATAGCAGCCGATCAGCGTGACCAGGGCGCCAAACACCATGCCCTTGGCGATGCCGCTCAGGAAGTCCTTGATCACGACCCAGTAGGCGATGGTGTTCCAGTAGAGAAAGGCGTCGAGGTTACGCTCGAACACCATCACGACCATGCCCCCCAGCAGGCCGACGCCGTCGGTGAGGATGACCAGCACGGGGAAGACCAGGAGGGCGGCGAGGAGCCGCGGGACGACGAGCCTCTTGAGGTAGTTGACGCCGAGCGCTCGGAGGGCGTCGATCTGCTCGGTCACTTTCATGGAGCCGAGCTCGGCGGTGATGCCGGAAGCGACCTTGCCGCCGACCAGGATCGCCGTCAGCACGGGGCCCAGCTCCCTCAGGATCGAGACGGCCACGACAGGGCCGACGTAGTTCTCCGTGCCGAAGCGCGCCATGTTCACCGCGCTCTGCAGCGCCAGCACCATGCCGGTGAAGACCGCGGCGCTCAGCGCCACCACGAGCGAGCGGACGCCCATGATGTCGACCTCGCGCGCCACGAGCCAGAAATAGGACGGCGGCAGCGTGAGGTTGCGTGCCACGCGCATCGTGAGCAGCCCGAGCCCGCCGTACCAGGCAACGGTCTCCCGCCCGTGCGTCTTCAGATACTCCGTCGCGGTCATTGCATTGCTCCCGTGAAGCTCTCCACGAAAGCCTGGAAATCCCCGCGTC
>WNGE01024471.1_pt1 | contig 10417 bp, 9 predicted proteins | sample 5400651 | NCBI WGS metagenome assembly WNGE01 (sample SAMN13153370, study PRJNA577476) | soil metagenome | isolation source: 60 cm soil or saprolite under grassland replicate 2 | place: USA:California | collected 2016-06-15
CTGCAGGCCACCCAACTGCTGGTCCGCATCAACGAGACCTTCGGCGTACGCCTGGACCTGCGCGCCCTGTACGCCAACGCCACCATCGCCCAACTGGCCGCCCAGATCGACCAGACCACCCTCGACAGCCTCACCGACCGTGACCCCGTGCTGGCGCCGATCAAGCCGGACGGGTCGTACCCGCCGCTGTTCTGCGTCCACGCCAGCGGTGGCACGGTCGCCTCGTACGTGCCGCTCGCGCTGGCGCTCCATCCCGAGCAGCCGTTCTACGGCCTGGAGCCGGTCGGCATCAACGGCGACCGCGAGCCGCTCGACCGCGTCGAGGACATGGCCGCCCGGTACCTGGACGCCGTCCGCACCGTGCAGCCGTCCGGCCCCTACCGCCTGAGCGGCTGGTCGACCGGCGGCATCGTGGCGTTCGAGATGGCCCAGCAGCTCCGTCGCCAGGGCGAGGAGGTCGCCCTGCTGGCACTGCTCGACCCGAGCACCCCGCTGGGCTCGGAGCAGCCGCCGCCGACTGCCCTGATGCTCACCTGGTTCATGGTGGATCTCGGCGGGGTCCTCGGCAGGCAGCCGCCCACGCTGTCCCAGGGGGAGCTGGCGGACTTGCCGCTCGAGGAGCAGCTCACCGCCGTCATCCGCCGGATCTGGGAGGCAGGCCTGATGCCCGAAGGGGTCGACCAGGAGCGGGCGCTGCGCCCCCGTCTCCGTGTCTTCCTGGCCAACGTGGTCTCGGCCAGGATGTACCGGGCACGGCGCTACGACGGCGAGGTCACGCTGATCTCCGCGCGGACGGGCCTCGATGACTGTCATACCTGGGAGCGGCTCGCCGGCCGCCTGGTCCACCACGTCGTGCCCGGCGACCACTACAGCATCTTCCGTCCTCCGGATCTCACCGCGCTCGCCAGGACCCTCCAGGGCTGCCTCGAGCGCGCGCTGGCGTCCGCGACGGAGGGACCCTCATGACGCTTGCCGTCCATCCACTCATCCCGGACCGCTGGCCGGACCTCCTTGAGCTGTTCGGAAAAGGCGGCCCCTATGCAGGGTGCTGGTGCATGTACTGGCGTCAGGCGGGCCGCGAGCAGTGGGCGAACGCCGGCAGGGGCAACCAGGAGCGCCTGCGGGCGATTGTGGACGACCGCCCGCCCGGGCTGCTCGCCTACCGGGACGGCGAGCCGGTCGGCTGGTGCTCGGTCTCGCCCCGAGAGGAGCTCCAGCGGATCCTGCGCTCACCGACCCTGAAGCCGACCGACGGTGACCAGCCGTCGGGCGACCGGCCCACGGTGTGGTCGGTGGCCTGCTTCTACGTCAAGCCCGGCATGCGCCGCCATGGCGTCGGGCGTGCCCTGCTGGCGGAAGCGGTCCGGTACGCGGTGGAGCACGGTGCGCAAGTCGTCGACGGATACCCCGTCGATCCCGGCGGACGGCGGGTCGACAGCGCGAGTGCCTGGACCGGGATGCTGAGCATGTTCCGCGAGGCGGGATTCGAGGAGGTCGCGCGGCGGCGGAAGACCAGGCCGGTCATGCGCTACCGCGCGGTGGGGAAAGGACATGGTGGAAGCAGTGTCGCAGACCCAGCGGGAAGGTGACGGGCCCATGACCGCCAACAGCTCGAGCGTTCCCTCCGTCCCGTCCGCCCGGACGCTGTGGCGAGACCGCGACTTTCTCCTGTTCTGGGGTGGCGAGACGGTCTCCCTCATCGGGACGCAGGTCACCACCCTGGCGCTCCCGCTCGCCGCGATCCTCGCACTGAACGCCGACTCCCGCCAGCTCGGGTTCCTGCGCACCGCGGAATTCCTCCCGTTCATCTTCCTGACGCTCCTGGTCGGCCCCTGGGTGGACAGCCACCGCCGGCTGCCGATCATGGTGCTGGCCAACGTCGCCCGAGGCACGCTGATCGCGCTGGTGCCCCTGCTCTACGCGCTCGGCGTGCTGAGGATGCCGCTGCTGTACGCCATCGCTCTGCTGATCGGTGTGGGCACGGTGCTCTTCGACCTGTCGTACCTGTCGTACCTGCCGAGGCTGGTGCGGCGCGGGCAGATCGTGGAGGGCAACAGCAAGATCGTCGCCAGCCAGTCCTTCGCGCCGGTGGTCGGTCCCGGCATGGGCGGGTTCCTGGTCGGGCTGCTGAGCGCGCCGGTCACGTTGCTGGTCGACGCGGCGTCCTACGCCATCTCAGTCGTCACCATGCTGCTGATCCGCCGGCCGGAGCCGCAGCTCGAGCGGCAGGAGCGCAAGGAGAAGCTGCTTCCCGCGATCAGCCAGGGCCTGCGCATCGTGTTCGGCAACCCCTACCTGCGCGCGATCGCCGGCGAGGGCTTCACCTTCAACTTCTTCTACCAGTTCATCGAGGTGCTGTTCGTGCTCTACGCGGTGCGGCAGCTCGGCTTCTCCGCGCAGTCGATCGGTCTCATCATCGGCACGGGAAGCGTCGGCGCGGTGGTCGGCTCCGCCTTCGCGTCGCGCCTGGCGGCCCGTCTGCGCTTCGGGCCGGCGCTGGTCCGGTCCATGTGGGTCGCCTGCCTCGCGCCGATGCTGATCCCCTTGGCGGCGGGCGGCAAGCGGTTCGAGGCCACTGTCCTGATCCTTGCGTTCTTTCTGATCGGGGTGGGAGAGGGGGTCGCCAACGTGCTGGCCGTCAGCCTGCGCCAGACGGTCACCCCAGACCGCCTGCTGGGACGCATGAACGCCAGCATGCGGCTGGCGCTGTACGGTGCGGCCCCGCTCGGCGCCCTGGCCGCCGGGTTCCTCGGCGAGGCGATCGGGCTGCGCCCCGCGTTCGTCGTGGCCGCGGTGGGCTTTGTGGTGGCCATGCTGTTCATCGTGTTCTCGCCGATCCCAGCGCTGGAGGTGCCGCCGCCCGACGCGGAGGAGCCAGCCGGCGAGGCGCCCGGGATGCAGCCGGCCTCCCGATGACGACCTGGCCGCCAGGGTCCGACCGCCCTCTGGAAGCAAAGGAAGCACGGTATGGACTTCAGCCTCACATCGGAGCAGGAGCGGTTCCGCCAGGATGTGTGCGCCTTCTTCGCCGAGGAGCGCGTCCAAAAAGAGGTCGCGGCCGTCCGGCAGGCGCGACCCGGCCAGGAGGCGGGGCTGCTCGACGTCTACCGCTGGCTGGGCGAGCGGGGATGGCTCGCGGCGAGCTGGCCCGAGGAGTACGGCGGGCTCGGCAAGACCCTGGTCGAGGCCGCGATCGTGGCGGAGGAGATGTGCCTGCACGGCGTGCCTGACCTCGTGCACGTCCTCAGCATCGACATCGTCGGGCTATTCCTGCTCATGGCGGGCACGCCCGAGCAGAAGCGGCGCTACCTCCCGCCGCTGGCCCGCGGAGAGCAGACGGCGACCGTGCTCTACACCGAGCTCGAGGCCGGCTCGGACCTGGCTTCCCTGACCACTCGGGCCGAGCCAGACGGTGACGGCTGGCGCCTGCACGGCCGCAAGGTGTACAGCCAGAAATCACAGTTCGCCGACTTCGCCATCTGCGCGGCCCGCACCACCCAGACACCGGTGAAATATCACGGAATCACACTCTTCCTCATCCCGATGAAGACGCCGGGGGTCTACGTCCAACCGATCTGGAACCTCTCCAACGAGCGCTTCGACGACGTCGCCATCGACGGTCTGCGCGTCACCGCCGAGGACGCGCTTGGTCCGGTGGATGAAGGCTGGCAGGTCATCAACCAGGTGCTGTCGCTGGAGCGGACCGGGATCGACTACCAGGGCCGGGTGCGCCGCTGGCTGAACGCCGTGCTGGCGCGCGCTGCCGAGACCGGGCGGCTCAGCGACCCTGCCTACGCGCAGCGGCTCGCCGAGCTGGACGCCAAGGTGCGGGCCGGTCGCACGCTGGCCTGGCGGGTCATCTCCGACCTGGAGCGGCACGAGCTGAGCGACGTGGCCTCGGCCATGTCCAAGTGGTTCAACACCGAGCTGGCCAAGGAGGTCGTGCGCGCGGGCACGGAGGTCGAGGGGCTGGAGGGCGTCCTGTCCAGCTTGGACGCCGAGGCCCCCTGCGGCGGGCTGCTCGAAGCCTGCTACCGGGAGAGCCCGGGCCAGACGATCTCGGCGGGCACCTCCGAGGTGATGCTCTACATCATCGCCGCGAATGGGCTGCGGCTGTACTCGTGAGGGAGGTGCCGCGCACATGGACATCCGTCTGACCCCAGGGCAGCAGGCCGTCGCGGCCAAGCTTGCCGACGTCTTCAACGAGCAGCTCAACCCGAGCATCCGCCGCCTCGCTGAGCGCGGCCACGGCGCGCTCAGCGATGGCGGCGGCGCCTCGCTGAGCGAGACCGCTGTGAGCGCGCGCGAGCTGGTGTGGCAGACCCTCGCGGAGGTCGGCGCGCTCCGCCTGGCCGTTCCCAGTCACGCTGGCGGCCTGGGCCTGGGACAGGGCGCGCTGGCGACCGCCTCGGAGCTGATGGGCCAGGCGCTCTATCAGAGCCCGTTCTTCGACACGGTCACCGCGACCGAGCTACTGCTCGAGACCGGCGACCAGGCGGCACACGGCGCGTTGCTGGAGCGCGTTGGCAACGGCCAGTGCCGGATCGCCCTGGCGGCCCGTGAGGACGGCGCGGCCAGCCCAGCGGCGCCCGCTCTGCTGGCGGTGAGCGACGATCGCAGGACAGTCACGGCCAGGCGGCGCTTTGTGCCGTTCGTTGCCGAGGTCGACTACCTGCTCCTCGCCGGCACCACGTCAGAGGGAGTTGCGCTGGCGCTGGTCCCCCGCGAGCAGGACGGCGTCACCGTCCGCCGGCACGACGACATCGGCCGCGGCGACCTGTATACGGTCGGCCTGGACCAGGCACGGGTCGCCGGTGACGGCTGGCTGGGCGCCGGCGGACAAGTTGCTCAGGCGTACCAGGCGGCGCTCACCAACGCGCGCATCCGCCAGGCGGCCTATCTGGTCGGGCTCTGCCAGGGCGCGCTGGACCTGACGGTCTCGCACGCAAAGCGGCGCAACCAGTTCTCCCAGCCGATCGCCCGCTTCCAGTCGGTCGCGTTCCGGCTCGCGGCGCTCGCCACCAGGACCGAGGCGGTCAGGCACCTCACCTACCTCGCCGCCTGGGAGGTCGACCGCGGCCGGGACGCCCGCCTGACCGCGACGCAGTCGCTGCGCAGCTCTTCTTCCGCCGGGCCGCGCTGGACAGCATGTGGCTCGGTACCCCCACCCAGCTCCGCGCCGAGGCGGCCGAGCACCTCAGCACGCACCTCAGGACGGCGCTCGTTGGCCACGCCGTCTGAGCACGATGCCCGTCCGCTTCTGGTCGCGCCCCCTGCGCTCATCCGGCGCCTCTCACTCGGGGGTCCGGTCCATACGCTCACGCAGGCTGCGTGGACGCATGTCGGTCCAGACCTCCTTCACCCACTCTAGGCACTCTGCTTTGCTGCCCTGCTTGCCAGCGTCCCGCCAGCCGGATGCGTTCTCCCGGTCGGCGGGCCAGATCGAGTACTGCTCCTCGTGGTTCACGACGACCTTGTAGACAACGTCATCCTCGAGTTCTTCCACGGTTCCCCTCCTCCGCGCGGATGACATGGGCGTCCCGTTCCCACTCCGGCCTCGTGGAAACGTGGCGCTTGGTCCGCTCTACGACGAGTGAGCAGAACCGGCGCCATGTGTGGTTTACGGGTCATGGCCCAAACGGCGACAGGTATCCCCAGGACACGTGATCAGGCATCCCCAGGACACGTGATGCGGCGCGCTGGCCGCGCCGCCCATCCTGGCCATCCTCCCACGAACGATCCAACCACAACGTCACAAAGGAGGGATGGCGTTGCGCACGCGCGATGGGGCTTTCGACGTCGGCGAAGACCTGCTTGGCGCCTGGCCAGAACGTGTCCGGGACCGCGCTGAGCTGGTTGGCGGCGGCGATCCGCTGGCCGACGAGGTCGTCGCGGGTGCGGACCACCGCGCGCAGGGCGCCGGGCTGGGGCGAGAACGGCTCCAGGCGGCGCAGCCGAAGGAAAGGGTGCACCAGTGACCCACGACCGCCTCGGAGCCCAGGCAGAACTCCGCACCGTCGTCGAGTTGCTGCGCCGATGGGCCGCCGAGCGGCCCGAGCGGTCCGCCTACACCTGGTTGCGCGATGGCGAGGTCGAATAGGCCACCCTGAGCTACGGCGAGCTGGACCGCCGGGCCCGCGCTGTGGCCGTGCAGCTCCAGACGGCGGGCGCCGCCGGCGAGCGGGCTCTGCTCCTCTACCCGCCCGGTCTCCGCTTTCTCGAGGCCTTCTTCGGTTGCATGTACGCGGGCACGGTGCCGGTGCCCGCCTACCCGCCTACCGAGGGGCCGGCGTTGGCCCGGCTCCAGACCATCGCGGCCGACGCTCGGCCGCTGGTCGCCTGCACCACTGCCGAGCTGCGGTCCCGGCTGGAACGGGCGGCCGGCGACCGGGGGCTCCGCTGGCTGGCAACCGACGAGCTGGACCGGGGTGCGGCCGGCGCCTGGCGGGACCCAGGCGCCGAGGGGGAAACGCTCGCCCTGCTGCAGTACACCTCGGGCTCGACGGCGACCCCTCGCGGGGTAATGGTCAGCCACGCCCACCTGCTCGCCAACCAGCGGGCAATCCAGACCGCCTTCGGACACGACCAGCGGACCGTGTTCTGCGGCTGGCTGCCCCTGTTTCACGACATGGGCCTGATCGGCAACGTGCTGCACCCGCTGTGGCTCGGCATCCCCTGCGTGCTGATGTCGCCGCTGGCCTTCCTGAAGCGGCCGCTGCGCTGGCTGCGGGCGATCGAGCGCCATCAGGCGACGACCAGCGGGGGCCCCAACTTCGCCTACGACCTGTGCGTGGCCAAGACCACTGCCGAGGAGCGGGCCGCCCTCGACCTGTCCGGCTGGCTGGCAGGTCGCGTTCAACGGCTCCGAGCCGGTCCGGGCCGGAACCATGGAACGGTTCGCGGCCGCCTTCCGGTCGGCCGGCTTCCGGCCAGAGGCCTTCTACACCTGCTATGGGCTTGCCGAGGCCACGCTGTTCGTGGCAGGGGGGCGGCCTGGTACCGGCCCGGTGGTGCGCGGCTTCCGGGCAGCCGAGCTGGAGCGGGACCGGGCCGTGCCGGCCGAAGGGGACGGGGCCAGGCGGTTGGCCGGCTGCGGCCGGGCCCAGGCCGGCCACGAGCTGGCCGTGGTCGATCCGGCCACCGGCAAGTTCCGTCCCGACCGAGCGGTCGGCGAGGTCTGGGTGGCCGGCCCGAGCGTGGCCGGCGGTTACTGGGGGCGCCCGCAAGAGAGTGAGGCCACCTTCCGGGCGTCCACCGCCGACGGTGCCTGGCCCTGGCTGCGCACTGGCGACCTCGGCTTCCTGGACGGCGGTGAGCTGTTCGTGACGGGCCGGCGCAAGGACCTCGTCATCGTCCGGGGCCGGAACCACTATCCGCAGGACATCGAGGAGACGGTCGAGCGCAGCCACCCGGCGCTGCGGCCCGGCTGCTCGGCCGCGTTCGCGGTCGACGACCCTGAGGGCGACGCAGAGCGGCTGGTGGTGGCGGCCGAGATACGCCGCGACCGGGCCGGCGACCTCGATGCGGTGGCGGCCGCCGTCCGCCAGGCGGTGAGCGAGGAGCACGAGCTGGCCGTGGACGCGGTCGTCCTGCTCGAGCAGGGCGCCGTGCCCAAGACGTCGAGCGGCAAGGTCCAGCGGCACGCGGCCAGAGCCGGCTTCCAGGCTGGCCGCCTGCCCGCCGTCCATACCTGGCGGACAGCTTCCACCCCGGCCGCGGCGGGTCAGGCGGCCAGCGGCGACGGCCAGGCCGCCGACGGGGGGGCGGACGTGGCCGCCTGGCTGCTCTCCCGACTGGCCGAGCTGGTCGGTGTCGCTCCCGACGAGCTGGACCCTCGCGTGCCCATCACCCGGTACGGCCTGGACTCGATGCGGGCCGCCCAGCTCCAGGTGGCGGTCGAGCAGGCCAGTGGGGTCGAGCTGTCCCTGCCCGCCTTGCTGGAGGGGCCGAGCGCCCGGGAGCTGGTCCGGGCCGTGCTGGACGGCCGACGTCGGGTCGCCGGCCGAGCGCCCGCGCCGCTCGCGGCCAGCGGCTCCGCCGCAGCCGGCCCGCAGCCGCTGTCCAGGAACCAGGAGGCGCTCTGGTTCATGCAGCAGCTCGCTCCGGACAGCGCCATTAACAACCTGCCGTTCGTGGCCCGCCTGACCGGCCTGCTCGACGAGGATGCCCTGGCCACGGCCGTCCAGGATCTGGTCGACCGGCACGCCGCCCTGCGCACCACCTTCCAGACGCCCGACGGCCGGCCGATCCAGCAGGTTCACCCGCGGCTGGCGGTCGACCTCGAGCGGGTCGACGCGACAGGCTGGGACGATGCCCGCCCCCCACCGTCGCCGCCATCAGCACGGCCCCGACCAGCACGCCCGCTCCGGCCTCCGCCGCAGCGCCCGGCCCGGCCAGCTCGGTCACCCTCCGCCGCTCCAGCCGGCGCACGAACAGCCAGAAGAGCAGCACGGCGGCCAGGGCGGTGGCCGCCGCGGTGCCCACCTGGTCGGCAGCGCCGTTCTGGGGAACGCCGAGCCCGCCCCGCAGCGCCGCCCGCACCAGCACCTGCGCCAGCGTGGCGCCGGCGCCGACCCCCACGAGCCCGACCAGCAGCCGCACGAGCGGCGACCGGACCCAGCCGCGGTCTCGAGCCCCGTCGGCAGGAGCGAGGGATGCCCACCCGGACGCCGCTCCGTCCCCAGCCGCCACGTCGCCGGCGCCGGCCGGGCCGGAGGCGCCGGTGGGCGCCGCAGCCGCCACCCGTTCCCGCGGCTCGGCGACGTCGGGTAGCTCACGCTCTATCAGGCGCAGGCGCGGGTAGGACCAGGCCGCAGCCGCGGTCAGTATGCAGAGCAGGCCGGCGAGCACGAACAGCAGGCCGATGCCGCGGCCCGGGCCGACCCCGAGGACCGCCCCGACACTCCCGGCGAGGGGGCCGCCCTGCACCAGCAGCGGCTCGAAGACCCGGTCGGCCAGCGGCCCGGCGATCAGATAGCCGAGCGGCATGGCGAATCCGGCCATCACACCGCCGACCGCGAACACCCTGCCGAGCACGTCCGCGTCGACCTTGCGCTGCAGGAGCGCCTGGGTGCAGCCGTTGGCGATCGGCAGGCAGAAGAAGAACCCGAAAGCAGCCGCCCCGAGCAGCAGCACCGACGGGCGCAGGCCGCCGAGCAGGATGCAGAGCCCCTCGCCGGCCAGAAAACCGATCGTGCCGGCGGCCAGCCGCCTGGGGCCTCCCCAGACGCTCATGACGACGCTGCCCACGACCATGCCGAGGCCACCCACCGACAGCACCGCGCCGAGCACCGGCGGCGACGCGATCGCCAGCACCAGCGGGGTGACCAGCACCTCGACGATGCCGATGAGGAAGTTCGACACGCCGAACATGATCGGCAGGGCGAGCAGACCGGGCCTGGCGACCAGGTAGCGCCAGCCGTAGGCCGCCTCGTGCCAGACCGTGCCCCTGCCCTCCTCGCCGGCCTCGCTCGGCGGCGCCGTCGGCACCCGGACCAACAGGAGGGTTGTGATGGCGACCCCGTAGGTGGCGCAGTCGATCGCCACGATCGCCTGGATGCCAATGGTGACCAGCAGCACGCCGCCGAGCACGGGGGCGAGGATGCGGCCGGCGGCCTGGGAGAGCTGCCCCAGGCCGTTGGCCCGGCCGAGCTGCTCCTGCTCGACCAGCAGCGGGATGGCCGCCAGAAAGGCGGGCACCAGCACGGCGCCGAAGACTGAGATCGCCGCAACCAGCAGGTAGATGTGCCAAAGCTCGAGGCCGCCGGCCCCGAGCAGGACCACGATGGCCAATGTGCAGAGCCCGGCGCCGACGTTGGCCACCAGCATGCTGCTGCGCCGGTTCCAGCGGTCGACCAGCCCCCCGGCGACCGGGGAGACCAGCACGCCGGGAAGGATTGTGCACAGCAGGATGACGGCGAGCCGGGTGACCGACCCGGTCTTCTGGTAGACCCAGACCCCGAGCGCGAAGCCCGTCAGGCTCGACCCGACCAGCGAGACGAGCTGCCCGGCCCAGATCGTAAGGAACACGCGCCAGCGTGGCACTGCCATGGCGGAGCTGTTTCCCGTTCGCGGTTTGGGTCAAACCGCCCGAGGAGGCAGCCCGGAACTGGAGTGAGCGCTGACCTGCGGGCCCGGCTGTCGTCGCGGCCATAACCCGAGCTGGGGTGGCCGCGGGTGAGGGTGCCGGTCTTGTCCAGCGCCGCGCCAGTCACCCAGCAGCGGCGGCGGGATGGTGGCGACGCGCTTCTCATAGGATGGGGCGCCTCGCCACGCACCGATCGCCACGGCGAACCGTGGACCTCGGGAGGAGATGCGTCTGCACCCGCCAAGACCAGGACCCCGCATCGCGTCGACGGCTGGGCTGCAGCCCGGTCCATCCGGCCAGCGCCGCGAGCGGCACCTGCGGCGGTGCTGG
>WNGE01009233.1_pt1 | contig 10416 bp, 9 predicted proteins | sample 5400651 | NCBI WGS metagenome assembly WNGE01 (sample SAMN13153370, study PRJNA577476) | soil metagenome | isolation source: 60 cm soil or saprolite under grassland replicate 2 | place: USA:California | collected 2016-06-15
GCGAGGCCGGCGAGGGCGTCGCCTACAAATTCGGCACCATGATCGAACTGCCGCGCGCAGCTCTGACCGCCGGGCCGATCGCCGAGGTGGCCGAGTTCTTCAGCTTCGGCACCAACGACCTGACGCAAACCACCTTTGGTTTCAGCCGTGACGACGCCGAGGGCAAGTTCCTGCTCAAATACGTCGATGGTCTTGAGGAGCCAGGCGCAGATGGGAAAGTCAAGATACTTCCCGTCAACCCCTTCCAGACGATCGACCGCGACGGCGTCGGCCAACTCGTCCACATGGCGGTAGTGAACGGACGGAAAGCCAACCCCACTCTGGAAGTGGGCGTCTGCGGTGAGCACGGTGGCGACCCCGACAGCATCGAGTTCTTCCACATGGTCGGCCTTGATTATGTCAGTTGCTCGCCCTATCGCGTCCCCGTTGCCAGGCTGGCCGCCGCCCAGGCCGCGTTGACTATGGGTGAACGCGACAAGTAACTATAAAAAGAGAAGCTCATGTGTTTGCGGCGGAGCCGCAAACACATGAGCTTCTCTTCTGATTCTCCTCCGGACATGGTGGAGCAGTTGGCGCGTCAACTCACCATATCCTCGGTGGCGTAGACCGTACCACCTGGTGAGACATAGACACCCACTCCGACACTGTGGAGCGTTTGTGAGGTGAGGTGAATACGATGCCAGCTACTCGGACTGTCTGGCTCGTTCACCATGCCTTCTTGAATCGACCCGATACCCGCTTCTTCGCTCGCGAGTGTCCCATTACTTCCTGTGGAGGAGATAGCCTCGCCACAATCGTTGTTGTTAGGGAATTCGTACGTGATACGCATGCATCCAAATGCGCTATCCCCATCTGGGCAGGAGTGACTGAACCCACAATGGGCCATATTCCAGCTATGGAGGCGAGCGCCATTCGCCAGTGTGGGGTTCCAGCTATAGAGATACAGACCACGGATCGCGCGGTCGTGGTTGATCTGGTTAAATAAGTACCGCTCGATGGCGGTCGAATTGGTCGTAATCGGTGGTGGACCCCAGGGAGCCAGCAATGGAACCGATCCTGTGTTGTGTGTGCTATGATCACCTGTGCAGCAATATCCCCAAAAGCCGTGTGACGTCCATTGTGGTGACACCACAGTGGACACCACATTATTGGACGCCACACGACTTGCTCCTACGTGAGATTGTTCTACGTGGGCTGGTACGAAGAGTACAAGGCCCGTACCTCGGTCCGTTGAGGCTGCACTCGCAGCCCAGGCTACGAATGACGACATTGTACCGCCAGCTACCACACATAACGCTAACGCGGCTAACCAACGAATAGCTGTTTTTCGGAACACTGGTAGTCCTTTCTAATACGTCCACGCTGTTGCTTCTCTCGTTGTAGTATAGGATGCCGCTATTACGGTATTGCGCTTGTTATGATACAGGATGAAACGTGCTGACAAGCGCAAAGAGGGGGTTTCTAAGGTTCAGTCTTTTCTTACTTATTGGTACTTCTGGGCCAGGGGTATGAGTAGTTTTCTTAACCGGGAAAATGGGCCTCAAGTGCGGTATACTGTCATGGGTATTAAAGAAAGATCGCTCAAAGGAGCCGAATGATGGCACAAGCCGAATTTCCCACGGAAGGGGTTGTCCTCACCCACCTGCTGGTGGTTAGCGACATGGACCGCTCGCGGCAGTTCTATCGAGATGTGTTGGGAGCCACGGTCTACCGCGAGTATGGAGGCACCTCGTGCGTCCTCACTTTCCAGGGGAGCTGGCTGCTCCTGGTGACCGGCGGAGGGCCTACCAAAGACAAGCCCACGGTCACATTTGCGCCACCGCAGGACCCCGATACTGTCAGCCACGAGTTAACACTTCGAGTGCCGGACTGCCGTGCTGCCTATGAGACGCTCAAGGCGCGGGGAGCCGTCTTCTTGACGCCGCCAGTCGACTGGGGTGGAGAGATCCGCTGCTTCTTCCGCGATCCAGACGGCAACCTCCTGGAGATCAGCCAGGTTACATAATCGGCCCCGTCACCGGGCGACCACAAGGCATCGCCCCTACCATGCTACGGCTTCCCAAGCCGGGGCATGCATCGTGGCATAGTCACCGGGCGACCACAAGGGATCGCCCCTACTATGCTACGGCTTCCCAAGCCGGGGCATGCATCGTGGCAAAGGAACGTTTCTTCACCCGGAAATTTCACGCTATGTGTCATTCGCCAACAAAGTCTTCAATGGATAGAACTTCTCCAATGAATGTGATGATCTAACAAAGCCGCTGTCCTTCTCGCTTGACAGTAGACGGACGCAGTAGTAAGCTGTCCCCGAAGAAAGAAAAGCTCCTGCTGAACGCAGTGTAGTAAGGGTCAGAAGAAAAAAGCTTATGAATAACTTCAGCGAAAAGGTCAACTTTATCTGGAGCGTCGCAGACCTTATTCGAGATACGTTTAAGCGCAGCAAATACCAGGACGTTATTCTACCGCTCACAGTACTCCGCCGTATCGACTGCGTTCTACAACCCACAAAAGAACGCGTTCTCGAAGTCAACACCAGGCTGAAAGGCAAACTCGAAAACCTGGCTCCCCAACTATGCAAAGCCTCAGGCTTCTCCTTCTACAATACCTCGCTCTATGACTTCGACCGCCTACTGAGTGATGCTCCACACCTGGCCGCCAATCTGAAAGCCTACATCAACGGCTTCAGCGACAACATGCGCGAAGTGCTTGAAAAATTCGAATTCAATAACACCATCACCAAGCTCGATGAAGCAGGCCTTCTCTTTCTGGTGATGGAAAAATTTAAGAACATTGACCTCCATCCCGACATAGTCCCGAACCTTGAAATGGGCTATATCTTTGAAGAGCTCATCCGTAAATTTAACGAGGCACTGAACGAGAACCCCGGCGAGCACTTTACGCCGCGTGAGGTGATTCGCCTGATGGTCAACCTACTGCTGGCACAGGATCAAGATGCTTTAAAACAGAACCACATCGTACGTACCGTCTACGACCCGTGTTGCGGATCGGGCGGCATGCTCACTATCGCGAAGGAGCGCATTCTCGAAATTAACCCGTTAGCAGAGGTTCACCTCTTCGGCCAGGAAGGCTGCACGTTCTTCATGGGCTGCTGAGAAATAGTGTTGATTAACTCGCGGGCAGCACGCGAAATTGATCCGACGCGGCGGTAGACGAGGGCGAAAATGAACTCTTCTGGTAAGTCGGTAATTGGCAGGAGCATCAGGTCATCGCCAACCTGGGATGGCCGTATCAAGGCGGGAAGTGTCAGGGTGACGCCAATGCCCTGCCTGACCATCTCTTTCAGTCCCTCAACCGATTCGATCTCAATCAGTGGGTGCACTGGTAGCCCACGCTGGGCAAAGATCCTCCTGGTGATCTGCCCCATGCGGGAGGTTTCGTCCAGCAGCAGGAGTGGTTCAATCGTGACGTGTTCTAGCGTGACCGCTGGAGCTTTCATCTGAGCCAGCGGATGCTGTGTTGAAACGAGCAGGTGGAGAGGCTGGCGAAATAACTCCTTGACAATCAGCAGCTCCGATTGCAGCTGTGGATCGAGAATCAAGCCAAGCTCTATCTCTCCCTGCTCTACCAGGGTGATCAACTCATCTGTATGGTTTACGCGCACTTTCAGCCGCACCTGCGGGTAGTGTTGATGAAACGAGGCAAAGAGTGCTGGTAAAAAAGCGGTTGCCAGCGATTCGATACAGCCAATTCGAATCGTGCCGCGCTGACCGGCTTGTAACTTGGTGAGCCATTGCTGACCTTCCTGTAACTGTTCCATCGCATTTCTGACGTAGAGCGCAAACTCCTGGCCCTCTGGAGTCAAAACGACGCGTTTCTTGTTGCGCGTGAAGAGTGCGACCTCTAACTCGTCCTCTAGTGCCGCGATCTGGCGGCTCAACGCGGATTGCGCAACGAGGCACAGTTCAGCGGCTTTCCGAAAGTTCTGCGTTTGCGCCGCCGCCAGGAAATAGGTGAGTTGGTGGAACTCCATATGGCTCCTCTTCGCTAGTTGATCTCGTTTTGAGATCACTATTATATCAAATAGGTGTTGGACACATCAACTGATCTCCCTTATACTATGCGTGTGATCATTCTAGCGCTAGATTGGACAAGTGAAACCCCAGGAGAGAGAGCAACGAGAAGAAAATCGAGAGTGCATATGAAGAACTTCTGGACAGAAGAGAAAAGAGGAGATATGACCCAGGTTGAACAACTGGCCGCTTTCGTCGTGCGTACGAGGTATGAAGACCTCTCAGAGGAAGCACGCCAGCAACTCAAGATCCGCATCATCGATGCTCTTGGCTGTGCTATTGGAGCACTTGAAGGTCCACCGCTCAACATGCTGCGCGTCCAACTCGAAGACTTTGGCGGCAAACCCCTGGTCACACTGATTGGCGGAGGCAAAACCGCCCCTGACCGCGCGGCTCTCTACAACTCAGCCCTGGTCCGATACCTGGACTACAATGATAGCTACATTGCCAAAAACGAGACCTGCCATCCCAGCGACAACTTCGGCTCGGTACTCGCCTCCAGCGAGTATGCACAGAAAAGTGGCAAGGAGTTTCTGACTGCCCTAGCGCTGGCTTACCAGGTCCAATGCCGGCTCTCAGACGTGGCCCCTGTGCGAGCCAAGGGCTTCGATCACACCACACAGGGAGCCTATGCGGTGGCTGCTGGAGTAGCCAGGGCGCTAGGCCTTGATCAGAAGGGAGTCGCGAACGCTGTTGCAATGAGCGGCACCGCCTACAACGCCTTGCGCGTCACACGCACGGGGAGTCTCTCCAACTGGAAAGGGCTGGCTTATCCCAACACTGCCTTTGGCGCTACTCATGCTGCATTCCTCGCCATGCGCGGCATGACCGGTCCGCCGGAAGTGTTTGAAGGCAACAAAGGCCTGATGGATGCCATTTCCGGACCCTTTGAGCTGGATTGGGCGCAGGAGAACCTTGAGGCAGTCCGGCGCACCAGTGTCAAGAAGTACAATGCTGAGTTTCATGCGCAATCCGCGCTTGAGGGTATTCTGGAACTACGCATGGCCCAGCAGGTGCGCCCGGAAGAGATTGAACGCGTCAGGATCGAGATTTTTGATGTCGCGTATCACATTATCGGCGGAGGGGAAGAGGGAGACAAGCAGCAGGTGCGTAGCAAGGAAGAGGCCGATCACAGTTTGCCCTACATGGTGGCCGTCGCGCTCCTGGATGGCGACGTTTCCCCAGCGCAGTATGCGCCAGAACGGATTGTGCGGGAGGATGTGCAGAGCCTGCTCCGCAGGGTCACCATCCAACCCGATGAGACGTTGAGCAAACATTTTCCCGCCGAGATGCCCTGCCGCATCCAGATCATCCTCAAAGATGGTCGACAGTTTCGCAACGAGAAGCAGGACTACGAGGGATTTTACACGCGGCCACTGTCATGGGAGAAAGCCGTCGCCAAGTTTGAGCGTCTCGTTGCCCCCTCTACTGATGTTGCGCAGCGTGCGGCCATCGCAGAGACCGTGGCTCACCTGGAAACGAAAGAAGTGGCGCAGTTGACCGAGTTATTACGCGTATCTTTTACGCCTACCCGTTAAGGAAAGAGAGGCAACTCCTATGAGCGAGCGAGCATTTCCCTTTATTCGGATGAACGAACGCGAGGGCAAACCCCGCACGTACGGCATCACCGAGATTCGCGGTCCCTACTATACGCCTATGGGCAAGCGCTACCTGGAAGATGTGCTGGAGACAATGGGTGAATATGTCGATTCGCTGAAATTTGCGGGCGGCTCCTTCACCCTGATGCCAGTGAAGCAACTCAAGGAAATCATTGATCTGGCCCATCGCTACAACGTACTGGTTTCCACCGGCGGCTTCATCGAGCATGTACTCACGCAGGGGTCTGAGGCGGTGAATCGCTACATTGAGGAGTGTCGTAATGTAGGCTTTGATATTCTCGAAATATCCAGTGGTTTTATCACGATCCCGGTTGATGACTGGCTGCGCCTGATCGAAAAGGTGCAGCGTGCGGGGCTCAAAGCCAAGCCGGAGGTGGGTATCCAGTTTGGCGCGGGAGGAGCCAGTGCCGCTGAGGAGCTTGAATCAGAAGGCACGCGCGATGTCGATTGGGCCATTGGGCAGGCCAGGAGATTTCTGGACGCCGGGGCCTACATGATCATGATTGAATCCGAGGGCATCACCGAAAATGTGAAAACGTGGCGCACCGATGTTGCAGCCAAAATAATGAGCGCGTTAGGGGTGGAGAAGGTGATGTTCGAGGCCGCCGACCCGGAGGTCTTTGCTTGGTATATCAAGAATTATGGTCCCGAAGTCAATGTTTTTGTGGATCACAGCCAGATTGTCCAACTGGAATGCCTGCGTGCGGGTATATGGGGAACCAAGAGCCTGTGGGGCCGTATCCTGACCTACAAAGGGTAGAACCGAAAGGATAAAGAGGGAGAAAAGGACAAAATCGCCTGTCCTTTTCTCTCAAATCAACAAAGTGTGGGTAGTGGTTAAATGGTAAGTGATGGATGCGAGTGGTACGAAACAAGAAGCTGCATGGGAACTTGAAAGGAACCAGAAGCTCATTATCTCTTATCACTTACTATTTAACCACTACCGAGCAGGTCGGCCATGGGAACATCGAACTCGTTTACCGGCGTTCATGGGAACGAGATAAGATGCCAGCGCGAAAGTTCACGCTGCACGTCTATACTTATACATAACATCCTGGCAACGCGGGTGCAGTAGCCAGACCGCGCCCACATATCAGTAGCACATCACTGCACCACTCGTACTGTCCAGAAATCACTGGCAAGGCTGCGACTGGTCAGGTAGGCATAAGGTAAGGCGAAGTACCCTTGCATACCCCAAATCGTTCCCCAGGAATTTCGTACAATGAACCATTGATTGGCATCATCATAGCCAACCGCGAGTACGGCATGGCCACCCAGCAATTGCTCTCCAGGTTTTGGCATTGGCGCATGTCCGTCTTTAGCCACTTGCTCACTTTCAAAGCTCTCATAGACAGAAAACCCAAAAATGAACGGGTAGCCGGAAGCTAAGCACCCTTTCATCTGGTTGAGATTCCTGATTACTCTCTGGAAGAGAATTGTCTTGTGCTGGAGAGCAGTTTGATAGCAGGCATCCGTCGGCTTCACTGCAAAATTCTCAATGTTGTATGGCCACATGTCTTCAGGGCAATCCCCCTGCTTTCCCACGCTTTTCATACCATCTCGAATCATTGCGCCGCTATCTGAGTCGACGGTTCCCTCCATTACACGCTCATTGTAGTAAATGAAGAGCCGGGACGGTACGAAAACCGGGGACAGGTGTTGTTTCATTTGATCGAACTCGATTGCACCGGCGATGGCATTGGCTGTGCAACTTCCCAAATGGCCCTGGTCATAGACCGGAGGACAGGCTGAAGTAAGATCGACGCTGGCTGGCAGTGCTCCTATCACTTCTATAGGGGCAGCATATTGATAATCCCGCTGGTCGGGTAGATCAGGTATCCAACCGTAGTGTGCGATCCGAGGCATATTTTAATCTCCTACTTTCTCGTCACTAGACTCCTAGTGCGCTAAAAAAACGATTCCAAACGCTTGTTAGTTTGCTTGATACTCGGCTGGCACCTACTTTCCAGTGTTGTCATAGATGTGGTTGAATGATTTTAATATCACTAGTTAGACGCACATTGTCTTGCTTTTTAAGGCATCACTTTACTCGGTTTCCAAAAGCAATGCCCCAGAGCAAAACGTGTCCTCGTTGGAGTATAATTCTTTCGGCTAGTTGATTAGTACCCTCCGAGGTGAAAGCACATGCTACAATTCGACGAACGCTCCAATGGGAGCAAAGTTGAACTGAATGCCGGGGAGAAGTTCGAGATTATCCTCCGCGAAAACCCCACAACGGGATTCCGCTGGAATCCGGTATCCAGCGGCGAGCCAGCATGCAAACTACTCGACAATTTTTTTGAGCTCGTTGGCGGCTCTCCTGGTACTGGTGGAAGCCATTCCTGGCACTTCCAGGCCATGCAGGAGGGCCTTGGAAAGATCGAATTTGCTTATCGACGGTCGTGGGAGCAAGCTAAGCCACCTGCGCAAAGCTTCTCGCTGAGCGTCTACGTCCGAACATAACATGCAAGAAATGCAAGCAGGGCTCACTCGTCAGGAACGGCGGGAGACGTAGGCTCATGCAAGCGCGTGGGCTAGGAAAAACTGGTACATGGCCAGGCTCGCGCTGGGTCCCAACGGATCCATGAAGGGGCGACTGGGACTGCCGCCGGACCAGGCATGGCCCATCCCATCGACTTTCCAATAGGAGAGCACGTCGCCGCCGTGAGCATCCTTCCAGGTGGACACGCTATAGCTGCGTCCACCCGGCACCTGTCCTGAGGTGGCACTGCTGGGATGCTTAAAGGCCGCCGTAAAGGTCCCGCCAGAGGCCAAGTGATTCGTACGGAGCCACTGCTGGACAACCTGGTCGCCATTGATGGGGTTCACGAACTGGTCATCAGTCCCATGAAACACAATGGTCGGCACCACTCGTGCGAAGGAACCCATCGCTTCATGGGCTTTCTTCCCTTGGATGATGGGATCGGGTCCGGGGGGGAGCACCGAAAGGAACCCCTCGTGAAAGAAGACATCCGCGTCGCTGGGGGGCGCCACAGCGACTGGCCCTGGCGCCTCACCAGCTGCGGCAGCAGGCTGGCTCAGGGGAAGTGGAGATGGCCATTGTGCCCATTGATACTCACAGCCGGAGTGCACCCCGATGGCGGTAAACAGATCCGGGTAGGTGGCCCCCAGAATCACCGCCATTGCCCCTCCAGATGATATCCCGGTTACATAGATGCGCTGGCGATCAATCGTCCAGTGGGAGGTGTTGTTGACCACGCTCTGCACAATACCAGCCAGACTGGCCGGTTCCCCACTGCCACGACGTTGATTGTCCACGTAAAAAAAGTTCCAACAGAGCATGGGATTCACGTCCCTGGGGTCTGGGGTGGCGTGTTGCGGATAGACGACCAGGAACTGCTGCTGATCGGCCAACTGGTTCATTCGACTGCCGGCGGCAATGTCGATTGGAGTTTCTAAACAGCCATGCAACACGACTACCAGAGGCACCGCGGTGCCAACGTGATAGTTAGCCGGGGTATAGACAAAGTACGGCCGATCGTCGTAGACATAGTCTTGCCAGCTCCCCCGACCGAGGTCTAGAGGCTGGGGAGTGGCCAGTGATGAGAATGCTTGATCTTGCATTGAACGCTCCTTCTAGGATGGTAGGCTCCAGGAATGGGTTCTAGCGATCGTGGAAGCCGAAGCGCTTGCCCCCCCAGCACTTCAAGGTCTCCACCGTCAGAGTCATACACGGCTTGAGACAGAGAAGATCTCGCCTCCCGGCTCAAGCGAATCGTGGCGCATCATCTTGAGCCTGTCGCCTGCTTTCTTGGCTTATGGTTCAATTAGTGATGAGAAGCCGGAACTGAGCAGCGTCGTCCCGCTCAAGCACTGCTCACTCTGAAGAGGCGGTACGGTAAGGTACTTGCCTCTGCAACCCATTGTCTTTTTTTGCAGATGAGGGCTTGCTCAATTGACAAAAGCAGCCTGGGTTCCATTCTCAAAAGAGAATAGCATTACTATTGGTAAATGTCAATCTTTCGTATTGCATCAGGTGTATGAATTCATACACCCCCTCTGTCCTCCTCGCTTGACAGTAAACAAGCACAGTAGTAAGCTGTCCCTAAAGAAAGAAAAAAAACCTGCCGAACGCAGCGATGGAAGGGCCCGAGGGTAAAAAGCTCATGAATAATTTCAGCGAAAAGGTCAACTTTATCTGGAGCGTCGCAGACCTCATTCGAGACACGTTTAAGCGCAGCAAATACCAGGACGTTATTCTACCGCTCACAGTACTCCGCCGTATCGACTGCGTATTACAGCCTACCAAAGAGCGCGTTCTCGAAGTCAACACCAGGCTGAAAGGCAAACTCGAAAACCTGGCTCCCCAACTGTGCAAAGCTTCAGGCTTCTCCTTCTACAACACCTCGCTCTATGACTTCGACCGTCTACTAAGTGATGCGCCACACCTGGCTGCCAATCTGAAGGCCTATATCAACGGCTTCAGCGACAACATGCGCGAAGTGCTTGAAAAATTCGAATTCAATAACACCATCACCAAGCTCGATGAAGCAGGCCTTCTCTTTCTGGTGCTGGAAAAATTTAAGAACATTGACCTCCATCCCGACATAGTCCCGAACCTTGAAATGGGCTATATCTTCGAAGAGCTCATCCGTAAATTTAACGAGGCCCTGAACGAAAACCCTGGTGAGCACTTTACGCCGCGTGAGGTGATTCGCCTGATGGTCAACCTCCTGCTGGCACAGGATCAGGACGCTTTAAAACAGAACCACATCGTACGTACCGTTTACGACCCGTGTTGCGGA
>WNGE01009234.1_pt1 | contig 10415 bp, 9 predicted proteins | sample 5400651 | NCBI WGS metagenome assembly WNGE01 (sample SAMN13153370, study PRJNA577476) | soil metagenome | isolation source: 60 cm soil or saprolite under grassland replicate 2 | place: USA:California | collected 2016-06-15
ACGCGGTGTACGAGCCCGCGTTCGAGGCGGTGGTCCCGCCGCTCCTGCGCGCCTTCGAGCCCGACGTGGTGGTGCTCCAGCTCGGCATCGACTCGCACCGCACGGATCCCCTCACGCACCTCGCGTGGACGGTGCAAGGCTTCGCAAAGATCGTCTCGCGCCTCCTCGAGCTCTCCCCGCGTGTGGTGGCGCTCGGGGGCGGCGGCTACGACCTGCCTAACGTCGCGCGGGCGTGGACGGCGGCCTGGGCCGCCATCAACGGCGTGGAGCTGCCGGCCGAGATCCCGCGGGCCTGCCACAGGGATCTGGCCGCGCACGGGCTCAAGAGCATGCGCCTGTGGGACGCGCCCATGGAGCTACCCGCGGACACGCGGCAATGGGCCGAGGACTACGCGATGCGGCAGGTCAAGGCGATCCGCGAGCACATCTTCCCCCTCCACGGCCTGTAGCGGCGTGCCGGAGAGTCGGCAGCCGCGAGGTACGCAGTCAAGGAGCACCCTGGCGACTTGTGCCAGCGCGCCGCTACCGGCCAGTGACGACGCGTAGGCGTTTCCTCATCACGCTTAGTGCGGGCGTGCTCGCCACGCCGCGCGTCTCGTTTGCCCAGCAGCCCTCGAAAGTCGCGCGCATCGGCTATCTCTACTTCGGGTCGCGCCAATCGTCGCTGGATACCGGCCGCTACAATGCGTTCGTGCAGGGCATGCGCGAGCTCGGCTATGTCGAGGGCACGAACCTCATCATCGAGGCACGCTTCGCGGACGGGAAGACCGAGCGCCTTCCCGCCCTCGCCGCCGAGCTGGTGCGCCTGAAAGTCGACGTCATCGTGGCAACGTCAACGCCCGTCTACCGCGCGCTGCAATACGCCACCACCACCGTTCCCGTCGTCATCACGCTCTCGTTTGACCCGGTCGGCGACGGCTTTGCCGCGAGCCTGGCGCGGCCCGGTGGGAACATGACCGGCCTGTCGCTGAGCGCCGCCGACCTCGGCCCGAAGCTGCTTGAGCTGCTGAAGGCTGCCGTGCCGAAATTGTCTCGGGTCGCCGTGTTGTTGCAGCCGGGAAACCCGGCGCATCCCCAGCGAGTGATTCGGATCATGTCCGCCGCGCAGAAGCTCGGGATGCAGGTTGTGCTGGCCGAGGCCGGGACGGCACAGGAGATCGAGAGCGAATTCGCCATGATGACGAAGCAACGCGCCCATGCCGCCATCATCCTGGCCGATGGATTCTTCCTGTCGGAGTCGCGCCTGATCGCGGCGCAGACGCTCAAACATCGGTTGCCGTCGATAAGCCAGCTCCGCGACCTCGCCGAGGCTGGTAGTCTGATGAGCTACGGCGCGAACTCGGTCGACAACTTTCGTCGGGCAGCCACCTACGTCGACAAGATCTTGAAGGGCGCGAAGCCGGGCGACCTGCCGTTCGAGCAGCCCACGCGGTATCAGCTGGTGATCAATCACAAGACCGCCATCGCCCTCGGCCTCACCATCCCGCAGGCGCTGCTGCGTCAGGCGGACGAGGTCATCCAGTAAGGCCCTGACCCGAAGCGGCTCCTAGAAGACGAACACGCCCTTTCCTGTCGTCTGCGTGTCGAAGAGCTTGTAGGCGCGCTCGGCCTCGTCCAGCTTGAAGCGGTGGGTGAGGAGCTTCCTGAGCGGGACCTTCCGGTCCACGATGAAGCGCGCGCATTCCGCCTGGCCCATGGCGCTGAAGGTCCACGAGGCGTGGATGGTCAGCTGGCGGCGGAGCATCTGCTGGCTGATGTCGAAGGTGGTGGTGCCGCCCTCGCCCACGAAGGCGACGCGGCCCCAGGTGCCCGCGCTCCGCACGGCGGCCACGCGCGCCTCCGCCACGCCCGTGCAGTCCATGGTGGTCTCGGCGCCGTCGCCGTGGGTCAGCTCGTGGATGGCCGCCACCGGATCCGTCTCCTTGGAATTGACCACTGCGTCCGCCCCGAATTCCTTCGCGAGGGCGAGCCGCTCGGGGGAGACGTCCACCGCGATGACCCGCGCGCCCATGGCCTGACCGAGCATGGTCGCGGAGAGACCGACGGGTCCCTGGCCGAAGACGGCGAGCGTGTCGCGCCCCGAGGCGTCGATCCGCTTCAGCGCTCCGTAGGCGGTGCCGGTGCCGCAGGAGATCGCCGCGCCTTCCTCGAAGGAAATCTCGTCAGGTAGGGGGACCATGGTGAAGGCGGGCGCCTTCATGAAGGGAGCGTGCCCGCCGTGTCCCGTCATGCCGTACACGGTGATGCCGTTCCGGCAGAGCTGCGACCAGCCGACGCGGCAATGCTTGCAGCGCCCGCAGCCCTTGTAGTGGTGGTTCATCACCCGGGCGCCGACGGGGGCGAAATCCGGCGGCACGCCCGCCCCGACGGCTGCTACCACCCCGCACGGCTCATGGCCCGCGATGACCGGCCCGCCGCTGCCCAAGCCAAGCGCCGCTGCGGCATTGCCGACGGCGCGGTAGGGGTGGAGGTCGCTGCCGCACATGCCGGAGGCCTTGATAGCGATGACGACCTCGCCCGGCCCCGGCGTGGGGTCGGGGAATTCCTGAATCTCCAGTTTCCGCTCTCCGAGGAAGACGACGCCGCGCATATGGGTAGGCCCTCCTGTAGTCACTCGATGAAGTGTCGACGGCCGTAGCCTACCACTACGCGGCCCCTCCAGTGCGCGAGGGCTTGATCCTGTCTGGCGAATGCGTATCTATTGGGAGGGCTCGGCGGTGCCTCGGCCAAACGGCCCGGGCCCCGGAGAGGCTTCCATGAATATCGCGATCACGGGCATTCTCTGGATCCACGTCCTCGCGGGCACTCTCGCGCTCATCGTCGCGCCGATCGCCCTCGTGACGGCCAAGGGTGGCCTCACCCACCGCCGCTGGGGCAAGGTCTACTTCTGGGCGATGGCGGTGGTGGCGGTCACCGCCATCGTGGTCGGCTATTGGCGGTCCATCCTCTTCCTGATGCTGACCGCCGTTTTCAGCTTCTACGCCGCCCTCTCCGGCTACCGCGTCCTCTACCGTAAGCGGCCTGATCTCGGCCAGCGCCCCCGCGCCCTCGACTGGATTGCCGCGGGGATCACACTCGTCGCCAGCGCGGCCCTCATCACTTTGGGTATCGCGAGGCCCACACCACGCTTCCAGGAGCTCTCCACCGTCGCCATCGTCTTCGGTCTCGTTGGCCTTTCCATTTCCGGTCTCGACCTCTGGCGTTTCTGGAGGCCGCCCACGGAGAGGATGGCCTGGTGGTACAAGCACATGGCCAATATGATCGGCTCCTACATCGCCGCGGTGACCGCCTTCTCCGTCGTGAACTTCCATGTCCTGCCGACCACCATCCGCTGGCTCTGGCCCACTATGATCGGCACACCCCTCATCGCCATCTGGATCACCTACTACAAGCTCCGCTTCAACAAGCCCAAGCCCCAGCGTGCTGCCGGCTCCGCTTAGCGCTATCTGGTTCGCCCCCTCACCCTGCCCTCTCCCCCGAGGCGGGGGAGAGGGAATCGAAACAGCGCGGAGGGCGGGGGCGGGGGGGTGCCCTCCCCGGACCCGTATCTTCTGCGGAGAGTCGAAGCCGAAAACCATGATCTCGTGGTGGGCCAGAGTGGCCAAGGGCAATGCGAGTCGGCGTGGTCCGGGGAGGGCACCCCCCAGCCCCCGCCCGTGGAACAGGGCAGACCTTATCCTTTCGCCCCCGCCTGGAGCAGCTCGAAGATTCGCGCCGAGGTAAGAGGCACGCGCGTCACACGCACGCCACGCTCCCACAAGGCATCCTCCACCGCGCCACCGATGACGGCAGCGGGAGAGACCACGCCACTCTCTCCCACGCCCTTGATCCCCAGTTCATTGATGGGCGACGGGAAGTCGAGGTGTTCGATGGAGAGCGGCGGCATGTCTTCCGCACGCGGCATGGGATAGTCCATGAAGGTGCCCGTGAGAAGCTGGCCCGCCTCGTCGTAGATCAGCTCCTCGCCCAAAGCCGCCCCGATGCCTTGAGCGAGACCGCCGTGGATCTGCCCCTCGACGATCATGGGGTTGATAGGGCGTCCGCAGTCATGCGCCGCGACATACTTGAGCAGTTTCAGCGCGCAGGTCTCCACGTCCACCTCCAGAGCCACCGCGTGCACGCCGAAGGCCCAGGCCACCGTGCCGGGATAGTGGAAGGCACAGGCATTGAGGCCGGGGCCTCCCGCATCGGCGAGCGCGCGGCTTCTCACCGCGGCCTTCGCCACCGTGGCGAGGGGCAGGCTCTTGCTCGGCACCCCGGCCACCATCACGCGCCCTTGCTCCAGCACGACGTCTTCGGGCGCGCACTCGAAGAGGCTGGCCGCGACCAGCCTCGCCTTGTGCGCGGTCTGCTTCGCGGCCCGCGATACGGCCGGCCCCGCCACGGCCGCCACGCGGCTGGCAATGGTGCCCAGGCCATATCCGAGGAGCTGCGTGTCACCGCCGCGGATCACGACCTGCTCCATGGGCACGGAGAGCTCGTCGGCGCAGATCTGGGCCAGCGTCGTCTCGTGCGCCTGGCCTTGCGAGGAGACGCCGATGTCCACGAAGACGGTGCCGTGGGGATCCACGCGCACGTTCGCGCCCTCGAAGGGGCCGATGCCGGTGCCTTCGACATACGCGGAGACGCCGAGTCCGATCGGCTTCGACGTGCCACGGCGCCTCGCCTGCTCCGCGCGCCAGCCCGTATAGTCGAGACGTTCGAGGGCCACGTCGAATATCTTCACGTAGTCGCCGGGGTCGTAGGCGATGGGCACGCCGTCGCGATAGGTCAGCCCCGTCCGCCACGGCATCTCCTCGAAGCGGACGAGGTTCTGGCGCCGGAACGCGGCCGGGTCCATGCCGACTGCGCGTGCGGCACGATCGAGAAGGCGATCGAGGACGAAATTCGCCTCGGGCCGTCCCGCCCCGCGATAGGCGGCGAGGAAGGTCTTGTGGGTCACGACGTTGCGTCCCACGCCCCGGTAGTGGGGCACGCGATACGGGCCGACGAGGTGGTTGATCGTGTTGTAGGTGATGGCTTCGCCGAGCGTCGTGTGCGCGCCGTGATCCCGCGTGAACTCCGTCTCCAGGGCCACGATGGCGCCCTCCCGGGAGACGCCCAGGCGGGCGTGATGGACCTGATCTCGGTCGGCGGCCGCGGTGAGGAAATGCTCGCGCCGCGTTTCGATCCACTTGACGGGACGACCGAGCCTCCGCGCCACTGCCGGTACGAGTATGTCTTCCGGATACACGTGTCCCTTGACGCCGAATCCGCCGCCGACCTCGGGCGCGATGACCCGCACATGCTCTTCCGCCATGCCGAGAACCGCCGCGATGCCGCTTCGCACGGCAAAGGGCACCTGAGTGGAGAGCCAGACGGTGAGGAGGCCGGTCGCCCCCTCGTAGGAGGCGAGCACGCCGCGCCCCTCGATGGGCATGCCGGCCACGCGCGGGTAGTCGAGATGCATCTCCTCGATGACGTCGGCCTTGGCGAAAGCGGTCTTCGTATCGCCCGTCCCCGACTCGGAGGTCCCGGCGAGATTGTCGGGCCAGCCATCGTGGACCCGGGGCGCGTGCGGGGCCAGCGCGCTCGCGGGAGAGGCCGCCACGGGCAGGGGCTCGTACGCGACGGCCACGCGCTCCACCGCGTCCGCGGCGATGTAGGCACTCTCCGCGACCACCACGGCCACGCCTTCACCAAGGTGCATGACCCGCTCGGCTGCGAGCACCGGGTGGTGATAGGGATGGAAATCGGGCGCGGGCACGAGGGGTGGGACAGAGCCCGCGCATTCCGGCAAATTGGCCCGCGTCAGCACGGCGACGACCCCCGCAAGTCGGCGGGCGGGGGCGACATCGATGCCCACGACGCGCGCATGCGCGTGCGGGCTGCGCACGACTGCCATGGAGAGCATGCCGGGCAGGATGAAGTCGTCCGTATAGCGTCCGGCGCCGCGGAGGAGGCGATCGTCCTCCGTGCGCCGGACGGAAGCGCCCACGAGGGTCCGGGGGGAATCCAGGGGCGCGCTCAGACGCGGGTGGGCTTCAGATGCGCGTCGCGCTGCTTCGCGAGCTCAGGATCCGCATAGCTCATCAGGCCGGGCTGCCCGGCTCCCAGCATCACTTGGAGGTACGCGCCTTCCAGCCCCACGTTCTCGAAGCCGTGGATGACGTCGGCCGGACACGAGATGCAATCCCACTTTCCCAGCACCGTCTCGGCACGATGGCCCTCGCCGTCTTCGAGGAAGACCTTTACCTTGCCTTCGAGAATGAAGAAGGCCTCCTCGACGGGATGGGTGTGCGCGGCATTTCCCTGGCCTGGCGGTACGTACATGATCGACAGGGTGAAGCGCTCCGCGGGAATGGCCTTGGTGTCGCCTTTGCCGGAAGCGCCCGCCCCGATGAAGCGATGCTGGGCGCGGCGAAAGCCTTCGACTCTGGCATCCGCGAAGGCGTCCCAATCGGCTACGCGATCGACGAAGCGAGCTACGCGGCGCTCGAGCAGATCCTGGATTTCCATGACGTCCTCCGGTGCTGGTGTGCGGAGCTCGGCGGCGAGTCAGTCGTACCACAGAGCCCGGGGAAAGTCGACGGGCCCGGCGGGTGACGGCGATGCTCAGCTGGCGTTGCGAGGTCGCGAGCGGAGGTCGTTGACGGCGGCGCGGTCCGACGAGGAGGGCCGACGGTACAGCAGCGCGGCGCGCACGGTGGCCCGGAGCTGGCCGATGGTGAACGGCTTCGCCAGGAAAGGCTCCCCGGGACCCAGCCGCACGCGATACTTCTCGATCGAGGCCGGGCTGTACGCGGACATGAACAGGATTTTCACGCTGGGGCGGATGGCGCGGAACTCCTCGGCCAGGTCCCGGCCCGTCATGACCGGCATCACGATATCCGTCAGGAGCAGATGGAGCGGCCCGCTTCGGGTGCGGGCAATCCGGATGGCTTCGAGCGAATCTCCCGCGCTCAGTACCGAGTACCCGATCATCCGCAGCATGTCCGCGGCCATGGAGAGCACCTCGGGCTCGTCGTCCACGACGAGGATGGTTTCAGCGGGCTTTGACGAAGGCGTGGCCATGGCGCTCCTGTCCGGGTGCCGCGAGAGAGCCTACTTGGAGAGCGAGCATCACCTTCTTCTAGGGTAGTCGACTCCCCCCGAGAATCCCTCGCTTCAGATGCAGACCTCGGCCGGTTTCTCCATCACGGGCCACTATCAATTATTTCAATGTGTTAGAGTTGCTCCATGCGCGGGCTCCTCATCACCGTCGAGGGTGTGGAAGGCTCCGGCAAGTCCACCCACTGTCGCCTCCTCGCCGATTGGATCGGCCGCCGCGGCCGGGAGGTCGTTCTCACGAGCGAGCCCGACGGCACTCCGCTCGGTGCGGCCATTCGCGGCCTCTTCGAGGTGGAGGGTCTTCCGCCTACCCCCCTCGCCCAGACTTTTCTCTTCATGGCGGCGAGGCAGCAGCACGTCGCGCAGGTGATTCGTCCCGCTCTGGGCCGCGGCGCCGTGGTCATATCCGACCGCTACGCCGACGCTACCCTTGCCTATCAGGGCTTCGGCGGCGGCATGGACCTCGAGACCATTCGCGATCTCAATGCGCTCGCCACGGGCGGGGTGATGCCCGATCTGACCTTGCTCCTCGACCTCGATCCCGCCGAGGGCATGAGGCGGATCAGGGATCGCACCCTCGACGCCTTCGAGAAGATGGATCCTGCCTTCCATCGGCGCGTGCGCGACGGCTACCTGGAGATCGCGCGGGCCGAGAAGAGCCGCTTCGTCGTCCTGGACGCCACGCCGGCCAAGGATGCGCTGCACGCCTCCGCGGTGCGCGCCGTGCGCGAGCTTCTCGACCGTCACGAGGCGCCTCATGGCGTTTGAGGCGATTCGCGGGCAGGACGAGGCGGTCGACATGCTTCGCCGCGCCCTCGAGGGCGGCCGCGTCGCTCACGCGTGGGCGTTCATCGGCCCCCACGGCGTGGGCCGCCGGACCACCGCCCTCGCCTTCGCCAAGGCGCTGGTGGCGCCGGGGGGCGGCGCCGCCGCGGGACGAGCCGAGCGTGGCATGCACCCGGATGTGCACCTCGTCGGTCCCACGCCACCCCCCAGCAATCCCAAGGGGACAATGGCGATTCGCGTGGACAATATCCGCGAGCTGGAACGGCAGGCCGCGCTCCGACCCGCGGAGGCGCCGTGCAAGGTCTTCATCGTGGACGAGGCGGAGACCATGACGGGCGCGGCGCCTCAGGCATTTCTCAAGACGCTCGAGGAGCCTCCGGGGCGCACCGTGATCATCCTGATCCTGAGCCAGGCGCGCGCGCTGCCCGCTACCGTGCTCTCGCGCTGCCAGATCGTCCGCTTCCGTCCCCGCCCGGCGGAGGGCGTGGTGGCGCTGCTGCCGTCGGGCGCGGGCCCGGAGCGGGAGCGCGCGCTGGGCTGGCTCGCGCAGGCGCAGTCGCGCGGACCCGAGGCCATTGTCCAGATCGGTGAGGCCCTCGGGCGCGATCGCGAGGCCGCGGAGGCCGCGGTCGAGACCTGCTGGCTGTGGTATCGCGATCTCCTCTGTGCCCACGGCGGCGGCGACAACGCCCTCGCCGTGTTTGCCGGGCGGGCGACCGCCGGCCCCCGGTCCCTCGACGAGATCGTGGCCGGACTTTCTGCCTGCCGGGAAGCGTGGCAGGCCATCCAAGGCAATGTCTCACCTCGACTCACCGTCGAGGTGCTGCTGAGCCGCTTGACCAAGGCGGCGTAAGGACACCATGAGCGAAATCACCGAGACTCCCGAGGCCCCTCCGTCCGAGCCGGAGGCCAACCTGCCCTATCTGATCGGGGTACGTCTGCGCGAGCCGCTACAGGCGGAGGATCACCAGACGGCCATGGAAGACCTGCACGTCGGCGACTTCGTGATCGTCGAGACGGGGCAGGGCACCGTGGTGGGCGAAGTGCGGCGGCCCAAGCGTCCGCTGCCGGAGTTCAAGCGCGGCCGCCTTTATCGCAAGGTGCTGCGGCGGGCCACGGACGCCGAGACGGCGGAGTGGCACGATCGCCGCGAGCGTGAGCTCAAGCACGCCGAGACCTGCCGCCGGCGCGCGCGGAACCGCGGGCTTCAGCTCAAGATCGTGGACGTCGAAATCGACCCGCGTCATCGTCGGGTCACCGTTCTCTTCAGCGCGGAGGAGCGCGTGGACTTTCGCGACCTCGTGCGGGACCTCGCGCACGAGTTCCACGCCCGCATCGAGATGCGGCAGATCGGCGCCCGCGATACCACCAAGCTCATGGACGGCATCGGCCCGTGCGGCCGCCAGCTCTGCTGCTCGTCCTATCTCAAGAACTTCGATCCGATCTCCGTCAAGATGGCCAAGGCCCAGGACATGCCGCTCACGGACAGCCGGCTCCTCGGCAACTGCGGTCGGCTCAAGTGCTGTCTGCTCTACGAATTCTCCACCTACGACCAGCTGCGCAAGCACCTGCCCAAGGTCGGCTCCGCCTGCCAGGCCGACTGCGGCGCGCAGGGCTGCATGACCGGCAAGGTGCGCTCGCTGCGCGTGCTCAAGCAGACGGTGGTGGTGGGTTTCCAGGACGGGACGGAAGCGGAAGTGCCGCTGGCGGCCCTCACCTGGGAAGGCCGTCCGCACGTCAAACCGCTCTGAGGAGGGTTCCATGCTGATTCGGACCGTGGCATTGCTCTCACTGCTCATCCTCGCGACCGTGCCCGGCGCCCACGCCCAGGAGCAGCCGCGCATGGGCGGTGTGCTCAAAGCGGGGCTCATCGGCGAGGCGCCGACCCTCGATCTGCATGCGACCACCGCCGTGATCACCCAGCAGATCACCTGGCATATGTACGAGACGCTCTACACGTACGACAAGAACCTGAACCCTATCCCGATGCTGGCCGAGAAGCACGAAGTCGGCGACAACGGGCGCCGATACAGCATCACCCTGCGCAAGGGAGTGCGCTTCCACAACGGCAAGGAGATGACCTCGGCCGACGTGGTGCCGTCGCTCCAGCACTGGGCCAAGCTGGGCACGACACCCAAGGCGGTGTGGAAGAACGTCGAGGCCCTCGAGGCCAAAGATCCGTACACCATCGTCTTCTACCTCAAGGAGCCGTCCGGCTCGCTCCTCTTTGCGCTGGGCTCGCCGAACAACGGCGGAGCGATCTATCCGAAGGAGGTGGTGGCGGCCGCGGGCGACGGCCAGATCAAGGAGTATATCGGCACGGGTCCCTACCGCTTCGTCGAGCACAAGCCCGACCGTCACGTGCGCCTGGCCCGCTTCAAGGAGTATGCGGCTCGCTCCGAGCCGCCCAATGGCTATGGGGGCAAGCGCACGGCGTACATCGACGAGATCTATTTCGTCCCCGTGCCGGAGGCCTCGGTACGGTTGGCGGGCGCCGAGACCGGTGAATACAACTTCGCTCAGCAGCTGCGCCAGGATCA
>WNGE01043987.1_pt1 | contig 10415 bp, 12 predicted proteins | sample 5400651 | NCBI WGS metagenome assembly WNGE01 (sample SAMN13153370, study PRJNA577476) | soil metagenome | isolation source: 60 cm soil or saprolite under grassland replicate 2 | place: USA:California | collected 2016-06-15
CCCGCCGGCGTTGCAGGCGATGTTGCCGCCGATCTGCGAGATCTCCGCCGCGCCCGGATCGGGTGGAAAGCGAAGGCCGCTCTCGCGGGCCAGCCGCTGCACGTCGCCGGTCGTCACGCCCGCCTCGACGTGCATCCGCCAGAGCAGCGGATCGAACTGCCGGATGCGGTTCATGCGCTCGAAGCCGAGGACGATCCCCCCTTCGACCGGGATCGCGCCGCCGGCGAGCCCGGTGCCGCCACCGCGCGCCGTCAGCGGCACTTCGTTTTCGTAACACCACCGCATCACTGCGGCGACCTCGTCGGTGCTGGACGGCATCACGACCGCGTCGGCCGTGCCCTGGACGCCGCGGCCCATCAGGTCTGCCAGGAACCGTCCCTGTGGTTCGACGATCGCCTCGGCGGGCAGGACTGACGAGAGGTCCATACGGCGACTCTACGTCGTCGCGGTCCGTTGCAAGACGAACGATTCCGAGGAGTTGAGATGAAACTCGTTGCACTCGTTGCGATCACGGCGGCGGCGGTGGTGCCGGCGGCCACTGCCGCAACGCCCGTCCTCTACGGCACGGACGGTCCCGGCTTCACGATCACCTTGAAGAAAGCCAGCACCGGCACGAAGGTGATCAAGCTGCGGCACGGGACGTACATCTTCAAGATCAGCGACAAGTCGAAGATCCACAACTTCCACCTGATCGGCCCTGACGTGAACAAGAAGACGCTGACCCCCTTCGTGGGCAAGAAGACGTGGACCCTGACCCTGCACAAGGGCACCTACCGGTACGTCTGCGACCTTCACAAGACGTTCATGAAGGGCTCATTCATCGTCACATAAGCCCTGCCAATCCGGTCGCGGGGGTGGCAGCGTAGAGAATGGAGCTGCAACCCCCGCAACCGAAAGGGCACGATGAAGATCGCTCTCGTTGTCGCCACGCTCTGCGTGGCGCTTCTGGTTCCAAGCGCATTCGCCGGCACGACCACGCTGAACGGCACGGTCGGGCCCGGCTTCACGATCACGCTCACAAAGGCCGGCGCCAAGGTTTCCAAGCTGAAGGCCGGCACTTACAAGCTCGTCATCGCCGACAAGTCATCGATCCACAACTTCCATCTGACCGGGCCCGGCGTCAACAAGTCGACGTCGGTCGGCGGCAGCGGTACTACCACGTGGAAGCTGACGCTGAAGAAGGGCACCTACAAGTACGTCTGCGACCCGCACGCGTCCTTTATGAAGGGCAGCTTCAAGGTCAGCTAGTCGTTCAACCGAGCGGCAGCTCCTCCGCATCGTCGCGTGTGATGCGCCACGCGCGGAGGTCGTCGTTCCGGAGGCCGTAGATCAGAAAGGGCCGGCCCGACCAGAGGCCGGCCCTTTCGCGATCGGTGCGCGACGGACGCGGCTCCGTCTCCGGATGGGAGTGGAAGACGGCGAGCTCGAAGCCATCGTCCTCCAGGAACCACACCTCGGGGTCGACCTCCAGCTCGTAGCGATACGGCGACGCGAGCTTGTTCCGGCCGCGCAGGTAGCGCTCGGCGACGCCGTCGCGGAAGACGATCAGGCCGCAGCATTCGTTCGGCGCCTCCTCGGCCGCGTGGGCGCGCAGCTCGTCGCGAATTGCGTCGGGGATTACCACCAGAGCTTGCTCTCGTCGATCTCCTCGCCCTGCCAGAAGGTTGCGGACAGGTATTTCCAGCCCGCGTCCGCGAGCACACAGGCGACGACGGCGCCTTCGGGGAGATCCTCGGCGACCCGGCGCGCGACATGCACGACCGCACCGGCCGAGACGCCGGCGAACAACCCCTCACGGTCGAGCAGGACGCGGACGGCGGCAGCGGCCTCGGCATTCGAGACAAGCAGCTTGCGGTCGAGCTGCGACACGTCGAGCACCGGCGGCACGTAGCCGTCCTCCAGCGAGCGCAGACCCATCACCTGGTCACCGGGCAGCGGCTCCGCCGCGACAACTTGCACGCCGGGGAACGCCTCGCGCAGCCGCCGGCCCGCGCCCATCAGCGTCCCGCCGGTCCCGAGGCCCGCGACGAAGGCGTCGACACGGCTGAGGTCGCGCGCGATCTCGGCGCCGGTGCCCTCGTAGTGGGCGCGCGGATTCGCCTCGTTCGCGTACTGGAAGAGCATCACGTAGCGGTCGTCGCGCTCCGCGATCTCCTGTGCCACCCGCACCGCACCATTTGACCCCTCCTCCGCAGGGGATTCAATGACGCCTGCGCCGTAGAGCTCGAGCAGCGCGCGCCGCTCGGGTGTCGCATTCGCGGGCATCACGCAGGTCAGCTTCAGCCCCTTCAGCTTCGCGACGAGCGCCAGCGAGATGCCGGTGTTGCCGCTGGTCGGCTCGAGTAGCTCCTGTCCGGGCTCGAGGTCGGCCGCGTCGACCATCGCGAGCGCGACGCGGTCCTTCAGCGAGCCGGCGAGGCCGGAGGGGACAGTGTGGCTAACACGGCCCCGGAAGACCTCGTGCGGTCAGCGGGGCCAGGCAGTCGCGGAGGGGGGCTTCGCCGCCCCGGAGCGACTGCCGGTCAGAGACGCGAGGGAGCCGCCGGCCATCGCCGGGAGGAGAATCACGGTTGCTCCCTCGCGGACGCGTGTCTCGAGGCCGTCGCGCGTGCGCACGTCCTCCCCGTCGACGTAGACGTTCACGAACGGCCGGATGGCGCCCTCTGCGTAGACACGCGCACCGAGCGCCGGCAGTCGCGAGGACAGGTCCTCCATCAGCTCGCGCACGGTCGCGCCGGACGCCTCGACCTCACGGGCGCCGCCGGCCTCGGGCCGCAGCACGGGCGGAACGCGGACCAGCGTCACCGGGCGCAGAACTCGACGTAGTCGATGTACTCGGTGATCGTCGGATGGTCGCCGCAGACGGGGCAGTCGGCGCGGCGGTCGATCTTCACCTCGCTGAACTCGGTCGTCAGCGCGTCGAAGAGGAGCAGCCGTCCGATCAGGGGCTCGCCGATGCCGACCGCCAGCTTGAGCGCCTCGCTCGTCTGCAGCGAGCCGATGATGCCCGGCAGGACTCCGAGCACACCGCCCTCCGCGCACGACGGCGCGAGCTCGGGCGGGGGCGGCTCCGGGAAGAGGCAGCGGTAGCACGGCCCCTCATGCGGCTTGAACACCGTCACCTGCCCCTCGAAGCGGTAGATCGAGCCGTGCACGACCGGAATGCCGTGCCAGACCGAAGCGTCGTTGAGGAGGTAGCGGGTGGGGAAGTTGTCGGCGCCGTCGACGATCACGTCCCAGCCGTCGCCGAGGATCCGGTCGACGTTCTCGGAGGTGAGCCGCTCGCGATAGGTGACGACGTCGACGTCCGGGTTGAGCGCCCCGATCGCGCGCTTCGCCGAGTCCACCTTCGGCGTGCCGAGGGTCTCCAGCGAGTGTGCGACCTGGCGCTGCAGGTTGGTCTCGTCGACGATGTCGGCGTCGACGATCCCGATCCGGCCGACTCCCGCCGCCGCCAGGTAGAGCGACGATCAGCAGCACCCGTGAGTCGAGCAGCTTCAGCTGGCCCTCCTCGCCGATCTCGGGGATCAGCAGGTGGCGCGAGTAGCGGGTGCGCTTCTCGGGCGAGAGGGTGCGGGGCATCGTGATCTCGTAGCCGTTCCGCTTCCAATCGGTGAAGCCGCCGGTGAGGGAGTGGACGTCCGAATAGCCGAGCTCGGTGAGGGTCTTCGCCCCGAAGGCCGACCGGTTGCCCTGGGCGCAGTAGAGGACGACGGGCGTCGACTTGTCGGGGACGGCGCTTTCGATCCGCGACTCGAGGTAGCCACGCGGCACGTGGACCGCGCCCGGGATGTGGCCTTCCTGCCATTCCTCGGTCTCGCGCACATCGACCCAGGCCCCGCCCGAGAGCTCCTGGGCGCCGCGCGCGTCGACCTCCGAGATCTCGGCCTTGGTCCGTTCGAGCAGCTCGCGATACGTGGGCATATGCATCTGAAACGGTAGCGGGCCTGGGGCGCATTCCCGCTACCGTCCGCGCGATGTCTCCGGCAGCCCGTGTGCGCCTCGCCGTCGGCTGCGTGGCCGTCGCGGCGGCCGGAATCGTCACCGGGGTCGTGCTGGCGACCAGGCAGACACCGCCTCAACCGCACACGCTCTGCAAGGGCTTCACTCCGGCGCCCCTCGTCGTTCCCGGGGTCGGGCGTCCCGCGGGCGTCGCGGCCGTCCGCGCGGCCTTCGCGGCGTGGCCCGGGGGCACCGTCGGCAAGCTCGAGGGGCTCGCGCAGCGCTACCGCCGCGATCCTGTCGTCCTCTTCAATTACGGCCGCGCGCTGCAGTGCCGCGGCTACCTCGCGGATGCCGCTCAAGCGTACACCGCCGCGAAGGCCGCCGGGCGGGACACGCAGTACGAGATCGAGGCCGACAACGCCCTGCACCCGCAGTTCTTTCAGGGCGGCTACCCGATCTTCGAGCCGGAAGGCGACGACCCGCTGCTCGTCCGCGGCGTGCTGCTCCAGCGCCAGGGCCACCAGCACTCGGCGGAGAGGCTCTACCTCCGGGCGGCGCGGCTGCACCCGGGCGAGGACGAGGCGCAGGTCGCGGCGGCGGTCGGGCGCTTCGACGAGGACAACCTCTCTGCCTCCTTCTCGCGGCTCGGCCCGCTGGTGCGCCGGTTCCCGCAGAGCCAGTCGGTTCGCTACCACCTCGGGCTCCTGCTCGTCTGGATCGGCCAGGCGAACCTGGGCATCGCCGAGTTCAGGCAGGCGCGGGCGCTCGGCCCGCACCGGCCGCTCGGACGAGAGGCGAACAGGCTCTTGCAAAGACTGGTTGCAAATGGGTCTAACCGGATGCAAAGATGAGCCGCTCGGCCTATGGCGTCCGTCCGGCGCCGATGCGATGGTTCCGCATCCGCTCGTTGTGACGGCGGCTTCGTAGACAAGGCAGCGCCGGCTGAGAGGGAGCCCATGAGCGCGAAGGACGTGGTGGCCGCGGGACCGGACTTCGACGAGGAGCCCGAACCGGCTCGCGACGAAGCCGAGGCTGAGGAGGCGACTCCACTCGACGAGGATGCGGCGGCGGCCCAGGCCGACTTCTACAGCGCCCTCGACGCGATGTCGACGGACGAGATCGAGGAGCCGGCCGAGCTCGAGTTTTCGACCGACTCGCTGCAGCTGTTCCTGAAGGACGTCGGCAAGGTCGATCTGCTCACCGCCGCCCAGGAGGTCGAGCTGGCGAAGCGGATCGAGCGCGGAGATCACCGCGCGAAGCAGGAGATGGTCGAGGCGAACCTGCGCCTCGTCGTCTCGATCGCGAAGCGCTACCGGAACCAGGGCCTGCCGTTCCTCGATCTGATCCAGGAGGGGACGATCGGGCTCGTTCGCGCCGCGGAGAAGTTCGACTGGCGCAAGGGCTACAAGTTCTCGACCTACGCGACCTGGTGGATCCGCCAGGCGGTCGCACGCGCGCTCGCCGACAAGGCTCGGACGATCCGCATGCCGGTGCACGTCGTCGAGAAGCTGAACAAGATCATGCGCTCGGAGCGCAAGTTGCGGGCCGAGCAGGGCCGCGAGCCGACCAACATCGAGATCGCGGACGACCTCGACATAACGATCGAGGAGGTCGAGTCGATCCGCCGGACGTCGCAGACGCCCGTCTCGCTCGAGAAGCCTGTCGGCGACGAGGAAGAGTCCGAGTTCGGGCACTTCATCGAGGATGAGAATGCGCCGCTCCCCGACGAGGCCGCCGACACAGCGTTCCGCGCGCGGGCGCTCACCAAGTGCCTCGGCATGCTCACGTACCGCGAGCGGCGCGTGCTCGAGCTGCGCTACGGCCTGAACGGCGAGCAGCCGCGGACGCTCGACGAGGTCGGGCGTGCGTTCCAGGTCACGCGCGAGCGCATCCGCCAGATCGAGAACCAGGGCCTGAAGAAGCTCCGCGCGCTCGCCGACAGCCAGAAGCTCCGCGACGTTGCGTAAGTCAGGGACTTAGTCCGCTCGCGGACTAAGTCCCCGTCTGTAGCCTCTCGCCGATGGCGACCGACGCGTGGTTCGACGAGCTGGCGGAGTTCCTGCGGATCCCGTCCGTGAGCGCCGACACGACGCACGCGGCCGATGTGCAGCGCGCCGCCGAATGGGTCCGCGACCTCATCCGGAACGCCGGTGGCGAGGCCGACGTCGTGGACTGGCACGGGCATCCGCTCCTGATCGGCGAAGTGCGCGCGTCGAGCAACCCCGAGAGCGCCCCGACCGTCCTCTGTTACGGCCACTTCGACGTTCAGCCGCCCGACCCGCTCGCGCTCTGGGAGAGCGACCCGTTCGAGCCGGAGATCCGCGGCGACTATCTGTACGCGCGCGGGGCGGTCGACGACAAGGGCCAGCTCTACATGCTGCTCGCGGCGGCGCGCCAGCTTGCGCAGTCGGGCGAGCTGCCCGTCAACGTTCGCTTCTGCTGCGACGGCGAGGAGGAGACGGGCGGCCATTCGATCGTCGAGTTCCTCGAGGCGGATGAGCGCGGCGCCGACGCCGCGGTGATCTTCGACAGCGGCATGATCCGGCGCGACCTGCCAGCGTTCAATATCGCGACCCGTGGGATTGCGTACTTCCATCTCGTCCTTCGCACGGGCGAGCGGGACATGCACTCGGGGATGTTCGGGGGGGCTGCGCTCAACGCTCTCCACGCGCTGATCCAGTCACTCGACGCGCTCGTCGCGCACGACGGGACGCTCGCCGAGCCGCTCCGCAAGGGCGTCGTGGCGCCGACCGAGGAGGAGCTGGCCGGCTGGCGGCTGCTGCCCGCGGGCGCCGACGAGCTGAGCGACCAGGGCGCCCGGCCGAAGGATGCGCGCGCGGCCGACGACTTCTATCTCCGCACGTTCGCCGAGCCGGCCGTCGACGTGAACGGGATCGCCGGCGGCTCACCCGAGCTGCAGAAGACGGTGCTGCCCGTCGAGGCTGTCGCGAACGTCTCGATCCGCCTCGCGCCCGGGCAGAAGGTGGACGAGATCGTGCCCGAGGTCGAGCGTGTGCTGCGGGAGGCGGCGCCGGCAGGAGCCGAGCTCGAGGTGACGCTGCTCGGCTCCTCGCCGCCCGGGCTCGTCTCGCCGGACGCGAAGGCGATTCAGCTCGGGCTGGACGCATTCGAGCGGGCGCTCGGCGTCCGCCCGGCGCTGATCCGCAGCGGCGGGACGTTGCCGATCGTGCCCGCGCTGGCGAGCAAGGGGATCCCGACGGTGATCACCGGCTTCGGCCTGTCCTGTTCCTGGCGTTCGCCGCACTGTGATCGATCTACATAGTCACGTCCTGCCGGGCCTCGACGACGGGGCCGCGGACCTCGACGAGGCTCTTTCGATCTGCCGTGCGGCGGCGGCAGACGGGACCGAGGTGCTGGCCGGCACGCCGCACGTCCGATTCGACTATCGGACTACGACCGATCAGATGGAGACCGCGCTGGCGGCGCTGCAGGATGCCGCTGCCGGCATCGTCGAGATCCGCGGCGGCGCGGAGCTCGACCTCGCGGAGCTCGATCGGCCGGCTGATGAGTTGCGCCGCTTCGGACTGGGAGGGAACCCCGGCTACCTGCTCGTCGAGACGCCCTACTACGGCTGGCCGCTCGAGCTCGGCGACCGGCTCTTCCGGCTCCGCACAGCCGGATTCGTGCCGGTGCTCGCGCATCCGGAGCGAAACCCCGAGGTGCAGGCCCGGCCCGAGCTGCTCGAGCCGCTCGTAGCGACCGGGGCGCTCGTGCAATTGACTGCGGCATCGGTGGACGGGCGGATCGGTGGGCGGGCGCGCTCGTGCTCCGAGGCGCTGCTCGAGCGCAGGCTCGCTCACCTGATCGCCAGCGATGCGCACATGCCGGGGATCCGCGTCGTCGGCCTCAGCAGCGCCGCCGCGGCGGTCGGCGATTCGGAGCTCGCCCGCTGGCTGACCGATTCAGTCCCCCGGGCGATCGTCGGGCGGACCGACGTGCCGCCGCGCCCGGTGCGGGCGCGGCGGCCTGGGCGGCGGCGAATCTTCGGGCGCTAGGACTGCGTCTGCGGGTTGCCGGGCTCGTGGTCGCCGACGTGCGCGGCGGCGACGGCCTCGACCTGCGCGAGCGTGTCGCCACGAGGCGCGCGGACGCGGATGGTGATCCTGTCGCCCGCCTTCAGCTGCGACGGTTCGATCACGGTTGGGACCCTGCCCTGCCAGAGCAGGAAGATCGTCGAGTCGTCGTAGGTGAACGTCTGGTCGAGCGCCTGCCCGAGCATCACGTGCAGGCCACGCCAGTTGCCACTCGTGACGTGCAGCGCGATGTGGTCACCCGACTGTCCGCCGGCGACGGTGCCGACGAACAGGAAGAGCGCGCCGCCGGCCTTCGTCGGGTTCGCCCCGCGGTCGGCGACGACCTTCGCGTCGGCGGCCTCGATCTCCGAGAGCGAGGCGCCCGCGGCCGCGCGGATGCGGACGCTGACGAAGTCACCCTGGGCGAGATCGCCGAGCGCGCCGACGTGAGGGACGCCGTTCACCCAGACGAGGATCTCCGTCTGGTCGCCGATCGCGAACGACTGATCCTGGCTCTGGCCAATCAAAGCGCGAAGGGCAGCGCGGTTGCCCCCTTCGACCTTCAGCTGGACGGCGCTCGAGCTGGTGCTCTGGAGCTCGCCGTTGAAGACGTAGAGCCGAGCGCGGGTGCCGCCGCTCGCGGACGTTGCGATCACCGCGAGCGTTGCGGCGGCGAATGCGAGAGCGATGAGAACTGGGCGGAGTTTCATTCGAGGTTCCTCCAGGGATCGAGGTGGGACGTCCGGAGCATCCCCGCGCTGCGCCAGCGGCGCGTACGCCGCGGGTAAAACGAACGCAAAACCGATCGCCTACGAAAAAGGCTTCGGTGCAGCTGCGATCTTGGGGATCGCAATGCGTGCGATCGTCGAGAACGGCTGCGGCCGGCAGGCCTGGCAGATGTTCGCGTCGCAGGCGACCGAGAGGAAGACGAATGCCTCCTCCATCGAGAAGCCCCACTGGTCGACGAGGAAGCGGGCTCCCTCTTCGCAGGCCCGGTCGAGCGCCTCCATGAAGTCGGCCCCGGCCGTCCCGTGCACGACCCAGCGGTCGGCCAGCTCCGTCACCGGCCAGGTGCCCTGCTTGCCCTTCAGGAGGCCGACGCGGACCGTCGCCTCGCCGGAGATCTCGACGCCGGTGAAGCAGACCTCGCCGTCGCCCATCGACGCGTGCATGTCGCCGATCGCGAGCATCCCGCCGGGCTGGCGAACGGGCAGGTAAACGGTGGCGCCGGGGCCGTGCAGGTGGTTGTCGAGGTTGCCGCCGTGCGTCCCCGCGAAGCCGTTCGTCAGCGTCTCGCCTCCGGTGGCGACGCCGATCACCCCCACCATCGGCCGCAGCGGGAACGAGATTCGGTCGGACATGTGGATCGTGTCGCCTTCGACGCGGAAGACCTGCGTCAGCGGCGAGCGCACCTGGTCGATCAGCTGGCCCATGCCGGGGATCAGCGTCGCGAAGCCGCGGTCGTCGGGCCGCACCTCGAGCAGCTCGACGACCAGCGAGTCGCCGGGCTCCGCGCCGCGCACGGCGATCGGCCCCGTCGCGCTGTTGACGCGATCGAAGTCGATCTCCGTGACGAGATCGTCTTCCGTTCGGATCTGCCCGGTGAAGCAGTCGTTGGTCTGCAGCGTGACCACTGTCCCTGGATCGACCTCGAGCACAGGACGGAGGTCTGGGCCGAAGGCCCAGACCACCTCGTCCCGCGAAACGACGTGCTCGGCTGCGACGGTCATCAGGCGGGGGTGGGCGCCGGCTCCGGCGGCGGGATGTCCGGCCCGGCGATGCCGACGGGTGTCTCGCCCTCGAACAGCTGGTCGACGTTGTCGAGGATGTGCCGCGGTGCGAACGCGACGAGCAACACACCCGCGCCGACCCAGCCCAGCGCCACCCAGTCCGCGTACCGGATCGGGTACGCAGGCAGCGGGAAGTACTGGTAGTAGAGCGGTGGGATGAAGACGGCGGCGCCGAGCAGCGGCGCCACCCAGTGCGTCCACGGGTTGTAGTCGCCCCGCCTGCCGAAGTACGCGACCGTCGCCAGGCAGACGATGATGTAGACGGCGATCACGACGATCGTCACCGCGGTCGCGATGATCGAGAACGCGATCAGCGGCGAGTACTTCCACCCGAGCAGCAGCGCTACGGCGAGGCCGAGCACCGTCTGGAAGATGATCGCCACGTGCGGTGTCTTGTGCACCGGATGCGTCTTCCCGAACGCGCGGGGCAGCACGCCGCTGCGGCCGAGCGAGTAGAGGACGCGTGACGCCGCAGTTGCGCCGGCGTTCGAGTTGGCGAGCGCCGAGTTGATGATCGCGAAGAACACGAGCACCCAGCCGCCGCCCCAGAAGATGATGCCGAGGTCGCGCCACGGGTTGGCCGAGCTGGTCGCGACCTTCGTGAAGTCGCCGAAGCCGGTCCCGATCACCCAGGCGTACGAGCAGA
>WNGE01024757.1_pt1 | contig 10413 bp, 15 predicted proteins | sample 5400651 | NCBI WGS metagenome assembly WNGE01 (sample SAMN13153370, study PRJNA577476) | soil metagenome | isolation source: 60 cm soil or saprolite under grassland replicate 2 | place: USA:California | collected 2016-06-15
TCCTCCGTCGCTTCGGCTTCTAGGCGCGGCTCAGGCCCGGCGTTAGGTGCCACAGTATATCCGGGGTCCTTCGATGGTGAATGATATGCGTCCGGTCGAGTGTATTGCCTTTATGCTCATAAAAGACGGTCAGATCCTCGCTGAGAAGCGCAAGCGCACCAAACGGGTGGTGCCTGGGGCCCCGTTGCCCTGCCAGGCGGGCACATCGAGGCACGCGAGAGCCCGGAAGAGGCGCTGTATCGTGAAATGCAGGAGGAAGTCGGGATTGTCCCTATCGAGATAGCCTACGTCTGTACCCTCCTGTATCGCGCGCAAGAATTCCGGAAGCTCCACTATTTCGCCGTGCCTCGCTGGGAGGGAGAGATGGTCCCCCAGGAGGCGGAAGCCGTGGTGTGGATTCCGCTCAACGCGTTGGAGACCTTGGACCTCGACGTCGATAAGATCGCCGTGCAGGAATACCTGCGTGTCTACACAGCGTGATGATGCGGTGCGGAGTTCTTGCACATCGTGAGGGGGCATGAACAGGGAGCAGACGGCGTTATGTCTCAACAGGCAGCACAGGAGGAGCGATGGACAACAGGAAGGCGCGGAGCGTGACTGGACAAAGCAGTACCGATTGGCAGCGGGTGTGTATGTCATGCGCGGTGGACAGATCCTCATGTTGGAGCGAGCGCGGGGGATGATGACCGGATTTTGGAGTGTGCCGGGAGGGATCGTCGATCCGGAAGGTGGGGGAGGTGTCAGGCTTTCGTTTTGCTTTATTGGAGCTGTCTTGTCGCTACGATGGCGCGATAGCCAAGAGTGGAATTGGCCGGAGCGTTTTACCATGTGATCTGCCAGGGCAATCACCGGCGAGTGATATTGCGCGCCAATCCCTTGAGCCGTTAGCCTACGGTAGTTCTCTTTTTGGAAAGTTGAACTCCTCCTCCGTCGCATTCTCGATACCATAATGTACTAACTCGTTTACATCGAATCTCGCTTCATCGTGCTCCACGTCGGTGAATCGTGCTTTTGTTGCGGGATGTTTAGGGACAAAAAGCTGGCAGCAGTCCTGATCGGGAATCGCAGAAATATCGAACGTGCCGATGCGGCGCGCTTGATCGATAATTTCCTGCTTGTCCATACCTACTAATGGCCGCAGGATCGGTAGCCGCGTCGCCTGTTGAACCACCACCATATTGTCGAGAGTCTGTGAAGCCACCTGGCCGAGGCTTTCCCCGGTCACCAAAGCTTTAGCTTTTTCTTTTCGGGCGATCGCTTCGGCGATGCGCAGCATCATGCGCCGATAAAGAATCACGCGCAGCGGTCGCGCGACGGATGCGACGATTTGGCGTTGAATCTCGCCGAACGGCACGAGGTAGAGACGAGAAAGAAATTGATGGCGCGTCAAAGTCGTTATGAGCTGCCGTACTTTTTCCTGGGAGGTGTTGTCCTGATAAGGCGCGCTGTGGAAGTGAACGAAAATCACCCGGCAGCCACGCTGCATCATTCGATAAGCCGCCACTGGTGAGTCGATGCCACCGGAAATCAAAGCAATCAATCGCCCGCTGGCGCCGACCGGCAAGCCGCCGGCGCCGGCGATTTTATTGAAGCCAAAGAAAGCGTCGCGCGGTAGGATCTCCACCGTCACGGTAAATTCCGCGTTCGTTAGATCCACGCGCGCGCCGGACTTTTCTTTCACCGCAGCGCCGAGCTGGCGGTTGATCTCGGGAGAAGTGAGTGGAAAAGTTTTATCGCCCCGTTGGGTCTCGATACGAAAGGATTCGAACTGCGTGCCATTGAGCGATTCCAGTATTCGTGTCCGGAGAGCATTGATATCTCTGGCGGTGCGCTCGACAAGTGAAAAATTCGCAACGCCAAACACCGTGCGGATACGCTGAATCGCGATTTCCGCATCGATGTCTTTTTTGAAGGTTAGCAACAAGCGAGCGGATAAACTGCGAACCTCCTTTGGGCCGAGGTCCTTGACTGCGGCGAGCAGATTGCGCTTGAGCAACTCGGTGAAATATTGACGGTTGCCTTTCTTGAGCGCGATTTCGTGGTAACGGATCAGCACGGAATCCATGCCTCACAGATAACAAAAATGCCGCGCTTTTGCATGCCGTTGGGCCTGTGGTAGTATCTCGATAGGATTGTAGATGGGAGTGAGTTGCCATGAGTAACTTCAAGACACTTGCGGATGCGATGCAGTTTTCAGCGGAGAAGATGAAGAAAAATGGCGTGTTCGAAACCGATAGATTTTTTTGCGACACCTACTGTTTCGAGCCGGGACAAGAGCAGAGCCCGCACACGCATGGCGGTCAGGACAAGGTTTATTACGTGCTCGAGGGGCGGGGTGTGTTCACGGTCGGCGAAGAAGAGCGGGAACTCGGTCCGGGCGAAATCGCGCTTGCACCCGCCGGGCAGAATCACGGCGTGTATAACCGCGGCCAGCAGCGACTGGTGACACTGGTGTTCGTCACTCCCAAGCCGCAGCATTAGATCCTATGACTGCCGATGAACAAGACGTCGCGAATGCTAATCTGGCCTTTTATCGGGCGTTTGAAAGCCTTGATATCAAGCGCATGGAGTCGCTTTGGGTCAAAGACGGCGAAATTCAGTGCGGCCATCCGGGCTGGCGTATCTTGCGCGGGTGGAAACCGGTTATGGAGAGCTGGCGGCGCATCTTCGAGAATACGCCGTCGATCCACTTCACCTTGACCGATGTCAAGATTGAAATTCATGGTGAGCTGGCCTGGGTGACGCTATACGAAAACCTCAATAGCACCGTCGAAGGCCAGAAGGTCTCGGCGAGCATCCTTACGACCAATATTTTCCAGAAAAGCACGGATGGTTGGCGCATGATTCACCACCACGGTTCCACCGTGGCGCAATCGCCGCCCGACGACGAGACCCCCACGGTTCACTAGCTTTAATGTCTCAGCGGTTTAAGGTTCAAAGTTCAAGGTTCCAAACTCACAGCTCGAGTTCCGACGTTGAACTTTGAACATCCCACTTTGAACCCTTTCCAGGGGAAAGTTGCCCTCGTTACCGGAGCCGGTAGGGGCATCGGTAGAGCAATCGCCATTTCACTCGCCAAATCCGGTTGCCGGGTAATTTTGGCGGCGCGAACGCGCGAACAACTCGACGTGGTCCGAGAAACAATCCACACAAATGGCGGCGCGGCGGTTGCAATACCGACGGATTTAACACGGGACGACGAAATCGAGCGCCTCGTGGAGAAGAGCTCTAAGGAGTGGGGGAGTGTCGATGCTCTGATCAACAACGCAGGCTGGGGCAAACGCGCTGCGGTGATCCGCGCAAATGTCGAAGACTGGGACCAAACCATGCGTGTCAATTTGCGCGCGCCGATGATCTTGGCGCAAAAACTCCTGCCGGCGATGATCGCCAAGGGTGAAGGAGCGGTGATCAATATCGGTTCGGTTTCCGGCAAGACCGGAGAAGCCAACGGCGCAGCCTACTCCGCGTCAAAGTTCGGCCTGATCGGTTTCACGCAGTCCCTCTACGATGAAGTGCGGGAGCACGGCATCAAAGTTTCAGTGATTTTGCCCGGCTTCGTCGACACGCCGCTTATCCCCCCCAACCGACAGCTCGATCGCAGTAAAATGATTCAGGCCGACGATATCGCGCTGGCGGTGCATTATGTTCTAAGTTCGCCCAGCACGAGTTGTCCGGTAGAGATTACAGTGCGGCCGCAAAGATCGCCGTATCGCTGATCAATACGGAGGGGCGACCGGCCGGTCACCCCTACATCGTATTATGCACAGAGTTGTTGCAAAAATGGCAGCGTGACTTCTTCGAGGCTCTTCACGACTGCGTTTGCTTCGCCGAGCAACTCGGCTGGATGTGAATTCGTTACCGCCAGGCATTTCATGCCGGCCTGGCGCGCGCCGCGGATACCTTCTTTCGAATCTTCTATCACGATGCAATTGGCCGGTTGGATCTGCGGGCTGGCGCCTGCATTGAGCTTCGCCAGGACCCTCAAAAAAATTTCTGGCTCGGGCTTGCCTTGCTTGACGTCTTCGGCACTGACGATTACTTGAAAGTAATTTAACAATCCCGCAGTTGTGAGAATTGTTGCGATCTCGTGGCGCAAAGCGCCGGAAGCGACCGCGAGAGGGACGCTTGGAGCCAGCTCGTATATCAAGGTTTTGACTCCTGGAAAAATGACTACGTGACTCCTTATCGCGTCCTGATAATACAACGCCTTGCGAGCGATCAATTCGGATAGCTTTTGGTCCGTCAAAGAGCGATCGTTGTCGCGAAATCCGGCGATGAATGCGCCGCGATCGTCGAAACCTAGATAACGTGCGTAGTAGGCGTCTTCGGTAAGGATGATTCCTTCCTCGCCGAGGACCCGTTGGAACAGGTTGAAATGGATCGGCTCATCGTCGACGATGATGCCATTGAAATCGAAAATCACCGCGCAAAGCATGCTTTACGATTGCAGAAATATCCTTTTGTTTCAACCGAATATGAGTTAAAGGAGAAACCATGACATCAGACCATCATCGCCTTCATCACGAAGCCCACGCGCATGGACAAATCGAATATCGCTTCTGCCCGCGCTGTGGCGGCGGACTGGAACACCGATTGGTAAAGTCCCACGAACCCAAGCGGCTGGTTTGTCAAGCTTGCTCATTCATATTCTATCAGGATCCCAAAGTCGTGGCGGGTACTGTGTTCATGCTGAACGGGGGTATTGTGTTGCTTAAACGAGGCGTCGAGCCGGCGCTGGGCAAGTGGGTATTCCCGGGTGGCTACGTCGATCGCGGCGAGAGCGTCCCGGATGCAGCCGTGCGCGAGACCAAGGAAGAATCGCAACTGGATGTAAAGCTTGGACCCCTGCTCAACATCTATTCCTATTTCCGCTCTCCGAATGTGATCGTAGTCTACACCGCCGAAGTGATCGGCGGCGAACTCGCTGCCGCCGATGAATCTATTGAAGCGCGCATTTTTACGCCCAATGAAGTGCCGTGGCACGATCTTGCCTTTGACAGCACCAAAGACGCGCTCAACGATTACATTCAACTTTATCTGAAATCATAAGGTCGAAAAGCGAAAAGGGCCCGCGGGGCAGATCACCGTGGTGCCGTCCAGTTCGCCCTCGCCCAGCGGGCCGCCCCGATGGCCACAGACGTCGTTGATGGCGTAAAACTTGCCGTCGACATTGAATACCCCGACGGCTTTACCGTCGATCTCAACGCTTTTGCCGCAGCCGGCTTTGACGTCGCTGGTCTTACAAATCTTGACAAAATTGGCCATTCCCTATTTCCTTTCATTTACCCGCGAAAATTCCGAATAATATACGGATTTGAAGAGGGGATTCAAGGGGACGTTCGGAACGGCACGGGCGTCACGATTGCGCCGGCCTTGTTGCCGTCCGTGTGGATCGAAAGCTCCGTGCCCGGTTGCCAAAAATCCTTGTGCACATAACCGAGAGCGATCACTCGGCGTAAACGCGGAGAAACGACTGAACTGGTGATCTGACCGACTTCCTTTTCGACTGCGTATAGCGGCGCGCCAGATTCGGCCGGCTGAGATCCTTCTAGCATCAAACCGCAGAGCTTTCTGTTGACGTGGCCGCGCGAACGTATGCGCTCGACGACCTCCTGACCCAGATAGCAACCTTTGGTGTAACTGTAGGCATCTTCTATACCGACTTCCAAGAGCAAATTATCGTCGGAGAAGTCGACGCCGTAGCGCGGAATCCCGGCCTCGACGCGCAGAATATTCTGTGCCTCCTCGCCGACCCATGTGGCAGAAAGTGGCTTGCCGCTTTCGCTCAATCGCGTCGCCAGATTTCTTAGGTCGGCTTTTGGCGCAATGAGATCGAACCCCGCTTCTCCGGTATGGCTCGCGCGGACCACGCAAATCGCCGTTCCATCAACATCGACCATGGCGTGATGCATAGGCTGTGCAGGCAATTCAGTTGTGCCAAAGAGTTTTTGTAGGAGCGCTTCGGACTGTGGTCCTTGGGCGGACAGCGTCGCATATTCATCCGAGCGGTCGGCAATCTCGACTTCGTCAGCGACCAAATAGCGGTTGAGATGTTCGATTACCCGGTCTTTAAGATTTTCCCAAAAATCCAGGTAAAAAGAATTGAGTGAGCAGAGCACCCGAACGTCGGCAATAACTTTTCCTTGCTGTGTTAACAGAGTCGCGTACTGACCCTCGAAAGGTTTCAAGAGCTTGAGATCGTTCGATAGCAAGCCCTGCAGGAAAGACAGGCGGTCCGGGCCGGTCAATTGCAGCAAGCCGCGGTGTGACAGATCGATGAAGCCGCAAGTAGAGCGCACGGCTGTGTATTCGGCAGCGGGGTTGCCGAAGTGGCTTGGCAACAGCCAGCCGTCGCGCTCGGAAAAAATAGCGCCGTTGCCTTTGTGAAAGTCCGTCAAGGAAGATTGCTTCGCCATTCGTACGAGAAATATACCGTCAACCGGCGAGCTTGACAACGTGGTCGCGGAATGGCCGATGATCGAGGATGGACGATTGAGGATCCCGATCTTCTATCCTCGATCATCAATCTTCGAATATCAAAAGCGCACCACCACGGCGGCCCAAACCAGCACAAGGCGTTCGTCCAGAGATAAACCCTGCGGCCAGACAAGTTAGATTTGATTGATCGTTTGCGGGTGTGATAAACAAAGAGTCACATTAAACATGGAGGAGGTGGCACAATGGCAGGTCTTGAAGGTCAAAAGGCCCCGGCATTTACGTTGGAGGGAAGCGATGGCAAGAAGCATTCGCTAACCGACTACGCCGGGAAAAACGTAATACTCTGGTTTTATCCTAAGGACGATACACCTGGTTGAACCAAAGAAGCGTGCGGGTTCCGCGACGCTATTGAAAACGTAACGCAATCCAATACCGTGGTTGTAGGTGTGAGCCGGGACAGTATCGATTCGCACAACCAGTTCGTCGCCAAGTTTAACTTACCGTTTGTACTCTTGTCTGACCCGCAAGTCGGGGTCATGAAAACATATGGTGCCTGGGGACCGCGTCAGAACGCCCAGGGCGAAACGGTCGAAGGACCGATCCGCTCCACAGCCTTGATCGGACCTGAGGGTACGATTAAGAAACACTGGATTCCCGTCACCAATGCAGAAGCGCATCCGGCCGAAGTTTTGGAATTCTTAAAGAAGTAATTGTTCAATGGCGTCGTCAGGGAGCTTGGCAGGGCTGGCCACGCTCCGGCGACGCCATTGTTTTTTACCGCCTAAAGTCAAGGTTCGAAGCCCACCCACTCGCCACTTTGATGGGCAAAATAAAGGCCGATCTCGACCTCCACAAATTAGAAATCTTCTATTGGGTCGCCGAGTTGAAGAGTTTCTCCCAGGCCGCAGAGCTGCTTTCACTACGCCAACCCACAGTCAGCGCTCATGTCCAGGAGTTGGAGAAGTTGGTTGGCGGAAAGCTCCTTTACCGTATCCGTGGCCGAGTCAGCTTGACGCCTCTGGGTCAGCTCCTCGCCGAGCGAGCCAAGAATCTTCTAGCATTCAAAAGAGAAACCGTCGCAGCGGTCGAGCTATTTCACGGCACGCTGAGCGGTGAGCTATGGGTCGGCGGCAGCAACGTGCCCGGGGAATATCTTTTACCTCAAAAACTCGGTGCTTTTACAGAAAAGTATCCCGCCATCCGACCGATATTGAGAATCGGTGATTCGGCGGGAATCATCGACGACCTTCTGGATGGTAAAGTTGAACTAGGGTTTGTCGGCTTCAAAGCGGAAGACGCCAGACTCGCCTTCGAGAAGATATGGGATGACGAGATGATCCTGGTGGTGCCGAAGGATCATGCTTGGACCCTGCGAAAATCTGTCCAGCTTGCCGATCTGCGAACCGAAAAATTTATATCCAGAGAGCGCGGCTCGGGGACGTTGGATTCCTTGCGCCGCCTGCTCAGCAAGAACAAGCAATCGTCAAATGAGCTGCTCAACATTTCCATGGAGCTCGGTAGCACCGAAGCCATCAAGGAAGCGATAATGGCCGGATACGGCATGTCTATTTTGTCGCGCATTTCCATCAGGTACGAACTCGCGGCCGGAAATCTCGTCGAGATTCCGATTCGCGGCTTGACCATGCAACGTGAGTTCTACCAGGTGTACCATAGCCGCCGCCCCTTACATCCGATCGCCCAAGCGTTTCGAGAATTCTTAAAACAGGGGTAGACGCGCCATTTTTTCCCTCCAGGGGCTTGGTTTCGGCCCTCCCATAGGTTAATCCTATTTAGTATATAGCCCGCAACAAAATTTCAGCGGAGGAGACGCTATGGCATTGCCGTTGAGACGCTTTGAACCGAGCAAAATCGAGCTTCTGCGAGATAGGTTTATCGCGGCGTGGGCGCGAACCGATGAGATTTTCGCGATCGTTCCGACCACCGAAGTCTTGTCCAAGCCAATTGTTTGGCGCCATCCATTTATCTTCTACGTCGGTCATCTGCCGGCGTTTTCATGGAATCAGATTTGTGGCGCCATACAATGGAAGTCCTTCAGTCCCTATTTCGACGATCTTTTTTGCCGCGGCATCGACCCGGATGTCGATACGGGGGAGTGTCATTGGCATCCCGAGGTCCCCGAGAAATGGCCGAGGTTGGGCGACGTCGTGGCCTATCGTGACAACGTGCGCGGCGCGATTTTGGATTCCCTCGAAGCGATGGCGCACCGCGGTTCAACCGACATCATGGCACAGCGCGGTCGGGTTTTTCATATGGCACTCGAGCACGAGTCCATGCACCAGGAAACTTTGCTCTATACGATGCAGCAGTTGCCGCTCGACCAGAAGCAGCGCCCCGACCTGTTCCCGCGCTATTCCTTTCAATCCCGCGCGAATCAGCGACAAATTGCGATCCCTGCCGGGAAAGCGCGTTTGGGCGCCAAGTTTACAGATATCTTTTTCGGTTGGGACAATGAGTTCGATGAGCGGGTCGTCGACGTGCCGCCTTTCAATATCGACTGTCTACCCGTAACCAACGGAGAATTTTTCGACTTCGTCGATTCAGGAGCTTATGACGATGAGCGCTATTGGCGACCGGAAGATTGGCGCTGGAAGATGCTCGAAGATAAAACTCATCCAACTTGCTGGACCAAGCGGGATGATGATTGGTTGTATCGAGCGATGTTCGACGTATTGCCGCTGGCGGGTGTGTCCAGTTGGCCGGTATATGTGTGCCTCGCCGAAGCGCGCGCTTACGCTTGCTGGCGCGGTAAGAGACTGCCGACGGAAGCCGAATTTCACCGAGCGGCGTTTTACGGGCCTGATGGACGGGAGTCTGCGTATCCGTGGGGGGACGCCACTCCGGAAAAATACCATGGCAATTTCGATTTCAACCGTTGGTTCCCGATGCCCGTCGGTGCCAATCCGGCTGGAAACAGCCGCTGGGGCGTTGCCGAGCTGGTTGGTAATGGCTGGGAACTGACGGACACTGAATTCGCGCCGCTCCCGGGGTTTTCACCTTACATGAAAAGCTACCCCGACTACTCGCAGGATTTTTTTGACGGCAAACATTTTGTTTTGAAGGGCGGGTCGTGGGCGACCGGTACGGATTTGCTACGCTCGAGCTTTCGCAACTGGTACCAAGCTCACTATCCCTATGTCTTTGCAAAGTTTCGCTGCGTGTCAGTTTAATCTTGGCTGCGTTAGGCGATTCGTAATCCTCTTATAGTCCGTCATTCCCGCATGCTTTTAGCGGGAATCCAGGCGAACTCTGACTGGACCCCCGATGGAAACATTCGGGGGTGACAACTTTGAGGAAATTGTCAAAAAGAACTGTCGATACCCCGCAGCTTGCTGTGGGTAGTTAATCAAGCGATCAATGAGTAGTGGTACAATTTGGGAAAGATCTCTCACTTTGTTCGAGATGACACATGGCTTATGTAGTTGTCATTCCGAGCAAAGCGAGGAATCTTTCTCGATTTTTAAGAGTCATGGTGGATTGAAAATGAATCACTACGATTAAGGAGGTGAGTTTATGAAAGCCACTTGGGAAAATACGCTGTTGGCGGAATCGGACAAGACGATCGTCGTTGAGGGAAATCATTACTTCCCGCCGGAGTCGGTCAAGCAAGAATATTTTCGCACGAGCGAAAAACAGAGCACTTGCCCCTGGAAAGGGCTTGCCAGCTACTATCACGTTCAAGTCGACGAAAAAGTGAATCAAGATGCTGCCTGGTATTACCCGGAACCGAAGGAGGCTGCTAAGCAGATCAAGAATTACGTGGCCTTTTGGCGCGGCGTCAAGGTGACTGAATAGAGCTTTCCATGTGGCTCACTACGCAAGAGGTAAAATCATGAAGAGTCTCGAAGGCCAGAAGGCTCCAGCATTCAACTTGGAGGGTAACGACGGCAAAAAGCATGCGCTCGAAGACTACAAGGGTAAGACGGTCGTGCTTTACTTCTATCCTAAAGACGACAC
>WNGE01009242.1_pt1 | contig 10412 bp, 6 predicted proteins | sample 5400651 | NCBI WGS metagenome assembly WNGE01 (sample SAMN13153370, study PRJNA577476) | soil metagenome | isolation source: 60 cm soil or saprolite under grassland replicate 2 | place: USA:California | collected 2016-06-15
CAAGCCTGAGCTTCGGCAACGTGACGACGGGAACTTCCTCGGCCACGCAAAACGTCACGATTACCAACACGGGCAATTCCAACGTGGCAATTTCGCAGATCAACTTGGTCGGCGCTGGCTATTCCATGACGGGCGGCGGTGCCCCTGTCACGCTCTCTCCCTCCCAGACCATCACCCTGGTTGTGCAGTTCAGTCCCACGACGGCTGGGGCCGTAAGCGGCAGCATCACCATTGTGAGCAACGCGACCGGATCACCTGCTACGGTCTCTCTGTCAGGAACGGGTGTCACACCGGTACAGCATTCCGTGACGCTAACTTGGAATGCGAGCACCTCGACGGTGTCCGGGTATAACGTCTACCGCAGCACAGTGAGCGGGAGTGGATACACGAAGATCAACACCTCGCTGGTTGCCGTTCTCACTTATAGCGATTCGACCGTGCAGAGTGCCACCACGTACTTCTACGTGACTACAGCGGTGGATTCTAGCGGCAACGAGAGCGTCCACTCAAACGAAGTGTCAGCCGTCATTCCGTAGGGCGCTTGTGGGCAAATCGTTGCGATAGCGCTTAGACATCGCAAAAATAGAAGATGAGTTATCGGGCAGTGAGCTCTAGAAATGGCGATACTGGCTGAGAGCTGCGACCGCCAGTAGGCAACCGCTGCATTTCTTCGTGCGCCGATGAGTGCCCAAATCATGCAAAGATTGTGCAAAGCCTTTCTTGTTTGGAGAGCGGAGAACGCAGCCGCTGCTCTCTTCATAGCTTTCGTCTTCTCTAAGCGATTGATATTAAAGAAGTTACGCAATGTGGATTACTGCGACCGCTTGGGTCTCGTGGCACAGCAATTGCTCTCTTTTTTCCGGAGTTAGGTTTGTCCGTGGAGAGGAGTCGCGAATGCGACGAATGCTAGTGGCTTTGGCCTTGTTGATTTTGGCTCTTGGATACGGTGCGCCAGCGAAGGCTGACACAATTGGGAGTCTGTCACTCTCTAACTGTGGTACCGCTGGTACTAATTGCCCTGCGGCGACCTATACATTCGACATAACTGCTACCACGGCGACGCTGACAATTACGATCACCGGGGCGCCTACGTCGTCTAACGATTACATTGGTTCGGTAGACCTCGGCTTTGCACCAAGCAACGCCATTACTGGTCTGAGTTTGACGGCTGCTCCGTCCTCGTTGAGCCTTTGGACATCCACAACTGGTAGCGTGAGTTCCAATAGCAGCGGCTGTGGTACCAATAGCGGCGCGTTTGTCTGCGCGACGGCACTGCCGTTGAACCCATTCCTTATCACGCAAAATGGTGTCTATACTTGGACTTGGACGTATAACGCGATTGACCCTGCCCTGATCGCATCGAACAGCACAGTTCACGTTGGAGTGCAGTACGGTCCGAATTCGCCAAACAATCCGTGGAACGGTTTGATTGTCTCACAGGCAGTATTCGTGCCTGAACCTGGGTCCCTGACCTTACTTGGGGTCGGTTTGCTGGCCTTGGCCGCACTTGCACGCCGACAGACGCAAAATGGTTAGTTTGTAGACCTTACCTGGTTCGGTGACCCCCTCTCTGACTCCGGAGAGGGGTTGTCGTTTGTGCCCTACACGCACGTGGTTTTTCCCCTTTAGAGGCAAGCTAATCAGTGAAATAGAGCCTGTAAGTTGGTCGATTGGCCGTGGGGCCGAAGTCCCGGTACCCTCGGCTCATTGCTTAAGCCAGGTCAGGGATCGCCCGGGCCAAACGCTGACGGAATGTGGACTCTCGAATCATCCGAATGCTTCGCTGGCCCGGTTCAGCAGAGAAACGTGAAATATCGGAGGCCCGAACGTACAGGTTCAATACCTGTACCTAATTTGGACTTTCAATCAGTATCTACGGGTTTTCTCTAGCCGTACTCTATTGCCCAGGCAGAGCTTGGAGCTGCTTGGATGATGAGGCGGCAAAAAAGTCAATTCCAGGCGAGCCCGCCTGCACAGACGCAGCGGATAATTTCGCGCCTTCGCAGGGCTCTCGTCCTAATGGGGATTCTCGCGCCGCTGGCCTTTCTTTGGGGCTGCGGCGGCGTCGTCAGTGGGCAAAGTACTCAGACCTCTCCGCCTCCCCCGCAAACCTATAGCATCTCCGGGACGATCAGCCCGGCGGCAGGCGGAAGCGGGGCAACGGCAACACTCAGCGGGACGGCGAACGCCACAACCACAGCCGACAGCTCAGGAAATTTCACTTTCAGCGGTTTGGCCAACGGAACGTACACAGTTACTCCCAGCCATGCGGGCTACACTTTCACCCCCAGCAGCCTGAACGTAACGATCAGCGGTGCCAATATCACTACGGGAATGAATTTCACTGCGGCTGCTCAAACCTTTGCTATCTCTGGAACAATTAGCCCAGCGGCAGGCGGAAGCGGAGCGACGGTAACGCTTAGTGGAGCAGCAGCTGCCACGACGACCGCCGACGGGGCAGGCAATTACACTTTCACCGGATTGGCAAACGGGACGTATGCGGTCACTCCTAGCCGCACAGGCTACACTTTCAACCCGAGCACCCAGGCAGCTACTGTCAGCGGAGTCAACGTCCCGGGAGTCAATTTCACTGCCACAGCGCAAGTGGGCCAGACCTTTAGCATCTCAGGGACAATCAGTCCGACGACTGGCGGGAGCGGAGCGACGGTAACTCTGAGTGGGGCGGCAGCTGCAACGACGGCCGCCGACGGGGCGGGTAATTACACGTTCAGCGGATTAGGCAACGCGACCTACACGGTAACTCCCACAAACACAGGATTCACCTTTACGCCGGCCAGCCAGAGTGTGATTGTTAACAGCGCCAGTATTTCTGGCGTGAATTTCACAGCGAGTGCCCAAGTGACGCACTCTGTAGCGCTGTCTTGGATTGCGAGCACTACCTCAACGGTGAGCGGATACAACGTCTACAGGAGCACGGTGAGCGGGACGGGGTACGCAAAGATGAATTCTTCGGTCGTTTCCGTTCTCATTTACACCGACGGGACTGTTCAGAACGCAACCACATACTATTACGTAACGACGGCAGTGGACGGCGGCGGCACCGAAAGCGCCTACTCTAACGAAGTCTCGGCAGCGATCCCGTAATGTCAGGCGGGATTTCAGGCAGTTCCTAGCAATGGTGGGAGCACAACCTCTCGTTTTGAGACATCGCCACTAACTGCTGTCTGCGAATCACGCAAGACGACCTTTCGGCTGCCTGCGCTAACACGAACTCTCACCGTGTTATTGTGACTTCTCTGGATGAGATCAACCGCCGGAAAGCTCACTCAAGGCGCGGGAAGCCTTTTCGGCTGACGAGGCATTCGGGTCGAGATGGATCGATTTCTCGAATTCACTTCGCGCACGTTTTGTTTCATTCAACCTCTGGTAGGTCATTCCCAAGTGATAGCGATATGTTGCATTAGATGGCGCGCCTTTTACGGCTTCCTCGAGCAGCGACACAGCCAGGGAATACGCGCCATTCTGAAAATAAGCCCATCCGAGCGTATCGGCGGAGTTAGGCACATTCGGGAGCCTACGGCGCGCCGTCTGTGCCAGAGTGAGTGCCACGGTGACGTTGCCGCCGCGCTCGAGCAAGAGATAGGCCAGGTTATTCGCCGCGAGAGCTTCTTCGGGCTGGAGGGCCAGAGCCCGCTGGTAGGCGGTCTGGGCTTCCTTCCAGTTTCCTCGAGTTTCGTAAGCGCCACCCAGTGCGGTATATAACGTAACGTTGTTTGGCGCGATCGCAATGGCACGCTTGTAGTTCGAGATGGCCTGGTCGGCGCCTCCTCGCATTATCTGCACTTGGGCAAGAAAGATGAGAGCGTTGATATTCTCCTTGTCGATCTCTACAGCCCGGACCAGCACTTTTTCTGCCTCATCCACCTGTTTATTCTGCAATAGTGCTTCGCCCTGCAGGAGGTACAAACCAGCTTCGGCAGGGTTGCGTTCTATCTGCGCCTGGATAAAACGCAGCGCATCCGCCGGCTTGTTGCGACGCAAATCCAAGCTCACTAATCCTTGGATAGCATCTACCGAATTGGGTTCCCGGCTAAGCCCCTCGCGAAAGAAAGCCGCCGCTTCGTTCAAGCGTTTCTGAGCAAGGCGGAGCTGGCCAAGCTTTACGTATCCGATAGCGCTCTGCGGGGCGATCCGTAGCAGTTGATTCAAATCGGCTTCCGCTCCCGAGACGTCCCCTTGATTGAGGCGCGCGGTAGCATGAAACAGATAACCATCGGCGAAACGAGGGGCAATTTTCTTGAGCAGGTCACTAATCGGCTCAAGGGCTCTCCAATCCCCACGCCGCATGGCGCTTGCTCCTAGCGCGCGCCATGCTTCCGAAAAAGTCGGACGGAGTCGCACAGCTTCGCGCCACTCGCTTTCCGCCTGGTTCAAATTTCCTTTACCCTCGAAGGCCAGCCCAAGCTGGTAGTGTCCCATGGCGTTTTCGGGAGCGTTTTTGAGAGCCCCTTGCAGCGATTGAATGGCTTGATCCAGTTTTTTCTGCTGTAGCTCGATTTGCCCTGTGAATATGCGCGCTTCGGTATCCTGGGGCGATTTTTTTAGGATCTGTTCATTGAGTCGAGCGGCCTCTTCGATTCGATGGTTCAAAATCAGGAGCTGAATATATGTCTTAGATACCTCGAAATCGCTCTGGTGTTCGGCCAGGAGAGCCGCGAACTCCGCGAGGGCTTTGGTATTTTCTCCTCGGCTGAGGTAGTAATCGCCAAGCATGCGGTAGCCTGCCGGGTCGTCATTTAGTTGCTGTTTGGCCTCGATTAGGGTTTTTTCCGCGAGCGAGTCTTTTCCTTGGCTTACATAGAGCCCCGCGAGGGCGGCACGGGGCCCGGGGACCTTAGGTGCCAGGCTAATGGCTGACTCAAACTCGTATTCTGCCTCCGGCCAGCGTTTTTGCTGCCGATAAAAACCACCCAACATCATCAGAGGGGCAATCGAAACGAGATCGAGGGATTTGGCTTTCTTCAGATTGGCTTCCGCATCGGCAAGAGCATCCGCCCGCACCTGAATCAAGCCGAGAGTAATGAAAGCAGCAGAGCGCTCCGGAGCCATCGCCGTGGCTTCTTTGGCTTCCCCTAAAGCCTCCTTCAAGTTGCCCAAAACCGCGTCTGAATTGGCAAGCAACATCTGTGCGTCGGCGTTTTGGGGATTGCTGCGAAGAATCAGAAGAGCCCGATCCTTGGCCTCCTGGGCTCTACCGCCTGCGAGGAGTATCTGTCCTAGATCAATTTGCGCCGGCCAGTTTTCTGGCTGAAGATCAATCGTCCGCTGTAGTTCCTGGTACGCCGCGGCCCAGCTGCTTTGCTTCATATGGCATTGGGCCATCTTGTAATGCGCTTCCGCGAAGCGAGGATCGAGCTGGAGAGCCCGGCCGTAGAAGATCAAGGCCTCGGGATACTTGCCTTGTTCAAAATTTCGATTGCCCTGCTCGAAGAACCTTTCCTTCCGCACATTGGGGTTGCGAAAGCAGCCGTCTCCGAAAGCGGTTAACAGGACCAAGACACACAAAAACCACCCTACTCTGGCCGCACGAACCATGCACATTGCTCCCGACGCCAAGTTGTCACCCACTCTATGAGATGTGAGTCCTTCAAGGCCAAACTCGTGCAATTCAGTGCCCTGCGGTCTGCCGCGAGACGGAACAGGCTAATTCTTCTTAAGACGCAGATAATAAAATACTTACATGAACTGTCCTGCCCTCGGCTCGGTTGCCTTTTGGACGCTCAAACCAGAACAGGTGACCAACTGGCCCGCTTATGGAGAATTTGTGAGATAAAGTGGATAGAATACTTCCACTCTCTAGACTCCTGCCATTCGGTAGGCTCGTTGGGACCCCGGCCAAAGGAGCGTTACATTGTCATAAGATGTTGAAATCAAATGAATTACCTGAGGTCGTAGAGTCCGCCTATTACTTTTTTTGCTGGCAAGAGGCGTGCTCCATCCCAATGGAGGGAATTTCTGCCTAGGCCTCTTTGCTTTGTTCATGACCGACGGCAGATTTCGGACCTAGGGATTCACGAGGAAAGGCAGAAAAGGAATCTGTAGCGAGGAAGATCATGGTTCGAGACGGTCAGATTGCAACTGAAGACGCGAAGCGGGTTCTTCGAAGGTACTGGTGGATTCTCGCGATTACGGTTGTGGCTGGCGGAACGATCGCGATGTCGGTTGCAACGGCTCTGCCAAAAAAGTATACGTCGCAAACCCTCATACTCGTCCAACAGCCCACTGTCCCAAGCGATATTGTGAAGCCGGTCGTCACCGAAGATCTGAATCATCGACTCGCATCGATGCAAGGGCAGATTCTGAGCCGCACGCGTCTCGAACCTATCATTGACAAATTCGGTCTGTACCCGGAAGTTCATGGAAAAGTACATATCGAAGACTTGGTTGAGCGGCTTCGGGCCTCAATTGGGGTCACACCGCTCGCGTCCATGCCGGGGACCCAAAACCAAAGCCTGCCCGGTTTCTATGTGAGCGTAACTTTTAATAATCCGCAACTTGGGCAACAGATCTGCACGGAAATCACGTCGATGTTCATGGAACAAAATGCGCACGCCCTGGAACAACAGGCGGCACGGACGACTTCTTTCCTGAGCCAACAACTAGATGAGGCCAAGACGAAACTTGACGCGCAAGATGCGAAACTCGCCCAGTTCAAGAGGCAATATCTTGGTTCATTGCCAGAAGAGGAACAGACAAACCTGAGCTTGCTAATGGGGATGAACTCGCAGCTCGAAGCGAATACCCAAGCGTTAAGCCGCGCGCAGCAGGATAAGGTCTTCAATGAGTCCTTGTTCAATCAACAGCAAGCGAACTTGGAGGCCTCGCAAAAGCAGCCGGGCCACAATCCGGAAACACTGGAACAGCAGCTCAACGCATTACAAGACCAGCTCACGATCCTGCAGACACGCTACACCCCGGAATACCCAGATGTCATCAAGCTCAAGAACAGTATCGAAGAGGTGAAGAAGCGGTTGGCTGAAGAACCAAAAACAAATCCTTCGGGAAGCGGAAACACGCAAGCGTCAAGAAGCGAGCCTCCGCAGATGCAGCAGCTCCGCGCAAAACTGCGTCAAGACGAACTGAATATCGCAGATCTGATTAAGCGACAAGCTCAAATCCAGGATCGGATCGGAGTATTGCAGGCACGTGTGCAGGCGAGCCCTGTTGTCGAGCAGCAGCTTAAAGAGATGACGCGTAACCACCAGAGCGCACTCGATTTCTATAATGAATTGCTGAAGAAATTTAACAACTCAGCGATGGCCAGTGATCTCCAGCACCAGCAGGAGGGTGAACAATTCCGCGTGCTTGACCCGCCTAGTCTGCCGGATAAGCCTTCGTTCCCGAATAAGTTGACTTTTCTGGGCGGTGGTATCGGCGCAGGCTTTGCACTGGGCGTGGGAATCTTGGCGTTGATCGCTATTAGCGACACATCGATTTACACGGAACGTCATGTCGAGCTTTGCCTCAAGCTTCCGGTTCTAGGACTGATTCCAAACCTGGGAGTAGATATATCCGCGGGGGCGAGCAGGCCGCGAGCGGAACATGGCTATTCGCCAATTAGTACGAGGGTCCGAGGATCCTACTAGAAGAAGGCACCCGAGGGAAAAATGAGCCGGATTCACGAGGCACTGAAGAAAGCAGCGCAGGAAAGATCATCACACTTGGCCGCAGGCACATTGCCGGACCTCGCGGATGTCGCGCCAGGCTTTGAGTCTCCTTCCGGTCTCGGAACGCAAGTAGGAGAGCCAGCCGCCCGCACCGCTCGTACGTCAGATGGTTCATCCTTCCTGTGTTTTGATGACCTTCTAAAACGTTGCGCTCACCCGAGCTGGCACTTGGATCCTCGAATGAATTTCTTTCAGAAAACTCACAATGGGAGGATTTGTGGGGAGCGGTTTCGCACGCTGCGTTCCAGGCTGTATCGAATTGCAGGGACTCGTCCTCTGAAGCGAGTGCTCGTGACCAGCAGCGTCGCAGCTGAGGGAAAAACATTTGTTGCGGCAAACCTGGCACATTCGATCGTGCGTCAGCCGGAGCGTCGCGTGCTTCTGATCGATGCCGATCTGCGCATCTCGCGCTTGCATCAATTGTTCGGCGCTCCGAGTGGTCCAGGTCTCGCCGACTACCTTCGTGGGGAAGCAGATGAATTTGGAGTAATTCAGAACGGCCTAGAAGGGAACCTGTGCTTCATCCCTGGTGGAAGCGATGTCTCCAACCCGAGTGAGCTGCTCCTGGGCGACCGGATGAAGAAGTTGCTCGACCTCGTTACGCCTGTCTTTGATTGGATCATTTTGGATTCACCCCCCGCCCTAGCTGTCCATGATGCGAGCAGTCTGGCAGATCTCTGTGACGGTGTACTTTTTGTTGTGAAGGCCGGAAAAACCGACTACCAATCGGCGGAGAAAGCATCTTCAGAATTTCTGGGAAAAAATCTCCTCGGCGTGGTGCTCAATGGCGTCGAAAAGGGCATCACCTACGATAGATATTACTCTGGTTATATGAGTGACGACCGGGAGGATGTTGACAGGAAGTAGTCTCTCACGTCGTGGCGCATACGTGAATATCCGTTCCCGCTCTAGCAGTTGGGGTGTTCTAGTTTTTCAAAACATGAAACCAGGTCTGTAGTCCGACGAAGCATTTCTCGGGTGTTTGTCTACGGACGCCAATTCTACACTTGGACCCTCGATTCATTTCCATACATCGCTTCGAATCTAGCCGCCCTTCGAATGAAAATCTGTTGCTGCCAGTTTGCTCGGGCATACGGCTCAGGCATTGGATCACGCGAAGAGATGGACTCGACTAGGCACTCTCCATTTGGATCGTTGATCTGTTACCAGCGGGCGCGGATGCGATATTTGAGGACGGAGGTTCCGTCCTTGGCCACGGGCACGTTGAATTGCGCCGCGAACGCCGCGGTCTTTGTGTACTTGTGGGTTGAAGAAAGCATCTCCCAATCGCCGCCGATGGGCTCGTTCACCTGAACGGTGATGGGCGCTTCCTTGTGGTTGCGCAGGGTGACTTCAAATTCCATCTCCCACGTGTGGGTGTCAATGCGCTTGTAGTCCGTCTGCTTGTGCTCGGCGACCACGTCAAAGGCGTTGCCGATGTGGATGTTCAATTCCTCGTCCTTCGGCGTGTGGCCGATGCGATCTTCACCGGCAAAGAGAATGCCGCCCTTCGAATCTTTCTGATAAACGCGAACGTTTCCCGCAGGAAGAGGAATGCCCAGGCCGTTTTTCTCTTCATTTTTGAACTTGTAATAGACCATCACGGGATCCTTCAGCGGCGCTCCGGGAGTCTGCTGGTTGTGGTAATAAAAGCTCTGCCCGTTCACGACGAAGATTTTTTCCACGGGCACGCCGCTGCCCTGGAGCAGGCTGATCTGCTTGGTCTCTTTGTCCTCGACGGAAGTCTTGCGGCCGAGCGAGTAGAGATGGTATTCGCTGAAGCTTTCCTGCTGGAATTGCGGAGCGGCCGCTTTATTCATTGCTCTTACGTCTACCTCCATGCGGCCAAGGCTGCCAGCTTGTGGAATCCTGTTCAGTTCGCCGGCGACAAGCTGGAGCTTGGCGTTGTGAAAGGCTGTGCCGCTGTTATTGACGACGGTGACCCAGCCATCCAGGTCCGCATTTTTGTCGTCACGCGCAACGGTGAGAACGTAATCCGCGTTCCAAGACAGATTGTTTGCGAGGTAGGAAGCCTCGATTTGCTGCTTCTTCGCACCGGAATTTTCGAGCGACATCAGCAGTGTGGGACGGTCGTAGAGATTGGCGGGCACTTCGGGAAAGCGATAGCTCTCCGCATACAATCCAGTCACGATGTCGTTGCCAATTTTCCAGACGGGACCGTTGTTGTCGGAGAGCAAGGTGGCCTTGATCTCTTCGCGCTTGGTCGTGCCGTTTTCCTGGTACGCGCGGACCAGCGTGACTTCCTTGCCGACATACTTGTGGAGGAGTTTCGCGGGCTCGAGGAGGTCGTATTCGTAATTCTGCTCGATGACGCCAAGCTTTTCCGGATCGTTCAGAGAGCGGAAATGGACGGTGGCTGGGTTTACGGTGGCGGCGATGTCCATGAATTTCAGGCGAAACGCACCGTTGGGAAGCGTGAGCTGGCGAACATCGCGCACCAAGGCGATGTTGGAGTTATAGACGGTGACGTTCAGCTCGGTCTGATCGTTCAGGCTGGTGGATTGGTCGCCGGCCCCTGCGCGGCCCGATTCTTTTTCTTGCGTCCCAAGAGACTTGTGGGCGCGCGTCGCAGGGTACAGAAGCGTGGCGCCGCCCGTGAAAACGGCCACGGCAGAGACGATCCAAATCCATCGAGCCTTAAGATTTTTCCCGGGGATTTTCATCACTTTCTCCTCAAGCTAGAATTGCCTTCTCTCCGTTAGA
>WNGE01009243.1_pt1 | contig 10412 bp, 10 predicted proteins | sample 5400651 | NCBI WGS metagenome assembly WNGE01 (sample SAMN13153370, study PRJNA577476) | soil metagenome | isolation source: 60 cm soil or saprolite under grassland replicate 2 | place: USA:California | collected 2016-06-15
TGCGCTTTGGAAAAGCCGAGCCTTCCGCTCGGGAGGCGAAACATTTGGAGCTGCGCTTCTGTTTGCCGCGATTATTTTTGTCACATTCCAACCCGGGATGCGTTTCCAGTTTCTCGGCTGGTGCGTTGCGGTCACAATTATCTTGGCTTCGGGCCAATCTTTCGTGCGTCGAGCTCAGGTGCTGGTCATCGGACTCGTCGGCGCTGTTGCCTTGTTCGCGGTGGCAGGCGCGCTACGCAACGCTGAAGATTCAACACAGGAACTTGAACAAAGCGCATGGGAAAGATTTGCCTTTGCTGAGGATGCCAACATGCTCGATGGCTTTGCGCTTCTCCGGCAGGTCTATCCCCAGATCCTAGATTACAGTTATGGCGGCGAACATCTGGAAATCTTCGAGCGTCCCATCCCACGCGCCTGGTGGCCGGACAAGCCAGTCGGCGGTTATATGAACAAGCTTGGTATTATCACAGCAGACAGTCCCTTTATGCTTGGAATCTCCCCAAGTCTCTTTGGTTCGTTTTACCAGGAAGGTGGACTGATTGGCGTTGTCATTTTGTCAATCATCTACGGATTCGGTTTTGGCCGCCTCGTTTCTTTCAGCACGCGCATCGTTCCTCTGGGAGGGCTTTTGCTTCGGGGCATGCTTGCTGCCGCAATAGTTCCATTGCTGCGAGGCGGTGATCTCCCCGGCATTTATGCGTGGTTCGGAATGTCTTTCTGGCCCTGTTTCCTGCTTCTCTGGCTTCGGCGGCATGATTTTTTTGCACGAATCCCATACCGGCAGCAATTTGCGGTGGGCGTGCCAGTTCGAATGGAACGTGGCAGAACCGGCGAGCGCAGTTTGGTGTGAAAAATGAGCCGATCGCAATCCTTTTTGACCGGTTAGGGCCTTACCATTGGGCCCGGCTCCAAGCCGCCGCCCGCCTTTTTCGTGTCGTAGCGGTCGAAACCTGTGCGGTCACGGCCGAGTACGAGTGGGAGAGGATAGAGGAACCGCGGGAATTCGATCGCGTAACATTGTTCGATGACATATCGGATGATCGTCGTCCAAAGAGCGCGCTACTTCGGCAAAAAATGACCAAGGCTCTTCGTGAAGCAGATCCCGCAGTGGCGATGATTCCTGGCTGGGCGACTCCGGCTTCGTTAATCGCTTTGGAATGGTGTCTGCAAAGTCAACGGCCGGCCGTGGTGATGTCCGAGAGCAATGCATTTGATGAGAAGAGATACGCCTTGGCAGAGTCAATTAAGCGGATGGTTGTTTCGCTGTTTTCCGCTGGACTGGCCGGTGGACAGCTACAAATGGAATATTTGATTGCTCTCGGATTACCCCGCAATCGGGTCTTCACTGGCTATGACGTAGTGGACAACGAGTATTTCCGCCAGAAGGCAGAAGAGGTCAGAGATCAGGCGTCAGAGGCCCGAATCAAGTATGCGTTGCCCGAGAATTATTTTCTCGCATCCGCCCGGTTTGTTCCGAAGAAAAATCTGCTGTCGCTCATTCGGGCGTATGCACGTTATCGACAAATGTCAGAAATCAGAGGTCAGAGGGAGGTCAGCCTTGATCGATGGGACCTAGTCGTTCTCGGTGACGGTCCGCTGAAGGCTGATCTCTGCCGCCTGATCTCTGACCTCAACTTGCATGGTCACGTGCATTTACCAGGGTTCATTCAATATCGAGAATTGCCAGCCTACTATGCGCTCGCTGATGTGTTCGTGCATGCCAGTATAACAGAACAGTGGGGTCTTGTGGTCAATGAAGCCATGGCAACGGGCTTGCCTGTAATCGTTTCTAATCGGTGCGGTTGTGTGCCTGATCTAGTGGCTGAAGGTAAAAACGGATTTACGTTTGATCCCGCATCTGTGAAAAGCCTCAGTAAATTGATGCTGGACATGTGGCGTCTCCCCAACGGGCGCCGGGAAGAAATGCAACAAGAAAGCCGACGCATCGTCGCCGGTTTTACACCGGCACATTTTGCGACGGGCGCACAACACGCGATCGATGTTGCGAAAGCTGCCTCGAGACCTCGCGCCGGCCCATTTTCATCTCTTCTAGTCAAAACGCTGATTCGTCGATGAGCCTCAAAGTATCGATGCTCGCGCCTTACATATCGCGGCGCGCAGGAGGTTTGATGGATTCTGTACGAAGTCTCTCCCGATTTCTGGAAAACGAGCACGATATTCACGTCGATGTCGTAAGCGTTGAGGATGAATTCTCGACGGAAGATCGGGCACGATGGGGAGATCTGTCCGTTCACCTCGTAGCACCGAAACATGCCAGCTTTCGGTATGCTCCGGAACTGTTGCGTCAGCTTGCATCTCTGACACCCGACCTTGTCCACACCCATGGTATTTGGACATATCTTTCGGTAGCAACCCTTCGCTGGTCCAAATCCAACGGTGGCGTCACGCCGCGCCCTTACGTCGTTTCGACACACGGAATGCTCGATCCGTGGGCCTTACACAATTCGCGCTGGAAGAAAATCCTGGCAGCTTTTGTTTTTGAGCGACGCCACGTGGAGAATGCCGCCTGTGTCCACGCCGTTAACCAGGCAGAAGCCTCAGCGATCCGAGCGTTTGGCCTGAGAAATCCTATTTGTGTTATTCCGAACGGAGTTGAAGTACGCGAAAGCAACCCACCTGATCGGATGCCGCCGTGGGCGGCCGAGATGGTCAGTGCCCGCAAAGTTTTACTTTATCTTGGGCGCCTGCATCCAAAAAAGGGACTGAGCATGCTTCTTCGGGGATGGAAGGAAGTGTTCAAACGCGAGAGAGGCTGGGTTCTGGTGATCGCTGGGTGGGACCAAGGGGGGCATCGCGCGGAATTGGAACAACTTGCTCGCGAATTGAAGATTACCGATTCAGTGCAATTTGCGGGCCCACTCTTTGGAGAAGCGCGCGAAACTGCTTACCAGAATGCAGATGCTTTCGTATTGCCGTCACTGAGTGAAGGACAGCCTCTTGTTGTTCTGGAAGCGTGGTCGCACGCGCGTCCAGTGCTGATGACGCCAGAGTGCAATCTTCCCGAAGGTTTCGAAAAGCGGGCGGCGATCCGGATGAACGCGACAGTCGAAGGGGCCGCTGAAGGGCTGGGAGCGTTGTTCGCATTGGACGAGCCGGCCCTTCAAGAAATGGGTGGCCGGGGTCGCGATCTCGTGGTAGCGAATTTCTCCTGGTCACAAATCGCATCGCAGATGTTTGCCGTGTATAACTGGCTGCTTGGACGCTCGGCTGCACCGGATTGCGTGCTGTTTGATTGAGCTCAAGGAAATGCCAGGGCCGGAATTCTAATGACAAATCACGTCCAATCGTCGTAAGCTACCGACTTGGCGCGCACCCCTATGTTTGTTCGACAATCGCAAAATCTCACTAACTCGAAATTATTGATGGACGATGTGATTGAGCCGCCGGTTTGGGCAGAATCTGCGCCAACTTCAGGCGGCGCCGATAACAAATCGCGAAGAACGCTTAGCATTGTTCGCGGCCACGATTGGATTGTTGGCCTGCTCTACATGGCATGCGACATCCTTTGCTGGGTCGTGCTTTACGGGATTGTGAGTTACATTCGTCGCGACGAATTTTTTGTCAGTCCGTTCGAGTTCATGCTGGTTGACTGCGTGGTGCTTGCCGTCATTCTGCAAGCCCTTTACATCGTCGGTGGTTACAGCCGGAACACCGAAATGAGGGGCTTGATCTACACGACGGAGCATATTCTTGCGATTGCGGCCGCGGGTGCGATTAGCGCGATGCTGATCTATTCGGCCGCGACCTTCGATCAAACGATGAAACCGAGTCGCGGTATGCTGCTTTTGAGTTTCCTGCTTTTCCTGCCCGTGTCTTTGCTTTATCGCCGCTGGATCCGAAATTACGTGGTCGCCAGCACTGCCAGCCGCACTTTTCTCGTCATCGGCAGCGGCGCAGCGGCAGCGTGTTTTTATGAAGCCTATAGGAATTCACCAAACGGGCAGCAGCTTGATTTTGTGGATCTGAGGGATGAGCACGTAGGCCAGCCGATCGCTGGTGAAGGGTCCCCGGTTGTGCAAGGAAACCTCGCCGGCAAGCTCAATGATTTGGGCGAGCGTTATAGCGGCATAATTCTGGCCGAGAAAGCCAACTCGCTGAGTACCCAACTCTTGGAGCGCCTTGTCCGAGCGCAGTTCCACCAGACGCGGGTCTACACTTTGGAATCTTTTTACGAAACCCATTGGCGCTATGTGCCCCTGGACATTGTCGACCCGGTTTGGCCGCTCCAGACTGGCTTTCAGCTCGCCCGCACTTCGCCATATCATTACTTGAAGCGCCTGTTCGATCTCATCGTGTCAGCGGTTACGCTGATCATTTGCGCTCCGCTTTTCGCGCTGATCGCCTTGCTCATCTGGATCAGAGAGGGATGTCCGATTTTTTTTCAACAAGAACGGATCGGCCGGGACGAGAAACCTCTTGTTGTTTTTAAGTTCCGAACGATGCGCCTGGGCTCCACGAAGGAGAACGAAGATATTTACACGCGCGAAGGCGATCCGCGGATCACTCCCCTCGGGCGTTGGCTGCGCAAATTGCGGCTCGACGAGCTTCCTCAACTTTGGAATGTCTTCAAGGGCGACATGAGCCTGATCGGTCCACGCGCGGAGTGGAACAAATGCGCTGAACGCTATGAGCGGTCAATTCCGTTTTATCATTTCCGGCATCTCGTAAAACCGGGGATCACCGGCTGGGCTCAAGTCAATTATCCTTACGGCGAGAGCGACCGGGACGCCGTCGAGAAGCTCAAATACGATCTCTATTACATCCGGCATTACTCGCTAAAGCTCGACGCGATGATCGTGCTGAAAACCGTGCACACCATGCTTTTTGGCAAAGGGCGCTAGGCGGAAGTCAGAAATCAGAAGTGAGAGGTCAGCGGTCTGAAATCAGAAACTGAGGAGTTGCAGAATGAGGATCCAATCAGCCAAAGATCTCACCGTTTATAAATTGGCATACAAACTCGCCATGGACATCTTCGAGCTCACCCAGCGCTTTCCGTCCGAGGAAAAGTTTGCGCTGACCAGCCAGATCCGACGTTCGTCGCGATCGGTCTGTTTAAATCTCCGCGAGGCATGGGCAAAGCGCCGATATGAAGCGCATTTTCTAAGCAAGCTGAGCGATTGCGATGGCGAAAACAGCGAAACCGACTCGTCGGTGGATTTTGCGCAGGATTGTGGCTACATCTCGGCGAGCAACACGAACAGCTCGCCGCTCATGCTGAGGTTGATCGGATGCTTGGCGGCATGATCAGGAAACCTGAGTCGTTTCTTGTTTCGGACTATCTGACCTCTGATGTCTGACCTGTGACTTCTGGGCTCTTCCGCCACCCATCACGGTGGATTTTCTTCGCCGCTCTCGCTTACGCTCCGTGGGCCTACGGCGGCACCACACCGGCAAGCATCCGGACTATTAACTGGTTGCTGCTCGCGGCATTCATACTCTGGATGCTTGAGCTGCTGATTAGCCGGCGGCGGCCACGGTTTCCGCGTTTTCTGTTATTCCTAACGGGCGCTCTGCTTGGCATCGGCGCCTGGATGGCCGTAAACGCCAAGTCGATTTACGACTCAGATTTTTATGTTTTCGTGCCGTTGCGGAATTTTGCTCCGCACCTTACTGGCTCTGTTGATTACGCCATCAGCGCTGCCTGGATATTGCGAGGCGCGCTGCTGCTTTTTGTAATTTTATTCGTTGCTGATCTATCTCAGAGCAATCGGTGGCTGCTTCGTTTGTGGTACACGATTGGTCTTGTCGCCGGATCGATCGCGTTTCTCGGCCTGTTACAAAAAGCGACCGGCGCTCACATGATCTTTTGGCAGACGACGCCGGTCTGGGGAGCGACTACGTTTTTTGCGACTTATTATTATCACGGGAACGCCGGGGCCTTCCTGAATCTGGTCTGGCCATTGACTGCCGGTCTCGCCATCCGCGCTTTTACCGCCCGATGTCACCCAGCCATGCGCGCAATGTAGCTAAGTGTTTTCGTTCTGACTGTTGCCGGGGTTCTGGACAATACATCGCGCGTGGCTCAGTTGATCGCACTCTTGTTGCTGATTGCGATTTGTCTGCGATTTGGACCGGCGCTTTTGCGAAAGCTTTGGCACATGGAAAAAGGTGTCGCGCTTGCCGGCGCGGTCGCGATTTTGTTGACTTTGATTGCGCTCGCACAGGCGACTCACCTCGAGCAGCCGCTCAACCGCTGGCAATCATTGGGCGAGCGAATTCCAAACGATGCTCGTTGGCAGGCTTCGCGCGTCGCGGCCGGAGCGCTCTCCGACGTTGGCTTTTTCGGGTTCGGCCCAGCAACGTTTCGCGTCGTGTTTCCGTCTTACAACGGTGTGCCAATCCAGCGCGTTCCCGGCACATGGAGATTCTTGCACGAAGATTATCTGCAGACCGCTCTCGAATGGGGGTGGCTCGGCAGCACTTTATGGGCGCTGCTGTTTTTCGGAGGAATAGTGGTCGGGATTCGCAGTTACAAGCAATACGCGGCGTCAGAATGGACGCCACGAAGACGCCTGCTTCAGCCTTTTATTATCATTGCACTGATTGGAGTGGCGCTGCACGCGATCGTCGATTTTCCTCTTCAGATCGCTTCCATCCAACTGTACGTGGCGACGTATCTTGGCCTTTGCTGGGGAAGCATTTCCTGGAATCAGAGGCCGGACCGGTAATTCGGTCGGCGCGCCCTCGCCGCGGCGAGCAGGCTACGGTCGCGCCCTACCTGCCCAAAGCAGTGTCACGGTGAAAGCCAGAAGGTGCGATCGAAAAATTGAATTGATCTTCTTGCGGAGACTTCGCATTCTCCAAAGAGATCGTGCGTCTATTAGTCGAAATACTTATTGTCGGCGGGTTGATTTATCTCGGCTGGGAACAGCCTTTTAAGGAACGCGTGGATGAGGTCCGCGCGCGAGTGACAGGAAAACAAGCTCAGGTTGCTGCACAGGAGGTTGTGCCCACGCCTGCACCAACTCCGCGAATTGTGCCGGGGATTGTACGAGAGACAACTCCGCCACACGGCGGATGGAGGCTCGATCCGAATCATCGGTCGCCGCTGGATCCGCCAGTGCACGATTCACCATCGCCGCGTTAGCCATTCCATGCCGAGCGCCGCATGTTCCGAATCGATAGGGCGCGCACCCGACGTTCTCATCACATTCCCGTCGGGGAGCTGATGAATGCGCATGGAATGTTGTAACGTTTGGACAAATGGGCAGCAAGCGCTTTGACACCGAAGGTTTCTGTGGCGTAATGGCCGCCGAGCAAGAGATTGATCCCAAGCTCTTCAGCAGCCACTGCAGCCCAATGCGGCGCTTCACCAGTGATCAGCGTGTCGATTTTTTCCTGAGCGATCTTATCGATTTCTGAACCGGCGCCGCCCGTGATGATACCGATGGTATTCGTCTTCTTTGGTCCAAAATTGAATACTTTTATTGGGCCACTGAGTGCTTTCCGCAATCTCTGGGCAAGCTCTTCTCGCGGCAACGAAGCGCGCGCCTTTAGACCGATCAGTTGTCCCTTTTCTTCCAAAAAAGGCTGGGTCGATTTAAGTCCGAGCAATCCGGCAAGTTGCGCGTTGTTGCCAACTTTTGGATGGACGTCGAGCGGCAAGTGCGCGCTGTAAAGCGCGATCTCATTTTCCAGCGCGATCTTCAGTTGCCGCCCCAACGTGCCCGTTACCGGTCGCAAACCCGGCCAGAACAATCCGTGATGCACGATCAAAAAATTAATCTGCTTTTTTGCCGCGTAGTTCAAAACGCGCGTCGAAACATCCACCGCTGCGCCGATCTTTGTGACGCGGCCTGAATTTTCGATCTGCAGACCATTTACAGCGTTCGGCCAATCTTCGATCTCACGAATGCGGAGGTAATCGTCAACGTAGGGGATGATTTCAGGAAGAAAAATCATGGCGAATTTCGGAAGGCGAAAACCAGACTGCATTTCATACAAACGGGCGTCGAAATAAAAAAGCTACGCCAGATCAGCAAGTTTACTTGACGAATTCCACGCTGCTTGTGACCTTCAACTGGCGAAAGCTTTCACAGTCAATTACCAATTGAATTGAAATGAGCGTGGAGTACACCGACGCACCAGCCATCCAGTCCGCGTCTGGCGAGGCCGGTAAAATGCCGTGCCCTTATTGCGGACATTTGCTGCCGAAAGACGCGCAAAGCTGCGACCGATGCGATTGGACGCGTAGCGCAACGACCGAAACGGCGGAAGGCAAAGCGAGCGATGCCGTCGCCGTGTTGCTCAGCATAATTCCGGGCCTCGGGCATATTTATAAGGGGCATAAACTGGCGGGATTCTTGTGGATGGCCGGCGCGGTCCCCGCCGGGATTTTTGTCCTCCTGGCCGCAATCGCCTCTGCGGGTTTTGGGATCGGTCTTTTTTTCTTCTACTTGATTGCGGTGATGCTTCACGCATACGCAGTTGACGATCGCGTCGTGCCGCCAACGCTAGACGAGGGCGAAGAGTACTGAGTGCGTTGAATTGCTACGTTGTCACATCGTGAATTGCGAACCGATTCACGAATCCCTGGCTCGCCGTAGCCTGGCGGAGGCGGCTCGATTCTCGAATTACGAACATTGCGCCGCAGCGTAAATTTCTTCCAGAATTTCGCGCATTCCGTAGCGAAATTTCCATTGCGGATAATGTCGCTGAAATTTTCGCACGTCGCTGATCCACCAGATATGATCGCCGATCCGGCTGGCTTCTTCGTAGCTCCAATTCAATTTCTTTCCGCTGATTTCTTCACACATCTCGATCGCCTCTAGCATGGAACAGTTGCTGTGCCGGCTGCCGCCGATGTTATAGACCTCGCCTGCGCGCGGCGCGCGAATGAATTCCGCAAACGCTTCGACCAAATCGAAACTATGGATGTTGTCACGAACCTGTTTGCCTTTGTAGCCGAAAACGCGATAAGGCCGGCCGCTGACCGTGCAGATCATCAGGTAGGAAAGGAAACCATGCAGCTCCGTGCCGGCGTGCGCCGGACCAGTGAGGCAGCCGCCGCGAAAAGAGACAGTTGGCATTCCGAAATAAAGTCCATATTCCTGCACCAAAAGATCGGCCGCCGCTTTGGACGCGCCGAAAAGCGAGTGTTTGGTGTAATCGATGCTCATCGTTTCGGAGATGCCCGGTTCGTATTCATGTTCCGGCTCAGTTTCCCAGCGTTTCGCCAATTCCCGCAGAGGCAGTCGATTTGGCGTGTCGCCGTAGACTTTGTTTGTTGATGTAAAAACAAATGGCGCTTCGGGAGAAAATCTTCTCGCTGCCTCCAGCAGATTCAGCGTTCCATTTGCGTTGACCGTAAAATCCGTCTGCGGGTCGCGAGCAGCCCAATCATGCGACGGTTGCGAAGCCGTGTGCACAATCGCATCGATAGCGCCGCGCTGCTGTTTGAACAGCTCCATTACTGCGGAAGCGTCCCGAATGTCCAGATCGTGATGTTCGTAATTTCGAATGTTTGCGATCAGGTTATCCCGGGGCTTTTTCGTCGAAGCTTCCGCGCCAAAGAATTCCGCGCGCATATCGTTGTCGATCCCAACGACGCGCGCTCCATCCTTCGCGAATCGCTTTACGGTTTCAGAACCGATCAAACCCGCCGAGCCTGTAACGATGATCGTGCGCATGATGTCGATTTCAGCCCGCAGCAAGTCCAATCGTAGAACAGGCTTCCCAGCCTGTGAGGCCGGCGGGCGTCTCGCCTGCCGAATATTGAAACGACAAGCGGGACGCCCGTCGCTCCCACAGCCAGGATGGCTGTGCTACTACTCCCCGATTATCCATGACAGATCTCCAGCGGAAGGATTCACTCGCGAAGCCGGAAAGCTTCGATCGCCCCCGATTACGCGCTCGATTATGTCCTTGTGCTTTGTTGCATCCACCAAAAAACAGATGTGCCGCGCATGATTGATGAGCGGAAAAGTGAACGTCAATCGCCAGGAGTTAAACGTCGGCACAAAATTCGCAACCACGCGTCGCGTCATTTCCTCAATGCCCGCGGTCCCCGGAAACAGGGACGCGGTGTGGCCATCCTCTCCCAACCCCAAGAGAATCAAGTCGTGCCGATAAGTGGGCTCGCCGCGTAGAGCAGCCAAAACATCAAGACTATTTTCGTATTCCTGCGCCGCAATTTGCGGATCGATCTCACCGCACATGCGCATGATTGACTTTTCCGGAACAGCCGCGGGCACGAAGAGAGTTTCGCGCGCCATTTTGAAGTTACTCTGTGGATCATCCGGCGGGACACAACGCTCGTCGCCGAAAGTGATTCGAAAGAGTTCCCATGGCAGGTCGGATCCCAGCGTCCCCAGCCGTGCGTAAACTGGCCGTGGAGTATTTCCGCCTGACAGCGCAATCCTGAATTCGTTGCGTTCGCGTAACGATTTATG
>WNGE01011723.1_pt1 | contig 10412 bp, 7 predicted proteins | sample 5400651 | NCBI WGS metagenome assembly WNGE01 (sample SAMN13153370, study PRJNA577476) | soil metagenome | isolation source: 60 cm soil or saprolite under grassland replicate 2 | place: USA:California | collected 2016-06-15
ATGTTCCGTGGGAGGACCTGGAAAACGTCATCTTCTCGGCCTACGCCGTTGCCGGCGAGACCCGGACCGAGGATATCGGCCAGTATCGCCGGTCCGACGTTTCGCCCGGTCTGCGTTTAAACGAGATCGGCAAGGTCTTCCGGCATTCGGACGTCCGGACGATGCTCGATGCTTCCTACCTCCTCGACAGCCGGATCCTGAGCCTCGATTGCCGTTCGCTGATGGCCTGCCTGCTGCCGGCCGCTCACCCGCTCGGAAGTATCTGGTTCTCCTCCTCCCGGGCCGGCGCCTTCGGCCCGGAGGACGAAGCCGCGGTGCTGGCGATCGCGGACCTGGTCGCCGTGGCGCTCCAGCACGATCGGCTCTTCCGCGCGGAGCGGGAGCGCCGGCGCCGGAGCGAGGCGCTCGAGGCGCTGCTGCCGACACTGTCGAAGGCGCTCGACATCCGCCAGGTCTTCGACCAGCTCTCGGCCGCGGTCGGCGGGATCCTGCCGCACGACCGCATGGCGCTGGGCCTTTCTCCCGCCGACGCCGATTGGAGCTATTTCCTCGTTCGAGATATGCGGAAGGAGCCCCAGTGCTGCGGCGGGAAGTGGGACGCCATGAAAGAGCAGGGAATGCGATCCCTCCTGCGGGTGCCGGTGCGGCTGGAGGGAGAGATCGTCGGAGGCCTGAACTTCCTCTCGCGGACCGTCGGACAGTATCGCGAGGAGGACGCCGACATCGCCCGCCGGATCGCCGACCAGGTCGCGCTGGTGCTCTCCCACGAAAAACTGGCGGAGGAGGCGCGGATCGCGGCCGAGGCGCGCGAGGAGACGCAGCGGCTGGAGGGCCGGATCACCGCCCTGATGGACGCCTTCGCCTCGTATCTCGGAGGCCCGCGGCAAATCATCGGGAGCTCGAAGAGCTGGCGTGAGGCGCTCGATCTCGTCTCCAAGGTTGCGCCGACGGAGACGACGGTGCTGCTGACGGGGGAATCCGGCACCGGTAAGGAGGTCGTGGCGCGCGCGATCCACGCGGCCTCCCCGCGCTCGGGCAAGCCTTTCCTGGCAATCAACTGCGCGGCCCTCCCCGAGCAGCTCCTGGAGTCCGAGCTCTTCGGCTACGAGCGCGGCGCGTTCACCGGGGCCCTGCAGTCCCGCGCGGGAAAAATCGAGCAGGCGGCCGAAGGAGTGCTCTTCCTGGACGAAGTCGCCGAGATGTCTTCATCCGTCCAGGCGAAGTTCCTGCGCGTGCTCCAGGAGCGGGAGTTCCAGCGCCTGGGCGGATCGCGCGTCCAGAAGGCGGACGTGCGCATCATCGCGGCCACCAACCGCGACCTCTCGGCGGCGCTTGCTCGCGGAGAGTTCCGCGAGGATCTCTACTATCGCCTGCGCGTCTTCGAGATCGCGCTCCCTCCGTTGCGCGACAGGAAGGACGACATCCTCCCGCTCGCGGAAGCCTTCGTCGAGGAGATCGGGAAGACCGTCGGCAGACCCTGCGCGGGGATCTCGAAACAGGCCCGGGATGTGCTGCTTTCCTACGCCTGGCCGGGGAACGTGCGCGAGCTTCGCAATGCGATCGAGAGGGCGATCATCCTCTGCGACGGGGGCCTGATCGCGGCCGAACACCTTCCCGCCCCGCGCCCCGGAAACGGGCTCGTGGAGAATGCGCTGAAGGAGGCCCGGAACAACAAGGCCCTCGCGGCTCGCCTCCTGGGGATCACGCGCTCCCAGCTCTACTCCCGCATTCAGAAGTACGGCATCAGCTAATTAGAAACTCTCTCCGTCGGCCGGTCGCACCTGAGCCGTCGCGCAAGCTTCACTTCCGAAGCGCTCGTCATGCGAGGTATCATGCGAGATGCGAGCGTGGCATGGCTATCCCTGGTGACCACGGAGCTTCAGTTGCTGGTGGAGGAGTTCTGCCGTCGGGATTCCGTCGAGGAACGGAAACCCTACTCCTCGCGCTCGCGTTCGGCATCCTCTCCGGCGGTTTCGCGCGCGCGCAGCAGATCGTCGAGTTTGACATCCCGAGTCTGGAGCCGCGGCCCTATGGGATTGCGGCGGGCGGGGACGGGGCCTTTTGGTTCACAGAATTGAGCGGAAACAGGATCGGCCGCATGACAACGGACGGCGCAGTGGCCGAGTATCCGCTCCCGACGCCTGGCAGCCTGCCCGCCGGGATCACCCTCGGGTCCGATGGTGCTCTCTGGTTCACTGAGAACGGCTCCAACAGGATCGGTCGCACTACGACTCAGGGGGTCATCACGGAATTCAATGTGCCGACGGAAAAAAGCTTCCCGCTCGGCATCAGCGCCGGCCCGGATGGCAACGTCTGGTTCACCGAGCGAGGCGGTCACAAGATCGGACGAATCAGCCCCGCCGGAGCGATCACCGAGTTTACGATCCCGGCGCTCGGAGGCGTGTTCGAGGCAGATCCCAAGAGCATCGTGGCCGGTCCGGACGGAGCCCTCTGGTTCAGTGACGCATTCACCGGCCGGGTCGGTCGCATCACGACAGAAGGCGTGATCACTCTGTTTCGAACCGAGCCGCTCTGCTGCGCGTGGCTAGCCGAGATCGCGGCAGGGCCGGATGGCAATCTGTGGTTCATCGACACATGGGATAACAAGATCGGGCGAATCACTCCGACCGGGGACATCACCTACTTCACCGGGTTGGGACCCGGCTTTGGGCAGCAAGGACCACCGGAGGACGCCTACGGGATCGCGGCGGGCGCCGACGGAGCTCTCTGGTTCACCGAGATCGCCAGCAATCGGATCGGGCGGATCACCACGGAGGGCGTGATTTCCGAGATCGCGATTCCCACGCCGAACTCCGGGCCGAACATCATTGCTCCCGGTCCTGATGGAGCGCTCTGGTTCACCGAGAATCATGCTAACAAGATCGGCCGGATTTCTCCCGGCGAGTCTTTTCCACTCGTTCCGCGGCGCAGCGGCACGCGGGTGATTCCCCCGCGTTGAGCAAGTCACCCCCGACTTTCCAGTAGACCGCGATCGATCCAACGGAAGAAGGCGCCGAGCGCGGCTAGGCGGGCCCTGAGATAAACGCAACAAAATGGTTGCTTGTTGTTCCGGCCTCTGTGTAATATGCAACCAGGAGGTTGCTTATGACCGCGACGAGCACGGATCGGATCGAAAAGGAGATCGTCCTGCGCGCGCCTCGCTCCAGGGTCTGGCGGGCCCTCACGGATGCGACGGAGTTCGGCAGGTGGTTCCGGGTCGAGATGAAGGACCGATTCGCGCCCGGCGCCCCCGCGCGAGGGCGGGTTACGTACCCGGGGTACGAGCACCTGACGTTCGAGGTCCAGGTCCAACGCATGGAGCCCGAGCGCCTGTTCTCCTTCCGATGGCACCCCTACGCGGTCGATCCGAAGCAGGACTACTCGAAGGAGCCGACCACGCTGGTGGTGTTCGAGCTGGAGGAGATCCCGGAGGGCACCCGCCTGAAGATGACCGAGTCCGGTTTCGATCAGATCCCGATCGCGCGCCGGGCCGAGGCGTTCCGCATGAACTCGCACGGCTGGGCGGAGCAAGTCCAGAACATCGCCACGTATGTTGGCCAGGCGGCGTAGCCAGCGCGGCCAGGCCGCAGCCGTCGCTCGGTCGGCGCCCGTGTTCGCTGCCTTAGGCGACCGGACGCGTTTGCGTCTGGTCGCCCGGCTGGGCAGCGAAGGTCCGCTCTCCATCGCGCGTCTCACCGACGGCACGGACGTCACGCGACAGGCGGTCACCAAGCACCTGCGGGTGCTGGCGGACGCGGGCCTCGCGCGGAACGTGCGCCGGGGGCGCGAGCAGCTCTGGCGGCTGGAGGCAGCGTCGCTCGAGGAGGCCCGCCGCTCGCTCGATTTGGTCGCGCAGCGCTGGGACGAGGCGCTCCTGCGGCTCAAGGCGGGGGTGGAAGAAGACTGAGCCGTCCGCGGAGCTTGCTAGTGCTTCCTTGTGTTCGCTCCGATCGTGAGCTTGAACCCGTCGGGATCGGTCAGAGCGAAGTCGCGCGTGCCCCAGGGCTGGTCGCGCGGCTCCTGGTCGAGCTTGCCGCCTCGCGCCTCGATCCCCTCCGCGAGAGCGTCGACGTCCTGAGTCGTCGTGCAATACAGCCGAAAGCCCTCTCCCTTCTTCCGGTCACGGCCCTTCTTCCAATCGTCCTGTCCGATCATGAAAGTGACGCCGCCGGCCTGGAGCGAGACTCCGGTCAGCTTTCCGTCCTGCTCCCAGCGCTCTTCGACGACGAACCCGAGGACATCCCGATACCAGGCGAGACTCTTCTGGAGGTCGTTCACCGTGAAGCCGGGCGATGCCTCGCTCATCTTCAGCGTGTCCGGTTTCGCGCGAGTCTTGGCGGGCGTGGCCCTCGCCTTCTTCGATGGGGTGTTTCTCGAGGGAGCTTTCGTCGCCCTTTTCTTCACTGCCATCTCCTGCCTCCTTCTGTCGTTCGAGCCGGCCTTTCCGACGGACCGGGTCAACGGCGTGGCGATTCCGTTTCGACGTCTCTGACCGGACGACGCCCGCACGCGTCGCTGCAAGATGGCCGCCACGATGGTCGTGGTGAGACGTGACGGCGGCGCTGAGCTGGCGTCGATTTCTCGACACTCTGCCGAAAAATCCGCGGACACTTTCTCCGCCCGGAGGCCGCCGAGAATGCGGATTCTCTCGCCTAGGTAACTCATCGTGAAGGGTTTCCTGCGCGCTTTCCCTCCGTGAATCCAGACTGGCATGGAGCATGTAATTCCGCTCGGTGTCGATTTCGGAATCTTCCGTTCGACTCTACAGGGAAAGGTCAGTCACGGATGTCACAGAGATGTGTGGAAATGCTCTTGGGAAAGATCCTGACCGACGAGGATTTCCGAAGGTCCTTCTTTCCCGTTCAACCTTCCAGCTTCGAAATAGCGGCGGCCCATGGCCTGGAGCTGACGCCGGTCGAGCGAAGCGCGCTGTCCACTCTGCGGCTGCGGCGCTTTGCCTTCATCGCCCAGACTCTCGACCCGCGCATCTCGCGGTCGTGCGTCTCGAGACCGAAGGGCTCGGGTCGCGGAACCTCCGACACGGGAAGCGGCAAATGGGGCGTTTCATGAGACCTCTCGTAGCTCTCGCTCTCTGGCTGGCCGCGTCGGCGCTCTGGGCCGCGGACCCTGCTCCTCTGAACCTGACGCTCCAGGAAGCCACGCGCCGGGCCCTCGAGCACAACACGACTCTGGCGGTCGAGCGTGAGAACCTGGAGCAGGCAGGCCTCGGGATCCTCGGCGCCAAAGGCGCCTATGACACTCTCTGGAGCGCCGACCTCGGATGGCGCCGGCACACCGACCCGATCAACTCCGCCTTCTCCGGCGCGCCGGCGGGAAAGCTCGCGCCCGAGAACGAAGGGGGGACCGCCTCGACCTCCTTCTCACAACTCCTCCCCACGGGAGGCTCGGTTTCGCTGCTGACCGGCTGGGAGAGAGCGACGACAAACGGCGCCTTCACCATCCTGTCGCCGGCCTACTCGACCGACATCGTGGCGTCGTTGCGGCAGCCGTTGTTGCGCAACCTCGCGATCGATCCGGCCCGGGAGGCGATCCGCGTGGCTTCCGCGAACCGGGATGCCTCGCAGGCTCGCCTGCGCCGGGCCGTCTCGGACACGATCGGTCAGGTGGACGCCGCATACTGGAGTCTCGTCGCGGCCCGCCGCAATGTCCTGTCGTTCGAGAGCTCCGTGGCTCTCGCGGACCGTCAGCTCTCCGAAACGAAGATCCGCGTGGACGCGGGCGCCCTGAGCAAGACCGATATCGCGCAGCCCACAGCCGAACGGGAGCGCCGCAAGGGAGACCTGGTGCTGTCCCGTCAGCGCGTCGAGGAGGCGGAGAACACGCTGAAGTTGCAGGTGTTGGGCGATCCGAGCGATTCCGCCTGGCCGGCGCAGATCGTTCCCACCGACGACCCGGAGTCGTCGGCCGAGCCTGTTCCCCTCGCGGCCGCACTCGACACGGCCGTTTCGCGGAGACCCGAGATCTCCGAGGCCCGAGCGGCGCGCTCCCGCGTCGCGGTGCAGGTCGAAGGCCGCAAGAGCGATCTGCTGCCTCGCCTCGATCTGGTCGCCGCCTACGGGCGACGCGGTCTGGCCGGACGAGAGAATCCGAACGCCGTCGGGTTGAACGGCCAGCCGGTGGTCGTGCCCGGAGCCCTTGAAGGAGGATGGGGTCGGTCTTACGGGACAATTCGCGACAACGAGTTCCCCGACGCCTCGGTCGGCGTCTCGTTCTCGTTTCCCATTGGCAACCGCACTGCCCGCGCCAACCTGGCGATCGCGAAGTCGGAGCTCTCACAGGCCGCGATCGGCGTTTCGGCGGCCGAGCAGCAGGTCCAGGCCGAGGTCCGCAACGCGGTCTTCGCGCTCGACTCCGCACGCCAGCGGATCGAGGCGGCCCGCGCCGCGCGGATGGCCGCCGAGACGCAGCTCTACGCCGAGCAGGAGCGCTTCCAGGCGGGTCTTTCGACCAACTTCCTTGTTCTGACCCGCCAGAACGACCTGACCAACGCCCGGGTCACCGAGACCTCCGCGCTGACCGACTACCGCAAGGCGGAGACGGAGCTTGCCCGCGCCACAGGCGTCCTGCTCGAGCAACGGCGCATCGAAATCGAGAAACCGGGAGGCAAAAGCGCCCACGGTGACGGACTCACACGTTGAGATTGGAGGTCTGGCTCTCATGAAAAAACGGATGACACTGATGTTGCTGGGAGTGGTCGTGTTCCTCACGGCCATCGGCGCGGTGAAGTATGGCCAGGTCAAGAAGGCCATCGCTCAGCACTCCTCCTTCCAGCCGCCCCCCGAGGCCGTGACCACGATCGTGGCCCGGCAGGAGCAATGGCCGGCGAACCTCGCCGAGATCGGAACCGTGGCCGCGGTGCACGGCGTTACGGTCAGCGCGGACCTGCCCGGCATCGTGGACCAGATCCACTTCGATTCCGGGAAGGCGGTCCGGGAGGGCACCGTCCTCGTGCAGCTGGACACGCGGGAGGAGCGCTCGCAACTGGTCGCGGCTGAGGCGCAGCAGAAGCTCTCCCGCGTCAATTTCGACCGGGTGAGTGGCCTGCTCCAGAAGGGAGTCATTTCCCAGGCGGACTACGACAAGGCCGCGGCGGAAAACACGCAGGGCCGAGCCAAGGTCGGCGAGATCCGCGCCACGATCGAAAGGAAGACCATCCGGGCGCCGTTCACCGGGATCCTGGGGATTCGCCAGGTCAACCTCGGTCAGTACCTGGCCGGGGGAGCCCCGATCGTGCCGCTCCAGTCCCTCGATCCGATCTACGTGAACTTCTCCGTGCCCCAGCAGGAGGTCGCCCGCGTGAGAGTGGGAGGCGGAGTGCGCGTCACCGCCGGGGGCTCCGGAGGCTCCGCGCCCGCGGAGTTCACCGGCAAGATCACCGCGCTCGACTCGGTCGTGAATGAGGCGACCCGCAACGTCCAGGTCCAGGCCACGCTCGCGAACCCGGAGGGGAAGCTGAAGCCCGGCATGTTCGTGGACACACGGGTCCTTCTGCCGGCGAGCGAGACGGTCATCGCGCTCCCGGCCTCCGCGATCAACTACGCGCCGTACGGCGACTCCGTCTTCATCGTGACGGACCTGAAGCAACCCGACGGCAAGGTCTATCGCGGCGTGCGCCAGCAGATCGTCAAGCTCGGCGCCGCGCGCGGAGACCAGATCGCGGTCACCTCCGGCCTCCAGAAGGGGGAGGAAGTCGTGACCTCGGGCGTCTTCAAGCTCCGCAACGGCGCCCCCGTCCAGATCAACAACAAGACGCAACCCGGCAACAACCCGGCTCCTAAACCCGAAGACAGCTAAGAGGGCAGCGAACATGAAATTCACGGACCTCTTCGTTCGGCGTCCCGTTCTGGCCGTTGTCGTCAGCCTGGTGATCCTGATCGCCGGTCTGCAGGCGATCCGGTCCCTGTCGGTGCGGCAGTTCCCGCGCACGGACATCGCGGTCGTGAAGGTGACGACCGCGTACGTCGGCGCCAACGCCGACCTGGTGCGCGGCTTCATCACCACGCCGTTGGAAAGGGTCATCGCCAGCGCGGACGGCATCGACTACATGGAATCCTCGAGCGCACAGGGCCTGAGCACGATCACCGTGCACCTGAAATTGAACTACGACACCAACGCGGCCCTGACGCAGGTCCAGTCGAAGGTCGCGCAGGTCCGCAACGACCTCCCTCCGGAGGCCGAGGCGCCGGTCATCAATCTGGAGACCGCGGACACTCAGTTCGCGTCGATCTACATCGGGTTTTCCTCGCAGGACCTCGACCAGAACCAGATCACCGATTACCTGACGCGCGTCGTCCAGCCGAAGCTCTCGGCGATCTCGGGCGTGCAGCGCGCCGACATCCTGGGCAGCCGCACGTTCGCCATGCGCATCTGGTTGAAGCCCGACAGGATGGCCGCCCTGGGGATCTCGCCGTCGCAGGTGCGCAGCGCGCTGGCGAACAACAACTCCCTCTCCGCCCTGGGCAAGACGAAGGGATCCATGGTGTCGGTCAACCTCGTCGCCAACACCAACCTCCAGACCGCTGAGGAGTTCCGCAAGCTCGTGGTCAAAGAAGACAAAGGCGTCATCGTCCGACTGGGCGAGATCGCCGACGTAGTGCTCGGCGCCGAGAACTACGAGTCCGACGTCCGGTTCAACGGACAGGCCGCCACGTTCATGGGGGTCTGGGTCCTGCCGACCGCCAATACCCTCTCCGTGATCAAGAACGTGCGCGACGCGATCCCCGATATCCGGGCGCAGCTTCCCGTCGGCATGAAGGTCGGGATCCCGTACGACGCGACGGCCTACATCCAGGACGCCATCCGCGAGGTCTTGAAGACCCTGACAGTCACGCTCCTGATCGTCATCTTCGTCATCTTCCTCTTCCTTGGCTCCTTTCGATCGGTGCTCATCCCGATCGTCGCGATTCCCGTTTCCCTCGTGGGCGCCGTCTTCCTGATGCTGGTGGCCGGGTTCACGATCAACCTGCTGACGCTTCTGGGCATCGTGCTGTCCGTCGGTCTCGTCGTGGACGACGCGATCATCATCGTCGAGAACGTGGAGCGGCATCTGCACCTGGGGGAACAGCCGTTTGACGCCGCGATCAAGGCCGCGCGGGAGCTCGCCGGCCCGATCATCGCCATGACGATCACGCTGGCGGCGGTGTATGCGCCCATCGGCATCCAGGGCGGACTCACCGGCGCGCTCTTCCGCGAGTTCGCGTTTACGCTCGCTGGCGCCGTGATCATCTCCGGGGTCGTGGCGCTCACTCTCTCCCCGATGATGAGTTCCAAGCTCCTGCGCGCCGGTGTTTCCGATCGCGGCTTTGCCGGGATGATCAACCGGCAGTTCGAAGTCGTCCGGAGCACGTACGCCCGCCTGCTGACGGGTACCCTGAACTACCGGCCGGTCGTCTTCGCCCTGTGGGCGATCGTCGCCCTGCTGATCGTCCCCTTCTACATGTTCTCTCAGAAGGAGCTGGCCCCCAAGGAAGACCAGAGTGTCGTGTTCGGACTCATCCAGGCGGCGCCCAACGCGACCCTCGACCAGACCAAGCTCTTCTCCTCGCAGGTCCATGACGTCTATCGGTCGTTCCCCGAGGCCGAAAGCATCTTCCAGATCACGGCCCCGAACGGCGGCTTCGGAGGCATGGTCACCAAGCCCTGGAGCCAGCGCAAGAAGACGACGGAGAAGCTCCAGGTGGAGGCGGCCGGCAAGCTCTCGACGATTCCCGGCGTGCGCGTGATCTCCTTGATCCCACCGGCGCTGCCGGGGGGCGGAGACTACCCGGTCGACTTCGTCATCGCCTCGACGGCGGAGCCGGAGCGGCTGACCGAATTCGCCAACCAGTTGGTCGGAAAGGCGTTCGCCAGCGGCCTCTTCATGTTCGCCGACTCCGACCTGAAGTTCGATCAGCCGCAGGCCGAGGTCGTGTTCGATCGCGACAAGCTCCGCTCCCAGGGCGTGGACCTCTCCCAGGCGGGCCGGGACCTCTCGACGATGCTCGGCGGCGACTACGTCAACCGCTTCAGCATCCAGGGGCGCAGCTACAAGGTCATCCCCCAGGTCAAGCGCACGGAGCGCCTGACCCCGGACCAGCTCGAGCAGATCTACGTCACCGGGGCCGGCAACAAGCTGGTGCCCCTCTCGACCTTCGCGAGCTTGAAGACCTCGACCGAGCCGCGGGAGTTGAAGCGCTTCCAGCAGTTGAATGCCGTGCGCATCCAGGGCGTGATTCCGCCCGGCGTCTCGCTCGACCGGGCACTCAAGCTCCTCGAGGACGAGGCCTCTCGCTCCCTGCCGAAGGGCTTCACCGTCGACTATGCCGGCGAATCGCGCCAGCTCCGTGTCGAAGGGGGCAAGTTCCTCGGCACGTTTCTGCTCTCGGGGATCCTGATCTACCTGGTGCTCGCCG
>WNGE01027111.1_pt1 | contig 10412 bp, 13 predicted proteins | sample 5400651 | NCBI WGS metagenome assembly WNGE01 (sample SAMN13153370, study PRJNA577476) | soil metagenome | isolation source: 60 cm soil or saprolite under grassland replicate 2 | place: USA:California | collected 2016-06-15
GCCTGGCAGACGCGCTGCAGGTCGCCGGGCAGGCCGAGGCGGCATCCGCCGCGATCCAAGCCGCAGGCGAGACCTATCAGCGCAAGGGCAACGTCGTGGCGGCCGAGAAGGCCGAGGTGCTGCTGGCGGGCCTGGCCGTGTGACAGGCACGGGGGCGCGGCGTTAGGCTCGTGTGAACTGCGACGAAGGAGGCGGACGATGAGCCAGGGCCCATCCGCGGCGGGCGAGCTGCATGGGAAGGGTGACGATTTTCACAAGGCCTGCAAGGACGCGTGGGAGAAACGGCACGACGGCGACCCCACCGAGTATGTGGTCGCGGAGACCAGGGTGTACGGGACCAACCCGATCAGCGGCTACCGCGTGATTCTGCGCCCGTCGTAAGATTCGGGCGTGACCGACGGGCTGCTGCTGACGCGGGGCGAGCGGGCCCGCGGCTTCGCGCTGAAGCTCGCGGGCGGGCTCGCCCCCAGCCTCGTCCTGGTCGTGGTCGCCGCAGCGCTCGGCGGCGGCGCGGTCGCGGTCGCGATCGCCGTGCTCGGCATCATGTGCGGCCTGGTGGTCGCGACGAGCGCGCGCACGGTGCGTGGGGCGCTCACCGCGGGGGTCGTCATCGCGGCACTCCTCTTCCTGCTCCAGATCGTGGTCGCGTGGTTCGCCACGCACCCGATCGAGAAGAGCTGACCGTGGCGTAGGATCAGCGCCCGTGAGCCGCCCGGCGCCCGACCGGAACATCGCGCTCGAGCTCGCCCGCGTGACCGAGGCGGCAGCGATGGCGGCCGCGCGCTGGATCGGCCGCGGAGAGAAGGAGGCGGCCGACCAGGCGGCGGTCGACGCGATGCGGAGTGTCCTCGACACCGTGCACATGCGCGGCGTCGTCGTGATAGGCGAAGGGGAGAAGGACAAGGCGCCGATGCTCTACAACGGCGAGGAGGTCGGCAGCGGCGGCGGCCCGGAGGTCGACGTAGCGGTCGACCCCCTCGAGGGCACGCGGCTGACGGCGCTGGGCCAGCCGAACGCGATCGAGCGCGACCGCCACGACGACCTGATCGCGGAGCTGCGCGAGGCGGGCGCGCGCGTGCGGCTGATCCGCGACGGCGATGTCGCGCCTGCGATCGCCGCCGCGCAGCCGGGGACCGGCGTCGACATGCTCTATGGCATCGGCGGCACGCCCGAGGGCGTGATCTCGGCGGCTGCGCTGAAGTGCGTCGGCGGCGGCATCCAGGGCCGGCTCTGGCCGCGCGACGAGGAGGAGCGGCAGCGGCTCGTGGACGCGGGGCTCGACCCGGCACGCGTGCTCCACACGGACGACCTCGTCGCCGGCGACGATGTCTTCGTCGCCGCGACCGGAGTCACGACCGGTGCGCTGCTCACGGGCGTGCAGTACTCAGTCGACGGCGCCGTCACCGACTCGATCGTCATGCGCTCCCGCTCGGGCACGGTGCGCCGCATCACGGCGCACCACGCCCTGGAGAAGCTCTCGGCCCTCACGGGGCTGGAATACCGCTAGGTCGTGCGCGGCGACCGCGGAGGACGTGGCCCGGTTGGACCCCGGGGCCAGGCCCCTGCATGAGAGTGTCGCGAGATCGTCAAGACGGCGGACGAGGCGGTGTCCCGCCTCGTCCGCATGCTTCGCAGTAGCCGGTCGCGCTACGCCGGCGTCATCGTCGGCGTCGGCTGCTCGCGCCGGTGCAGGTACTCGCTGATCGCGTAGATCGTGACCGCGGCGAGCACCGAGACGCCGCAGAGGACGCCCAGCCAGATTCGCCAATGCATGACGCTGAACAGTCCCGTCCACGGGCTGCGGAAGGTGACGTACGCGCCGAACGCCGACGCCAGCATCCCGATCGCGCCGGATGCGTAGAGCACGTACGGGTGCGTCGTCCGCACCTCCTCGAACTTCGCCGGGAATGCGCGCTTGACGAGGAAGATGTCCGCGAACAGCAGCACCATCGAGATGCACCAGATCACAGTCACGGCGGCCTGGAACAGCCAGTAGGCGCGCTGGTTGTTGCCGCCGCTCACCCAGGGGTTGAAGATCGCGACCACGAAGAGCGACGAGAGCACCGTCTGGGTCACGATCGCGTAGACCGGCACCTTCGTCCTCTCGTTCACGGTGCCGAGCTTCGGCGGCATCCGCTGTTCGAGCCCGGAGACGAAGAGCAGCCGCGAGAACGAGTAGTTGTAGACGACGGTATTCGAGACGAAGAACCAGATCAGGACGAGCCCGATCGCGATCGCGAACGCGTGCGAGCCCCAGAAGCCGACCTGGACGGCCTGGAGGATGTCGGTCGTCGCGCCCACGCTCTTCGCCGCCGGGAGCGCGAGCATCGTGCCGAGCGTCGTCCACAGGTAGGCGAACATGACGACGATCGACCCCCAGAACAGGTACTTCTTGATCGCCCGCATGTGCACGATCTCGACGCCCATGTTCAGCGGCACCTCGATCCCGAGCAGCGCGAGGATCACGAAGCCGAACCACGTCCACTGGCCCGAGTGGATGGTCCAGTTCGAGCCCGTGCCCCAGCCGCCCGTCGACGAGTGGCCCGAGCCGACGAGCCAGAGGATGCCGGCGAGGCCGATGACGAAGATGGCCGCCCCGTAGAAGACGACTGCCCAGTTCGCATATGTCTGGGTCATCCGCAGGCGAAGCATCGACATCAGCGCCGAGAACCACAGCACGGCGAGGATCACGAGTCCCTGCTCCCACGCCTTGGGCAGGCCGCCGCGGTCGACGAACTGCCAGATCGTGACCACCGCGTCGCCGGTCGCCACCATGACGAGGATGCCGGGCCACCAGGCGCAGAAGCCGGCGAAGAAGCCCCAGAAGGGGCCGAGCGCCTTCTGCGTCCAGACGTAGAGCGAGCCTTCCTGCGGGAACATCTGGCCGAGGTGGGCGGTGACCAGAGCCCCGGGGATGAGGAAGAGCAGGAAGCCGAGGATCCAGTAGGTGTAGGCCGCCTGGTGCGCCTGCTGGATCGCCGAGGCGTTGACGATGAACAGGACGATCGCCACGAAGATGATCGTCATGTCGAACGAGTTCAGGACCCGCGGCAGCATGCCGGGCGCCACCCGTTCGGAGATCATCGTGCGCTCGTCTGCCGGTACGGCCATGCGCATGCCCCCTTTCGACGGATATGTGCCGATGGTGACGATACGGTGATCGTTCGAGCCTGCGCAAGGTCGTCCTAGGTCAGGCTTTGCTGATGTTCGCCGGGGCCTGTGCGGCCCCGGCCGGAGCCGGCGTAAGGTCGATCTGCGACCGGGCTTCTGGGACCTCTGCGCGGCCGCGGTTCGTAGGCTCGGCGTGATGAATCGTCGCCTCGTGCTCGCGCTTGCAGTCCTGTCGGCAGGCGGGACGATCGTGGCGCTCGCCGCCTCCGCTTCGAGCTCCGGCCCGTCGTGGGCGAGGACGCGATTCGACGTCCCGGGCGCATCTATGTCGCTCAGTTATCCGCTGAACTGGCACATCTCGACCAGGCGGCTCACCGGCGTGATCGACCCGGTCACACGCTTCACGGTGACGAGCTTCCCGTTCCGGCAGTCCAGACCCGACACGGATTTCTGCGCGCGCACCCTGGCGAGGCGATGGCCGGCGAACGGCGCCTACGTTCAGGTCGCGGAGGAGCTCGACGGAGCGTCGCTCAGGAAGATGCTGAGTCGCGTTCCACCTCGGCCGCGGCACTTCACGCTCGCGAGATCGGGCGCCGGCGGGCTCTGCACCGGCCCCGTGAGCGGCCAGCTGACGTTCCGCGAGCGTGGCCGCGCGTTCTACGTCTACTACGGCGTCGGCAGGAAGGCCTCAACCGCCACGAGATGCGCCGTGGTCGCGGTCCTCGACAGCCTTCGGATCAGGCGGTAGCCCAAGCTGGACCGGAAAACCTGGGGCCAGGCCCGGGCCAGGCCCCAGCATAGAAGTGTCACGGCTCTTCGACGTACGCGCGCAGCTCCGCGATCTGGGCCTCGCGCGAGCCGCCGAAACAGCCCAGCAGTGGGCTCGCACCGACGAAGGTGAACGACTCGACGAGGCCGATCGTCGCGGCGTAGCTGCTCCACGGCCAGAGCTCCGGCGACCGGCAGAGCCCGGCCTCCACGGGGTTCCGCATGACGTACCGGTACGCGACCTGAAGCTCACGCTCGGGGCGACGTCAGCAGGCAGACGCCAACGCAGCGCCAGCCCACTCGTTGCGTCGTGCGAGCCAACTCGCTCACGAATCTCGACCGGTCGAGGTCGTCGCGAAAGAGCTCGGCCGACCAGACCGAGTGGGCCCAGACGTGGAACAGTCCGGCCTCGGTGTCGCGACGCAGCTCGGCCGACCAGACCGAGTGGGCCCAGACGTGGAACAGTCCGGCCTCGGTGTCGCGACGCGTGCGTGCCATCTCGTCGAGGATCGCGGCACCGCCTGCCGGCCGCCAGTGTCCTTTACGGATCCTCGTGGAAGCTGTGACCCTTTGAACCTGGGGCCTGGCCCGGGCCAGGCCCCAGGTTGGAGGGGTCACGAGAACGTCAACGATCTCGGCGGCGACTCAGGCGCGCGAGCTCGAGCCGGAACCCGGGTCAGCGGTTGACCGGGTGCTCCTCCGGTGGGAGCCGTGCCCACCCTTCGCTCTCGAAGAGGTGAAGCATCGGCGCGTTCGCGGCTGCTGTGTCGCAATGGATTCGCCAGATGCCGTGGTCGACGAGGATTTCCGTCGCCTTCCGAAGCAGCAGCCGTCCCAGGCCCCGCCCGCGGTCTGGCGGCGCGACACCCATGTGGTAGATCGTCGCCTCGTCGAGGCCGTCCCGTGCGCAACCGTCGAAGGTGACGGGCAACACGAATCCGACCGCCGCGCCGCCGTACAGGAGCAGCTGCCACCACTCAGCGCGATGACTGAAACCGGTCGGCGGCGAGAGGATTCTCTTCGCGGCACCTTCAGGCCCGAGCGCCTCGACGGCCGCCATATCCGACGCGTCGACAGAGCTCGCGAGGACGCTCCCAACGAGCTGCGTCAGCTCGGGAAATCCGGTGGCCTCCTCCCACCCAACGAAGGGCAGGTCAGCCTCGCGGCGCACCCGTCGACCGCCGGCCCACTCGAAGGGAACCCGCCAGTACGTGGGCGGAGCAGCACGTCGGTCCGAACGCGGGGGAACCACGGGTTCCCCCGCGGTCACGCGGTAACGGCCTCCCGCTCCATCTCCGGCGCGTACATGCCGGTGCGCGCGGCGGAGTTCATCTTCGCGCGGTGGTAGTAGGCGCGCTGCCCGGCCTCGACGTTCTCCGCCTTGCCGGCCCACGCCTTCAGCGCCGGCGCCTGAAGCGCGCGGCCGTACGAGAACGACAACTGCCACGGGTGCGGCCCGCGCGCGTTCATCGCGTTCAGGTTCGCGGTCGCGTCCTCGTCCGGCTGGCCGCCGGAGAGGAAGACGATGCCCGGCACTGCCGCGGGCACGTGCTTGTAGAAGCACCGCAGCGTCCAGCCGGCCACCTCGTCGGCGCCTGCGCGGTCCGACGCCTCGTAGCCCGAGAGCACCATGTTCGGCTTCAGCAATGTCCCCTCGATGTCGACGCGCTGGTCGAAGAGCTCCGTGTAGACGGCCTTCAGGACGCGCGAGGTGACGTCGTAGGCGCGCTCGACCGTGTGCGTCCCGTTCATGAGCACCTCCGGCTCGACGATCGGGACGAGCCCGGCCTCCTGGCAGAGCGCCGCATAGCGGGCCAGCGCGTGCGCGTTCGTCCAGACGCAGTACTCGCTGGGCGTGTCGGGGCCGATCGAGTACGTGGCGCGCCACTTCGTGAACCGCGCGCCGAGGCCGTGGTACTCCTCCAGCCGCTCCCGGAGGCCGTCGAGGCCCGAGGTGATCGTCTCGCCCTCGGCCAGGGCAAGCGGCTTCGCGCCCATGTCGACCTTGATCCCCGGGATAATCCCCTTGCCCGTGAGGAGCTTCGGGAACGGCGTTCCGTCGTCGCTCGACTGGCGGATCGTCTCGTCGAAGAGGATGACGCCGCTGATGTACTCCTCGGCGCCCTCGGTCGTGAACAGCAGGCGTCGGTAGAAGCGCCGGTTGTCCTCGGTGGACTCGACGCCGATCGAGTCGAGCCGCTTCTTCATCGTCCCCTCGCTCTCGTCCGCGGCGAGGATGCCCTTGCCGGGCGCGACCATCGCGTTCGCCGTCTCGTGAAGCTCAGACATCAGCCCTCCTGTCGAAAGTTCGACGCCCATTATCGCCGCTATTCTGAGCCGCGCGCGGACGTAGCTCAGTCGGTAGAGCATCAGCTTCCCAAGCTGAGGGTCGCGGGTTCGATCCCCGTCGTCCGCTCTAACGGCGCTCGCGCTCCGGCTCGTCGGGCATCGGAGTGATGTCTACGCCGACGCCGGGCTGGGAGGCCCGGATCCTCTCGCGCTCCCGGCCTAAGCGTTCTCGCTCAGCGTCTGGCTCCGGAGCCGGTCGAGCGGGCCTCAGCCGGGCCAGGATCCTGGCGAGAACGCCCGTGACATCTACTTTCGTTCGTCGGCCTGGACCTGATAGAGGCCGGCGGACACGCGACGGCCTTCCCAGTCCTTGAACACGTCTCCGAGCTTCTGCGGCATCTCCTGGTCGAACGTCGGCTCGGCGGCTCGAGCGTTCTCCTCCGAGTCGAAGAACGTGATCGAGAGCGCCTTGCCGTCCGAGCTCAGCAGCTCGAGATGGCCCGAGTAGCCGGCAAGTCCTTCGACCAGCGGCCGGATGACCCGATCCGCATCTTCGAATGTCCGCTCGGCGACCTCGACGTTGATTCCTTCGAAACTGGCGACACGAGCGACCACTGCTCCTCCTTTGTCGGTGACGCGCGCAGTCTAAAAGGGACGAGGCCCCTTGCGGGGCCCCGTCGTGATCGGTCCTGCGTGGTCTAGCGAAGAGCTATTCGGGTGCGTGCGCGTTGATGCGGCGTGCGCTGCCGTCGTTGTTGCGCTTGACGTTCGCCTCGTATCCGACCAGGATGTCGGCGAGAGACCCCTCTGCGCCGTTGACGTAGATATCCGTGTCGGTCGTGACCGCAACGGTCAGGCTGGCGCCGCCCTTGAGCGTCAGGGTCAGCGAGTCGGTGCCGACGGCCGAGACGACGCCGTGGACGACACACCTGAAGTGAGGCTGAACCGCCTGGATCCGGCGGGCCGAGCCGTCGCTGTTGCGCTTCACTTTGGCCCGGAAACCGACCTGGATGTCGGAGAGCGATCCGGGGCCGCACTTGAGGTGGATCTTGGTGGCGGACGTGACCGCGATCTCCACGCTGTCGCCGTTCTTGAGCTTCAGCGTGATCGAGTCGGTTCCGACGGCCGAGACGACGCCGTGGACTTGGGATTTGAACGCCGCGTCCTTGGCGTTGATCGCCTTGGCGGAGCCGTCGCTTGCGAGCTTGGCCTCCGCCTTGTAGCCGACCTGGATGTCGGAGAGCGATCCGGGTTTGCCGTTGACGCGGATCTTCGTGTCGGGGGTGACCAGAATCGTCAGGCTGTCGCCGTTCTTGAGTGTGAGGGTGATCGAGTCGCTGCCGACGGCCTCCACGACCCCGTGCACCGCGTGCTTGGCCTTCTTAGCCTTTTGCGCGTGGGCGTGGGGCGAATGGAGCTTTCCCGGCTTCGCTGCGACTGTGGCGGTCAGGCCAAGCGTGGCGAATACGGCGGCGACAAGCAAGACGGACAGCTTCTTCATTCGTTTTCCTCCTGAAATCGGATACCCGCATAGTCGGGCCACCGCATTAGCTCGTGATGAGCGTGCTGTAAAAGGTCTGTAAAGGGCTCAGCGAGGCCAGACGGCGGCAAGCTTGCGCCGCGTCTCGACGAGATGCTCAGGCAGCACCTTCACGTCTGCGAGCACCGGCATGAAGTTGGTGTCGCCTGCCCAGCGCGGAACGACGTGCAGATGGACGTGGTCGAGGACGCCCGCGCCGGCGATCCGGCCCAGGTTCCAGCCGAGGTTGTAGCCCTGAGGCGCGAACGTCTCGGCCAGTGCGGCCATCCCTCCCTCGGCCAGCCGGTGCATTTCGAGCACCTCCTCGTCCGAGAGATCGGCGAGCTCCGCGAGGTGGCTGTTCGGAGCCACCATCAGGTGCCCGGAGGCGTACGGATACTTGTTCAGCAGGGCAAACGCGTGCTCGCCCCGATGGACGACCAGGCCGGGCTCGTCCTCACCCGCAAGAGCAAGGCAGAAGAGGCAGTCCTCCTGCTCGTCCGCGCTCTCGATGTACTCCAGGCGCCACGGGGCCCATAGCTGACGTGTCACGGGAGGGAGCTTGGCAGATACCTCAGGGTTTCCTAAGCCGACTTGCTTTTTTCTATGGGAAGCGTAAGAATGCGCGCCAAGCGAACGGGCATGCGGCCATCCCTCCCTCTCTCCCCGGAGGACGTCGTTTCGCCCGCTCCGCACCCCCGCTGCGGCTGACCGGGGCACAAGCTCAGGGCGGCTCGTCTTTCGGGGAAGTAATGAAAGGAGCTTGTCCTTGACCCCGGACAGGCTCCTTTCGCCTTTAGGGGGCGTAGCCGAGCTTGATCAAGAACTTGCGCAGCGCCTTCAGGTACTTGCTGCCCTTCGGCCAGATGTCGCCGCTGCCAATGCCCTGGAACTCGCCGCGGGCGTTGGCTGCGCGCATCTTGGCCCAACCCGTGCTCTGCCGGCCGAGCAGGTATTCGTCGGCCATCCACGCTGCGAGGATGCCCCGGGCGTCCGGATAGCTGCTGTGCCGGTCGGCGCGGTAAGCGCGCCAGAGCGTTGCCGCGTCTTGCTTGACCGCGCTCCGGTACTTGCGGGTCGTGTCCACGAGCTTCCCGGCCCGGTAGCTCCAGATCTGAACCGGGAAAGCGGAGCCGGCATAGGCCGTGAACTCGTACGCAAAGCGGGAGTCGGAGCTTCGGAACTCGACCGTTCCGTCGTGGTTGAGATCCGAGAAGCCGTACTGGCTGTCTTCCCACTCTTGTTTCAGCGACGAGTAGTGCCCTCCGGCATAGCCGTAGATGAGCGAATACCAGCAGCAGTGCGCGCCGCCCGTGTAGAAGTCCGCCACCACCTCCGGCTCTCCGTTTCCGTCCAGGTCGCGGACACGGAGCTTCACGGGGAGGTCGTAGACCTTGCGCAGGTGCTGGTCGAGCCTCAGCGCGCCGTTTCGGACGATTCGGACTCGAACGCTCTTCACGAACGGCCCGGTCCCGTTGCGCCAGGTAACGGTGGCCCGCACTCCCGCGGACTTCGCGGTCAGGCGCTTCGCCGGCGTCGCGGCCGACGCCTGAGAGACCACGGCGAGGGCAATCACCGCGATTGCGATGCGTATCAGAGCCATCGCTTGTACCGGAAGTAGCCCAGGGCGGCGACCAGGAGCGCGAACATCCCTCCGATCACGGTCCAGAAGCTCCATTCGCTCGCATCGTAGGGGAAGTTGTTGGCGGTGTGAGATCACCGACTCGTTCGTGTCCTCGAGCGCCTCGACGACCTCCTTGTAGTTGTCGAGCAGGTCCCAGATCCGCTCAGCGGCATCGACGATGTCGTCGAAGTAGAGCTCCAGGTTCTCGGGCAGGAAACGCTCCGTGTGCCGCTCGAGCAGGCGCAGGGTCGAGCGCTCGGGCTTGATGATCTTGCGGTAGGAGATGATCTCCTGCTTGACATTGGAGATGTCCCGGACGATCTCCTCCGAGCGGCCTTCGAACAGCTCGTCCTCGAACACGTCGAGCTTGTGCCCGATCTTGTCCAGGATCGGGAAGCAGTAGTCGAACAGGTCGTCGAGGACGTGGTAGAGGAGATAGCCGGAACCCTTGCTGAAGAGCGAGTCGCGCAGCTCCTCGTCGTCGCTGCAGCGCTGGAACAGGCGGGTGACCGGGAGCAACTCCGTGTTGGGCAGCGTGACCAGGTAGTCGGCGCCGAGGAAGATGTCGAGCTCGGCGGCGTTCAGCCGCTGGACGGTCTTGTCGAAGACCGGGAAGTGGAGGACGGCGAAGAGGTACTCGGGGTACTCGTCGATCTTCGGCCGCTGGCGCTTGGAGAGGATGTCCTCGACGTCCAGGGGATGCCAGCCGAAGCGCTCCGCCAGAACGGTGGCCTGCTCCACGTCGGGAGCATCGAGGTGGATCCAGGTCAGCCCCTTGTGCTGGAGCTCAGCCGGCTGTCGGGCAGGGCGAACTTCCTCGGCAGCTACGCCGAGACCACGGGTGCGCCGGATGCGGGGCACGATGGGCATTGGTACTGAGGGGCTCGTCCGTTCGCATTGCCTCTTTCGCGGATTCTAACCGGATGCCTCTAACGGCTCTGCCGGAGCGAGAATCTTCACCTCCTCCTCCACGTCTTCGGGAGTGGCGCGAACATGGGCAGGGAGTCGGCGCTCGAGCATCAGTGCCCAGGCCCCGCCTGCCAAGCAGACCGCTGCCGCGACCGGCCAGAGGGCGTACGGCTGGGCCTGCAGGACGAAGCC
>WNGE01031319.1_pt1 | contig 10412 bp, 9 predicted proteins | sample 5400651 | NCBI WGS metagenome assembly WNGE01 (sample SAMN13153370, study PRJNA577476) | soil metagenome | isolation source: 60 cm soil or saprolite under grassland replicate 2 | place: USA:California | collected 2016-06-15
AGCTCGGCCTTGACCTCTTGCGCCATCGACGCGATCTCCTCGTCCCGAGCCAGGCCCCGCTCTGTGAGGTAGGTGGCGAATCGGGACACCGGATCATGGAGGCGGGCTTTCTCGACCTCTTCCCGGCTGCGATAGGTCCGGTCGTCGTCGTCGGAGGTGTGGGGCTGGAACCGATAGGTCTTGCACTCGATCAGGGTGGGGCCCCGGCCAGACCTGGCCCGGGCCACGGCCTGCTTCATCGCCGCGAAGCAGGCCAGCACGTCGTTGCCGTCAACCACCACGCCGGGGAACCCGTAGGCGACGGCCCTGTCGGCGACGTTGGCCACGGCCATCTGCTTGGACTGCTCGACCGAGATGGCATACCGGTTGTTCTCGCAGATGAAGATGACGGGGAGTCGGTGGATGCCGGCGAAGTTCAACCCCTCGTGCCAGTCGCCCTCACTGGTGGCGCCTTCACCGAACCACGACGCCACCACCGCATCCTCCCCCCGGTACTTGACCGCGTAGGCGATCCCCGAGGCGTGAGGGATCTGGGTCCCGATGGGCGACGAGCCCGAGATGATCCCCAGTCGCCGGGAGCTCCAGTGGGCGGGCATCTGCCTGCCGCCCGAGGTCGGGTCGTCCGCCTTGGCGAACAGTCCGAGGAAGACTTCATACGGGGTCATGCCGGCCACGAGCACCACGCCGAGGTCGCGGTAATAGGGCAACCACACGTCTCGTCCTCGCTCGAGGGCCCAGGCCGTGCCGATCTGGCACCCCTCGTGGCCGGAGACCGGGACGACGAACGGCGCCTTGCCCTGGCGGTTCAGCCGGAAGGCTGCCTCGTCCACCAGGCGCGCCGTCAGCATGGTGTGATACATGGCGAGGAGGTCGTCGGGGACGAGGCCCAGGGCCTCGTGCGAGGTGTCGCTCAACCGGGTCGCCACGATCACGCTCCTCGGCATTCGAGTCTAGCATCGGCCATACCCCCTCGGGGTATGGCCGATGGCAGGTCCTGGCCCGGGGACCGATGCTCGGCCGGGGTTTGCCCTCCAGCCGAGATCGCCGCCCCGTCGATGTCGGGGTCGAGCATAGTGGTGGCGATCAACGCCCGGCTGTTCAAGCGAGCGAGGGTAACCTAGCTGGGAGACATGGAGATGGAACAGATGGCAGAACAGGTGATGGAGCGGCAGCCGGTCGTTATGGACGTGACCGACGCCGACTTCGTGGACAAGGTGATCGAGGAATCCAAACGCCGCCCGGTCGTGGTCGACCTGTGGGCGTCGTGGTGCGGGCCCTGCCGGACCCTGAGCCCCATCCTGGAACGGGTGGCCGAACAGGCCGGGGGCAAGGTCCTGCTGGCCAAGATCGACGTGGACGCGAATCCCTACACCGCGGGACAGTTCGGGGTGCAGAGCATCCCGACCGTGATCGCGTTCCGGGACGGAAAGCCGGTGGACGGGTTCATCGGCGCCATCCCCGAGCCAATGGTGAAGGAGTTCGTCGAGCGGTTGCTCCCGTCGGAGGCCGACGTCGCGGCGCAGGAGGCGTACGACGAGGAGCGGTCGGGCGACGTCGCCGACGCCGAGCGACGGTACCGGGAGATCCTCACGTCCGATCCCGACAACCGGGGAGCTCGGCTGGGGCTGGGCCGGATCCTCTTCGAGCGAGGGGAGGCCGAGGCGGCGAAGGAGCTGCTCACTCCGCTCCTTCCCGATCCGGAGGCCGAGCGGTTGCTCGCCGGGGTTCGCGTTGCCCAGTGGGCGGCGATGGAGGGCCCCGGCACGCTTGCCTCGGCGAAGCGCTTGGCGGCGCACGGCAGGTGGCGAGAAGCGCTCGATGGGATGCTGGGGGCGCTCATCGACGATCCGGAGGCCCGCGAGGCGATGCTCGACGTCTTCGCGGTGCTCGGCGAGGACGACCCGCTCGTGGTGGACTACCGCCGCAGGCTTGCGAACGCCCTGTTCTAGGGAGGAGCGCATGGCCGAGGTCCACGACCGCATCCGCGAGTGGTGGGACCGGGACGCGGGCACCTACGACCGCTCGGCCTCGCACGCCATGACCGATCCGGTGGAGGCGGCAGCGTGGCGGGCCGCGCTCCAGCGGTTCCTGCCGGATACACCGGGACACGTCCTCGACGTGGGGGCCGGCACCGGCGCGTTGAGCGTTCTCGTGGCCGAGCTGGGGCATCGGGTCACGGCGGTCGACCTCTCGCCGGGGATGCTGGACCGTGCCCGAGCGAAAGCGGAAGCCCAGCACTTGGAGATCGAGTTCGTGGTGGGGCCGGCCGAGGCGCCGCCCACCGGTCCCTTCGACGCCGTGATCGAGCGGCACGTGTTGTGGACCGCGCCGGACCCCGTGGGCTCGCTCCGGGCCTGGCACGAGGTTGCGCCCGAGGGCCGCGTCATCCTGTTCGAAGGGGCGTGGGGCGCCACGGGCCCGATCGGACGGGCCAGGGAGGCGGCCATCGACGTCGTCCGCCGCATGTACGGGATGCCGCCGGACCATCATGCGCCCTACGACCCGGAGATCCTGTCGTCGTTGCCGCTCGCCCGGCTGGACTCGCCGAGGCCGATCATCGAGGCCGCGGTCGAGGCGGGGTGGCGCGCCGTTCGGCTGTACCGGCTGCGCGACGTGGAGTGGGCGCAGCGGGCCGGGTCGCCGCCGATCTTGGGACGGCTGGTGCGCGTCCCCCGCTACGCGATCGTGGCCGACGCCTGAAACGCCGGCTGCGCGAACGAATCGGCCTCCTCCGCCCGCGACTCGAGCTCGAGGCCGAAGATCCGCTCGAAGTGGCGAAGGATGGGCACCGTCATGTCCGCCACCGTGATCTCCCGCCCCGCGAGCTGCGAGAGCGAGGCGACGCCCTCGTTCGCCAACCCGCACGGCACGATGGCGTCGTACCACGACACGTCCGTGGTGCAGTTCAGGGCGAACCCGTGCAGGGTGACTCGGGCGCGCATCAGGCGAACGCCGATCGCGCACGCCTTCCGCTCACCCGACCACACGCCCGTTTGGACCTCGTTCCGGTGCAGCTCGACACCCACGTCGGCGGCGGCTCGGATCACGACCTCTTCAAGGTTCCGGACGTACCCGATGGCGTCGGGCTTCGTGCCGATGTCCACGATCGGATAGCCCACGAGCTGGCCTGGGCCGTGGAACGTAAGGCTCCCGCCCCGGTCGATGAAGTGCAGCTCCGCCCCGGCGGCACGGATTCGATCCTCGGTCCACACGATGTGCTCCGGCTTCCAACGTCGTCCTGCCGTATAGACGGGCGGGTGCTCCAAGAGGATCAGCGTGTCCGGGATCTCGCCCGCGAGGCGCCGACGCGCCAGATCGTGCATCGCCTCGTTCGCGGCGGCGTAAGGGACGGGCCCCGGCGGCCGGACGAGCCATCCCGATCGGGGCATGGCTACAGCCCCAGGTCCTCGGTCCAGTCCCAGGTCTCCATGTTCTCCTTGATCCTGGCCAAGAACTGGGAGGCCAGCGCACCGTCGATCACCCGGTGATCCCACGACATCGAGAGGTACACCATGTGCCGGACGGCGATGGCGTCGTCGATGACCACCGGCCGCTTCACCACGGCGTCGAACGCGAGGATACCGGTCTGCGGTTGATTGATGATCGGGACCGAGAGGATGGAGCCGAACGGGCCTGGGTTCGTGATGGTGAACGTCCCCTCGTGGACCTCGTCGGGCTTCAGCTGATGGGCACGGGCTCGCGTCGCGAGGTCGTTGATGGCCCGGGCCAAGCCGATGAGGTTCATTCCGTCGGCCCCCTTCACCACGGGAACGATCAGACCCTGGTCGTACGACACGGCGATCCCCAGGTTGACGTAGTGCTTGACCACGATCTCCTCGCCCCGGAGCTCGCTGTTCACCAGGGGATTCGCGAGCAGTGCGTCGACCACCGCCCGGGCCAGGAACGGCATGTAGGTCAGGTTGAATCCCTCTCGCGCGGTGAACGCCTCCTTGGCCGCGGAACGGATGCGGGCGATCTTCTCCATGTCGACCTCGACCATGTTCCAGGCCCTGGCCGAGACTTGGAGGCTCCGGGTCATGTGCTCGGCTATGGCCTTTCGAACGACGGTCATGGGCTCTTCGGGCCCCGCCGTCTCGCGCGACACCGCGAAGGCCAGGACGTCGTTCTTCGTGATCCGGCCGCCGGTCCCGGTTCCGATCACCTGCGAGAGCTCGACGCCGTTCTCCTCGGCCAGACGGCGGACGAGTGGCGAGATGATCTGGCTCCTCCCCCCCCGATCTATCGGCGCGGCCGAAGCAGCGGCGGGAGCAGCGGGAGCGGCCGCGGCGGGCTGGGCTGGCTCGGCGGGCTGAGGACTGGGCTGGACGGCGGGAGCCTGGGTCGAGCCGGGCCCTGCCCCACCCTGTGGAGCGGCTTCGGGTTCGGTGGCGGATTCCGGTTGGGCCGGTTCCCGGGCAGAGACCGGCGGAGCACCGGCCCCCGCGGCTTCTCCCGTAGCGGTCCCAGCGCCGTTGATCTCGGCGATGGGGGTCTTCACTGACACGGTCTGCCCCTCGGGCACCAAGATCTTCGTCAGCGTCCCGGCGGCGGGGGACGGGACCTCGGTGTCCACCTTGTCCGTGGAGATCTCGAAGAGCGGCTCGTCCTGGTCGACGTGGTCGCCCTCCTGCTTCAGCCACTTGGTGATGGTCCCCTCGACAACGGTCTCGCCGAGCTGCGGCATGGTCACGGTGGTCATGAGCCCTCCCGGTAGATCGTTACCACGCGGACAGCTTCTCCACCGCGGCCTCGATGTCGGCTACCTGCGGCAGATAGGCGTCCTCGAGAGGCGGCGAGAACGGGACCGGCACGTTCGGCGGGGCGAGGCGCATCACCGGCGCGTCGAGGTGCTGGAAGCCCTCCTCCGCGATCATCGCGGCCACTTCGGCGCCGACCCCCAGGAACCGGTGGCTCTCGTACAGGACCAGCGCCCGGCTTGTCTTCTCCACCGACGTCAGCACGGTCTCCGTGTCGAGCGGGTGGACCGTGCGAAGGTCCACCACCTCAACGGAGACGCCCTTCTGGGAGAGGTTCTCGGCCACCTCGAGCGCCTGATGCACCATCATCCCGTACGTCACGATCGACACGTCGGTACCCTCGCGTTGTATCTTCGCCTGCCCGATGGGGACCAGGAAGTCCGGGTCCTCCGGGACGACCTCCCTGATCCGACGGTAGATCCACTTGTGCTCGAAGAACACGCACGGGTTGTCGTCACGCACGGCGGATTTCAGCAATCCCTTGGCGTCGGAGGGGAAGGCCGGGCAGAGCACCTTCAGGCCCGGCGCGTGAGCGAACCACGGCTCGGGGTTGGTGGAGTGGAAAGAGCTCGCACGAACGCCGCCGCCCGACGGCCCGCGAAGCACCATCGGCAGCGGGACGCCGGAGCGATAGTGGTACCGGGCGGCCGCAGTGACGATCTCGTCGAAGCCGGAGGTCATGAAGTCGGCGTACTGGAATTCGGCGACGGGTCGGAAGCCCTCCATGGCCGAACCGATGGCCATCCCGACGATGGTCTCCTCGGCGATCGGGGTGTCCATCACGCGCTCGGGGCCGAACCGATCGATGAAACCCTCGGTCACCTTGAACGCGCCGCCATAGGCGCCGATGTCCTCCCCAAGGAGATACACGCGCTCGTCGCGCTCCATCTCCTCCCACAGGGCCTCGGCGATGGCGATGAGATAGGTTGCCTCTCCGGCCTCGGTTCGCTTCCCGCGGGGCTCGGCCCCGTGCCCGGCCGCTCCCGATTCCACCTGTGCCGTGGCCATCAGCCAGTTCCCCCCTCGCGGGAGGGTTCGCCCTGCCAGTACCCGTCCTCCACCCACAGGCCCCTGATCACGTCCGAGGGCACGGGGAACGGAGACGCCTGCGCGAACTCGTACCCATCGTCGAACTCGCGTTCGATGCGCTCCTGGATCCCCTTGACCACCTCTGCGTCCACGACCTGGTGAGTCAGGAGGAGCTCCTCGAACCGCTTCACGGGATCCTTGTGCTGCATGTAGTCCTCGAGCATCTCCTTGGGGACGTACTTCGCAGGATCGTGCCCGGCGTGGCCGCGCCACCGAAGCGACACCGATTCGATCAGGGTCGGTCCCTCTCCGGCCCGCGCCCTGTCCACGGCCTGCAGCGCCACACGGTACACGTCGAGCACGTCGGCCCCGTCAACCCGGATCCCCGGGAACCCGTACGCCGCCGCCCGCTCGGCCACCGAGGGGACGGCGAACTCGAGCCGGTTCGGCGTCGAGTAGGCCCACTGGTTGTTGTTCACCACCCACACCACGGGGAGCCGGTGGACGGCCGAGACGTTCAGCGCCTCGTGCCACCGGCCGTTCGACGTGGCCCCTTCCCCGCAGATGGCCATGGCCACCCGCTGTTCCCCGCGCCGCTTGTAGGCGAGCGCCGCGCCGCACGCGATCGGGTAGGCGAGCGGCAGGTGGGAGACAGGGGTCCACGTCCGGTTGCCGAACCAGTCCCCCACGTGGCTGTTGCCGTCGCGGCCCCGAGTGAACCCATCGATCCGGCCCCAGAACTGCGCCATCACGCGGTTCAGGTCCAGGCCCTTCGTGAGCTGCGCCGACAGGTCCCGGTGGGTGGGGAACAGGGAGTCGTCCTGGCGGAGGGTGTAGGCCACCCCGACGTGCGTCCCCTCCTGGCCGCGGCCCGAGTAGATCGCCCCGGGCAGCCGCCCCTGCCGGTACAGCGCCTCGATCCGCTCGTCGAAGTACCGGCACAGCTTGAGCTTGTACAGGACGTCCTTCAGCCGGTCGTCGGACAGCCCGACCCGCCAGTCCGCTTCGGCCTGCTTCTCGGATACTTCGGTCGCCATGGGCGCCCCCTCAGGCGGTATGTAAGGGCTTGCCGGCCAGCGCGAGGTGGGCCTCGCCGATGGCCTCGGACAGTGTCGGGTGCGGGTGGATCAGGGCGGCCACCTCGGCCGGGACCGCCTCCCAGTTGGTGATGAGCATGGCCTCGGCGATGAGGTCGGTAACGTGGGGCCCCACCATGTGGATCCCGAGCACCGGGCCCCCGCCCGCATCGGCGACCACTTTGACGATGCCGCCCTCGCCCACGATGTTGGCCTTGCCGACGGCCTGGAAGTTGAGCTTCTCCACCTGGATTTCGTGTCCTCGTTCCACCGCCTGCCCCTCGGTCAGCCCGACCGAGGCCACCTCCGGCGTGCAGTAGGTGACCCGCGGGATCCCCGTGTAGTCGATCTCCGGGACGTGGATCCCGGGGATCCGCTCGGCGACGGCGATCCCCTCGGTGAAGGCGACGTGGGCGAGCTGGAGCGGCGTGGCGGCAACGTCGCCCACCGCCCAGACATGGGGGGCCGTGGTCTGGAGCTGACCATCCACCTTGACGAACCCCCGGTCGAGCTCGACGCCCGCCCGCTCCGCCCCGAGCCCGTCGGTCACCGGACCTCGCCCCACGGCCACCAGGCACACGTCGGCGGTAACCGTCTTGCTCTCTCCGCCCACCTCGTAGACGACCTTGATCGCATCGCCGACCTCGTCGATCCCCTGCACGCGCGCGCCGGCGAAGGTCTGGATGCCGCGCTTGCGGAAGGCCCGTCCGAGCTCCTTGGAGATGTCCTCGTCCTCGAGGGGCGCGATCCGCGGGAGGGCCTCGATGACCGTCACCTCCGCCCCGAACGAGCGGTACAGCGAGGCGAACTCCAGGCCCACCGCACCGGCCCCGATGACCACCGCGGACGTGGGGATCGAAGGGTAGGTGAGTGCCTGATCGCTCGTGATCATCCGGTCTGTGATGGGCACGCCGGGCAGCAGCTTGGGAGAGGAGCCCGTGGCGATGACGACATCGGTCGCGGAGAGCTCCTGGCCGTCCACCGACACGGAGGTGCTGGATCGAAGGACGGCCGTGCCCTGCACGACGTCGACCTTTCGAGCCTTGATGAGCGAGGTGAGGCCGGAGACGAGCTTGTCGACCATCCGATCCTCGAAGGCCTTGACCGCGTCCCAGTCGGGAGAACCGCTCGCCTTCACGCCCCACTCCTCTGCCCGGTTGACCGTGTCGAGGACCTCGGCCGATCGAAGCAGCGCCTTGGTGGGGATGCATCCCCGAAGCAAGCAGGTTCCGCCGAGCCTGCCGTCGCGTTCGACCAGGGCCACACGCTTGCCCAGTTGCGCCGACCGCAAGGCGCAGGAGTACCCTCCGGTCCCCGAGCCGATCACAACGACGTCGTAGGCATCAGCCATCCGAACGGCCATGTTACCGCCGCCGTCGCATCCGTAGGATGCACCCATGCACTCGGCGGACCTGCTCCAGACGCCCCTGGAGGAGGTCCACCGCGGCCTCGGCGCGAAGATCGGCCCATTCGCCGGATGGGCGATGCCCATCGAGTACGAGGGGACCGTCTCCGAGCACCGGGCCGTCCGCGAGCGCGTTGGACTGTTCGACCTCAGCCACCTCGGCAAAGTGGACGTGACGGGTCCCGGTGCCCTGCCGCTCCTCCAGCAGACCATGACCAACGACCACTCGAAGCTCCGGATCGGCGGTGCGCTGTACAACCTGATCCTCAACGACCACGGAGGCGTAGAGGAGGACCTGATCGCGTATCGGCTCGCGATCGAGCCGTGCGGCCTCGGGGCCCGCGACGTCCTCCGACTCGAGATGGGCTATCCGCTGTACGGGCAAGACCTGTTCCCCGAGCGCACGCCGCTCGAGGCCGGCCTTTCGTGGGCGGTCTCGTTCGAAAAGGGACCGTTTCGCGGACGTGATGCGCTGGAGAAGCAGAAGCGGGAGGGCGTCAGCACGCGGCTGCGCGGGTTGGTGACCGAAGGCCGCCGCCTCATCCCCCGAGCCCATTGCGCGGTGCTGGCGGGCGAAGCCCCGATCGGAGAGGTCACGAGCGGGACGTTCTCCCCGACCCTGGGGCACGGGATCGCGCTCGCGTACCTCTCCCCGGCCGAACGGTTCGAGCCGGGCACCGAGGTCCAGATCGACGTGCGAGGAAAGATCGGCCCGGCGCGAGTCGTAAAGCCGCCGTTCGTCGATCGGAGCCCGCGAGGCCGGTAAAGGCTACGGGGCGCGCGCGGCTGCGATGAAGTCCGAGACGCTGTCTCCGCCGAACTGCGTTCCGCGGACGAGGGTGTCCAGCGCCGCCGCCGCCCCCGGCTCGTCCCGCATGACCGCGACGATCATGTACAGCCCGGAGCCCGGGATGCCGACGGTCCGGACCGGGCCGTACCCCGGCGCGGCGACGAAGTAGGCCCACCGTGTGGTCGCGTCGCTCGTCTGGCACACGCCCTCGCCGATGGCCACGTAGTCGCCGGGAGAGTTGGGCAGACCGTCCGCGAAGGATGGCCGGTGGTTGACCAGGGTCCGGTGTTTGGTCGAGCTGCACTCGGGAGAACTGGTCAACGCGTCGAGGGCCGGTCCGGTCGCGGCCAGGTAGTAATAGTCGGAGGGGACCCCGATCCGCGTGCCGTCAACCCACATCGCGGCCATCCCCTCGATCGGAGCGCGGCCCCCAACCCAGTCCCCGGGCTTGGGCGAGGCGATGAACCCCTGTTGGGCGTCGCTCGCTCCGGCGAAGAGCTGAGGATGCCAGCGATCGGGGATCATGGCCGTCACCCCTCCCGCCTCGACCTCCGTGAACGGGCTGGGGGATTCATGGATCCGCAGGACCGAGGGGTCGAGCAGGGACGGCGACGGTGTGGCCGCGTCGCGGCAACCCGCGGCGACCAGGGCGATGACCAGGCAGCCGACAATCTTGCGCAACCCCGATTCCCCAACGGAGCATAGACCCGGTTGCGAATCCCTGCTACCGCGCAAAGTCGTAGGCCGGCGGTCAGCATCGAGCGTTCCCCGGGTCTGGTCGGAAGGGTAGACTCAGCCGCACAACTGCAGATTTCGGTCCTCGAGGCGGCCCCCACCGGCGGTTCCGGCGGGGGCCGGAGGCGGGGCGGGCGGATCCCGTCCCCGCGAAGAGGGAAGCCGGTGTGAGTCCGGTACGGTCGCGCCACTGTGACCGGGGAGCGATCCCGACGAGACCACTGGGTCCCAGCCAGGGAACCCGGGAAGGGTCGGGGGAGCGGTGATCCGGAAGTCAGGAGACCTGCCCCGAGGTGAGCGAGTGTCGTCCTTCGCACGAAAGGAGACGCGCGATGCGACTCACCCGATCCCGCCCCCGCCGATCCGTCGTCCTTGCGCTCGCCGTGGTGATGGTGGGGTGTGCGCGCGGCGCGAGCACGGCGCCGCGCGCATCCGAGTCGCCGGCGAGCGCGGGCGCCTCGTTCCCCGTCACGATCACCGACGACGACGGTGTGGCCGTCACGCTGGACGCGCCGCCGGAGCGGATCGTGACGTTCGCCCCCTCCGCCACCGAGATCGTGTTCGCCCTGGGCCTCGGCGATCGGCTGGTTGGGGTCGCGGGGGCGTTCGACGACTATCCC
>WNGE01009244.1_pt1 | contig 10411 bp, 10 predicted proteins | sample 5400651 | NCBI WGS metagenome assembly WNGE01 (sample SAMN13153370, study PRJNA577476) | soil metagenome | isolation source: 60 cm soil or saprolite under grassland replicate 2 | place: USA:California | collected 2016-06-15
CCCGCCAGGCGGTGGTGTCCTGGTCGCGGATGGTGGTCAGCAGCGTCGACGCCGACGGCGTGAAGCCGGTCGTGGCGAAGCGGTGCACCTCGTAGTGGTCGAAGGCGGCGCCGGAGGGGCCGGTGTAGCGGGTCCAGGCAAGCTCGGCGCCGTTGGCGTGCACCGTGTCCGGCACCAGCAGGGTGACGGCGTCGCTGACCGTGGTGGTGCTGCCAAGGCCCGGGCCGGCCGCGGCGGGCGGCGCCAGGCCCGCCGGCAGCGCCAGCGCGGCCACGACCGCCAAGACCACGAGGAAGCTGACTGGACGCCTCCGGGGACGCGCTCGCGCCATGATGACCTCCCACGCCAGCCGGGCGAAGACCGGCATGCGCTTACGATTAACGCGAGCGTGACGAACCGGGGCACCTGCGAGGAGGACAGAACACCGACAGAACACCGACAAGACACCGACAGCGCGCATGCTTCACACGCCGCGTGGTGCCTCCACCCGACCAGAGGAAGGCGGCGGAACCGCCGACAGCCCGTCGTCGGCGAGGCGGAAGCCCTCGCCGCGGACTGTGAGGAGGAACTGCGGGTGCGACGGGTCGGCCTCGAGCAGCCTGCGGATGCGGCGCACGTGCGCGACGACCCGCTCGGTGTCGTCCGCGAGGTCTGTGCCCCACACGCGCCGGGACAGCTCGACGGGGGAGACGACCGCGCCTGCCGCCTGCACCAGAGCCAGCAGCAGGCGGAACTGCATCGGGGTCAGGCTGACCGCCTGGCCGTGCCAGCACGCCGCGCGGCGGCTGGGGTCCATCCACAAACCCCCCCAGTTCTGCTCCTGCCGGGCGCCGAGGCCCCGCGATGGGGTCGGCGGCGGACCGGCGAGCTCGACCGCGCGGCGGGCGACGGCGGCCGGCGGGAGCGTATCGGGCGCGTACCCGTCGCAGCGCAGGCGGTTGATGCGCTCGCCGGGCAGACGCTCGGGGCCGAGCGCGAGGATCGGGACGAGGCTGCGGCGCCGCACCCCGGCGACCAGCAGAGCGGGCTCGTAATCGTCCAGGGGCAGGTGCAGGACGAGCACGGCGAAGCTGTCCACCTCCAGGTAGGCGTGCACGTCGCTGCCTGTGAACGCCACCATCGGCAGCAGCCGCACGGCGAGCAGGGCGCGGGCGAGGGCGATTGCCTGCTGCACGCGAGAGACCGCGAGCAGGGCCCGGGGCACGGGCTGGACCGCTGTCGCCAGGCTCGCGGCTCCGTAGGGACTGCCCACGGTGGCTCCTCCGCCCATGCACGTTTTCGATGGATCGGACAACTGTGTTGGATCCGGACATCACAATACGTCTTCCACAGAGCGGTGTCTATGCCGCCCAAGACCGGCGGGCGAGCGCCGCGGATGACGGCGGCGAGCGCCAGCTCATCGCGTTCGCCGGCGCCACGCCCATCAGGCGGCGTCGTGGAAGACCAGGCCGTGGCCCTGCTTCAGCAGCGTCGAGGTGCCTCGGGACTGGGCCCTGGGCCGCTGCTCGACCACGAGGAGCTCCCCCTCGTCATACAGCCCCGCTCTGCTTCACTGCCGTTTCCTTCCTCGTCGCGGAGCTCACGCTGCGGCCTCCAGCGTCAGCAGGGCCTTCTTGGCGTCGGTGCCGCCGACGTAGCGGCCGATCGAGCCGTCGCTGCGCACCACGCGGTGGCAGGGCACGACGACCGGCAGCGGGTTGGTCGCGCACGCCGTCGCGGCGGCGCGCACCGCCCTGGGGTTGCCCGCCGCGGCGGCGACAGCCGCGTAGCTGGCGGTCCTGCCGTAGCCGATCTCGGGCAGGTGGGACAGGACGGTGCGCCGGAACCCGCGCGAGAGCCGGAAGTCCAGCGGGAGGTCGAACAGGCTGCGCCGGCCGGCGAAGTACTCCTCGATCTCCCTGGCGGCCCCCTCCAGGCGGGCCGGGGCGCGCAGCACCCGCGGGCTGATGCGGCTGGCGAGCTGCTCCAGCACCAGGTCGTGGTCCTCGCTGGCGTAGGCCACGCGGACCAGGCCCTGCTCGGTCGCGGCCAGCAGCAGCGGGCCGACGGGGGTGTCGATGGTGCGGTAGGCGACGTCGAGGATCCCGGCCTGGTCCGCGGCCGCGGCCAGGCGGGCGTGCAGCCGGCGCTGGGCCTCTTCGTCGACCTCGGGCAGCGCGGCGAACAGGTCGTCGTCGCCGGCCCGGGGCTTGCGCGCGGTCATCATCGGGTTGCTCCTTCCAGGTAGGTCCTCCGCAATGCGGCGATGCCGTCGGCGGCCGCTCTCCTCGCCGCGTCCGGGCTCCCGCCCACGATTTCGGCGATGTCGGCGTACGGCAGGCCGGCGAGGTAGTGGTAGGCGACGGTTTGGCGTTGCTTGAGCGGGAGGGCTTTGAGCGCGGCCCACAGGTCGGACTCCCAGCCGCCGGGCACGCCGTGCTCGTCCGGCTTCTCTGGCAGGTCGCCGGTGGGGACCGCCCGTCGGGCGGCGGCGCGCAGGTGGTCGATGGCCTTCCGGTGGGCGATCGTGACCAGCCACGCCTCGACGTCGCTGTCCGGTCGAAGGTCCGGGTAGGCCCGCATCGCCGACAGGAACGTCTCCGACCAGGCGTCGTCGGCGGCCGTGGGGCCGAGGACGGCGCGGCAGACGCGCAGCACCGTCGGCCCGTACCTGGCCACGACCGCCTCGAAGGGCTGCCGTCTCATGCGTAGGTCCACGTCTGCCCGTACGGGATGGCGGCCGCCGTCTCCCAGACGCGGCGCTGGAAGGCACTGCCGGGCAGCCGCGTGCGGAACGTGAAGTCCTTGCGCCGCCCGGCGAAGTACTCCCCGAGCTGCTCGGCGGCCTCCTCGAACCCGGAGCCGACCCCGACCCGCGGGCCGAGCGTGGACGGGTCTGGCATGTGCAGGTGGCCCTCCATGTAGAGGCCGCTCAGAATGCCGTCGGTGGCGACCAGGGTCAGGGCCCCGATCGGCGAGTCGAGCATCGTGTGTGTCCTCATCGCGTTGTCCTCTCGGTCGCCGCGGCTTCTCGTCACATCTGGTTAACGCCCGGGAGCGGGCAAACGTGAGGTCGCCCCACGGTCCAGGCAACCTCGCCGTGCGGATCATCGTGTTCCATGGTGAGCGACGCCGCCGACGGGATGAGGCCATGACCGAGGAGAGCTTCGAGGAGTTCTACGCCGCCACCTACCTCCGGCTGCTGAAGCAGCTCGTGCTGGTGACCGGGGACCGGGGCGATGCGGAGGACCTCCTCCAGGAGGCCTATGGCCGCGCCGCGGTCCGCTGGAAGCACCTGCGCGGCTACGAGCGTCCAGAGGCGTGGGTGCGGCGGGTCGCGCTCCACCTGGCCGCCGACGCGGCCAGGCGTGCGAGGAGGCGGACCGCGGCACTGCTGCGGCTGCAGCCACCGCCGCCGGTCGAGCTGTCGGCCGACTCGCTCGATCTGGCCAACGCGCTGCGCTCGCTGTCGATCGGCCAGCGGCAGGCTGTGGTGCTCTACCACCTGGTCGGCCTGCCCGTCGAGGAGGTCGCCGGACAGCTCGGCCTGCCGGTCGGGACCGTCAAGGCCAGGCTCGCCCGCGGCCGGGCCGCTCTCGCCCGCCGCCTGACCACCGAGGGCCCGGAGGTGCTGCGCAATGATCGATGACCTGCAGGAGCGGCTGGAGCGCCTCGCGGCCGAGCTGACCGGGGACCCGCTGGTCCCGCCGCCCGCCGCCGCCCGTCGGCGGGGCCGGCGCCGGCGGCAGCGTCAGGTCGCCGGCGCTGTGCTGCTCAGCCTCGCCCTCGCCGGCGTGGCGGTGGGTGGCGGGCTGCTCGACAGGGATCCGCCAGCCGGGTCGGTCCGCCCGTCGGCGACCACGACACGGCCCAAGCCGCAGCCGCAGCTCCGGCCGCTGGCGCCGCCGCGCGTCAAGCCGGGGGAGCTCGCGGTCATCGTCCAGGACCCGCCGATCGGGCTGCCGCGTGAGCTGCACGGCGGGGTCGACTCGTGTAAGGAGGTCAAGACCGGCAAGTTCACGGAGTTCTCGGTGACCCTGGCCCCGCCACGACGGCTCAAGCTGGTCGGCTGGCAGGTCGTCCCGCTGCCACCGTCGTTCAAGCCCGGGTACGCGGGACCGAAGGGCCCGTGGGCGACCGGCCAGGTCTACCCGCCCGACCTGAAAGACGTCGAGCTGCAGCCGTACCTGCTCGCCGAGGCCAGGGACGGGCGCATCCACCTGCGCAAGAAAGACGGGACCATTGGCACGTTCGTCGCTCCCTACCGGGTGGTCCAGCCGGTCGAGGGCACGCCGGGCCACGTCACCGGAACCAGGACCCTGCAGGCGTCCACCGGGGCGCAGGTGGCCATCGCCTGGAACTGCGGCACCCTCCAGGACCGCGCGCCCTGGATCATGGGCGCACGCTAGCCTGAGTCGTTCGCAAGCCAGACTTGGCCACCGCAATCACATGACGTCGGACGGAGCCGGTGATCGCCGGTCTGCCCCACGGCTTACAGCCGCTGCCTCGCCGGCGCCGCCTGACCCCCGAGCCGCCGCCAAGCCTCCGACCGCGCCCCTCCCTCCAGCCACGCGAGCGCGTCGTCGTCCTTCTTGCAAGGGTTGACCCAGACAAGGGAGCGAATCTCGGGTGCCTCCTGCGCCAAGCGCCAGAACAGAGCGCGGGCCTTCTCGTCACGCGATGCGACAAGGCGGTCTGCTGCCACCGCGGCCTTTACGAGGAGGGCATCCTTTCTCACGGCATGCCGCTCGGCTTCGCTGAAGGTCGCGAGCGATTGCTCGAAGAAGTGCTGCGGCCCGGCATCGACGTTGACGATCTTCCCCTTCGACTGCATGGCCGCGAGCCACCGGACCGAGAAGCCGGAGGCGTGCTGTCGCCACTCCGCCTGGAGCTCAGCCGACCAGACCACTCGGTGGCAAATTCTCAGCATGCCGAGGAGAAATCTCCTGCATCCGCCCGACTCCAGATCCTCGGTCCCACCCGCCGAGCCGGCCACAGATGCATCGACGACGATGCGCCGCGACATCTTGCTCATTCGGCCGAGCCGGTCGCGCCTGCAGCCGCATCGAGGTAGCGTTGCTCCGCGGTGAGGACCACCTCGTCGAAATCCTCGGGCCAGTCGCCATAGGCCCCCTTTTGGTCGAGCTGGCCGCGGATCACCTCCGTGAAGCCGCTGACGGGATCGCGCTTGAACCAGTGAAGGGCGACCAGGTCAGGGGAGAGCTTCCCGTCCGCCACTACGGTCTGGAGACTGCGGAGCAGGATCCCGCTGTGGGTCTCGACGAGCACCCGACTGCCACGCTCGACAGCGCGAACGAGGAGAGGCGCCAGCGCCACCTGGGCTCGGGGATGGAGGTGGATTTCGGGCTGCTCCAGATAGACGAGCTGTCCCGGACCTGCCGCGAGGAGCGCGACGACGACCGGCAGTGTCTGCGACACGCCGAAGCCGACATCCGCGATGTTGACCACGTCGCGTGCACCGCTCCGTCTCCCTTGCACGAGGCGCCCGACCACCAGCTCCACCTGCGTGTCGTCGATCTTTCTGGCCTCGACGGTCCAGGTGAGCCCAAGCTCCTCGAGATCCAGCCATAACCGGTCGAGGAGGTCCTCGCGACCGCGGTTCTGCCACGCCGAGATAACGCCCGCAGTGTAGGTGTCAAAGGTACCCGGGTAGCGGTCTTCCACCGCGACCGTTCGGTACGTCCTCCTCGGGTTGCCACGAAGCGCCGGGAGGTGCACGACGCGGGTCAGCGCGTCCTCAAGGCGAGGTGACCTCTGAAGGGATGCCCACGGAGAGGGCCATTGCTCGCTGACGCCGTCGTCTTTGAACAAAAGGCCGATGTCGAGGAAGCAGCGGTCACGAGTGACGCCCAGAGTCATGTCGGAGCTGTCCAGGAACCCCAGAACGCGGCCGACGGTCTCTCGCGAAAGCTGTGAAAGCAGCTCTTCTTGCGCCATGCCCTCACGAAGCGTCACCACTTCGTTCCGGCCTCCACGGGTGCCTCTCATTTCCCGGATGACCAGATCTCCACGGGCGCTCCTGCCGAACCGCAGACTGGTGTCATCACCGTCAAGCTCGATTCCGACGAAAAACTCGCGTGCCCGGGCAATGCGGCCGGACCTCCGTGAGAGGATCTGGCTCACAGAGGTCACGGAGACGTTAGGGCCGTCGAGCAGCAGCGGGCCCGGGTCGTACGGGACCTCGAGCGTCTGCTTCAGCAACAGCAAGGGCTGTACGATGCTCGACTTTCCAGAGCTATTGGCCCCGGCGAGGACAGTGAGCGGGCGGATCTCGATCTCCTGCCGTGACCGCAGGGACTTGAACCCCTCAACGCTGAGTCGGGTGATTCCGCGCCGTGGCTCGGCACTGGTCCGTCGCTGTCGTGTGGCCACCGGGCTCCAATCTCGATTCAGCGGGCGGTGGGGACCTAATCTAGCGCCAAGAGTCTGCCGTCGCAGGTCGTTTGCGGCGGAGACTCACGATGGCTCGTGGCAGAGGAGGGTCCAGGGGCGGTCGAGGACGCGGGTGAGGACGACGGTGGCCTGCCCGTCGCCGTGGAGGTCGAGGCGGCGGCGCAGGTCCTCGACGTCCACGGCGGAGCCGCGCTTGCGGATCTCGACCGCGCCGACGCGGCGGGCGCGGAGCAGGGCGCGTAGCCGCTTCAGGTTCCAGGGCAGCGACTCCTCCACCGTCAACGCGCGGCCGAACGGCGTTGCGAGCGCATGGTCGGCGGAGAGGAAGGCGACCTGCCGGTCGATCTTCCAGGCATCGAGCCGGCGGGCCAGCTCCTCGACCAGACCGGAGCGCGTGACCGCGGGGTTCGGGTCGAGCAGGAAGGCGCCGGGCCCGGCGCACGGCACCGCCGGCCCGGGGGCCGCGACCAGCGTGTCGCCGCCCGGGAGCACCGTGGCCCTGCGGGAGGCGGTGGCGAGCGCCGGCGACCACAGCACCGCCTCCTTCAGCTCACGGCGGTCAGCGATCATCTCGACCTCCCAGCCCTGCGGCACCAGCTCGAGCCGCAGGCCGGGCGCGGCCTTGACGCCGACCTCGGCGACGTGGTCGGCGAGCCCGAAGCACCATGCAAGGGACGGCTCGCTCACGCCAGGGGGCAGGCGCCGCCCGCCGGCGCGGCGGGCCGGGTCGATGAACGCCGGCGGGAGCGAGGCAAGCCGCAGCCCGCGCACGTCGGCGCACGCCGCCGCGACCTCGCCGGCACCATTCGCGCGCACGTTCTCGAGCGCCATGCGCAGGTGGACCCGGTCCAGGTCGACCGCGAGCGCCGCGCGACCGTGGGCGAGCGCCAGCAGGTCGCCGCCGATGCCGGCGCACAGGTCGGCGACCCGCTCGAACCCTGCGTAGCGGGCTGCACGGTAGCGCGCGACCAGCTCGGAGGACGCCTGCTCGAGCCCGTCGCGGGTGAAGTACATCCGCTCCGCGCGCGCGAACTTCGCCCGTGCCCGCACGCGCAGGTCGTGCTGGGCCAGCGCGGCCCTGGCAAGCGCCGCCGGGTGGCGGGCCCGGAGCCGCTCGGCGAGGCCGATCTCCGCCTCGGCCTCCACCCTGTCCTGGCCGCCGAGCGCGGCGAGCAGCTCCTGCCCGTCCTCGGACAGGAGCAGGTCGAGCGCCCGCGCGGGGTCCGGGGCCTGCCCTCCTGGAGCGGACTTTCGCACGGCCAATACCCACATCCCTCCCGACAGGGAACGCTACTCCGGGCTGGGCTGCGACCGCGCGGGCGTCAGCCGGCAGGGTCGAACCGGACGTCGTGAGCCTGGCCGTCCGTGGCGGCGTGGCGGCGAAGGCGAGCAACCGCGCGGAGGGTCAGCTTCTGCCAGAACTTTCTCGCCCGGCTTATATGCCGTTCGCGTACGAACTACGCTGTCAGCGACTAGTCGAGCATGCCGGTTCGAGCGAGGCCGAGCCTCGCCAACCAGGACACGTGAGCGGATTAGGCTGTAGCGACCGGACTCTTAGCAAGGAGCGTGCGCCGTGCCCGTGGTCAACGCCGTCGATCGCCTCGCCAGGGAGTACCTGGACCTCACCTTCGACCTGTCCCCGATGGCGGCAACCTTCTACGGCGTGCACGACTTCGACGGGCTGCTCGACGACCTGAGCCAGACGAACCTGGACAAGTGGGTGCGCAAGCTGGCCGGGATCGACCGCCGCCTGCGGACGCTGACCCCAGAGGACCCAGAGGCGGCGGCCGACCGCGACGCTCTCGCCGCGACCGTGGCCGAGGACCTCTTCGTGGAGGAGGTCGAGCGTCCCTGGCGGCGCAACCCCTTCCGTGCGGCCACCGCGATCCCCGAAGCCATCCTCGTCCTGATCGACCGCGACTTCGCTCCCCTCGAGGACCGGCTCGCCAACGTGGCTCTCCGGCTCGAGGCCACCCCCCGCTTCCTGGAGCAGGCGAAGAGCCTGCTCGACGAGCCGTGCCCGCTTATGTGGCGCCGGATGGCGATCGGCACCGCCAGCAGCGGGGCCGGTTTCCTCACCGGCGCCCTCGGTCCGCTCGCGGCCGACACCGCCATGGCGGGCCGCATCGAAGCCGCGGCGGCCAAGGCGGCCGGAGCATTGCGCGATTTCGCCTCCTGGCTGGAGACGGAGCATGCCAGGCGCTTCACGGACGACGCCCCGTTTGCCATCGGCGAGCAGGCCCAGGCCCGTAAGCTGCGTGAGGCGCACTGCTTCGACACCAGCCCCGCCGAGTTCTTCGCGATCGGCGAGGCGCAGATCGCTGAGATCTCGGCCAATCTGACCGAGCAGGCCGCCAGGCTCGGCGCCGACGACTGGACGGCCAAGCTCGACGAGATCAAGCAGAGCCACCCGAGCCAGGCCGACCTGCTCCCGACCTACCGCAAGGAGCTCGAGCGCCTTGAGGCCTTCGTATTCGAGCACGACCTGGCCACCAACCCCGAGTCGCAGACGGTCATCGACGCGACTCCGGAGTTCCTTCGCAACCTGCTCGGCTACGCCGCTTATTTCCACTCCGGCCCGCTCGACCACTATCAGCAGGGGTACTTCTGGGTCACGCCACCCGCGGACCCCAGCGGGCTGCGCGACCACAGCTACGCGCTGATCCCACCGGTGGCCGCCCACGAAGGCTATCCAGGGCACCATCTCCAGATCATGAGCGTCCACCAACTCGGCTCGCTGGTCCGGCGGGTGATCCGCTCGAACGTGATGATCGAGGGATGGGGTCTGTATACCGAGCAGCTCATGAGCGACGTCGGCTACTACAGCGACGAGTCCAAGCTCGGCCAGCTCTCGATGCGGCTGTTCCGAGCCCTGCGGGTCGTCCTGGACATGCAGCTCCAGTCCGGCGACGTCACCTATGACGAGGCGGTGGCAAGGGCGGTCGAGATCGCGCGGCTGTCGAAGCCGACCGCCCGCTCGGAGGTCGCGCGCTACACCATGGACCCGACGCAGCCGTTCAGCTATCTGGTCGGCTGCCTGGAGCTGGAGCGCCTGCGGTCCGAGTCGCAGAAACGCCTCGGCGACGCCTTCCGCATGCGCCGCTTCCACGACCGCGTGCTGTCCTACGGCCACATGCCTCCGACCCTGGTGGCACACGCCGTCGCCGCCGCCGACGAGACCGAGCAGCGCAGGCTGAGCGATTAGGGCCCGGTCGGCGGCGCCACGGTGGACGGCGGCGCCACGGTGGTCGGCGGCGGGACCGTGGACGGCGGCGCTGAGGTCGGTGGCGGTGCCGTGGACGGCGGCGGGACCGTGGACGGCGGGTGTGGCGGGGACCTGGAGCCGAGAGCGTCGTAGACGCGGACGGCGGCCGTCCCGCCGAGCGTGGCGCCGGCGGAAGTTGCGACCATGGCGATCCCTGGACAGAGCACGGCTCCGGCGCCCTCCGTGGCGGCTGTCTCCAGACCGCAGATGGCAATGCCGAGCCGCAGGCCGGCCTCGGCGCCGAGGCTCTGGCCAAGAGAGCGCACCACAGCGCGGAGCAGGGGCTCGGTGCGGTCCTCGCCGCCGACGAGGTTGGCCGCCAGCGTGATGGCCGGCCCGCCCACCGGCAGAACCGCCGCCAGCGTGTCGGGAAACGTGGACTGCTCGAACGCGGCCAGCGTCCGCACGGCGGCCAGGCTGGCCGCCGGCTCCCTCCCCGACCGCACCAGCCGGGTGAGAGCGCGGGCCCGCGCCTCGACCGCCGCGAGCCCGGCGCCAACCGCTGTGCTGAGCCGGTCGGCCACCTCGAGCCCGCGGCCGAGCAGGGCGCTCCCATCGGGCCGCGCCGCCGCGGCGCCCGCCCCGGCCTGCGCGGCGCCTGCCCCGGCCCGCGCGGCAACGTCCGCGGCCTCGGTGAAACGGCGGGCTGCCGTCCGGTCGGCCACGGCCGCCTGGTCGCCAGCCTCGCGGACCATCTCGGCGACCTGTGCCGCGGCCGCGACCCGAGGATCCGTGGAAGGCAGCGGCAGCGGG
>WNGE01009246.1_pt1 | contig 10411 bp, 8 predicted proteins | sample 5400651 | NCBI WGS metagenome assembly WNGE01 (sample SAMN13153370, study PRJNA577476) | soil metagenome | isolation source: 60 cm soil or saprolite under grassland replicate 2 | place: USA:California | collected 2016-06-15
TCAAAATCCTGTTCTCCTCGACCACAATAACGATGTGGTCATAGACCGGCAGTGTCGGGGGCCACGGCGGCCTGCTAGCCGCCACTGCGGTGCCGGCCGCGCACGACAAGAGAGCAATGACGCACGCGTGTGAAATTTGTGGCATCTGTTCTCCATCCGAGTAGATCTGTGCTTGCGCTCGAGGTCGCGAGCGCTGCGAATCCACCGGGGCGGATGCAAGCACATTCAATTGCGTGAGGATACCGGCTCCGCATTAGCTGTGCTATCACTGCATCCACGCTTTGTTGATGCCTCTCGACTCGCGCGGAGACGATCATGCTCAATTGCAGGTCCTTGGCGAAAGTTCTAGGCGCAACGGCGCCGGGCGGTTGCACGTGGTGAGGGATGCCCAAACTTCCTCCTTGCGTATCCGGACCGCTGCCGGAGGGCTTCTCGCTGCGCCGGTCACCGCCCGCAAGTGACTGCGAAGGACACTCCCTGCAAACAGCCGCCGAAAACGTTGCCGTCAGCCGAGCCGATGGGGCGACCTTGCGCCAGGCGCTGAGCGTTTGGCCGCGCATTGCCTTGCTGAGCTTCGGAAGTCCCGCCGTGCAGCTCGCCGCCATGTACCGCATCCTCGTCGAGGAAAGGCGCTGGATTTCCCGAGACAGGTTTCTCAATGCCTTGAACTATTGCCTGGCGCTTCCGGGACCCGATGCGCAGCTGCTCGCGGCCTATGTCGGTTGGACCATGCGCGGCACGCTCGGCGGCATGCTTGCAGGCGGACTCGTCATCCTGCCACCCATGATCTGCATGATGGCGCTGAGCTATGGATATGTCAGCGGCGGTGATTCCACGATCGGCGAGGTGCTTCTTTACGGACTCAAGCCAGCCATCCTGGTCATCGTGCTCGAGGCGACGATTCGAGTCGGAAGGCAGGTGCTGCGGACCCGACTGATGGTTGTGCTCGCGGCTTTGGCTTTCGTCGGAACTTTTTTCTTCAATCTGTCCTTCGTGCCCGTCGTCATTGGCGCCGCCATGATCGGCTTCTGCGCTGCGCTTGTGGGGTCTTCGGCATTTCCTAGCGCGGCGCAGGCTCAAGACGTCTACGGCGCGTTCATGGGGCCGGCCGCTGAAGACATCCGTCAAGACGATTTGCCGGATCACACCCGGCCGACCGCAGGCCGCCTCCTTCGCATCTGCGCATTCTGGCTCGCGCTTTGGTTTGTTCCTGTCGGCGTGCTAGTCGCTGCGCTCGGCCTCGACAATGTCTTCAGCCAGATCGCAATCTTGTTCAGCAAGATGGCGGCGCTGTCCTTGGGCGGCCCCTACGCCGTCAACAGCTATGTCGCGCTCCATGCGGTAGAGCCATACGGTTGGCTCACGCGCAACCAGGCGCTGGACGGTCTTGCGCTCGCCGAGCTGGCGCCGGGGCCTGTCATCCTGTTCCAGCAGTTCGTCGGCTTCCTGGCGGCATATCGCAATCCCGGCATGCTGCCGCCGCTCGCGGCAGGGACCTTGGGCGGGATGCTCAGCGTATGGGTCATTTCCATCCCGCCGTTCTTGTGGATTTCTCTTGTTGGCCCGTTCATCGAAAGATTTCGCGACAACAAGGTCATCAACACGACGTTGAGCGCCGTCACGGGCGGCGTCCTTGGCGTAGTCCTTACCTTTGCGATTAGGTTCGGCACGCGCACGATATTCACGGAGTCCGAGCCGATCAGCGGCTTTGGGCTCGATTTCAGCGTTCCGAATTTCGCCAGCGCCGATCCATGGGCGCTGTCGATCGCCGTTGTCGCCGCCATCGCCATGTTCCGCTTCGGGCTTGGAATGGTTGCGACGTTGGCGGCATCCTGCGCAATCGGAACCATTCCCTATTTGATTGATGCAATCGGGCTAGGGAGCCTACGCAGCGGCCTGTTGGGATTTGTGGCCGGCGCCGCCATCGGGTTCCCAGCCGGTCCGGTTGCCGTTTGGTGTCTGCATCTTCGCATCCAGCAACGGCGAGCAATGGCGTCCGCGATCATTGCGGGTAGCGCGATCGGCGATCTCATTGTCGCATTGGTGTTCTTCGTCGTCACCGACCTTTTCGGAGGCGCCATCACTTCGCTGCAGATGCTCAAAAATCCGCTCTTTCAAGGCCCCATCCTGATCCTGGGCGGGATCGCGTTGTTGTTCATCGTGAGCCGGAGCGTGCTCTTGGGATTGCCGCAGCAAAAGCAGAGGCAGGACGAGGAGTGGACCTATGTGGGGGCGGGACTCGCGGCCCTGATAGCCGTGTCCGCGAGCGTAACTCACCCGGAGAATCTTCTCGCGATCGGGGCTGTCTTCGCCATCCTTGGAATAGGATCCGACAGCGGCATCGCTCTGCTCGCAGGATTCTTCATCGGGACCGGACTCACCTGGTTCAGCACGATCGAATTGCTTTGCCATCTGGGCGAGAAGCAGGGACGCCAGATCATGCTGCGCGTCATGCAGAGCTTGTGCGTGCTGTGCATTGCGGCAGGATTTGTCCAACTCGCCCGTGCGGCGAACCTCCTCGGCATCTGAGCACCGCTGCTGGCACGGCGATGTGTTCAACCCTACCGGCTGCGGCCATTGGGGCAAACAACGGCAGAAAGACAACAGGAGATAACAGGAGAAAACCACGAAAAGGCGAGCCTCAGCGTGGGCTGTTGCGCGCGGCGTCCTGTCCACGACACCGCGCCGAGCGGCAGCGGCCAACACCAGCGTCCGCCCCATCCGGCAGCAACATCGGAGCGGCTTTCAGGCGCAAATGCGATGAATACCCTTTTGTGTAAGATTCTCGTAACGCGCGCAAGCGATATTTTCCTACGCGGCCGCGATGTCGATGCCTTCTTGCTCGCAGGAATTGGCCACATCGCAGACGGTGGCGCGCTGCACGTCGCGCTTCCAGCGCAGATCGTCGAACTCGGTTCCCCGATGCATCGTACAGCGATCGTCCCACATGACGAGGTCGTTGACCCGCCAGCGATGGGTGTAAACGAATTGCCGCTGCGTCGCGTGCGCGATCAATTGATCGATCAATGCGCGACCCTCGTGCTCAGGCATGCCGAAGATCCGACCCGCGTGCGACGCGAGGTAAAGCGATTTGCGCCTTGATTCCGGGAGCGTGCGAACGACCACCTGGGGGACCGGCGGCATTCCCCGCCGCTCGTCATCGCTGAAATTGGCGAAGCCGAGCCGCGCACGAGAGTTGAAGATCGAATGCTCGGCCACCAGGCGATCGAGGCGGCGTTTGGTCTCCTCGGGAAGCGCATCGTACGCCGCGCGCTCATCGGCAAATTCGGTATGTCCGCCGACTGGTGGGATCGACCGCGCGTAAAGTAACGATGCCCGTGCAGGCAGCCGCTTGAATGAGCTATCGGTGTGCCACAGCCGGTTGCCCAATTGGAACAAGCGGAGTCTGCTTTCCTTGCCCCACACCTCATTGTCGTGATTGAGGTTGGAAACGTCGGCAAATTCCTTGCGCAGACGCAGCGGCGCATCCTTTCGATAAACGGCGATCGTGGTCTCGAGCGGGCCGAAGTGCCTCGCGAAGTCGAGATGCTGATCCTGCGAGAGATGTTGATCGGGAAAGATCAAGACCGCGTACTGCGTGAAGGCGTCCTTGATCGCCCGCACATCCGTGGGGTCGATTGGTCGAGCCAACTCGACGTCGCCGATTTCGGCCGCAAAGCTTGGCGTGACCGGATAAACGGTGATGGCCATGATCATGCCCTCGGCGCACGAGGTTTCGCCGGTGTTGGAAGAATTGAATCACGACGGACCAACGCTTGCAATCGGCTCGGAGGCGATTTTAAGCCGTGACGACCGGGAGCGAGCAACGGAAAGCGCGTTTCATCTTGCGCGCGATCGGCGCAACGCGCGCGCGTCGGTTCAAGTCTCGCGTCGACACGGCTTTCGAGGGTCAGAACTTGTAGCCGAGGCCGGCGCGGACGACCTGCACGTTGTAGCTCGCCCAGGTGAATGTGACGGGAAGGAAGCTTCGGGGAGAGATCGGTCCGCTCAGAGCGACGTTGCTGTCGAAGCTCTAGTAGAGGTATTCGAGCCTGAGCATGGCGTGCGGATAGACCATCCTTCAAACCACGTCAGCCTTCCAAATCCCGGTCGCTGCGTTTGGCCTTTCAGGCGGCCCGCGCTCCGAGCAGCGCCTGGCGGAAACGCGACTTGAGGAACGGTCCGTCCCACGGTGGCAACACCAGCGGGTCGCGCGCGGACGAAACTTTCAGCAAAACGAGCACCGGGGCCGTTGGCCGTATGCAACATCGCCACCGCGGCGTCGAGCTCGCTCACCTGCCTCACGGTCGCGGTCTGGCGGAAGCCGCAGGTGATCGCGACGCCCGCAAGATCGACAACCGCACTGGTGTGGGTCGGTTGCATGCCGGTTTCGCCGTAATGCTCGTTGTCGATGACGGCGATCGCGAGGTTGTTCGGCTTTTTCGCCGCCGCGGTCGCCAGCGCCCCCAACCCCATCAGCATTTCGCCGTCGCCCGTAACCACCAAGACGCGGCGTTTCGGCTGTGCCAGAGCCAGTCCCAATCCCACCGTGACCGCGCTCCCCATCGCGCCCCAGAGATAAAAATTGAGCGGATGATCGCGCACAGCCGCGCAGTCATAGGTCGGCGAGCCGAGACCCGTCACCACGAGCGTATCGCCGCGATCGGCCAGTATTCGGGCGATGGCACTGCGGCGCCGCAGCGTGTTTTGTTCGTCCATCGGTTCAGTCCTTGAAAAGCTTGGCGCCGAGCATGCGCTGCGAGAGCAGGACCGCGGCGGTCAGGTTGCCATTGAAGGCGATGCGCGCGGCTGCCTCCACGGCCGGGGCCGCCGATTCCGGCTCGGTCACTTCGTAAACGATCGCGCCCGCCAGCCGCAGGGCGTCGGCTGCGATCTGGCCCATCGGCACCTGCCAAGGATTGGCTTCGCCCCACTCGCCACGCATGGTGACGATCATCAGCAGCGGGAAAGCGCACACCTTCGCGAGCGACAGCGTGTTGATGCAGTTTCCCACGCCGCTGCTTTGCATCAGCAGGACACCGCGCTCGCCGCCGAGCCAGGCGCCGGCCAAAATGCCGATGCCCTCCTCCTCGGTGGTCAGCACGGTCGGCTTCATGTCATCGGCCGCGTGGCACAACTCTATCAGCCGCGCATGCCCCGAGTCAGGAACGTATGTGACGTGACGGACATCGAATTCGCGCAGCTTCTCGAAGATCAGGTTCGGCCAATTCTTCGCATCGGGGGCCATGACGCTGCCGGTCGCATCGTTGTTCGCCCGTCCGTGTCCCCGAGTCTGCGTCGCCATTTGCCGCCCTTTCAAACCGACAACCGTTGCCGGATGGCTTCATCGGCCATCACGTCCGCCGGCGCACCATGCTTTATAATTCGTCCCTTCTCCATCACGTAACAGGAGCTGCTGACAGCAGCCGCACGGCGAACGTTCCCCTCCACGAGCAACAGCGCGACGCCCTCGCTGCGCATCGGCTTAGAACAGTTGACGTGTTGAGCATGTTTTCCTCGGGTTGGAAGTCTGACATTCACGCCCCAGTGAAATTGGCCTTGCGCTTCTCGGTGAAGGCCGCGATGCCTTCCTTGTAGTCGCCGCTCTCGCGCAGCTTCTCGTAGGCGTGCCCCTCGATCTCGAAGCCTGCGCTCAGACTCGTGTCGTATGACGTGTTCAACACCCGCTTGACCGTCTTGAGCGCAAGCGGCGACATGGCGGTGAGCGTGCTGATGATGTCGTCAAGAATGCGATCGAGCGCCGCAGTGTCGTCGGCAATGCGCGTGAGCAAGCCCCAGCTATGGGCTTCGGGCGCGGGGATGCGCCGGCCAAGCATCATCATGTCCACCGCGCGGGTCAACCCGGCGATGCGCCCCACACGCTGACTACCGCCGCTGCCGGGAATTTGGCCGAGAGTCACTTCCGGGAGCGCCAGGACTGTGTCCTTGGTCGCAATCCGGATGTCGCACGCCATGGCCAGTTCGAGGCCTACTCCCATCGCGTACCTTTCCAGCACGCAAACGACCGGCTTCGGGCAGCGCTCCGCCGCGGCGATGTTCCACGCGAGGTGAGACATGCCGTCGCGCTCGATCTGCGGGAATGCCTTGACGTCGCCGCCCGACGTGAACACGCCGTTTTTGCCGCGGATGACGACGACGCGCACGTCCCGATCTTGGCCGAATGCCTCGATGATCGCGGCGATTTGACTGCGCCCACGATAGGACACGACATTCAACGGCGGCCGATCGAGCCAGAGAAAGCCGGCCTTCTTCTTCGCGTCGACGTTGTAGTGCAGGCCATCGAGATCGCGCAGAATTGCAGCGCGCTGTTCGGCGTAATCCTTGCTCATGAGTCTTCCTTCACCGTGACCTTGGTTGCTTCGAATGCCTCATATTCCCCGGTTCGCAACTTGCGGCGCAAAAGCTTGCCGGACGCGGAGCGGGGAATGGCCTTCACGAATACGTATTGCCTGGGGCGCTTGAAACGGGCGAGGCCGCTCCGCAAACACACATTGTCGAGCTCCTCGGGCGCGAGCTCGGCGGCCGCCGGTTCAACGAAAGCCACCACCTTGGCGCCGAGCCGCTCGTCCGGCATTCCCACGACGGCGCATCCCGCGACGAGCCTGCTGCGCGCGAGGGTGTCCTCCACTTCCTCGGGAAAGATGTTTTCGCCGCCGCTGATGATCATGTCGTCGACGCGGCCCACGACGTAGAGCTCGCCATCCTCGTCGAGCTTTCCGAGATCGCCGGTGCGGTACCAGCGGCCTTGGATCGCCTTGGCATCGGCGTCGGGGCGCTTCCAGTAGCCCGAGAATGCCTCCGGGCTGCGCATGCTGGCGACAATCTCACCCGCGACGCCCGCCTCCAGGTCGATCTCGATATCGTCGTCGCGCGACGGTGAAACGACGCGGATGATCTGGTTCATCCCGGCGCGCCCGGCGCAGCCGGGCTTGCGGTCGAGATGGTCGCAGTAGCTGAAGGTGTAGATCTCACTGGAACCATAGTAGTTGACGAACAGATCGGGCTCGAGCTGATCCAGGCAGCGCTCGATCAGCGCCGGCGTCATCGTCATGCCTGCGAAGCCGACGCGGGACAAGGAACGCAAGTCATAGGAGTCGAACTTGGGATGTCGCAGCGTGTCGTGGAACATCGTGGGCACGAGAAAGAGCGTCGTCAGCCGCTCTTTGGAGATCAGCCGTAGAATCTCCTCGGGTTCATATTCTGGCACACACGCCAATCGGCCATTGAGCAGCGCCGTGCTCAGAAGGATGCGCACGCCCATGGTGTGGAAGAACGGCATTACGCCGAGACTCGAATCCCCCCGCCGATACTGGTTCTGAGCAATGTGAGCAATCGCGGCCATCAGCTCGCTGCGGTGACTACGCGGCACGCCTTTTGGGCGCCCGGTGGTCCCGGAGGTGTAAAGCATCAAACATGTCGCGGCCTCGCTGATCGCGGCGGGACCGGCGAGCGCGGGCGAATCGCGCAGTCGTGCGAATGGCGTACCCTCGCCTTTGCCGTCTGCGGCAATGATCACACGTCGCGGGTCGATCTTGAGCGTCGCAGCAGCCTCGGCGGCCGCAGCGCCCGAGGCGCCGTCGAACGCCACGGCTGCCGCTTCGGCGTCCTCGAGGCAATACCTGATCTCGTCTGCGGTTGCGCGCCAGCTCACCGGCGTGAAGACGATGCCGAGCAACTGGCATGCCCAGTACAGGGTCGCCATCTCGTATCGATTCCGCATCACCACCACGAGATGGTCGCCCGCCCTCAACCCCATGTCCTGTAAGCCGCCGGCAACGGACGCGATGTCGCGGTACCAATCGGCATAGCTCATCCGACGTTTGCTTTCGACGAACGCCTCCTGACGGGGTTGGCGCATCACCGCCGCGGCAAACGCGCTGCCGAGATCCATGGTCACGACCCTTTGCCGATGGCGATTGCGGCTTCGAGCACCGCGGCAACGATCGGCGCATATCCCGTGCACCGGCAGATGTGACCCGAAAGCATCTCGCGGACCTGCTGCTCGTCCGGCGCCGGCGTGTCGCGCAGAAAATGGGTCACCGAGCACAATATGCCCGCCGTGCAGAAGCCGCATTGCAGGGCGTGATGCTTCGCAAAGGCGCGCTGTACCTCGTTGAGCGTGCCGGGTTCGGCGAGCCCCTCGACGGTGACGATGTCCGCACCGTCCGCCTGAGCGGCATACTGGGTGCAACTGCGCACCGCTCGGGCATCGACCAGAACCGTACACGCGCCGCATACGCCATGCTCGCAACCGACGTGAACCCCGAAGGCCTGCAGCTCATGACGCAGAAAATCGCAGAGCAGCATGCGAGGCTCGGCCTCACCGGATCGGCGTTGTCCATTCAAGGTCAACTCGACCGTGAAGCGCTCGCCGGCTGCGCGATAAAGCGTTGTCATTGCAATTGGCCCCTTCGCTGCCGGGCCATTTCGAGCGCACCGTTGACGGCGCGCTCCACCAGCACTTTCGTCAACGCAATCCGATAATCGGCGCTTGCCGAGTGATCCTCCATGGGTGTCACGCTGACGGCGGCATGCTCGGCGAGGCTGGCAGCGATCTCGCCGGCCGGGCGGCCGAGAAAGCTCTTCACGTCGATCGCGACCGGCCGGCTCTCCACCCCCCCGACCCCGAGCGAGAGTTGCTCAAGCCGGTCGGCTCCATCGAGACGAAGGCTGCAGCCCGTCGCCGCGATTGCGAAATCTCCGTGGCGCTGCGCGATCTCCGTGAATGCGTGCCCGGCATCGGGTGCAGCGCGTGGCCACTCCAGCGCCGCCACGATCTCGTCCGGCCGGCGCTGCGTCGTGAGCGCACCGAGAAAGAATTCCGGCGCGGGAACGCGCCTTTCTCGCCGACGCGATTGCAGCACGATGGTCCCACCGCATACGACGAGAGCGAGCGGTATCTCAGCACTCGGATCCGCGTGCGCGACCGAACCGCCGAGCGTTCCGCGGTTGCGCGTCTGGAAATGCCCGACCCATGGCAACGCCATGACCAGCAGCGGCACCTCCCGCGCGATGACGTCCGAGCGCAGCGCATCGCCCTGTACCACTCCGGCACCGGTCACCACGATGTTCGATCTCGTTGAAATGGTCTTCAGCGCCTGGATGCGTGAAATGTCGATCACGGCGCGCGGACGAACCATTCTGAGGTTCAGCAACGGCCCGAGCGTCATGCCGCCCGCGAGCACGGCCGCTTCATGGCCCATCTCGGACAGCAGAGCGAGCGCCTCCGAAACAGCCTCCGGCCGATAATAGTCGAACGCCACCGGCTTCACGAACCGCCTCCACTTCGCCCATACCGTCGCAATCTCGACCACCAAGTCCGCCAGTGCTCGCCGCCCCCCGGCCTTAGCCGGCGCTCCAGAGAGTGAAAGAATTGAGCGACGAGATAACGCGTCACACTGCCGAGCATGCGCTGGCCGACGGCTGCAACCTTGCCGCCGACATCGGCTTCGTAGCGATACTGGAGGCGCGTGCGGCCGCCGGCCTCGGGTCGCAGGCTCACGAAGCCCGACCCTGATCCGAAGCCTAATGCCCCGAAGGCCTTGCCGACCAGGCGCACAGAGCTTGGTTCTTTCTTGTCGCGCATCTCGATTTGCGCGTGATAGGTGCCGCGAATGCCGGCAACACCGATCACGACCTGAGCCGAGTAGCGATCCGGACCATCCTGGGTGAGGCCGCGACATCCCGGGATGATGGCGGCAAGCTCGCTCGGGTCCAGGAGCCGCCGCCACACCTCCTGCACCGGAGCGGAGAGAGAGACCTCCCCGGTCCCAGTCAGCGCGCCGCCGACGGCCGTCCCCTCCGCTCGGGTCTGCGCTGCCAGCGGGCGCTGACTAACGTCATGCCCGTTTGCAAATCCCCAAACGCGGCGCAGGTTCAACGGCAACGAAATATCGTCGCGTCCAAGCGCATCCGCGACCGCGTTTGTGATCGCAGCGGGGGTGAGCATGGCGCTGCCGTCTCCCATCCCCTTCGCGCCGAGCGCATTGACGGGAGAGGCCGTTTCGACGTGACCGATCTCGAGACGCGGAACCTCGACAGCTGTCGGACAAAGATAATCCGCAAAAGTCCCCGACAGGAAATTGCCCCGCTCGTCATACGCCAGCTCTTCGAAGAGAGCTGCGCCCAGACCGTGCGCAAAGCCGCCGTGTACCTGTCCTTCGACGATTTTGGGATTGAGCTGGGTTCCGACGTCGTGAACCGAGACATATTTGTCGATGCGGATCGCGCCGGTCTTGCGGTCGATCTCAACCGCCGCCAGATCGACTACGAAGCCGAATGTGACCGCAGAGGCAATCCGGTCTTCGTCATCGGGCGAGCCCAAGACCGCAGGCGACACGATGGCAGCTTCATGAATTCCGGGGGTGGCATGGTCCGGCAAACCGGCTGG
>WNGE01009247.1_pt1 | contig 10411 bp, 13 predicted proteins | sample 5400651 | NCBI WGS metagenome assembly WNGE01 (sample SAMN13153370, study PRJNA577476) | soil metagenome | isolation source: 60 cm soil or saprolite under grassland replicate 2 | place: USA:California | collected 2016-06-15
CGCGCGACGTCTGGCCGGCGATGGTCGAATCGTTCGAGCGGGGCTCGGGCACGCTCGCGGAGCGGCTCCTCGACGCGCTCGACGCCGCCGAAGCCGCGGGCGGCGACTTCCGCGGCCGGCAGGCCGGCGGCCTGCTCGTCGTCTCCGGCAACCGTGACGACCCCGCGTGGCGGCCGCTCGTCGACGTCCGCGTGGACGACCATCCCGAGCCGCTGCGCGAGCTCCGCCGCCTGTACTGGCTCGACCGCGCCTACCGGCGCCGCACCGAGATCGCAGCGGGCGCCTCGCTCGAGGACGAGGTCGAGGCGGCGCGCGCGGCGGGCCTGCGCGAGGACGAGGTCGCGCTCACGGCCGCAATGGTCGAGTGGCACAACGGTGACGTCGACGCGGCGGTGCGGCGGCTCGCGCAGCTCGTCGCCGCCGAGCCGAGATGGCACGAGACGTTCGACCGGTACGAGCGCCTCGGCTACCTGCCGCCGGGCACCGTCGCGCGGCTCTGACGGTTTGCCGCCCGCGCCTGCGGGAGACCGTCGGAGCATGGAGCTCTACCAGGCGGAGTGGTGCCCGCACTCGCACAAGGTGCGCCAGCGGCTGACCGAGCTCGGGCTCGATTTCCTCGCGCGCCAGGTGCCCGCCGAGCCCGACGACAGGGACGCCCTGCAGGCGGCGGCCGGGACGAACGAGATCCCGGTCCTGGTGACCGACGACGGCGAGACGCTGAGGGGCGAGGAGGAGATCCTCCCTTACCTCGACCGCTTCCACGAGCGCTCGGACGCCTCGCGGCATCGCGCGAAGGCGCGCGAGGAGGTGCGCGAGTTCGAGGAGATCGCCCGGTAGGATCGGGGCGTGCCCGCGCCCGACCGGCTCCACTTCACGGACGACGACGAGGCGAACCGGCTGATCGCGGAGGAGCCGTTCGCGCTCCTCGTCGGTTTCGCGCTCGACCAGCAGGTGACCGTGCCGACGGCGTTCACCGGGCCGCTGAAGCTCAAGCGGCGGCTCGGCACGCTCGACCCGAAGGAGATCGCCGCGACCGATCCCGCGCGGGTCGAGGAGGCGTTCCGCCAGAAGCCGGCCGTGCACCGCTTCCCCGGCGCGATGGCAGCACGCGTGCACGAGCTGGCGGCGACCGTCGCCGACGAGTATGGCGGCCACGCCGACCGGCTCTGGACGGAGGCGCGTGACGGCGCCGATCTGCGCGCGCGGCTGGCCGCCCTGCCCGGCTTCGGCGAGATGAAGATCAAGAGCCTCGGCGCCGTGCTCGCCAAGCGCTACGGCGTCGCGGCGGCGGAGCCGCTCGTGCCGGGCCACCCGACGCTCGGCGACGTCGACTCGGCGCAGGCGCTCGCCGACTACCAGGCCGCGAAGCGGGCGTACAAGGCGTCGCTGCGCGCGGCCAGGACGACCTGATCGACGTCCGGACACTGACCGACGGCGGCCAGAGCGCAGAAGAGACCGCGCACGCGCTCGCCGACTTCGTCGCGGCGGCCGAGCACACGCTCGAGATCGCGATCTACGACTTCCATCTGCCGCCGCCGCTTCGCGACGTCGTGGCCGGAGCGCTGAGCGACGCGACGAAGCGGGGCGTCGCCGTCCGGCTCGTCTACAACGTCGACCACGGGAAGAAGGTGCCCGTCCCGCCGCCTCCCCGCACCGACCCGGAGCTCGTTGAGTCGCTGCTGTGCGACGCCGTCGCGATCCCCGGGGTTCCCGACCTGATGCACCACAAGTACGTGATCCGCGACCGGGCCTCGGTCTGGAGCGGCTCGACCAACTGGACCGCCGACTCGTGGACGCGCGAAGAGAACGTGATCGTCACCGTCGACTCGCCCGAGCTCGCCGCCCGCTTCGGCGAGGACTTCGAGCAGCTCTGGAGCCGACGCGACGTCGGCCACAGCGGCAGGGTCGACACCGCGCCGCTCCAGGTGGACGGAACGGCCGTGCGCGCCTGGTTCTGCCCCGGACGCGGCGAGAAGCTCGCCCACCGGATCGCGAAGGCGATCGGCACGGCGACGCGGCGCGTCCGGATCGCCTCGCCGGTCATCTCCTCCGGCCCCATCCTCGGCACGCTCGCGCAGGTCGCCTCCGACGGCCGTGTCGACCTCGCCGGCGTCGTCGACCGCACGCAGGTTCGGGAGGTCCTGCACCAGTGGCGCGAGAACGGCAACGCCTCGTGGAAGGAGCCGCTGCTGCGGACCGCGCTGACGCGGATGCCGTTCTCCGGCAAGCGCTCGACCCCGTACGCACCGGGCTCGGTGCACGACTACATGCACGCGAAGGTGACGGTTGCCGACGACGTCGTCTTCGTCGGCAGCTTCAACCTCTCGCACTCGGGCGAGCTCAACGCGGAGAACGTGCTCGAGCTCCACGACGCGGCCCTGGCCGAGCGACTCGCGGGCTTCGTCGACGACGTCCGCGCGCGCTATCCGGCGGTCGACCTGTGAGCAGATCGATCGTGCTCGCCGTGAGCGTGCTGCTGCTCGGCGGCGGCTCGGCGGGCGCGCTGCGGCTCCCGGCCGCGCCGCTCTGCCCCATCTTCCCCGCAGGGAACGCGTGGAACCAGCGCGTCGACCGGCTGCCGGTGGCGCCGGACTCTGCCCGGCTCGTGGCCTCGATCGGCCTCGGCACCGGCCTGCATCCCGACTTCGGCTCGGGCCTTTGGGGCGGCGGCCCGATCGGCATCCCGTTCGACGTCGTGTCGGGCTCGACGCCGCGGTCGCGCGTCTCGTTCGAGTACGCCGACGAGTCGGACAGGGGGCCCTATCCGATTCCGCGGGCGGTGCACGTCGAGGGCGGCCGCGCGTCGAGCGGCGACCGCCACGCGATCCTCCTCGACCGCGCCGCCTGCAAGCTCTACGAGCTGTACGCGCTCCACCCGAAGTCCGGCGGCGGCTGGAAGGCCGGCTCGGGCGCGATCTGGAGCCTACGCTCGAACGCCCTCCGCCCGGCCGGCTGGACGTCGGCCGACGCGGCCGGGCTGCCCATCTTCCCCGGCCTCGCGCGCTACGACGAGGTCGCGCGCGGCGTGATCGACCATGCCCTGCGCTTCACCGCCCCGCGAACGCGCCGCGCGTACGTCTATCCGGCGCGCCACTACGCATCGAGCTCGGACGACCCGGCGCTGCCGCCGATGGGCCTCCGGGTGCGCCTGAAGGCGGGCATCGACATCTCCGGCTTTCCGCGTCAGGCGCGAATCGTCCTCCAGGCGCTCAAGACCTACGGGATGATCCTCGCCGACAACGGCTCGAGCTGGTACGTCTCCGGCGCGCCGAGCCCGCACTGGTCGAACGACGACCTGCACACGCTCGGCCGGATCACCGGCGCCGACCTCGAGGTCGTGGACACGTCGTCGCTACCTCACCCCGGACAGTAGGCCCGGCGCCACCGTACGGAAGCCGTGACGCGACGGCCACGGATTCGTGACCCTTTCAACCCGGGGCCTGGCCCGGGCCTGGCCCCAGGTTCGAAGTGCCACGAGATCCTCACGATCGCAGCGAACGCCGATGGCCTGGCCCCGCGAGGCCGAGGTCACGTAGCGCAGCGGTGGCCGCCGCGAGGCCGCACATGCCGTGCACGCCGCCGCCGGGCGGCGTCGAGGCCGAGCAGAGGTAGACGCCGCGGAGCGGCGTCCGGTACGGCACGAGCGCGGCGAGCGGCCGGCTGTACAGCTGGCGCAGGTCCATCGCACCGCCGTTCAGCTCGCCGCCGACGAGGTTGCGGTTGTGTGCCTCGAGCGCGCGCGGTCCGAGCGAGCTGCGCGCGAGCACGAGCTCGCCGAAGCCCGGCGCGTACCGCTCGACCTGGGCCTCGACGGCTGCCGTCACGTCGGCGGCCGAGCCGTTCGGGACGTGGCAGTACGCCCACGCCGTGTGCCGCCCCGCCGGCGCGCGAGTCCCGTCCCAGAGGCTCGGCTGTGCAAGGAGCACGAAGGGCCACTCCGCCGCTCGCCCCTGCCACGGCGCCCGCTCCGACGCGGCGATCTCCTCGAGTGTCCCACCGAGGTGGACGGTCGCCGCGCGGGCGCAGCGCTCGTCGCGCCACGGAATCGGCCCCGCGAGCGCCCAGTCGAGCTTGAAGGCACCGGGCCCGTAGCGGAAGCGGCGCAGCGCACGCTCGTACCGGCCGGCGATCCGGCCGCGCGCCAGCCGCAGCAGCTCCGGCGGCGAGACGTCGCAGAGCACGACGTCGGCGCGCGGTAGCTCGTCGACCGGGCTCGAGGTCACGAACTCTCCGCCGGCATCTCGCAGCCTCGCCGCGAGCGCGTCGGCGAGCGCCTGCGAGCCGCCTCGCGGGAACGGCCAGCCCACCGCGTGGGCGAGGACGAGCAGCGCGAGCCCGAAGCCTGCGCTCGGCCGTCGCTCGAGCGGAAGCATCGAGTGCGCGGCGTTCCCCGCCAGCAGAGCGCGGCCTCGCCGGGTCGAAAACAGGCCCTCGGCGAGCTTGTCCGCGGGTGCGAGCGCGGCCCGCGCGGCTCGGGCCGAGCCGCCGGCGCCGAGCGCGCGCAGCAGCCGCAGCGGCGCGCGCGGGTCGGGCGGGAACGGACCGAGCACGATCGGCTCCACCGTCTGCCAGCCTGCGACGAGCGGGCCGAGCAGCCGGCGATAGGCGCCCGCGTCGCCGCCGAGGCCGTCAGCGGTCTCCTCGACGTCACACGTGACCAGCACCGCCTCCTCGCCGTCGAGAGGATGCGCGAGACAGGCCGGTGGCTCGAGCCATTCCACGTCGAGCTCGAGCCGGCGGAAGCACGGCGACGCGCGCCCGAGCGGGTGGATCGCCGAGCAGACGTCGTGCCGGAACCCGGGCAGCGTCAGCTCCTCGGTGCGCATACCGCCGCCGATCCGGTCGGCCGCCTCGTGCACGACCACGTCGAGCCCGGCGCGCGCAAGCGTGACCGCGGCGGCGAGGCCGTTCGGACCGGAGCCGACGACGACTGCCCTAGGCGCCGAGAACCTCCCGGACGCGGGCCACGCAGAGCCGGAACGCCCGCGCCTCGGCGGCCTCGCTGTAGTAGGCCGCGTGCGGCGTGACGATCAGGTTGGGCGCCGCCGGCCGCAGCGGCGGCGGCTCCTGCGGCAGGACATCGAGCGCGGCGCCCCCGAGCCGTCCCTGCCGCAGCGCCTGGAGTACGGCGCCGACGTCGACGACCGCGCCACGCGCCGTGTTCACGAGCAGGGCTCCCGGCCGCATCGACGCGAGCTCCCGCCTGCCGATCAGGCCGCGAGTCTCGCCGGTCAGCGGCACGTGCAGCGTCACCGCGTCGCAGCTCTCGAGGAGCTCGTCCAGCTCGACGAGCCGCACCCCTTCGCGCGCGACGGGCGCGACGTCGTTCGCCCAGACCTCCGCGCCGAGCGCGAGCAGCCGCCGCGCGACCGCACTCCCGATCCGGCCGAGGCCGACGATGCCGACGCGCAGGCCGGCGAGCGTCCGCAGCGGCCCCGCTCCCTTGGCGTCCCAGCCACCGGCCGTGACTTGCCGGTCGAGCTCCGCCACGCCCCGCAGCAGCGCGTACAGCAGCGCGAGCGTATGGTCGGCGACCTCCTCCGTGCAGTAGTCGGGGACGCTGACGACCGCCACGCCCCGCCGCTCGGCGGCCGCGAGATCGACGTGGTCGAAGCCGACGGACGCCGTTCCGATCACGCGCAGCGCCGGCAGCCGCTCGAGCAGCTCCTCCCCGACGGGATGCTGCGGCAGCGTCAGCACGGCCACCACGTCGTCCTGCGGCTCCCGCACGACCTCGAAACCCGCGAGCTCCGCCGCCGGATAGCGCTCGTCGAGCAGCAGCATCCTCGGCACTACTCGACCAGCGAGAGGAAGCGCTTCGTCCGCTCCTCCTTCGGAGACGAGAAGAACTCCTCCGGCGGGGCCTCCTCCACGATCCGGCCGTCGTCCATCATCAGCACCGAGCTCGCGACGTGGTGTGCGAACCGCAGCTCGTGCGAGACGACGACCATCGTCATGCCCTCACGGGCGAGCGCCTCCATCACGTCGAGCACCTCGCGCACGAGCTCGACGTCGAGCGCCGAGGTCGGCTCGTCGAACAGCATCGCCTTCGGCCGCATCACGAGCGCGCGCGCGATCGCCACCCGCTGCTGCTGGCCGCCGGAAAGCTCGTCCGGATACTGCGCCGCCTTGTCGGCGACGCCGACCCGCTCGAGGAACTCGAGGGCCTGCCGGCGGGCCTCCGCCTTGCCGAGCTGACGCACCGCGACGAGGCCGCACATCACGTTCTGCAGCGCGGTCATGTTCTGGAAGAGGTTGAACCGCTGGAAGACCATCCCGACCTCGCCCGGCCCCGGCCGGCGTCCCTCGAGCGTCACGTGGCCGGAGTCCGGCTCCTCCAGCAGCGCGAGACAGCGCAGCAACGTCGACTTGCCCGAGCCGGAGGGACCGATGATCACCTTCACCTCCCCGGGCTCGACGTCGATCGTGACTCCGCGCAGCACCTCGAGGTGGTCGTACGCCTTCGTCACGGTGTCGGCGCGGAGCACGCTCATCGCGCGTCGTGCGGGATCGCGGGAACGGCGGGAGCGGCGACGCGTCCACGCCGGCGCGACGTCCACGTGTAGCGCCGCTCGAGACGGCTCTGGAAGATCATGAGGACGCTCACGATCCCGAGGTAGTACACGAGGGCCGCGAGGTAGGCCTCGATGTACTGGTACTTGACCGCGGCGAGGTTCTCGGACGCGGTCAGGAGCTCCTGCAGGGAGATGACCGAGGCGAGCGAGGTCAGCTTCAGCAGCGTGATGAACTCGTTGCCCGTCGGCGGGATCACGATCCGGATCGCCTGCGGCACGATCACGCGCCGCAGGATCTGGCGCCGCGACAGGCCCAGCGCGCGACCGGCCAGCTCCTGCCCCGGATCGACCGACAGCAGGCCCGCTCGGATGATCTCGGACATGTACGCCGCCTCGTTCAGCGTGAGACCGACGAAGGCCGCGAGAAACGGCGTGAACCAGCTCTTGGCGAACGTCGACCAGAGGAGGGGCAGCGCATTCCAGATGAACAGCAGCTGCAACAGCGTCGGGGTCGCGCGGAAGATCCAGTTGTAGAAGAACACGAACCCCCGCACGGGCGCGAGCCGGCTCTGCCGGCCGAGCGCGAGGAAGAAGCCCAACGCGACGGCGGCCGTGAGCGACGCGCAGGTGAGGCCGACGGCGAGGAGCGCTCCCCTCCAGTACGGACTGGAGGAGAGCGCAGTCCAGAACAGGTGAGAGTCGAAGCTCGCGAGCACGAGCGCTCGACGTTACTTCACGTCCGCGACCGGAACCTTGAACTTCAACGCGATCGCCTTCAACGCCCCGTTCGACTTCAGCTGCGCGATGCCGCTGGAGATCTGCTGCCCGAGCGACGACGCGTCGGCCTTGCGGTAGTAGATCCCGAACGAGTCCTTCTGAGCGAACGTGTAGCCGACGGCGATCTTGCCCGGGTGCTGCTTCACCTGGTACGCGTACGAGGTGTCCTGGGTGAGCACCGCGTCGGCACGGCCGAGCAGGACCTGTGCGACAGCGTCGGTGTCACCGGGATAGCTCTGGAGCGTAAAGCCGATCTTCGCCTTCAGCGCCTTCAGGTACTCCTCGTACTTCGTGCCCGCCTGGACGGCGACGACCTTGCCCTTGAGGCCGCTCGGGCTCGTGATGTGCTTCGGGTTGCCCGACTTGACGATCAGGACGCGGTGCGACGCCATGTAGGCGACGACGGCGGCCTGCTTCTTGCGGTCGGGCGTCACGAAGATGCCGCTGATCACCGCGTCGCAGCGCTTCGCGTTCAGCGCGGGCAGGAGACCGGGGAAGGCCGTCTTCTTCGCGGCAGCGGTCGCCCCCCACGTCTTCGCGAGCTTCGCCGCCATGTCGACGTCGAAGCCGATGATCTTGCCGCTCGTGGTCGTGAACTCCATCGGCGGGAACGTCGGATCGGTGCAGTAGGTGAACGTCGACGCCGCAGCACGGCGGCCCGCCCCGGCCGAGCCTGCCGCGGCAAGGGCCACGAGCAGGGCCAGCAGGGAGAGCAGCGTCAGGACCTTGCGCATGTGCCCCTCCTCATTGTTGGAGCCGGTGCCTCGACCCTAACGCGGGCCGCCGGAAAAAGAAAAGTCGCGGAGCTCCGGGATGATTCCCGGGTCGATCGAGTGCTCGACCGGCGACTCGCGGTACCAGACGTCGGCTCCCGCGGCCTCGAGCGTGGCGTGGGCCTGCCGCGCGAACTGCACCGGGATCACCGGGTCGTACGTGCCGTGCGCGATCGCGATCGGCGGGAACGGCGGCTCGAGGTCGGCCTCCCAGCCCTCGACGGTCGGGATGAAGCCGCTCAGAGCGACGAGCGCGCGCGTGCGCGGCCGGCCCTTGCCGAGCCCGAGCGCGTAGCTCATCACCGCGCCCTGCGAGAAGCCGCCGAGCACGACCTGCTCGGCCGGGAACGGCAGCGCGTCGAACCACTCGGTCAGCGCGCGGTAGCTCTCGGCGAAGGTCTCGGGGTCCGGGTAGCCGACGCGCGGAACCACGTACCAGTGGGCGCCCCCCGGCGGCAGCGCCAGCGGCGCCCGCGGCGTGTAGCCCTGGAGCCGCTGCTCGGGGTCGAGCTCGTCGAGCAGCGGAACCAGGTCGTGCTCGCTCGTGCCGCGCCCGTGCAGCAGGACGAGCGCACCGCCGGGCTTCCCTGCGGCGGGACGCTCCAGCGCGATCAGGTCGCGATGCCGTTCTATGCCCGGGTCCAGCTCTCCCGCGGGTTCGGCAGCGGCGTGAGCTGCGGCTCGACCTGGGCGCGTAGGTGCTCGAAGTCGGGCGGCAGGATGAGCCGCTCGCCGAGATGCTCCGGGTCTTCGTCCGTCGCAAAGCCCGGTCCGAGCGTGGCGATCTCGAACAGCACGCCGCTCGGCTCGCGGAAGTAGATCGAGCGGAACCAGAAGCGGTCGATGATCGGCGTAGGCCGGCCGCCGGCCTCGACGACGCGCTGCCGCCACGCCTCGTGGTCCTCCATCGTCGATGCAAACGCGACGTGGTGGACGGTGCCGGCGCCCGGGCTGCCGGCCTCGTCCGGCGCGTGCTCGTACTCGATCCAGCCGCCGCGAGACTCGCCGCGCGTCTCCCAGGCCTGTCCCGCGCGCTCGAAGCCGAGCGACTCGAGGAACGGCTCGGTGCGCAGCTCCGGGTTCCGCGCGTACGCGCGGACGCCCTCGAACCCCTGCAGCGCGAGCTCCTGCGGAATCTCGGGATGCTCCGCGCTCAGCGGCCGGTCGGGGACGTGCGCCACGACGAGCTCGTGGTGGAGGCCCTCCGGATCGGCGAAGCGCACGACGTCGCCGTCGCGTGCGCCGTCCAGCCGGGCCGCCCAGAAGTCGAGCGCCTCGGTCGAGCCGACCCGCCAGACGACCGTGTGGATCATCCCGGCGCCCGCCCGCCCTGGGGCGGCGCCCGGGTACTCGAAGAAGGTGATGTCCGAGCCGGGCGTGCCCTCCTCGTCCGCGTAGAAGAGGTGGTAGACGGTCGGGTCGTCCTGGTTGACGGACTTCTTCACGAGCCGCAGGCCGAGCGCGCCCGTGTAGAAGTCGACGTTCTGCGGCGCGTCGCCGGTGATGCAGGTGACATGGTGGATGCCGTCGAGCCTCATCGCGTCCTCTCCTCGCTCTCTCCAGAGAGGCTATCCGTCAGACGCCGAGCGACGCGTCGAACGTGGCACGGTCGGTGACTGTCATCTCCGGCGTCCACTCCGGGTGCTCGCCCGTCCAGGTCCAGAGGCCGGGCCGCAGCTCCTCCATCAGCCGACGCCCGCGAGCAGGAACGTCCGCGACTCCTTCAGCATCTCGCGTGCGATCACGAGCCGCTGGATCTCCTGCGTCCCCTCGTAGATCTGCGTGATCTTGGCGTCGCGCATGTACCGCTCGACCGGGTACTCGCGGATGTAGCCGTAGCCGCCGAGGATCTGCACGGCCTCGGTCGTCACCGCCATCGCGACGTCGCCGCACTTGAGCTTCGCCATCGCGGACGCCTTCGTCAGCTCGACGTCGTCGACCCCCTCGTCGACCATGCGGCCGAAGCGGTACAGCAGCCCGCGCGCCGCCTCGCACTCCGTCTCCATGTCGGCGAGCTTGGCCTGGATCAGCTGGTGCTGCGCGATCGGCTTGCCCATCGTCTCGCGCGCCTTCGCGTACTCGAGCGCGTAGTCGGTCGCGCCCTGCGCGATCCCGAGCGCCTGCGCGCCCACGCCCGGGCGAGACCGGTCGAGGATGCGCATCGCGATCCGGAAGCCCTCGCCCTCGTCGCCGAGCAGGCTGCCGGCCGGGATGCGGCAGTCCTCGAAGGCGAGCTCGCCGGTGGTCGAGCCGCTGATGCCCATCTTCGGCTCGAGCCGCGTGACCGCGAAGCCCGGTGTGTCGGCCTCGACGAGGAACGCCGAGATGCCCGCGTGCCCGGCTTCC
>WNGE01017742.1_pt1 | contig 10411 bp, 11 predicted proteins | sample 5400651 | NCBI WGS metagenome assembly WNGE01 (sample SAMN13153370, study PRJNA577476) | soil metagenome | isolation source: 60 cm soil or saprolite under grassland replicate 2 | place: USA:California | collected 2016-06-15
CTCTCATGAGCTGGCTGAACGTGCTTGCAGAGATTAGAGTAGCGCAAAATCATTGCATGTGAGCCGGCTCACTATCGCAAGCAGGGGACGATGCTTGGCGGTCTTGAGGTTGATGAAAGCTCGAGTTTGGTGATCTGCTGTACCGGCAGATCGGGCTTGTCGCCCTTGAGGATGCGGTCGATGTATCCTGCCCCTTGGCGCGAAACCGTTCGGCGAAGTCACTACCAAAAGCGATCAGGCCGCCTGCTTCCGCAAAAAGGTAGCGACGGGATGCCATATCGGGCCCCCAACCTGCTAATCGTGCCATGAGGTGGTGATCGCCGCCGCGAGCACGATACCCGCCAAGGTCAGCAGCCCCAGCAAAAAGGCAATGTAGACGGGCCAATCGTAAGATAGCCAGTTCTCGACCAGCCAATTCGAACTGTCCTGGATTAGCAGCTGGATCATGAGTGATTCTCCTTCTCTTGGGAGATGATCAATCATGACACTTTGATGCTAAACGAGTGCGTGAAGTAGCTCACGCGGTTAGCAAAAATAAAGGGACACTCGCGCCGCAGCGCCGTCTCGGATGCTCAGCTGGCGCGATGCGATCAGGCCCGCGCGGCCAGCCCCGGCCAGCCCGAGTTCGGGTCCATGGCCCGGTCAAGGCTCTTGAGCGCGGAATGCAGACGATGCCTGATGCGCTGTAAGCCGGCATGCCATTCCGGTGGCGTACCCTCATCGACGTCATTCACAACCTGCAACGCGTCCGTCACGAGGGTCCGGACCTCCCACAACGGAATAAATTCAGACATTTCCGCACCTCTCCAAGTGCGATTGCCATTCCGCCCGATCAATCGGCCGACCTGAAGAGTACATCACCATCCGGCGAGGGACTGTGAACTCCATCACTTTCAGCCCCGCATCACGGACAAGCCAGCTGTGCTACGCTCATTGCCGTCGAGTTTCGCGAGGTTGTCGCCTGCGGCCTTCCCCGGTGCGTCGCCGAGCCGTGTTGGTCGTCGGCGACGGATGGGCAGGAGAGGTGTTGCATGCGAACCGAGTCTCTGGTCGCTCCTTCTCAGGCTCCGGGGAAACGGCTTTTGGACACCGGAGAAGGCCCGGAACTGCCTCTGAAGGCCTCCTTCTTCCGAGCAGAGAATGTAAGCCGGCCCGACGCCCCCGCGAAACCGCGGGCTATTCGTCAACCCTCAGGATGCTCATCCTCGGCTACGTATTCGCCATCCGCTCGGAGCGGATGCTGTGCCGCGAGGTCAAGGCGCTCTCAGGGATTGGCTGCGACCCGTCGCGCTTCCAGCAGCAGCAACGACCGGCCGGGCACGTCGTAGTCGCTGCCGAAGGCCAGCGGAACCGCATCTTCGAGTTCGGGCTGATTGGTATCGACCAGCAGCATCCAGCAGCTTCCGCCGACGACCGCGTTGAGCTTGAAGGTGACGACGCCGTCATGAGCGTTGAGGATGAGCAGCATGGTGAGATCGCGGCCGCGGCGGCGGATGCCGGTCGGCTGCGCGCGGCCGTCGAGCAAAACGCCGAGCGCGCGGGCATGCGGATCGTTCCACTGTTCAGGCGTCATCTCTTCGCCGGTCGGGGTCAGCCAAGTCACTTCCTTGACATCGAACTCCTCGTTGTAGGCGCCGGTCAGGAATCGCCTTCGGCGCAGCACGGGTTTCGAAGCCCGCAACGCGAGCAGGCGGCGGGTGAAATCGCAGAGCGAGCGCCCGCCGTCGCTTAGCGATTCCCAGCCGACCCAGCCGATCTCGCTGTCCTGGGCGTAGGCATTGTTGTTGCCGTGCTGCGTGCGGCCGAACTCGTCGCCGGCGAGCAGCATCGGCGTGCCCTGGGAGAACAGGAGGGTGGCGAGCATGTTCCGCATCTGCCGCCACCGCACCTCCAGGATGCTCGGATCGTCGGTCGGCCCCTCCACGCCGTAGTTCGCCGAAAGATTGTTGTCGTGCCCGTCGCGATTGTTCTCGCCGTTCGCCTCGTTGTGCTTGTGGTTGCAGGAAACGAGATCGTGGAGCGTGAAGCCATCGTGGGCGGTGAGGAAATTGATGGAAGCCCATGGCCTTCGGCCGCGTTTGCTGAACAGATCGGCCGAGGCGGTGATGCGGGCGGCAAGCTCGGGCAACCGTCCCTCGTCGCCACGCCAAAAGGCACGCACCGTGTCGCGATAGCGGTCGTTCCACTCGGCCCAGCCCGGCGGAAAACGTCCGACCTGATACCCGCCCGGCCCGAGGTCCCAAGGCTCCGCAATTAGCTTCGTCCGGCTCAGCACCGGATCCTGGCGGCACGTGTCGAGAAAGCCGCCGCCCTCGTCGAAGCCGTGCGGCTCGCGGCCCAGGATGGTAGCGAGGTCGAAGCGAAAGCCGTCGACGCGCATCTCGTGCGCCCAATAGCGCAGCGAATCGGTGACCATCTGCAGCACGCGGGGATGACTGACATTGATCGTGTTCCCGGTGCCGGTGTCGTTGATGTAGTACCGGCGATCCGGCGCGAGCCGGTAATAGGACGCGTTGTCGATCCCTTTGAACGACAGGGTCGGCCCGAGTTCGTTGCCTTCCGCGCTGTGATTGTAGACGACGTCGAGCACGAGTTCGAGGCCGGCCTCGTGCAGGTGCGAGACCATCTCCTTGACTTCGTTCACGAACGGGGTCGCGAAATAGCGCGGCTGCGGCGCGAAGAACCCGATGGTGTTGTAGCCCCAATAGTTCCGCAGTTTCTTCTCGACCAGATAACGATCGTCGACGAACGCATGGATGGGCAAGAGCTCGATCGCGGTGATTCCGAGCCCCGCAAGATGATCCAGGACCGCCTGCTGCATCATTCCCGAGAAGGTGCCGCGCAATTCGTCCGGCACGGCCGGGTGCCGCATGGTGTAGCCGCGCAGGTGCGCTTCGTAGAGGACCGTTCGCTCCCAGGGGATCTCCGGACGCCGTTCCCGGCCCCAGGTGAATGCCGGGTCGATGACGCGACACTTCGGCATGTAGCGCGCGCTGTCACGCTTATCGAACGAGAGGTCCTTGTCCTTGGCGCCGATGGTGTAGCCGTAGAGCGCGTCGTGCCAGACGAGCCCGCCGACGAGCTGCTTGGCATAGGGGTCGAGCAGGAGCTTGTGCGGATTGAACCGGTGGCCTGCGCTGGGCTCGTAGGGTCCATGGACCCGGTACGCATAGACGGTTCCAGGCCGCGCGTCGGGCAGATAGCCGTGCCAAATCTCGTCGGTGTACTCGGGCAGCTCGATGCGCTCGATCTCTCGGCGGCCGTCGATGTCGAACAGGCAAAGCTCGACCTTGGTGGCGTGCGCCGAGAAGATCGCGAAATTTACGCCGAGCCCGTCCCAGGTCGAGCCGAGCGGGAACGGCAGGCCCTCGCCAACTCGGCTACGTTGCGTGAGTTGCCGGGCGCGGGCAGAGGATTGCTCGCGCTTCTCCAGTTTCGGAGCTTCGATGTCCATCGGAGTGGATCACAACCAGCCTCGATCGAGACCCGGAAACGCGGGAGACCGAGAAAGGCTCCCGAATTGTCTTGGGCGATCAAAAGCAGCGCGCAGGAGGAAAATTCCGACAACGCGAGCGGCATGACGGGTCCGCGCCGTTCAAGGCGTGGCGGCAGCCGCAAACCCGCGGCCGCCCGATTGTTTCGCCCGGTTCGCCGCTCTCGAGGAGGCCGGCATAAATGGCCGCCAGCGGGCTTCCTGGGAGGCCCTGTGGAGCGTGCGGGGCCAAGCCATCCCTGGGGGCTCTCAGGACCATGAGCGCCCCACCTTGCCGGCGGCCATTGCTGGCGATGGCGAACGGGCGGGCGGCATGGAGAGCCGGCGACCCGGCGAGGCGCATCGCTGGTGAGAGCCACTCCATTCGGTACATCGACGCGAGGACGACGCGCTCCCGCAAGACTTGCGGATTATAAATCCACTTCAACCCCATTGGGGTACGCGGCACGGCACGAGACTGGAATCCAAGGGGGTTTCCATGTGCAAACACGGTCTTGAAGCTATCGTTGTCGCAACCGCACTCCTGCTTGTCACCAGCGGGGCTCACGCGCAGTCGCGTCAGCAACAAATAGAGGACTCGTGCGCCAGGGCGGTGCTGAACTTCGGCTATGCGACGGGCATCATGAAGAAAGCGGGGTAAGGGATCCTTCGTAGGTGACTACGGGAAAGGAAGAATGCGGATAATGATCCTGCTCGTCGTCGGCCTTTTTGGCTTAAAGGTCACCGCGCTAGCTCAAGACAGAACAGCACTCTAGATCGTGCGGCCGCCCTCGTGAACCAGTGCGTCGCCGAACAGACCGTTGCCGAACTCGGCAAGGGCGCTGCACCGCGCGCATTCGAGATCGTGCTGCGCGACAAGTGCCGGTCGCAAGAGCAGCGTTTCAGGGCGACATTAATCTCCGGTCTGAAGAAAGAAGGCTCGCTCAAATCGGAAAGCCTTGTGCTTAATTGATGAACTGCTCACGACCCTCCGGCAACGAGCTGTAGAGGATTCCGTTGGTCTGCTGGAAAAGCCCTCGTGGCTCGTCAAGAACCGGTTGGTTGCCGTCTAGACCCAAGCTATGGAAGCGATTGAGGCTGCACGGGCGCGGTTTCGTCCAGAACGGATCACAACGCTGTTCGTAGGCGAGTCCGCCCCTGCCAGCGGCGATTTCTTTTATTACGGCAACACCGCGATGTTCCGTCGTATGCAGCGCGCCGTGGAACACGCTCTCGGCGAAGGTGGCGATTTCCTCGAACGCTTCAAGGCGATGGGCCGGTACCTCGACGATCGCGGAGCTGCTCGATCTGTTCAGTGTTCCAACGCATTACTGACCGGTAGCGGAAAGGGCGATGCCGGCAAGATCGTGGCGGAGTTTTCGACGAGATGTGGCGAACCGCGGCGGCGACTCCAACGGGATGACGAAGATCGATTCAGCCGGGCGGCCCGTCGCGCACTTGGGACGGGCTAGGTGCGATGGAACGCGAAGGGGCCGAACGCCTGCTGCACTGGCATCAGCTGCAGCCGGTTGATGTTGACATGCCGCGGTAGCATGCAGGACCAGAACACGCTCTCGGCGACCTCTTCGGCCGACATCGGGTGCACGCCGCGGTATGGCGCGGCGGCCTTCGCGGCATCACCCTTGAAGCGTACGAGCGCGAACTCGGTCTCGGTCATCCCCGGCTCGATATTGGTGACGCGCACGCTCGAGCCCAGCAGGTCGGCGCGCAGATTGAGCCCGAACTGCTTCACGAACGCCTTGGTCGCGCCGTAGACGTTGCCGCCTGGATACGGGTAGTCGGCGGCCACGGAACCGATCAGCACGATGTGGCCCTCGTCGCGCTCGACCATCCCGGGCAGCACCGCTCGCACGGTGTAGAGCAGGCCGTTGATGTTGGTCGCGACCATGTCCTCCCAGTCGTCGAGTTCGACCTTGTGCGCCGGCTCGAGCCCGAGCGCGAGCCCAGCATTCGCGACCGCGACATTGATGCTCGCGAAGGGGGCCGGCAGCCCGGCCACGAAGCCTTCGACCGCCTTGCGGTCGCGTACGTCGACCACGGCCGTGTGACAGCGCTCGCCGAGTTCGCGCTGCAGTGCATCGAGACGTTCCGCGCGGCGCCCTGTGCCGATGACGCGGCTTCCCGCTTCGGCGAAGCGCCGGGCGAACGCCGCACCCAACCCGGCGGTCGCACCGGTGATTAGGACGGTCAGGGTCTTCGGATCGAGCATGGTGATCATGAATCCGCTCCGATGTGCAGCCAACTCGGATCGCCGCACCGCCAGGGCAGCGAAACGTCGCGTCGCCAGTGTCGCACACCCAACGCAAAGCGGTCATACCTCCTCTGGCGGGGACATGGTCGCCGCTAGGGCCATCTCTCGGGCGTGTGCCGCGACCCGGATAAGGCCCGCCCGGGCCTTGAGCCGAGTCTCCAGTGGCACCATATCGGCGGCGGTTATCCGCCCGTGAGCAGCGGCGCTGCCGCGCCGCTCAACGGGTGGTGACCGATCCCGCGAAGTGGCCCGGCCCCCTGCTGCATCTGCCCATCGGCCAGCTCGAGCCGTCGAACGAGTTCCCATTCGATCCGGCTCCGGATTGAGCGCCGGAATAGGCGATCCCCTGGGGAGGGGGCTAGCCACCGCTCGCTACTGACGCGCCGAGCGGTGCGCCTCCGGCTGGCAAAGAGGGTCCGTTCGCGAACTGGACCCCAGCCGGGGCGTCCTTCTGAGGTGTCTTCCCGCGCCGGGTGGCGATTGCTGGCCTGGCGCTTTTCATTTCGGGCCGCTCGGGTCACTCCGGGCGGCCCTTCGTTAACCAGGTAAGGGGGAGCGGCTTGCCAGCCTGGCGAACACTGATACGCTTCCGGGGCCGTTCCGGCGAGTTGGCGCCGAACGGTGCAACCCCGGCTCAGTGCTCACGTCACGCCTTGGCCGGGGTTTGCTTTGTGCGCCCCTCGGTCAAGCCTGGGCGTCCCAATCATTTCGGCCTGTGTTCCTCCATGACAAGCGCGCGGTTGGAAGACTGCGAGTCATATGACTGACGGACTCGCCCCCCTCTCTAGGTCACACTACTCACGGCTTTTATTTTAGTCGGAACCAATTTTCGTGATTTCTCGTTGACCGTTCGATTTTGCAAACGGCCGTCTTCTGGCGGCCAGATCGGGAGCCCCCATGGAATCCGTTCGCAAGTCTCATCAGCTCGCCTTGGACTGTCCCGACCTAGTCGAAGCCATTCGAGAACAAGCTGAAAAGCGGCAACGACAGCAGATCTACGAATCGTTCATGCGCGTCATGGCGCTTGAACGGGAGTTGTGGACCAGATCATCCGGAGGGCCGCGCTTTGGGCCAGACTGGCGGGCCGCGCCGCAGAGAAGGACTATTCACGCCGCGCGGCGGTTTGCGAGCGGGCATATGACCAATGCTGGCCCGGCCAGCCAGACTGGATTCATAGCACGCTCGCGTGCCGAACTGATTGACGTCTCGCTCGATCTTGCCGTCAAATCGGCCAAAGAGCCGGACTGGCACAAAGCTAAGGACCTGTCAGATCAGGCCCTGCAGCTCTGGCAGGCCGCCAGGGAAAGTTGATCCCGATTCATTGAACCCGGCCTAACAAGCCGAGCTTTTTTTACTCGTCACAAGGCGAAGCTGCCGATTCGACAGCTCTTGGATCGTCTCGACCCATCCCTTGCGCTTCTTCCAGTCCGCGATCGTGTAGACGCTGACGTTGAATAGCTCGGCGATCTCCGCGTCGCTGAGATTTTTCGCATACTTGAGGCCCGTCAGGCAAGCACGCAACGCCGCTGCGCTCATCGGGCGATGGCGCCGGCCGCCCGCGAAGTTTTGTTCGAGCTGCTGCGGGAAGGTCTGCCGGCGATCCGGCTGAAGATTGCCCAGACGATTTGCGATTGGGCCATCAAAACCCAATTGTAGGACATGGGTGCAGTTTAGGGGATATCACTACAATGGCACAAACACGAGGCCGCAGCTGGTGGGACGATTTACTATCCGGCCTGCCGGAGCCAAACGAGGACCGGGGCAACGCCGCTCGTGGCCTATACGAGCACCGGGATCAGATCGGGCACCAAGTGGCCTATGCCGGCATGATGGCGGCATGGCAGCATGACCACGCCGTGACGGTTCATGCTTTCCTGACCTCCGACGAAATCTGATGTCAGGTAGGATGTACCCCATGACGGACCGGAAATGGAATATAGATCCACGCGGCCTGCCGCTCCTGAGCCGTCCCCGCCCGAGCCGCTCCGCACTTACAAGCCGAGAAGGGCTCTGCGAATGCCAACCAAGGAAGAGGTGAACGCGGCCGTTCAACGGGCGATCCGCCGTAGCATGGAGCAAAGTAAAGCACCCGAGGCCGATGCATGATGTAGCGCGCATTGATGGGCAAGTCCGAGTTCGAGACAAATCGCGTGACGAGCGCAAACATTGCAGCGGTCCAGACGAATCTAGAAGTTCGGCAGTCTAAGACATGGGCGTATGTAGGTCGCTCGGATCGCTCAAATTACCTCTGATACATTCCATTATTATCAGAACCAACTCGCTACCATTTGGCGGCCGGCGTTGTACCCGCTTGAACGCAAAACGAAAACGCTGTATCGCTTGTCCCGAATTATTCGGGGCGGCTGATTTTTTGGCCCGGGGAGAATTTCCGGCTTTTGCCCGCGTAGACCGGGTGCCTGGCTTGCGTACGTGTCTCTGATGGTTGATGGACCCGCCCGGTGCAGCCCGGCTTTCGCTTGCCAGCGAGCCGGGCATTTGCATTTTGAGGCGATGTCGTGAGGGCCCCGGCCGGGTCCAAAGGTCGGTGCACGCCTCAGCCGGGGCGTCCGCTCGGCGATGAGTTGGGGAGAGATACCGAGCGGCATCGGCGAGCATATCACAAAGGCCGCGCCACGACTCAGCGTGACTCACCGGGCGGCGATCTCGGGTTTAAGCCAATCCCGGACAGCGGCCGAGCGCGGCGGGCGTGTAGGGGCTTCTCGGCCGATGCTAACGCAATGAAGCTCGGTTATTGGCGTGCGCTGCTCGGCGACGAAGGGACCAGACTGCCGACCCGCACGGAGGAACGATGATGGACACAGGCCGATTGGAAGCTTTTAGCGACGGTGTATTAGCCATTATCATCACCATCATGGTGTTGGAGTTGAAGGTGCCGCATGGTGCCAACCTGCCGGCGCTGTGGCCGCTGCTCCCCGTGTTCATGAGCTATGTGCTGAGTTTCGTTTACCTCGGCATCTATTGGAACAATCATCATCACATGCTGAAGGTTACCTCGAGGGTAAGTGGATCAATCCTGTGGGCTAATCTGCATCTGCTGTTCTGGTTATCGCTCGTCCCTTTCGTCACGGGCTGGATGGGCGAGAACAACTTCGCTCCGGCACCAACCGCTCTGTACGGCGTGGTGCTGCTGGTCGCCGCCATTGCGTATTGGATCTTGCAACGGGTGATTATGGCGGAGGAGGGTGAAACCTCGGTTCTCGCAACAGCCATTGGAGGCGACCTCAAAGGCAAACTATCCCCGGTACTTTATGCTATCGCGATCCCGGCCGCATTTGTGCACGAATGGATCTCAGGGGGCTTGTACGTACTGGTGGCGCTGATATGGCTCATCCCAGACCGCCGCATCGAGAGAGTACTTGCGAAACAGAGGGAGCGCGACAGCGAGTAATATGATCGGTGCGACGATCAGTGGGATCGTCAGCCCATCGAAGGCCGTTTTTCCATCGCGGCCTCTTAGAGCGGATTCCAATCATGTTGAGGCATAGCCGGCATGGCGGAGAAAATTTAAGCACTCATCGGCGCTGACGGTGCGCAGGAGCGAACGAATTTTTCGCAGAAGACGCGGAATAGTTCGCGCCGCCGCCTTGCGCAGCAACGCCTTGAGTTTGCTGAAGAGCTGTTCGATCGGGTTGAGATCCGGTGAATACGGGGGCAAATAGACCGCCCTCCCGCCCACAGCTTCGATCGCGTCGATCACACCAGCCACCTTATGCGCTGGAAGATTGTCGATGATGACGATGTCCCCGCGATGCAGTGTCGGGGCCAAACAGCGTTCGGCATAGGTGAGGAAGGTGGCGCCGTTCATCGCGCCGGCGATCACGAAGGGGCAACGATCCGATCATGACGCAGACCCGCCACCAAGGTGATGGTCTTCCGGTGCCCGTTTGGAACCGACCCGATCAATCGTTCGCCTCGGAGGCAGCGACCCCTGAGCCACACCATGTTGGTACTGCTGGCCGTTTCGTCGATGAACACCAGCCGTGAACGCTGCGCCCCCGGCTTTGAGCCTCCACAGCTTGGCCGGGGTTTGCTGGTTCAGGCGCCGTTTTTATTTTGGAGCCTCGGCATCGATTGCCGCGTCGAGTGCGGCAATGGCGTCCTGGAATTTCAGGAAGAGGTCTATCTGCCTCTCGGTCTCGCCCGGCTGGTAACCTCTCGACAGAGATTCAACGGTCAACCGGCGGTGACGAATAAGCTCGTCTCGGGCTTTTTGCGCTGTCGCGGCATGATCTTCTGCCATGAATAATCCTCCGCACGATCAGGTGCAGCTTATCAAGTATCAGGGCCGGATCACTGCTCGCACGAGGTGGTAGGGCGGGCTGTCGGATCTTACCGGATGGTCCCGAAGCTGCGGTTATGCAGTCTCTGCAGGGAAGAAGGACCGCTTCAGAAGCAGTTCGGGGCCTTCTGTCTCCGGCGGCTAAAAACCGTTTCCCCGTAGCAGTGCTCCGTTCAGCGCTGCTTTTTGCCGCGGAACCCATATCGTCCCGAAGCCGGTCGTAGCGCGCGCCCCTTGCGCAGCGCCTCGATCTGGGCTCGCAACCTGCTCGAAAACGGGTTGTCGTTCCGCGCGCTGGTATCAAAATGCGTCCGACGTCATGATGAGCGATTAAATGATTGCGGCGGTCCGAGCGTCGAGCAGGGGT
>WNGE01009248.1_pt1 | contig 10410 bp, 8 predicted proteins | sample 5400651 | NCBI WGS metagenome assembly WNGE01 (sample SAMN13153370, study PRJNA577476) | soil metagenome | isolation source: 60 cm soil or saprolite under grassland replicate 2 | place: USA:California | collected 2016-06-15
TCGACCAGCTCGCCACCGCCGACCCCGCTGACCGGGTGGAGCTGTACCAACAGCTCCGGATCGAGCTGGTCTACCGGCCGACGGAGCGGCTCGTGGTGGCCTCCGCCGACCTTGGTAGGCATATCGAGAGTGTCGGAGGGCCGAATTCAACCATATGCCTACGAAAGCTCACCACGACGCTGCTGACGTGAACGCTACGGTTCGTTAGATTACCTTCCCCCGGGCTCCAGAAGACCAACCCTCCACCATCTGACCGGCCCCACACGCGTCAGAGTACGTAGCCAACATGTCACCAACAGCACCAGGCTCGCCGCTGTTGTGGCGTTGTTGGTCTGAGCTGCCTTGCTGTTGGTCCGTGTGGTCGCGATCGTAGCTGGAAGGCGCCGGGGATCAGTTCAACGGCCTGGCTGCTGACGGAAATGATTTCGCTGCCTCCAAGTCGAACCATGGCTCCTCGCTGCTCGGCAAACACGGCTGAGTTCTGTCTCCTGCATCCTCGCCGCCTTACTGGCTACTATTCGTGACGAATATCGAGGACTGGACTTCGGTAAGCGGCGCCTATTCGACTGGATCGTCTAATCTGCGCAGTCATGTCCCCTATGGACGGGACCGATGGTGAAAGCTCGTAGATCAGACTGCCGAGGGAAGACCAGGTTCGAACAGCGTCGTTGGCATCTCTAGCTCTGCCAATGCCCAGCGACCACCCTCGCCATCAACGGGAAGGTAGGGCTCGAGCGCACGCGCACGACACCAGCCCACGAGCTCGACCTCCGCTTCAGAATGAACACGACAGCCAACGAGAGCCCAGTCGGCATCCCGCAGGCCCCAATCAATCTCATTCCGTGAGACGAAGAACCGGAAGAGACTGTCGTCGGTGCGGCCACTCGTCTTCACCTCCAGCCTGCGCTTGCCGTTCAAGCGAGGGGCCAGGACGTCATAGCCCAAGTCGTCAGAGAACTCGCTCAGGCGGCGAACGCCTGCCGCAAGGTCAGAGCGACCCAGCTCGATTAGTTCCTCCCTGGCAAGGGCAACGACGAACTCCTCGCCTCGGAGGCCGAGTCTGGCCTGCAACACTTCGTCGTGCTTGCGCCCGAGCGCGAGCAACAGAGCCTCGCGACGATCGGAGTTAGGAATCAACTCCTCGATGAGCGCGACAGCCTCCCCCGACAGGTCGCCCTCTACCTCGAGATCAAGAGTATCGCGTGAAGCAGCGAGGACAGCCCGCTCGAAGACGATCGAGGTTGCCTCGTCTTCGTCGAGCGCAAGAAACGCGTCCAGTTCCGCAGTGTGGTGCAGGTAACCATCTTTCTCAAGCAGCAGGCCGCAGTCCAGGAGGAGCCGCTCTCCAAGCCGGAGATCTTTGGGTGGATAGAGAGCGTCCGACGGGTAAAGCAGGTAGCTGCTCCGCGCGGCAGGCACGGGTGATCCGTAGGCATCAATCAGACTCCCGGCCTGAAGCGCCGCGCGGACGAGGTGGGCGGGAGGAAGACCGCTCGGGAGTGCCCATGGAGGACGGTCGCTACTCATCGTCGCCACGGAGGTGGGCAAAGAGCTCGCTCAGGTCGCCGAGGTCCTCGATCGCCTCCCCGTACTCCTCCTCATCCGGCAGGGCCATCGTGACTAGATCGCGGTCGTCGAGCATGGCTGCCAGCCGCTCTGCCTTCGCAGCTACCCGCTCATCGACGCGCTCGTCGATTGTCCCTTGGCTCAAGAGGAAGGTGACCCGGGTCTCAGTCCCTGGCGGCAAACCCAGTCGATGGATTCGATCGATCGACTGGAGATACTGCCCGGCGTTGAAGGTACGGTCGAGGTAGATCGCGTGATGACAAACCTCGTGCAGGCTGACCCCTTCTCCGAGGGCCGCCGGATTGGCCAACAGAACCAGGCACTCGGGGTCGGAGCGGAAGCGTCCAAGTTCACCCTCCCGCGTGCGCACGCCAGGCACCCTCGGCCCATTGGAACTCGGGACGCCGCCGTATATAAGAGCTGGCTTGTAGCGTGCCAGCATCCGTTCGAGTGCCAGCAGGTTTCCTACGAAGTTAGACCAAATAAGCGTCTTGCACCCTTGGGTGACACTTTCCTCGACCATTACCGCCAACTTCTTGAACTTGAGTGGAATCTCGTGGCGGTGATAGCGCTCAATGAGACCAGCCAGGCTCGATCCCGGTGGCACAGCCAGTGATGGGTAGCGGAACGGGATCGCGCCCTGGTCGGGCGTGCGGCCGGCGAGCAGCGCCGGGTTGGTCGCGGCCTCGAGCAGGTACATTGTTACTTCGCCCATCTGGGAGAGCATCGTCCGATCCTGCCGCGAGAGATCAAACATGCCCGCGTACCGGTTCCGCAGCGCATCGTAGATGTCTTCCTGTAGGCCGCCGAGTTCGACCAGCTCGACATGGAGCACGGGCGGCTCAAGGTCGAGCTCACTCTTGGTTGTCCGAACGAAGAGCGGCTCCAGCGCATCACTGACGAGTTCCATCGAGCCAGGCGGTGGATCGGGATAGAGCGCTGTCGCTGGCAGGATCGTCCGGGCCTGATTGGGCCACAGATAGTCGAGCAGTGCGATGAAATCGCGCGGACTATGCGGCGCAGGCGTTCCGGTCAGGATGTCGCGACGTTCGGCGACGTGGGCGAGTTGCAGGCAGGCGCGGCCCCACTCGCCGTGCTGTCCGCGTTTCATCCGATGAGCCTCATCGAGGACAATCTGGGTTGGGGCCTTGAGCGCCCAGGCTGTGAGCTGCTCGAAGTACGGCTCCTTGAGCTTCTGATAGTTGATTAGCAACACCTCAGCGTCCCAGGGGATCGTCCCCTCGAAACGGTGGATGATCGGAGGCACGCTGAAGCAGCGCTGCGCTTCGGTCTCCCATGCTTCAAAGGCCGAAAGGGGTGCCACGACAAGCAACTGCTTCACACGGCCGCGTAGCCGCTCGGTCGAGTAGAGAGCGTAGGTAACGGCCGTCTTGCCGGCCCCGGGGACGGAGAAGTTCGCCCCATGCGAAAGCCCGAGGAGCTTTGAGAGGTCACGCTGCTGAAACTCACGAAGAGGCCGGTCGAAGCGTACCTCGGCTGCCCCCACCCCGGCTGCGGGCTGTGCGGGATCGCGGGGAGCACGAGGATACGCCAATAGTTCGCGCACAAGGCGTTGCTCATCTTGGGCTCGCCGCAGCAGCTCTCGGACTGCGTCGTCGAGGTCAAGGCCGACCTCGTGGTTGAGACAGTGATCGCGCAGCCACAGCCGCGCGGCAAGGAGGCGTTCGACCGGGACCCGTAGTTGCCGCCCGCCATCGGGGCCATACAGCGCACCAAGCCGCAGAGGCAGCGCATACCAGAAGTCATCATCGACGCCGACGCCGCGGAAGAACTGGACGGTAGGCGGCTTTCCAACGAGGCGAACGTGGATGATTGGTGTGTCGCTCCGCTTCAAGCCTTGGGCTTCCCCTTCCCGGCTACAAGGTCCTCGAGCCTCTTCACATGTCTACGGAGTTGCTTCAGCTGATACTCGAACGCTCCTCGCGTTGAGCGCTCGAACTCCTTCGTATCGCGCAGCTCAGCATAGGCTGTAGTAGCTTTGTTAAGCTCACGACCCGCCCTGCGGAGCGCGTCGACCGGCGCGTTCAGCTCGTCCTCCGCCTTATCCTCCGCACGGGAATCTCGGATTGCCCCGTCGATCGCCGAGGCGATGGTGGCCTTCACTCGCTCCGCCTCGACCTGAACGCCGTCATCTCCAGGCAATGTCACCTTGTGAGCGTCCTTGCTCTCGACGAGCCGAAGAAGCGACTTGAGATCATAGGGTGGAGCGCTCCTATTGTCGTCCTCAGAACCGAGGCCGTCGAGTCCCGGCAGGTCCGCCTTCCTCGTGCCCTTCCCCCGAACGAGCGCCTCCGCCCGCTCTCCAAACAATTCCTGCTCGCCGAGACGCGGCAAGAGATACTCAGCGACGAAGTCCTCGCGCTGCGTGACCGCGCGGATTTGATGGACGCTCGAGAAACCGCTCCGAGCGACGACCAGCCAGGTCTGGAGCAAGAGTCGGGCCTGCTCGGTCTCACCGGCGGCTATCAGCTCGCTGTACTTCTGCTCAAGTTCCTTGAGTTGTTGTAGTTTCCCGGGACCACCGCGCTCGTCGTCAAAAAACGTGATAGGCAGCTTCGAATCTCGGCTCTGCATCTCCCGGATCAGTTGCAGAATGCGCCGGTAGAGCTGGATCTTCTTCTTGCCGACTGCGGGCTTCGACGGGTTCCAGTTGAGCGCAACGGCGATCTGTTCGTTGGCCATCTTATATTCTCGCGCCAACTCTTCGATGAAGAGGAGTTCGTTGGAGAGTCTGTACGGGTCACGCATGTCCTTGCGAACCTGGAGCCGGAGTTCGAGTTGCGCAATCTCAAGAGGTGTCGCAGCGGAATCCAGCACCGCAACCCGAATCCACTGACGATCGGGATATTGCAGCTCGCGAAGCGCGACCAAGCGCGTGTTCCCGTTGATCAGCACACCAGCGCGTGTGATGACCCCAGGCTCGGTCTGGCCCTCAATGGCCAGGCTCTCCTTGAGTTCCTCGAACTTACGGTGGGCTCGCTTCCAAAGCTTGGTGAGCACTTCCTGCGCGCGGTCGCTTGTACGCTCCTTGCGGACGAAGTCATACTCAGGCAGCTCAAGCTCAGCGCGGACGCGATGGCTGTCCGCGTTCAACACCGGGACGTCGAGCGGCAGATCAATTACCGGGAAGTACGTGTCGCTTCCCCGCCAAGGCAGCGGGTGCGATCGTCGCTCAGCCTCGGGCTGCTCGGCTCGGGCGGCGAGCGCCCTTTCGATCTGCTTTCGTCGACTCTCGTCCGTCATGGATGCCCCTGTGTTCTTCGGCTCAGTTGGGCCAATTGTAGACGCGAGGCCAAGGGCATGAAACCGCCAGTGATGAGCTGATTGTCGTGTTCAATCTATTCAGGCCATTTGAGCCCAGCCGCCGGGCGAAGGCGCTTGGCGAGGATGCCGAAGCCTCGGCAGAATGCTCCGCGACCCTGGCCTCCGCAGAGGTCGGCCGAGCTAGGGAGGCAGACGCAGGTCGTGGACTCCGCAAGCATGGCAACCTCTTTTGTGTCCGATCTGCGAAGATACTGCCATGAACGATCAAGCCCTCTCCGAAGTCATCGCTTGGGCGATGGCTCAGGAAATCGCGCCGCTTCCCCATCATCTTGTGGCAGGCACCAGCGACGATGAACGCCGAGCGCTCGCAGCTCTGGGCGGCGTCGCGCGCGCACTCGCAGAAGGAGCATCCCCGAGCTGGCCGGAGGAAGTGCGGGCCTGGATGGAGGAGGCGCCTCGTCCGCCTAGCACCCTGATCAAGGCCGTTCGGCCCACTCTGGCCGACCGAGATGACGTGCTTGCCCGCTGCTACGAGCACATCGTTACCGGCCGAAACCGCCGTCGACTCGGCACCTTCTTCACACCACCGGCCGTCGTTGAGTTCATGCTCGACCACAGCGAGGCTGCGATGGGAACCCCCGCCACTATCGTCGATCCGGGTGCGGGTGTGGGCGCCTTCACCCTTGCCGCGCGCCGCCGCTGGCCGACCAGCAGAGTCGTCGCCGTCGACATCAACCTCGTAACCCTCGGGCTCTTGGCCACTCGCTGCCAGGTCGAGCACGTTGCTGACATCGAACTTGTACTCGACGACTACCTGTCCTGGACCGCAAAGGGCTATCAGGAGCTTGACCCGCCACGGCTCACGATCGGCAATCCACCATATACCCGCCATCAAGACCTTAAGGACAAAGCGAAGAAGCAGGTCGCCATGAAGGCCGCCGGTGACCTCGTCTCCAGCGGCCTGGCGGGCCTGTCGACCTACTTCCTCGCCGCAGCTTTGAACGCACTCGAAGATCAAGACAGCCTCTGCCTGCTCCTCCCTGGCACTTGGACCGAGGCGCGGTACGGAAGGGAGGTTCGTGAGGCACTGTGGAAGGACGCTCACCGCCTTACCGAGTTCCGTGCGTTTCCCCCAGATCTCGTGGTGTTCTCTGGAACCAGGGTTACGGCGATGACCCTGCTTCTGGGGCCCGTCAAGGACCAGGCTCAGCCTATGACCACCGCCACCGCTCGACTCGACAGCGACGGCGTCCGAACCATCAATGTTCGTAGTCGAATTCGGCAGGGACCGGCCCCGGCGACCCTGGGGACCTGGCTGTGGCCTCGTCCACCATCCACACGAAAGACCCAGCTCGCCCTCGGCGAGATAGCACGGGTACGCAGAGGGGTTGCGACTGGAGCCAACCGATTTTTCTTCCTCACGGACGCTGCGAGAGACGGCCTCCCCGGAGGCGCGACGATTCCGACGCTGGTTCGCTTGCGGCACGTTAGGAGGAGAGCCCTCGACAGGATCGCCCATGACGAGATCGGCCGCCAGGGTCTACGACGGTGGCTGCTCTTTCTCGAAGACGAGGCGTTAGTTCAAGATCCCAGGGTCCAGACACTGCTCGAGAAAGGTGTAAAAGCCGGCCTGCCTGACAGGTATCTCCTCTCAGATCGAGACCCTTGGTACAAAGTTGAAACAGTGCAGCCGCCCGACCTCTTCGTCTCACCCATGAGCAAGGCGCTATTCCGGGCAGTTCCAAACGAGGTCAGCGCCGTCCACTCAAACTCACTCTATGGCCTATACCTCCGTGACAATTTCTATCGCCTATACCCCCGTGACAATTCAGGATTGGCAAGATGCGTCGCCAACTACCTCAATAGCGACGAAGGTCAACGCGCCATGAGAGCGCAAGGACGTCACTATGGCCGCGGACTTATCAAGCTAGAACCAGGAAATCTCCTCGCGGTAGTTATCCCACCACCAGAGGTGCTTGTAGTCGAGTTCGGAGAGCCGAACACCTTGACGACAGACTGACCTCCCCGACGGAGCACCCGCCGAAGCTAGAGAGCCGGACGGGTAGCCTGCTCGGGGTTGATTACGCCGTTGCTGCATATGGAATAACCACAGGTCGTGAGCTGGTCTGGTTACCCGCAAATCGGACAATCGCTGATACCCGTCCGGCTCTCTAGTTCCTGCCCTTCGTGTCTCTTTGGTCAGCCAGGCGCGAGATGGCTGCGGTCGTTTCGGACAACATGCGCAAGATGGCCTACGATCGAGCAGTAGGCAACCCCGGTCTCGCGGCAGATCTCGCATTCCTGCAGGTGAGCAAGCAGAGCAGCAACGGAGGCGACAAGGTGCGCTTGAGCCTGGCGGGCTGGCACGTCGGAGCCTGGTCGATCCAGCGCCATTGGTCCCCACCCTGAGCGACGTTCTGTCGAACATATGTTCTACACGATGCCTGCGACAACGCTCAGGGCCGAGAGGTGGTGGGCGTCGATCTAGGACCGGATGTGGTCGAAGAGGGGACCGTGCTGGCGCTTGTATGAGGAGGCGATGGAGGCTGTCGAGACTGCAACGTGGTCGCGGGCGCGGGCGACTGCTGGGAGGACACCGGCCCAAGCGACATGGTGACCACCAGTAGTGCAACGAGAGCAATTGCCACTACGATCAGCACCCTCCGAGTGGCTTCTCGCGCGCGGGTTATGTCGGTCTCAGCCTCGACCAAGCTTGGCAATGCCTTGATCTCCTTGAGATCCTCTGGGGTCAACACTTCTCGGTATGCGTCCAGGTCGTTTCGGAACGCCGACACGGTCCTGGAGACGCTAGGAAACTCGTAGCCGAAGGCCGCCCATGCATTCGCTCCTGTCAGGAGTAGCACTGCCAGAAGCAGAATCGCCGTCCATCCTGTGCTGATGGCGTTCGCTCGGTTGGCAAGGAGCAAGCCGACACCTGCCGCAACCTGGACGAGAGCTCGGTCGAAGGTCGAGCGGGCGGCAGACCTGACCGCATCTCCAGTGGTTCGGGCTAAACTCATTGACGTCTCACGAATTGATCGCCGCGTCGCGAGAGCCTCCGTGAACAAGCCTTGCTCGGTAACCTGGAGGAGGTATCTCGCCGTCCGCTGTGCGGGCACAGCCGCGTCGGCTAGGTCTTCGGTCCGGCGAACAGCTAGAGAGATGGCCTGTTGAAGCGCCTCGCGCCGACGCGAATCAACGCTTGAGATCGCCCAAGACCACAGGGCCAACTCGGGCGCAGCCCGGACACGCGGCTCGGCTCGTAGGACCACATCGACCGCCCGGGCGCCTTGGAACGAGGCGATGATCTCGCCACCAGCATCGGTGCGTAACTCGATGGCAAGCCAAGCCCAGCACAGAGCCCAGGCCAAGCCAGCCAGGAGCTGGGCCACATCTCCGAGACCGTCAATCGCTATCGGGCTGAGGGCCTGGGGCGATGGCAGGTCAGCCCGATCATCGGTCAGCCACGCGTGGGCATAGGCGACCGCGTCGGCCTCACCACTTCGCGTGGGTTCGTTGGGCTCGGCATCCGGGCCGTGGACGACGAAGCCGCCACAGATTACAGCTGAGTGCCCGGCGTCGTGGATCAGGAGCCTGCGCGGGCCACCCGGGGGAAGTATGAGACGCGCCAAGTCTGGCCAACATCGTGTACGAGCCCAAGTCACGAATGCGTGGGCAGAGCGGGTCCATTGGCATCCAGCAGCCATTGGCTCATGGTTGATCGAGGCCGTGATTCTCATGCTCTTGCCATGGCACAAGTCCCAGAATCGGCTCGGATCGGTCGTCGCTGCCCGGCGCGCTTCCTCGATCGTCTCGTCATCTGGGAAAGCGTCCTCGAAGGGGCCTTCGACCTCAACACCGAAGGCGCCCGGAGCGCCGCTTCGCAGAACCGCTCGCCAGTCCCCCTTGGTGACCACCGCCTCGACGCGATTTCGGGCTGCGGCAAAGGTAAAGAGATCGTCGAACCTGATTCGATCGGTGGTGCCCGTGCCCCGAAGGGTGACGATGTTAAGTCCATCGACCACTGTTGCGTTGTCGAGCCGGGATTCCCACTGCTCGATGAACTCAATAGACTGCTGCAACTGCGCGAAGACCTCGATCAGATTGGGGTTCGACATGGCAGCGAACTCAGGGGAACTCCCGTTGGGGCTCCTCGTAGACATCGATCACGATGCGCCAGCCGCCTGGTCGTTCCTCGACCCGGAGCTTATCCGCAAGAGCGGTCGCGCGTCCGCGGATTGTGATGCCGTCGGCAGTGACGATCTCGTCAATGACGACTTGACGAGCGTCGAAGCGGTCCACTGGCCGTTTGCGTTCACGGAGCTGGTAGTACACTCGGCTACGCTCGAACTCTTCAAGAAGATCGGGATGTCGAGCGAAGAAGTCCTCTGGCGTGATCTCCTGCTCCTCGCTCTCGAGCGCTTGGATGACGGGGATGGTTCGGTTCGAGCCTGCCACGCTGGCCACTGCTGCAACGAAGGCGGTGACAGCCTGCCCGGGCTTGGATACCTGGACAACGTCGATGGCGCGGAGGAAGTAGAGTGCAGTTTCGGTAAGCCTGTCGCCCACCACAACGTCGCTCGCCGGTCGATCATCGCGAAAGACGGCCCCCTTCTGTAGTTGTCCTGGGACCTCGAGTAGGTTCTTCACGGCCTCAAGGGTCATTCGACCTTGACCGGTACGGGCCATCGCCGCTGCGCTTTTAGCCTGGATATCCAGTTTGAGGACAGCGGCTCTTATTGGTTGCCCTTCATTGCTGCGTAGAGCCACGAAGAAGCCTGGTTTAGACCGTTTGTCCATCTCCTTATAAATCCTCTGGGCCAACTGTTCGGCGGCCTCAAGGAACTCGCTGTCGGAACCTTCGAGAAGGGCTTGGAAGCGCTCTTTGCCGTCTGCACTCTGGAACCGAGCCGGTGGGCTCGACCCATCGGGCACCCGTTTGAGGAGGCTCGCCACGTGGGCTAACAGGTAGCGCTCCACCCCGCTGGAGACAGACTCGGGCACACAGGTCGGGATATCCCCAGCAGGCTCGATATACGCATAAGTAACGAATAGGATCGACACACATCCCCCTGCCGTGGATCTCACCCCCCAGGTCGACCTCAAGAGGTGGAGGCCGATCGGCGAATCACCTCAATAGCCTCGAAGCGCTCTATGAGTACTTGACGCTCAGCAAGTGAATCCTAACTGCTTAGGCCGAATCCCGCGTTTGCGTAGATGCGAACGATACCGCAGTTCAACTTGCCGGTTGCTCCGTCGAGAGGGCTATTGGGCGGTACGGTGCTCCCAGTTGACCTAGGTGCTACGTTCCTCAAAAGCGGTACATATGCTCTGTCCCGGATCGTTGCTGGTCAGAGCACCATCGGCCTGGCTGTGAGGGCAGCAGAGCCCGTCTTTCTGCACCGGATTTGACGAACGTAGCACTAGTGTCCTGAGTTACAGGTCCGCTGTGGAAGTGGTAGCCTCGGGGCATGAGCGAGGAACCACAGTCCAAGCACCGTCGAGGACGACCCACGGTGCAGATCACGTTGACCGACGACGAGCGCCAGACCCTGGAGC
>WNGE01009250.1_pt1 | contig 10409 bp, 14 predicted proteins | sample 5400651 | NCBI WGS metagenome assembly WNGE01 (sample SAMN13153370, study PRJNA577476) | soil metagenome | isolation source: 60 cm soil or saprolite under grassland replicate 2 | place: USA:California | collected 2016-06-15
TCCGCCGACAGCTCCCCGATCGTGTCGAGGATGAACGGCTCGAGCTGCGCGACACGGACGTTCGCCGTTCGCGACGCGTAGCGCTGCGCGGCAACCTGCTTGATCTTGACGTCGAACATCGGGGCCTCCTCCATGATGCGTCTGACGTAGGCGAGTACCTCGCGCCGCTCGGCGAGCTCGTGCTCGAGGCGCTGCTCGTAGACGTCGAGCGCCTCCGTAGACGGACTGGCCAGCAGGCGCCGGATCTCGAGCAGCGACATCCCGGCCGAACGCAGCAGGCCGATCAGCCGCGCGGTGTGCAGCTGCTCGATCCCGTAGTACCGGTATCCGGTATCGCTGTCGACCCGCGCGGGCGGCAGCAGGCCGTTCGCCGCGTAGAGCCGCAAGGCCTTTTGCGAGACCTGGGCGGCTTCCGCGAACTGGCCGATCGTGACGAGGTTCTCCATGACGCAGCTCAGCCTGGCGCTTACCCTAAGGTCAGAGTCAAGCGGGCGCCGCGACGTAGTTCCGCAACGATCCGAGCTGCGGCCGCGTCAGCTCGACCACCGCGCCCGCGCCGACGGGCTCCTGCGGGATACCAGGTGCGGCGATGATGTCGCCCGGCAGGAAGCGCGTGTTCTGCTCCGCACGATCGAGGAGTCCTTGCCAGTCGACGTCGCCGGTCTCGAACTCGTCGGGCGTCACGACCAGCGGGCCGAGCGAGACCGCGAAGTCGTGCCTCTTCACTCCGTCGAGGCTTGGGGCGACCCAGTCGTTCATCAGCATGTATCCCCCGATCGTCCCGGCGCCGATCACCGCCGCGACGCGGAGCACGGGCTGGATCTCCTCGACGCCGTGCGGGAGCCCGATCGCGTCCTCAGGCCCGTTCACCGCGGCAGGATTCGCGAAGCGGAAGTCGTCGCCGTCGAAGATCCGGATCGAGGGCGGTTGCAGAACCGGCGCGCGATACACGATGTCGTCGAGCGCATACTCGGCGTGCTCACGCGCGGCGCCGCCGCCCGTGAAGAACGCCTGCAGCGTCTGGGCCGCAAGCTGGAGAACCTTGTCGCCCTCGAGCCGCCCCGGCCAGCCGCGCGCGAGATCGGACTCCTTCGGCGAGAACATGCAGAGCCTCACGACAGCGGCTCCGTGTGGACGATCACGTCGACGATCTCCGGGCGCTCGCGTCGGATGGCTTCCTCGATGCGACTCGCGAGCGCGTGCGCGTCGGCGAGCACCGTGTCGCTGCCAAGCCGCAGCGTCAGGAACGCGACGAGGCCTTCGTCCGTGTTCACGAAACGGAGCTCCTTCGGATCCTCGCGCATCTCGGATCGCACGATCCGTTCGACGACCGCGCGATCCGTCTCGACGGCGTCGGCTGCGGGCATCGAGCCGGCGGCCTCCTCGGCAAGCGGCTCGATGTGCGTCTGCACGGCGGTGACCTCGGGCACCGCCTCGAGGATCGCCCGCTCGACGTCTTCGGCGATCTCGTGCGCCTCCTCGAGCGAGAGGTTGCCGGGAAGCTTCAGATGCAGGGACAGCTGGGTGCCTGCGCCTACCGACACGGCGCTCACGTTGTGCACCTCGCGCACACGGGGAACACCGAGCGCCGCTGCATGCGCGCGTTCACGCACGGCGGCGTGGTTCGCAAGCGGCTCGACGTGGACGACGACGTCAGCTTCCGGCAGCGCCGACTCGAGTGCCCGCTCGACCGCGTCGGCGGCCGCATGACCCTGCCCTACGGCGGCGTCGAAGTCGACCCCGATCACGACGTCCGCGAACACCCGCCCCGCGGCCTGGCGCATCCGCAATCGCCTGAGCTCGACGCGAGGCGCGATGGTAGCGATTGCCGCGCGCGCGGCCTGCTCCGCATCGGTCGGCACGCGGTCCATCAGCACGTCGACGTTGCCCCGCATCAGCCGCACCGCGGCGGCGAGGACGATGACCGCCACGAAGAGCGCGGCGATCGAGTCGGCCTCTTGGTAGCCCGCCCGCACGAGCAGCAAGCCGACGAGCACTGCGAACGAGCCCCCGAGGTCGCTGCCGAAATGCAGTGCATTGGCCGAGAACGCAGCGCTGTGGTACCGGCGTGCGGCGCGCGCGGACGCAATCGTGCGCGAAACATCGATCGCGATCACGACTCCGATCACGAGCAGCGCGTACCAGGCCGCGTCGACGTGCGGGTGCGAACGTCCCGCGAGCCGCTCGATCGCCTGCCAGACGATCAACAGGCTCGCGATGACGAGGATCGCGCCCTCGCCGAGCGCCGACAGGTGCTCTGCCTTCCCGTGCCCGTACTGGTGGCCGACGTCTGCCGGCCGGGCCGCGACGCCGACGGCGAAGAACGTCAGCAGGGCCGCGATGAGGTCGGTGCCCGAGTGCGCCGCCTCCGAGATGAGGCCGAGGCTGTGGGTCGCGATGCCGGTGCCGAGCTTCAGCCCGATGAGGGCGGTCGCTGCGAGCACCGAGAAGAGCGCCGTCCGGCGCTGCGGATTCACGGGCGAAGCGTATTCAGCCCGCAGGCTCGAGCGGCCAGATCACGACGTCCTGCCGGCGCGAGAACCAGCAGATCGGCTCACCGCGCAGCTCGACGGGCGCGATCGAGGCGAGCTCGATCTCGGCGTCCGCGGGTTGCAGCGGCCACTGCTCGTGGTGGATCTCGGCCCGGTGGAGCCGGCCGCGCTCGTCGGTCGTGTAGAGGCAGTAGTGCTCCATCAGGAACCACTCGAGCGAGCCCGGCTCGGCGTGGCGCGCCTCCCCGTCCGGCCGGTAGCGCCCACAGAACACGCGGCCAGGCTCGGCGATGCGGGCGCATTCGTAATCGATCCACTCGCCGCGCGGCGTCGTCGTCATGCGGGCGTGGAAGTACGGCAGCTTGTACGTGCGGCGGGCAAGCTCGACGGCGAGGCGGCTCGAAGCATCGAGGCTGAAGAACCAGACGCCCGGCCTGCCGTCCGCCGCGACCACCGGCGTCCGCACGTTCAGCTCGAGGAAGGTCGAGACGCGGGGCAGCGGCAGCGTGCCGCGAGCGCGCAACCCCGTGAGCCGGAACGGCGTCACCGTCACCCAGGCGCTGCCGTCGTGCTCGCCGACCTCGAGCTGCGCCGGCACGTGCTCGCGTACCTCGTGGCGCGGCACACGCCAGTGGGCGAACAGCAGGTCATCCCACGTCTGCGCCATCGTCCAGCCGCGCGGCCTAATCGGCCAGGGCCGGTGCTCGAGGTGCTCGAGGGAGCGGGACTGCCGTGCGGCCGCGTCGAGCAAGAGTGCGTTAAAGGTTGCCGCGCAGGGCCTGCTCGCGCTCGATCGCCTCGAAGAGCGCCTTGAAGTTGCCGTCGCCGAAGCCCCGTGCGCCGTGCCGCTCGATCACCTCGAAGAACACGGTCGGCCTGTCCTGCGCCGTCTTCGTGAAGATCTGCAAGAGGTATCCGTCGTCGTCGCGGTCGGCGAGGATCTTGTGCTTGCGGAGGTCCTCGTATGACTCCGCGATCTCGCCGACGCGGTCCGGCACGTCCTCGTAGTAGGAATCGGGCGTGTCGAGGAAGAGGATTCCGCGCTCCTTGAGCTGCTCGACCGTCTGGACGATGTTCGTCGACGCGAGCGCGATGTGCTGCGCGCCGGGGCCGCCGTAGAACTCGAGATACTCCTCGATCTGGCTCTTCCGCTTGCCCTCGGCAGGCTCGTTGATCGGGAACTTGATCTTCCCCTCGCCGTCCGCCATCACCTTCGACATGAGCGCGGAGTACTCGGTCGAGATGTCCTGGTCGGAGAAATGGATCATCTCCGTCATCCCGAACGCGCGCTCGTAGTACTGCACCCAGTCGTTCATGCGGCCGAGCTCGACGTTGCCCACGATGTGGTCGACGTTCGTGAGCCCGACCCCTGCGCCGGCGCCGTTCGGCGACAGTGAAACATACCCGGGCTTGAACGGGCCTGCGTACTCCCTGCGGTTCACGAATGTGTGGATCGTGTCGCCGTATGTCGCGATCCCCGAGGTCTCGAGCGAGCCGAACTCGTCCTCGACGCGCCTGGGCTCGACGACCCCGCGCGCGCCGCGCTGCACCGCTTGCCGGTAGGCCTCGGTCGCGTCGGGGACGGTGAGAGCGATCTCCTTCACGCCGTCGCCGTGGCGCGCGTGATGCTTCGTGATCTCGTGATCCTCGCGGAGCGCCGAGGTGACGACGAAGCGGACGTCGCCCTGCTCGAGCACGTACGAGGCGCGGTCGCGGACTCCGGTCTCGGGGCCCGCGTAGCTCGTTCGAGTGAATCCAAGCCCGTGCTCGTAGAAGTACGCCGCCTGTTTTGCGTTGCCAACCCAGAACTCCACATAGTCCCAGCCGAGCAGCGGCATGAAATCGTCAGACATCCCCCGAAGTATTCCCGAACTTCCTGCCGATAGTGATCGGAAGAGATGCTCGTCCCGCCGCCCACTCAGCAGGAGATCGCGACCCAGGTGCCGCCACTCGTGGCCTACGTCCCGGCGCAGGTCGGGACCGGCTGGAAGTACCTGGCGTGGGTTTCGCCCCACGGCGAGGTGCAGATCGTCTTCGCGAAGGGCGGCCAGCAGGTCATCTTCATCGCCTCGCGCTACCGCGGCGATTGCTCGATCGGCATGCGGAAGCGCTTCGCGATCGCGGGCGTGACGGTCTATTACACGCGCACGGCCGCCGAGCGGCGGGCGTGGCGGTGCGTGAACGGCGTACGACTCATGGCGGCCACCTCAGTGCCGTCCGACCGCTTCGCGGACGTGAGCCTCGCCCGGACGGCCGCGTCTGCTTACCGCGTCCAACGTATTCCCTAACAGGCCGCGTCTAGCCTGGGCGCATGCTCGTCCCCGTGTCCGTCCAACACGAGATTGCGCAGAAGGCGCCGCTCGTCGCCTACGCGCCGGCGCGCCTCGCGGTGGGCTGGCACTACGCCCGCTGGACGCACGACGGAGCGCTGCGGATCTTGTTCCGGAACAAGGCCGGCCGGGAGATCGTCTTCGTCGCCGCGCCGTACAAGGGCAACTGCCGAGCCGGCATGGAGAAGAGCTTCCAGATGGCCGGCGTCAAGGTCTACTGGGGTCACACCGCGAACGAGCAGGAAGCGTGGCGCTGCGTGAACGGCATGAGGCTCGTCGCCGCGACGTCACTCCCGCCCGACCGCTTCGCGGACGTCGGCCTCGCCCGCATGGCCGCGTCCGGCCACCGCATCCGCGACTAGCGGCCGCCGCCAGAACCGCTCGAGCGCGATCCCGGCGAAGATCAGCACACCGCCTGCGATCTCGAGCGAGGTCAGCGACTCGGAGAGGAGAATCAGGGCGAAGAAGACGGCGAAGAACGGCTGGAGGTTCGCGAAAAGCGACGCACGCGACGCCCCCACCCGGTCGATCGCCGTGAACCAGAGGATGTTCGTGAGGAAGAGCGGCCCGATCACCGCGTAGCCGAAGCCGAGCCACACCTTCCAGCCGAACTCGAACTGCTGGTCGCCGAGCTGCGCGATGCTCACGAGCGCAAGCGGCACCCAGCCGATCGCGAGAACGAGCGCACTGATCCGGTACGGCGAGTAGCGGCGCATGAGCGGCGCGATCGTAACCGTGTAGAAGGCCCAGGTCAGGGCGGTCGCGATCGCGAGGAGCGTCCCCTTGAGGCTCGAGCCGACGCTGCCGTTCGCCGCCGCGATCAGCCCCACGCCGCCGAAGGTGATCGCGGCGCCGATCCAGAACGCGCCGCCGAGATGCTCGAGACGCAGCGCGAGCGAGATCAGCCCGATGAAGATCGGCGTCACCCCGAGAAGCAGCGCAACCGTCGAGGCGTGCGCCAGCTTGATGCCGTACACGAAGCAGAGCTGGTTGAGGAAGATGAAGAGTGCGGCGAGGCCGACAAGCCAGAAGTCCTTCCGTTCGATCCGAAACGACCGCTCCCGGTAATAGGTGAACGCCCAGAAGAGCGAGATCGCGACGAAGTAGCGGATCGTCCCGTACGCGAGCGGGTGCCAGCCGTGCTCGAACATGTACTTCGTGACGGTGACGTTGAGCGCCCAGAGCAGCACGACCCCGAGCAACATCGCGTCCACGGGCGAAGCTCGGCGCACGTCTTCGACCCTACCCTTTAGGCTTTGCGCGATGCCCGAGCCCACGTTCGCCGAGATCGACGCCCTCGTCGGGCCTGCGACGCCGCACTTCGCGTACCAGCTCCGCGCCCGGATCGAGGAGCTCGTCCGCGATCTTTCCGAGGACGATCCCGTCCGGCGCTACGGCGAGGAGAAGATGGAGCTGCTCGACCGGCTCGGCCACGCGTCCTCGAAAGCCCACGACGGCGGGCGAGAGCCGCGCTCGCGGCCGGGCTGGCCGGGGCTGCCGAGCACCGCGCCGGCCGACGAGCCGCTCCCGCAACAGCGATGAGCCTCGACGGCTCGTCGGTCCTCGTGACCGGCGGCACGCGGGGGATCGGCCTGGCAATCGCGCTTCGACTCGTCCGCGACGGGGCCTCGCGGGCCGTGCTCGGGTACATGCGGAACGACACCGCGGCCGAAGCTGCGGCCGAGCAGGTGCGGGCCGCCGGGGCGGAGCCGGTGCTCGTCCGCGGGGAAGTCTCGAAGGAGCGGGTGATCTCGGAGCTTGCGTCGCACGGCCCCTACCGCGTCGTCGTCCACAACGCGGCCACCGGCGTCATCCGGCCGGCGCTCGAGACCGACGACCGGCACTGGGACTGGACGATGAACGCGAACGCCCGGGCGCTGCTGTCCCTTGCGCGCGCGACCGCGCCGTCGATGCCCGAGGGCTCGGCGATCGTGGCCATCTCGAGCCTCGGGGCGCAGCGGGTGCTCGACAACTACGTGCTCGTCGGCACCTCGAAGGCGGCGCTCGAGTCGATCGTGCGCTACCTCGGTGTCGAGCTCGCGCCGCGGATCCGGGTCAACGCCGTCTCGGGAGGCGTCGTCGACACCGGCGCGCTCGAGCACTTCCCGAACAAGGAGGAGATGCTGCGCTCGGCCGAGCGCACGCCGGCCGGCCGGCTCGTCGAGCCGGACGACGTCGCCGGCGCGGTCTCGTTCCTATGCTCCGACGACGCAGCCATGATGTGCGGGCAGACCCTCGTCGTCGACGGGGGATACTCGTTGCCTGCCTGATGGAGCCGACAGACCCCAACCGCCGCGCCTTCGACGACGCACATCGGCGGCGATGGGGCGCGCGGCACGGCCTGCCGGCGATCGTGAAGGCGACGCTGGGCGACCTGACCTCGAAGCGCGTGCTGCACCTGCAGGCAGGCGGCGGCGAGGCGAGCGCCGAGCTCGCCGAGCAGGGTGCGGTCGTGACCGCGATCGACGAGTCCGAGGCGGTGCTCGACGAGGCGCGCGAGCAGTGGCCGAAGATCCTCTGGATACACGCCGGCGCACAAGCACTTCCGGGGGAGCTGCGACGCGGCCGCTTCGACCTCGTGTACTCACCCGAGGGCGTGCTCGCCCAGCTGACCGATCTCGAAGCGTGGGCACGCGGGCTCGCCGACGCGCTGCACGACCGCGGCGAGCTGCTCGTGTACGACGACCATCCTGTCGCGCTCTGCGTCGACGCGTTCCAGCGCTGGCACTACGACTACTTCGCAGAGGGCTTCTGGCGGCTCGGCCAGGTGGTCACCGTTCTTGCCGGGGCCGGTTTCCACGTCGTGGCACTCGAGGAGTACCCCGGCGAGCGGCGCATTCCGGGCACCTTTCTGCTCTACGCGCGCCGCGAGGGTTAGTCCGGCCGGAAACGGGAAGCGCGGCAGGTATGGGAATCCCTGTGAGCCTCTTTCTCATTGCAGCCGGAGCGATCCTCGCCTTCGCCGTGACCGCCACGAGCAGCAGCATCGACGTCAACACAGTCGGCTGGATCCTGATGGCCACCGGCTTCGTCGGCCTGCTGCTGTCGCTCATCCTCTGGGACACGTGGGCGGGCGGCGGCTTCTGGGCCAGGCGAGACGTTCCACCCCCTCGCCGGCCTCCGACGCCGTAGAGCGTCCGAGACCCGACGCGGACTCGAACTTGCGCGGACCCGCCGGGGGCGTTTGAAAGCCCTGACCGCTCCATCGCACGCCGCCTGGGCTTGAGTCGAAGCGCTTCGACCGCAAGCACTTCGTAGGCGCGACGGCGGCGGCGGCCCCGGCACCCGCGCTCGCGTCGCTCGCACGCGCGGGAGATGCGCTCGCGGGCGGACCGGCGCCCGAGCTCGAGGAGGCGACGATCGCCGCGTTGCAGGCGGCGATGACCACCGGGAACCTGACGACGCTGGCGCTCGTGCAGAAGTACAAGGCCCCCGGATCAACGTTCTCGACGCGGGCGTCCGTTCGGTGATCGAGCTCAAGCCGGAGGCGGAAGAGATCGCGCGCCGGCTCGACGCCGAGCGCAGCGCCGGGCACACACGCGGGCCCCTGCACGGAATCCCGATCCTGCTCAAGGCGAACATCGACACGGGCGATCGGATGCAGACCACGGCGGGATCGCTCGCCCTCCTCGGCACGCCACCGGCGCAGGACTCGACCGTCGCAGAGAACCTTCGACGTGCCGGCGCAGAGTGCGGCTCGAGCTCGGGTTCCGGAGCTGCGGCGTCGGCGAGCTTTGCCGCAGCCGACCCGCCCCTGGGGCACCGCGTCACCGGGCGCGCGGCGAAGCTGGCGCGCACGGCCGCTCGCCCTCCGTATCTGAGAGGCCGTTCCGAGACGATCTAGCGCAACAGCGGAAGCACGCGGTCGCAGAGGAGATCGACGCCTCCTGAGGTCGTCAACCCCTGCGGCGTCCCGAACTCGACCCGCTTCGCGCCGGCGTCGAGCAGCCGCTGCGCATGCGCGGCGACCTCCTCGGGCGTCCCGGCGATCACGAAGCGGTCGAGCGGCACCGGCTCCCCCGGCGCCAGATCGAGCGTCGGGTCGAGCCCGCCGACGATGTCGAGGTACATCGCGACCTCCTGCGCGGCGCGGGCGCGCGCGGCGGCCCCGTACTCGTCGACGACCGTGACCGCACCGACGACGATGCCGACACCGTCGTTTCCGATCCATTCGCGCATCAGCCGCACCATCTCCGGGTTCGCGCTACCGCCGATCTTGACTTCGTCGGCGGTCTCGCCGGCGAGCGCGGCCATCCGCGGCTTCCAGGTGCCGATCATCAACGGAATACGACCCCGGTACGGCGCGTACTCGAGGCCGGCACCCGGCGCGAGTGTGAACAGCTCCCCCGCGAACCCACTGCGATCGCCGGAATGGAGTCGCCGCACGATGTCGACGGCCTCGCGCATCCGCAGCACCGGCCGGCGCTCGTCGAGCCCGAGCCGATCGAGCCATGCGCCTGCCACGAGACCGAGATAGGCGCGCCCGCCGGATGCCAGGTCGAGCGCGGCCGCTTGGCCCGCCAACTCGACCGGATGAAGCGTCGACGGATTGAGCGCTGCCGGCCCGATCCGAACGCGCTCGGTTGCGCGCGCGATCAGCAGCAGTGGGAAGATCGCCGGTTGGAAGAGGAGGTCGTGGAAGACCGAGATCACGTCGAAGCCGGCCGCCTCTGCGCGCCGCGCGAGCGCGACGTATTCCTCTGCGCTCTTGTCGGACTGGAGCCCGAGCCCGAGCTCGATCAGGTCAGGTCCTCGGTGACGAGCGTTCGCTCCCTCGTCCGCTCGATGCGCATGATCAGGCGTTCATCGGGGTCGGGACAGCAGACGAGATTGTCCTGCTCGAGCCAATCCTCCGCGGGGAGCTGCCGCTGCTTCGCCGAGATCAGCGGCATCACCGCCTGCAGTGCATACAGGCAGAAATGCCGCCCTTCGGGGATGCGCACGCAGTTCGACTCCGTTACCTCGAAATAGTCGCCGACCTCGAGCCCGCACACCGACCGGCCCTCGATCCGCTCGACGGTGACGCGGATGTCGTAGAGGCGCATCTCGGTCATCGGCGAGTCGTCAGAGAGCGAATAATCGGTCAGTATTGCGAGATCTGAGCTGAGTGACAAAGGAGGGATCGTGAGGAACAGGCGAGTCACTGCGCTCGGCGCGATCGTGATCGTGGCGGCGACCGCGGCGACAGCGGTCTCGGTGGGGTCGGCCGGAACGGCGCGCACCACGCTGGGGTCCAAGAATTGCGCGTTCACCCTGAGGATCGGCGACGTCCTGCCGTTCACCGGGGGGCTCGCCGCCTACGGGGCGAACCTCGACCGAGCCGTCAAGGTCGGCATCGGTCTGCAGAATGCCGGGCTGAAGCAGGCCGGGCTCGCGAAGAAGATCCGCGTCAGCCTCGTCGGCTCCGAGGACGGGCAGACTCAGGCGACCGCGTCGGTCGAGGCGGCCACGAAGCTCATCAAGTCGAATCACGCCAACGTGATCATCGGAGAGATGGCATCGAGCGCGACGATTCCGATGGCGCAGTCGGTCACGATTCCGAACCACATCGTGCAGATCTCGCCGACCTCGAGCGCGCCGCAGCTCA
>WNGE01014659.1_pt1 | contig 10409 bp, 10 predicted proteins | sample 5400651 | NCBI WGS metagenome assembly WNGE01 (sample SAMN13153370, study PRJNA577476) | soil metagenome | isolation source: 60 cm soil or saprolite under grassland replicate 2 | place: USA:California | collected 2016-06-15
CGCCGGCACCGGCCCTCAGCGCCTTCGGGACACTGTTGAGCGAAGCTCCGCCGGCTCGCGCCGGCAGACGTCGAGCGCGGTCACGGCCGGCACGCGCGTGACCTTCACCATCTCGCTCACGAGGACGCAGGCGTCGTCCTCGCCGCCGCGGATAACGCCGGGCCCGTACAGGAGACAGGGGATGCCGGCCTTCCAGAGACGGCGCGTAGACGTTCGCCGCGCCGCGAGGCCTCGCCGCTCACGAAGTGCCGGCGTCCCGTCGCGTCGCAGGCCCGCTCGGCCGAGCCGAGACGGCCGCCGTCAGTTGTCCCCGGTCGGCGCGGAGCCGACCTTCCGATCGAGGCGTCCCCTGGCGCGGTAACCCGAGCGCCACGAGGATGCCCAGGGCATTAGCGCCGGCGGCGATCAGGACCGCTGCTCCATAGCCCTGGGTCAGGTCGAACAGGCGGCCGGCCGTGATCGGCAGGACGATGGCGGCGGCGCACCACGCGGTGTAAAGCCGGCTGGCCACCCGGCCGTACAGTGCGCGTCTCCAGTAGACGGCGACCGCGGCCGCCGCGACGCCGGAGATCACCCCGTAGCCCAGCCCCACGAGCGCCAGCGCGAGGACCGATACCCCGGGGCCGGGCCACAGCGTCAGCGCCACGTTGCCGGCGAGGGCGACGGCATGGGCGCCGGCCGCCACCGTGGGAATGGCGAGCCAATCAACCATCCATCCACCGCCCAGGCGCGCGGCCGCGATGCTGCCCGTGATGAACGTCGTGCCATAGACCGCGAGGGCGGTCGCGCCGCCATAGGCCGTGATGATGCCCGCGGCCTGACTGAGCACCATCAGCCCGGCGGATGCCGCCAGGAAGAAGACGAGCCACAGCCGCCAGAACACCGGCCGGCGTCGCTCTCGCTCGCCCGGCGCGACGACCGTCGCCGCCGCGAGGGTGGCGCCGGAACGCGCGATCAACCACGCGCTGATCGACCCGGTGACGGCCAGGACAGCCGCGAGTCCCCCGAGCGTGGCGCGCACGCCGAGCTCGCGGACGGCCCAGCCGAAGACGGGCGCGGCGATCATGGCGCCGGCCGGATACAGGCTGACGAGATAGCCGTTGACCAGGCCGTGGCGCCTCGTCACCGCCAGGTTCACCGCCTGCTGCATGAGGATGTAGGCCGCGCCGCCACCGGCGCCGAAGAGCACCCCGTACCCGATGGCCAGCTGGGCCAGACCGCCCGCCGTCGCGGCAAGCGCGATGCCGAGCGTGCTCGCGCCCGCGCAGGCGAGCACCAGGAGCGGGGGCGATGCAACGCCGAAGAGTTTGGCCGCCAGGGTCATGCCGGCGCCGAATCCGGCGGATGCCAGGGCGAAGACGAGCGCGAGATCGGCCCGGCTCAGCCCGAGCAGGGTTTCCAGCGGCTTCAGGAGCACGCTGAACGCATAGAGCGAGCCGAGCGGCGCATTGAGCGCGGTGGCCGCCGCGACCGCGCGCCACGGGCTCTGCCTGCCGTCTCTGACCCGTCTGCTGTTTGGCCCGGACAACGGCGCCGGGATCAGCGCCGGTGACGCTTCCGGCGCTTCCCGGCCGGAGCGTGGGTCGCGAGCCACTCGAGAGCACCGGGTGTCGCCTTCCAGGCCTCCCCCAGCTCATCGACGCAGACCACCGCCTCCTCCCTGCTGCCCATGGCATACGACGCCGGCGCGGGGCCCATCCACTCGGTGTCGCCCGCCAGGTAGCCGGGCAGGTGGCGGTTCGAGCGAAACGCCGCGCGCAGCCGCTGGCGCGAGGCCAGGCAATCGCCCTCGCGACGAAAGGCCCGGAGGGCCCACCCGTATTGCCAGAGCGCGGTCGGCTCGTCGGCGAACTGGCGGAGCAACGCGTCCGCTTCGTCGTCACGCCCCGTGAGCAGGAGCGCGTTGAGAAAGACATACCGGACAGCCTGGTTGTCGTCGGGATTGAGGCGGAGCAGCTCGCGGTAATGGGTGAGGGCCTCGTCGCGCTGGCCCAGATCCTCGAGGCATCGGGCCAGGCCGAAGCGCGCCCGCATGTAGGGCCGCGTGCGCACGTCGGCCCAGAAGTGCCCGGCCCCCTCATCGAAGGTGGTGGGCCCGAGGACCCGCTCGCCAGCCGCCACACCCTGGGCGTAGAGGTCGCGCGCCTGGCTGAGGTCGGCGCAATCCTCGGCGAGGAGGACGTAGGCGTCGGCGCAGTCCGCGGACAGCTCGAGGGCCTTGCGCGCCAGCTGGATCCGGCGGCGGCCGCGCGCGTCCATGGCACGGTACGCCAGGTCCTGCGCGCGCTCCACGGGCGTGGTGGCCGTCGACGCGATGGTATCCATCGATCCCCCGAACCTCGCCTGGATGGCGTCGTTCATCTCGGACTCGCTGGCAAACTCCCGGGTGGCCGCGAAGCGCTGCACCTCGAGCAGCATGCGTTCCATGACGCGACGGTCGGGCATGCCGCGCCGGGCGGGTTCAGGCGGCGCCTCCAGTGGACGCAGCAGCTCCGGAATGGCCAGGGTGACGCGGCGGGGGCCCCCGTGAGCGACGACCTCGTGACTCCAGCGGCCCTGGTCGATCTCGGCCTCGGTGGTCCGGGACAGCGCCAGCAGTATCGTCTCGATGTCACCCAGCTCGCGCGCATCCGGGCGGCGCATCTGACCCGCTGGGCCGAACCACGCCGCCAGCGGATGGGCCCCGGGCGCCGCCAAGGGGAACCCGTGCTCCTCCCACAGGTCGAGGTCGGAGAATGGCGTCTCCCAGGACGGGCCGAAGAAGACGGTCCAGCGCCCGCCACCTTCCAGGAGGATTTCGGGGTCGGGGGAGGCGTGTAGCCTGTCGAGGTCCTCCGGGGAGGCGAAGAACCCCAGCCCGAACGTCTGACCGGCGCGTCCGAGGACCGTCGGCGGCGAACGCCCGCATGCGCTCCACGGTCACGCCCTCGGCATCGAGCGCGGCCGGATGCGGCTCGCCGTTCGCCTCCACCGCCATCCGCTCCACCATCGCCTTCACCTCGTCGAGGCGGGGGTCGACGGTCACCGCCAGCTCCGGGTCACCGAGCGCGCGGGCAATCTGCTCACCGAGTGCCTTGTCGGCGACCTGGATCGCCGCCGGCCGCGTTCGCGCGAACTTGAAGCCCAGGTCGAGCAGCGCTTCGAGGGCGAGCGTGCCGTCCCCCTCGTTCGACTCTGCGAGCTTCGCGTTGGCGAGGCCCGTCTCCAGGCTGACCCACACGCCGCCCCAGGGCCGATACGGCGTGCCATCGGGGCCGTCCACCCACATGGGCATGCGGAGGACGCCGCCCTGCCAGGTATCTGCGGAGCGCCTCGGTAGTCGGGTGAAGCGGGCCAGCATGAGGGACGAAACCTGAGCCATGGCTGCCTCCGGTATCAGTGCATCTGTTGAATATCCGCGACGACATGGCGGATTTTACACGATGACCATGCCCTCAAGCCATCGCGCCGACCGCGCCGACCCCGCGACGTTGACGCTGCCCGACGGCCCTGCTAGGCTCCGGCCCAGCCGTGCTTTCCCTGACACGCGCGATGGCCGCGTCCTATGGCCGGGATCGAATTCGCGTCAACGCCATCTGCCCGGGAACGATCCGCACACGGCTCACCGCGGATATCGTGGAGCGGGTCGCGCGCGTGGCGAAGGAGGGGCGCGGCATCCCGCTCGGGCGAGTCGGCGAGCCGGAGGACATCGCGCGCTGCGCCCTGTTCCTCGCGTCGGACGACGCGTCGTTCATCTCGGGCGCTCACATCGTCGTCGACGGCGGAGCGATGGCCGTCGGCGCCTGAGGCGATGGGAGAGCCGGATCGGCGCGGAGCGAGGGCTGGGCTGGAACAGGAGAGCTCCCGAGTCCTTGCGATGCAGGCACCTCCTGGATATAGTGCCTGCATGAGCAAGCAGGCAAGACGACGCGGCACGATGCGATCTACGGGGCGACGAAGTCGGGGACCTTCCCCCTCCCCTCCGACGGTCCAGTACACCGTGCGAAGTGTCCCGGCCCATGTCGACAAGGCACTGAGGCGCAAGGCCCAGCAGGGGCGCAAGAGCCTCAGCGAGGTGCTGCGGGGCGCCCTGATCCGGGAAGCCGAGGGGGCCGGCCTACCGGAGCGCGTGCATACCGATCTCGACGCCTTGGTCGGCGCGTGGGTGGATGTCCCCGGCTTCGAGGACGCGGTCCGGGCCCAGGATCAGGTCGACGAGACCCTCTGGCGGTGAGAATCGCGATCGACACGAACCGCTATGTCGATTTTGCGAAGGGCCTTCCCGAAGCGGTGGAACGTCTCCGGCGAGCGGACGAAATCCTTGTGCCGTTCGTTGTTCTCGGGGAGCTGCGCGCCGGCTTCGCAGGTGGCGCTCGGACCGGGGAGAACGAGGCCAATCTCGTCCGTTTCCTCGACAGCCGCCGCGTCGACCTGGTGTTTGCCGACGAGGACACCACGCATCACTACGCGCAGCTATTCCACCAGTTGCGCCGACAGGGCACGCCCATCCCGACGAACGATCTCTGGATAGCGGCCCTTGTCGTACAACACGAACTCCATCTCTTCGCGCGCGACGCGCACTTCGATCACCTGCCACAGATCCCGCGTCTCTGAGGTCCTCGAAACACGAACGAGAAAAGGAGACCGCATGAGCATTCGACCGAACCGCGTGAAGCAGCGACTCGCCGCCGGCCAGGTGGCGACCATCCTGGCCGGCACCAACGACCCGGACCTGATCGATCAGCTCGGTCCGCTCGGCGCCGACGGGATCTGGCTCGAGGGCGAGCACGGCGGGGTCGACTACGCCGATCTCGGCAACCTGACCCGGGCCTGCGACCTCTGGGGCATGACCTCCGTGGTCCGCGTGATGGACAACGACTACGCCACGATCTACCGCACGCTGGACCGGGGCGCCCAGGGCATCGTCGTGCCGCACGTCAACACCCGCGCGGAAGCCGAGGCGGTGGTGGAGGCCGGCAAGTTCGCGCCCCTCGGCAAGCGGGGGATGTTCACCAGCCGCCAGGGCTTCGGCGTGGGCGACTATCTCAAGACCGCCAACGACCAGAGCCTCCTGATCGTCCTGCTCGAGGACATCGTGGCGGTGAAGAACCTCGATGACATCCTCGAGGTCGACCACATCGACGTCTTCTTCGTGGCGCCGGGCGACCTGGCGACCTCGATGGGCCACATCGGCGAGATGGGCCACCCGGAGGTCCAGCAGACGATCGACGGGGCGATCAAGAGGATCGTCCAAGCCGGCCGTACGGCGGGGACGCTGGTCAATGCCGGCAACGTGGAGCGCTATACACGGATGGGCGTGCGCGCGATCATGGCGAGCTTCTTCCCGTGGGTCCAGGCCGGCGCGAAGGATCTGATGGACCGCGCGGCGGCGGGGGCCCGGGGCTGACGCCGGACCTGATCCACGAGACGGTGAGCTGAGGCTCCGCGCGACCCCCCTGCTCCCGAGCGAGGCTGATCATCGCCCCCAGCCCGGCCGTGCCCGGACGGCGGCGTAGGTTATCGTTGAGACATGTCTCGACTTGACGCCAGCAAGCGCGCCCGTCTCCCGGCCAGCGCCTTCGCCTATGTCGACTCTCGCGGCCGGCGGCGGCTGCCGATCCATGACGAGGCGCACGTGCGGAACGCACTGGCCCGGTTCAACCAGGTCGCCTTCGAGGACGATACCGCCCGGGAGCGCGCCCGCAAGCGGCTGCTGCACGCAGCAAAGAAGTACGGCATCATGCCCGTCGGGTTCATCACCGGCCAGCTTCGATCGGAGCGGACCGCCGCGACGGCCGGTCGCCTCGTGATCGAGCTGGGTCGGCACGGAGCGCCCGGCGAGCTCCAGCAGCGCCTGCGAAGCGTCCTCCGGGATCCGACCCTCGCCGTCCTGCACTGGTCCGACGCGGCCGGGGCGTACTTGGACGGCACGGGCAAGCCCGTCCCGCTCCCTGCCGAAGGAGACCAGCGCGGCATGACCTATCTCGAGCGCCAGGGTCGGCCGATGACGGCCATCGTGCACGATCCGACGGTCCTCGACGACCCGGGTCTCGCCGAGACCGTGCTGGCCGCCGTGCGATTCGTCGTCGAGAAGGAGCGCGCGCACGGCCAGATTCAGGCGACATCCACCGATGCCGCGGCCCTCCCGACCGGGTTCGTCACCCTGCTGATGACCGATATCGAGGCTTCCACCGCCCTTCTCCGTCGGTTGGGCGACCGCTATGGCGACCTGCTGAACGACGTCAGAGGCATCCTCCGGGCGTCGGTGTTGCGAGCGAGCGGCCGCGAGATCGACGCCCGCGCCGACGAGTACTTCGCGGTCTTCGAGCGGGCCGCCACCGCCATCGAGGCGGCCGCGGCCATCCAGCGTGCGCTCGGCAATCGGGCCTGGCCCGACGATCTCGAAGTCCGGGTTCGTGTCGGGATCCATAGCGGTCGCCCGACACTGACCGATGTCGGGTACATCGGTCTGGCCGTTCACACCACCGCTCGCGTCTGCTCGGCGGCCCATGGAGGGCAGATCGTCGTTTCCGGCGAGACGAGGGCGGCTGTCGGGGAATCGGCGCCACCCGGCATCAGCTTCCGTAGTCTCGGCCGACATCGCTTGCCCGGCCTTCCGGATGCCGAGACGCTCTTCCAGGTCCAGGCCAAGGGACTGCTCCACAGCTTCCCGAGGCCGCGGATCGGGCGCCGCTCGGCCCCCGGTCCAACAGGCCGAGGGCCTCGCCGCCCCCCTGCCAGATCACCTTCGACCCGGTAGGCCTTGAGAATCGGACCCAGGGCGTCCTGCTGGAAGAGCAACGGAGCGGACGGTCGAAGGTGCAGTCGAAGGGGCGCCGCTCGCCGCGCCGCCTGCGTCGCCCGGATGGGTTTCTCGTCCGAGGGCGTCGGCCCTCAGTCCTTCCCGCCGGCGCCAGGCAGGCACTGCTGGATCTGGCGCCACGTCTCGTCCTCGATCGCGATGCCCGCGGCGCGCCGCTCGCTGGCGGTGCGCGCTTCCGGCTCCCCGGGGATCAGCACCTCCTTGGCGCCGGCGGCGAGCGGTGTGGCGCGCACGAACTCGAACAGCGCGTCGACCTGAGCCTGGAACTCGGCGATCGGCACGAAGCGCGCGGGGTCGAGGCAGATCATCAGCGTGCCGTTGGCGAACACCGACGGCTCGGCGCTCGCCGCGCCCGTACCCGAGAGGATACCGGCGAGGATCTCGACGGCCAGCGACATCCCGTAGCCCTTGTGGTTGCCCGCGGTCAGCAGCGAGCCCGGCGGCTCGGTGTAGTACTGGCGCGGATCGGTCGACGGCTGGCCGTGGCCATCGAGCATGACGCCGGGCGGGGCCGCCTCGCCCCGGTTGAATTTCACGCGCAGCTTACCCTCGGCCCACACGCTGGTGGCGAAGTCGTGGGACATGGCCACCGCGCCCCCGGGTCCGGGCACGGCGATCGCGTGGGGATTGGTGCCGAGCCGTCGGCCGGCGCCGCCCCACGGCGCCACGTTCAGGCCGCCCTTGGCGTTGGCCCACAGCATGCCGATCAGCCCCTGCGCCGCCGCCATCTCCGCCCAGTCGGCGAGGCGGCCGATGTGGTTCGTGCGGCGCAAGGCGACGGCGGCGAGGCCGTGCGCTTGCGCCTTGGCGATCGCCAGCTCCATACCGCGACGGGCGACGACCTGGCCGAAGCCGCGGTCGCCGTCCAGCACCGCGATGACCGGGGTCTCGAGCACCGTCGTGATGTCCGGCCTCGGGTTCAGCGTCCCCGCCGCCAGCGCCGCGCAGTACTGGGGGATGCGGATCACGCCGTGCGAGTCGTGGCCGCGCAGGTTGGCGCGCACGAGCATCCGGGCGATGAGGGCGGCGTCGGCCGGCGGCACCTGCCGCGCCGCGAAGATGTCGCGGGTGGTTCGCTCCAGCGTCTCGGCGTCGATGGTCGGCATGGCCCGGGCTCCTTTGCGCGGCGGCGGTCGAGGCCGCGTGGAGACATTACACCACGCGCCGCGACGAGCCAAGCCGAGCCCGGGCGGGGCTAACACCTCATCCGTCGCGCGGGAGCGTCACTTGGCGCCGGCACTGATGGGCACGGGCGCGGGCCCGAGCGGCCGGCCCCCGGGCCCGTCCGCGAACGTCGGCCACACCATCGGCGGCTGCTGGTCCACCCCGGGCAGGTTCCAGTCGCACACACCGTCCGGAAAGGCGTTTCGCAGCCGGGCCCACTGATCGTCGGTGAACATGACGTCGTAATCGGCCCGGTCGAGCGGCTTGAGCCGGCACTTCATCACGTCGTCGGCCAGCGGGCCTCCGGCCGCGATCCGCGGGTTGCCGAAGTAGGGAAAGGCGGCGCGGCAGACGGCCTGGTCGGTGACCTTCTGCTCGCCGATGTAGCACGAGTCCACCGCTCCGGCCGGCTTGTGCCTGATGACCTTGACCTCGAGCGGGTCGGCGCTCCGGTCGGCTTCGATCGCCTCCAGCCACCGGTCCATGAGGCCGAAGGCCTCGTCGGCCACGCTCGCGGGGACCGCCAGCGGGGTCGGCGCGGTGAAGATCACGTGGTTGTCGGCGTGCCCGTTGGCCGCCACGAGCCGCTCCCGCAAGGCGTAGCTCCGGAAATCGGTGTGGATCTCGTTGTTGCTGGATCCGCGCAGGTCGATGATCGGCACCTTCGCCAGCTGGCGGCCGTTGGTCACGCGCCCCGCCCCATAGGCGATCGCGGTCGTGCCGGGGTCCGCTTCTCGGCGCGGGGGCTGGAGCTTGAAGTCGATGTCGTAGCTGCCCATCTTCTCGTTGAGGTCGACGAACTGCTCGGGGAGGATGAGGCCGGACTGGAGCGCCGTCAGTCCGTACTGCACCCCGACGTTGTCCCAGGCCGACTTGGCGAACCCGTCCAGCACCCGGCGTCCCCAGATCGCCACCTGGTAGTCCTGGAGCGCGCAGCGCACGCCGTCGGGGTTCGTCTCGGCGTCGTACACCTGATCCGGCGGCACCCCGCAGTGCACGAACGCGCCGTCGGCGGCCGAGGGATTGGCCGTCTGGTCGAAGCCGTAGACGTTGACCCACGAGACGCACGTGCTCGCCGTCTCGTGTCCGGACACCGCCGCGCGCTGCTCGGCCACCGCCCACAGCTCGGGCGACTTCTCGTTCCAGTAGTGGAGCAGGAGCGAGCAGTCGAGGACCTCGTTGCCCGTCGTCGTCGCATCGGGGTAGCTGCACTGCGGGATGATGCCGTCGAGCAGCCCCGGGTAGGTTGACGCGATGTTCTGCTGCTGGATGGAGCCGCCCGAGCACCCCTCGGCCATCGTGTAGCGCAGCTCGCCGTAGGACTCGACGAGGCGCTCCTTGAGCATCATCAGCGCCTCGGCCGACACGACCTCGTTGCAGTTCTGTCCGAGGATGTCGAGCCCGGTCGAGGCGACGGCGAAGCCCCTGGACAGCGCGTAGCCGGCGTGGCCCGTGCCCTGGAGCTGCCCCGCCGTCCCGGAGTTGTCGAGGACGTTGGGCGGCGCGCCCTGGCGGTGGTCGGGCGAGCAGCTTCCGCCGAACGGGACGAGCAGCTTCCGGTTCCACGCGCGCTGGGGCGCCCAGGGCGCCCACGGCTTCGTCGGGTCGAACAGGACGGCGATGGCGTAGATCGACCGGTCGAGGGTCCCGGTCTCGCGCCGCACGATGAAGGGGACGGTGACGCCCTGGTCCGTCGTGGTCAGCGCGACATCGGCGGGCGGGTTCGCGGGATCGTAGGGCTGGAAGGCGCCGCCGACGGCGCCGGCCGGCATGTAGAACAGCTCGTACTTCGTCGGCGCGTTGCAGGCCTCATCGGTCGCGGGCCCGAGCCCGTTCGCCTCCGTCGTGCAGAACCACGGCTGGACCTGCGGGCCGGCGAAGACCGGGCCGCCGATCGGGTGGTTCGTGATGGTGATCGACGCCGTTCCTCCCTTCCACCGAGCCCTCAGCACGTTCGGGCCGACCGTGAGTCCCTTGACGAGGCCCATGAAGCGCCCGTCGGCGCGGACCCCGAAGGCAGCGGTCACGTCCCGGCCGCCCACGTCCACCCGCACGGTGGAGGCCAGGACCGTGGGCGGGAGCACCACCTCGACCAGCGCGTCCCCGCCCGAGATCAGATCGGCGCGGTTGGAGAGCACCTTGATCTCGAGTGTGGGCACGGCAGCCTCCGCGCGCGTCGTCACGGCCGCCAAGGCGCAGAGCCCGGCCAGCGCGGCAAGGAGGGCCACCATTCGCTTCGCTTCCTTCTGTGTGCTCGGCATCGAGGGCCTCCTCTCTACGGTCGCAGCCCTACTTGGCCCGCTTGCAGGTCCCGGCGGGCCGGGTGGGAGAGCCGCCGGTCGCCCAGTAGGGCGCCTTGATGTCGAACGTCAAGAGCCCGGGCCGCAGGTAGTCGACCGGGTCGCGTTACTGTAGATACTCGGGCGCGGGCATCGGGTTGTCG
>WNGE01035549.1_pt1 | contig 10409 bp, 15 predicted proteins | sample 5400651 | NCBI WGS metagenome assembly WNGE01 (sample SAMN13153370, study PRJNA577476) | soil metagenome | isolation source: 60 cm soil or saprolite under grassland replicate 2 | place: USA:California | collected 2016-06-15
TGCTGGACACCCAGGCCCGCATCACGGTCGGGATGGAGGAGAACAGCTCCCAGGACATGGGCGTCTTCGTCGACCGCATCGAGCAGCTACGCCAGGCCTCCGGCGGGCCCTCGGTCGTCGTCGTGCATCACCAGGGCCGTGATGGGGAGCACCTGCGCGGCTCATCGGCCCTCGACGGTGCGGCGGAGACGGTCGTACGGGTGAAGAAGGAGGACGAGCGGGTCACGGTGGAGTGCGTCAAGCAGAAGAACGCCGAGGACTTCGACGCCATCAACCTGCGTCTGATTCCGTACGAGATGTCCGCAATTTTAGGGCTCATCGAACCCGGCGCGACCGTCCACATTGGAACTCCGGCGGTCCGGAAAATGGTCTCAACGTGGTGGTCAGCCGATGAGTCCGATTGGGTCAGCGTCTCCCACATCGTCGATTCGGGGTTCGCGGCCAAACCGACCTGGACCAAGCACCGAAAAGCCCTGCTCAGAGCGGGTGTGATAGAGGAAGAGCCCGACACGAAGCGGCCACGCTATCGCCTTACCAACGCCGCCCGAATCCTCATTGGGCTCATGGGCTCACAACGGGCTCATGGGTTTAAAGAGAGCCCGGCCATAGACACAGGCTTAGGGCTCACGGGCTCACCACCTCTTAGAGGTGAGCCCGATGAGCCCGTTGCCTTGTGGCCCGAGACCCTAGAAGATCCAGAACCCGACAATTCGGGTCCGGAGGACGACCCTCCATGAAGACCATCCGCCGCGCCGCTAACCAGAGAAGAGAGACGATCATGCCCACGACTATGCAACAGGAACTCGCCGCCCTACGCCGCATCTGCAACCTGCTCGACCAGCTCGACGAGAACACCCGCACCCGCGCGGTGCGCTGGCTCACCGAGCGCTACCCCACGGCGGACCAGACGAACCCGTTCACGGTCGCTGACGAGACCACCGGGATCCGGCGATGACCCGGCCCACCGACCAGCATCAGCGGGAAGGGCTGGAAGCTGTGACCGAGGATCAGGCGTTCGACTGCTGGTGCGTGGTGGAACTGCTCGGACGCCGCCGCCTCGCCGGCCGGGTCAGCGAGGTGCAGCTGGCTGGGCACGGCTTCCTGCGCCTGGACATCCCACCCGCCGACGACGACCCGGGCCGCACCCAGTACTTCGCGCCGGCCTCGGTGTACGCGCTGCACCCGGTCGAGGAGGCGACCGCGCGGCGGGCGGCGGCGGCGGGGCAGCCGGTGCCGGTGCAGCGCCGGGAGCTGCCCGCGGCCAAGGACACCGACGACCAGCCGTACGTGTGGGCCGGTGACCGGCCGCCATCGCAGGAAGATTTGATCGACGACGACGAGCAGGACGAGGAGGGGGACAGCCAGCCGTGACCACGATGAGATACGAGTTCCGACCGCTGACCGACTGGCCCGACCCGGTCAGCACAGAAAGGCGCCGCAGCCCGTTCACTGCGCCATGGTCGAGAACGCTGGCCCTGCTCGGCCGCGAGGCCGAACTGCTCGGTGCCGCCCTGGTCGTTGTCCAGGTCGACGCCCCCACCGGGCAGATCCGCCAGGACGGCATGCTCTACGCCCGCGCCCGGGTCAACTTCCCCGGCGTCCGCGTCGCCTTCGACTCGATCTACGGCTCGCTCACCTACGCCACCGACCGGTACCCGAACTGGCAGGACAACGTCCGCGCCATCGCGCTCGGCCTGGAAGCTCTGCGCGCGGTCGACCGATACGGGGTGACCCGCCGCGGTGAGCAGTACCGCGGCTGGACCGCGGTCGACGCGAAGCCGGCCAAGATGACCCGCGAGCAGGCTGCGGAATTCCTCGCCGAGCAATCCGGCCATCGATGGGCGCCAACGCTGATCATGTACGACCTGGACGTGCTCGGGCAGGCGTACCGGGCCGCGGCGCGGAACAGCCATCCTGACCGCGGTGGTGACCCGTCGGAGTTCGACCGGCTCACCAAGGCCCGCGATCTGATCGCAGGGGGTCGGTGAACATGACCGGGTCGAGCCTGTACACCTACCGGGCCACCATCGAGGCCGTCCACGACGGCGACACCATCGTCGTCTCACTCGACATGGGCCGGCACCTCTGGATCCTCGGCGCCAAGCACCGCCTGGCCGGCTGCAACGCGCGGGAGTTGGCCGACCCGGGCGGCCCGCAGGCCCGCGACAACCTGATCGCCCTGCTGCCCGTCTTCACTTCCGTGACGTTGAAGTCGCTCAAGCCGTACAAGTACGGCGACGAGTACATGGCCGACATCACCCTGCTCGACGGCCGCGACCTGGTGCCGTTGCTGATCGCCGCGCAGTGGGCGGCGCCGTGGAACGGCCGCGGTGAGCGTCCGGTGCCGCCATGGCCCAGGACGGTGAGCCCATGAGTGCCGATTCCGACAAGCTCATTTGGCTTTCAAAGCAGAGCAAAGGCGCGGCGGCTGAGCTGCTAGCTGCAGGATGGGCTCTAGCTCGCGGATTGCATGTATACCGAGCGCAGTCTCCAGCCGCTCCCTTCGATCTGGTGTTGGTTGAGCCGGTCTCACACCGGCTTATCCGAGTCGAGGTCAAGAGCATCTATAGACACAGCCCTGCTATCTACTGTCCGAACTTCAGTTGGCCGGTAAACGACGACTGGGACTGGCTTCTGGTCGTGGATGTTGATCACGACGGCCGCGTCTTCCGGTTCGATCACGGCCAGTCTGCTGACGAGTGCCGCAATATCGTTCGGGCACATTTCGGCTATGCCACGCTGGCCGAGAGCGCCTACTTGCCAAATGGAGGCAGGCTGATATGACCAGCAGGCGTAACGGCCCCACAACGTCCTCCAACAACATCAACAGCGCCAGGGTGGACCGGGACACCGACCCGGCCCGTTCGCGGCAGCGTCGCAGAGCGGGCCCGGCCGCCGCCCCCGATCCGGCGGTGTGCCGCTGCCCGACCGGGCCGCTGCTGGTCGCCACCTTCCGCGACGGCGACCTCGTGGCTGTCGCGCGGCGGCACTGGTTCGGCGCNNTGGGCACCGAGCGGCTCGACCCGGCTGACTACGGCGCCAGGAAGCAGCCGGCATGACCACCGTCTGGGAACCCGACCCACACCGCTGCGGACCCAACCAGTGGGGCATGTGGCACGACGCGTTCTGGGACCAACCGGGAACCGTGCGCGAGTGTGAGTGCGGCAAGACCTGGGTCGCCTACCAGGATGTCTACGATCCTGGCTATGTCGGCGTGAAATGGCGACGTGAGGGCTGGCTGTCCAAGCGCCGGCGGGTGAGGTCGCGCTGCGTGCGATGCGGGCGCGCAGCGCACCCCTACGTGCGCCACCCCGACTGCCCGCGCTACGTCGCCCCCGCCCCCTGGTGGCTACGCCTGGCGACCGGGCCCTGGGCGGCAGGCCATGACCTGGCCGGGCGCAAAGGAAAAAGATGGGAGTCCCCGTGGCCGGTAGCTACCTGCACGCCGTGACCGATGACGGCAAACTGCGCAACCCGGAGACCATGACGATCGCAACCGAGCGATGCCGCCCGCGTGGAGGAAGCCCGCCGGGCATACCGAGCCGGCATCGAACGCTCTCCCGGCATCCAGGCCGGACCATGACCCGGCCGAAGACCCGCGACGAGCTGCTCATCCAGCTCGCCGACCACATCGGCGAACTCGTCGACCCCATCGAACACACCGAACGCTACGGCGTACGCTCACCGACCGGGCACCGCCGCGTCGCCCGGGTGCACCGCTCCGCCCATCCCTGCCTGCTCGACCAGCTCGCCGAGGCCGCCGGCATCCCGATTACCGCCGACCGCCGCAGCACCGGACTGGGTGCCCGCGACCAACGCGTCCCCGCCGCCGCGGCCAACCTCGACGCCATCGACCGGCTCGTCGCCATCACCGCCGGCCTACGCCGCTGGACCAGCACCCTGAAGACCTGGCGCTACTACCCCCCGCACGAGCTTCCCAGCACCAAGGCCGACCTACGGGCCTTCGTCGGCGCCGTCGCCAACGCCCGCGTACCCAAGCCGCAGGTCGCCCGCCTCGCCGCCGACGTCGCCCGCTGGCGCAACTGGTGCCGCGTCCTGGGCGCCTGGGAAGATCCGGTCCCGCACCTACCCACCGTGCCGTGCCCACACTGCGACACCCTGCCCGACGAGCGTGCCGGCCTACGCATCCGCATCGACCGCTCCGCCGCCCTGTGCCTGACCTGCCACGCCACCTGGGACGACGACACCATCGGGCTACTCGCCGAACACATCCGTGGCCACTTCGCCAACCAACGCGCGAGAACCCGCCAGCGGGCCGCCGCCGCACGTGCAGCCCCTCCGCTACGCTCCTACGGAGGCCGGGCGTGAGCGCCACGAAAGGCCGCCGCCTTGACGCCGGACACGCGACATGCGCTACATTCGCCTTGTCCAAGGTGCGCCCGAATTGCCGAGGCCCGCACATCGGCCCGCACAACCGGTGCGCACACCCCACCGCCGTCACCCGCGGATACCGGCGCTGCGCCGGCGACAACGCCTGCCCCATCCGGCTACACGAGACCCACCCCAGCCGGTTCTGCCCCTGGCACACCGAGCAGATCTGGGCTCTGCCCGAACAGGACCGCAACGCCGAGCTCGCCGCCATCAACGCCCTCATGACCGGGCAGCCATCGCCGCATCGCACCCGACCGGTCGCCAACAAGAAGGCCACATGAAGGCGGACGAGGCGCCGCACCCAGACCGCCGCCCGTTCTCGGAACATGGGCGCTACTCGACGGCCGGCACCGCTGGCTCGCCCACTGGATCGCCGGCCGCCCCCTGATCCTGTGCGTCGAACCCGCCACCACCGGGGACTGAATGCCCACCCGGGCCCCCCGCCGCTGCACCACCCCCGGCTGCCCCGGCACCCCCACCCCAGGCACCGCCAAATGCCTCCCCTGCCAGACCCGGGCACGCCAGGACAGTGACCAACGCCGCGGCACCAGCACCCAACGCGGCTACGGCCAAGCCCACCGCGACCTGTTCCGCGCCGAAGTCCTACGCCGCCAACCCATCTGCGTGCTCTGCCACGCCAGCCCATCAACGGTGGCCGACCACTGGCCCACCCCACGCCGTGCCCTGGCCGCCCAGGGCCTCGACCCTGACGACCCCAGGCACGGCCGTGGACTGTGCAAGCGATGTCATGACCAGCACACCGCCCGTGACCAGCCCGGAGGGTGGCATCAAGACCCGGGGGGGTCGCAGTTTTGACGATGCTTGGCATGCTGACCGCCGCGTCCGGGCTCCTCAAAGTTCCGCAGTACTTCCCGGGAGAGGGGAGTGGAGAAGGACGATGAACCGCCATCAGCGTGTGGCGCTTGATCGGCATTGCCGGCTGTCGATCGAGACGATGCACCCCGACTTCGGCCGGGTACTGCCCAGCGGGTTGACCGTGGTCCTGACGGTGAACAGCGGCTATGAATGACTGGAAATGGGTCTTGGCGGGCCGGTCTGGCACGTCTCGGTTGCGTCACCCGGCCTGCCGCTACGGGCCGGGCTGGAGGCGGAGTGTGAGCGGCAGTTGACCGGGGTCGGCGACGCCCTGCTTGGCGAGTGGCGCGAATGGACGGGTCGCGCGTTCCATCTGCGCCGCAGGCTCAATACCCGGGAGCAACGCGATGTCGGCCCGGTGGTGGACATCCGCCGCACGCCCGAAGCGCTGCGGCGGGCCAACCGGCTCGGGCCGATGCTTACCTACGCGCCCGCCGGGGTGCTTGCTGACGAGCTTCCCCGACTTCGCGACCTGGAGGGGTGATCATGCCGCAGGGTCAGGGCGGTGGGCGGCCGCGTAAGCCGACGGCGCTCAAGCTGCTGTACGGCGACGACAAGCACGACCCGCAACGGATCAACCGGGCCGAGCCGCAGCCGGGCGCTGGGCCGATCGAGCCGCCGTGGGAGTTGTCGGAGGCTGGGCGGCGTAATTGGGAGCGGATGGCGCCGGATCGGATCCGGCTGGGGGTGTTGACGGCGTGGGATGTGCAGGCGTTCGCCCAGTTCTGTGAGGCGGTGGAGCATGCCCGGGTGGAGCTGCTCGGTGATGATCTGCTGCGCGCGCAGCGGGCGGTGAACATCTGTGCCACCCTCGGCGGGCGGTTCGGGTGGACGCCGGCGGACCGGGCGCGGCTCGTCGCCGTCCAGCACGGCGGGGACGACGAAAAGCCGAAGGGCCGGCTCCTCACGAGCTGAGCCGCCCCGGGTCGACCACGAGGCGCGCTGGCGGCCCAGGTCGCGGGCGGGCCCGGTGTGCGGGTACACCTTCGATGATGTGACCTGCGACCGTCACGGCGCCCACTATTGCCGGCCGAGGGCTGACCGGGCGGTGCGGTTTTTCGTCGAGCTGTTGCTGCACACGGCCGGGCCGCGTAAGCGCACCGCGTTCGTGCCGGCGTGGTGGCAGGAACACGAGATCATCCGCCCGCTGTTCGGTGAGGTGGTGTGGTCGGCCCAGTGGCGGCGCTACGTGCGCCGCTACCGGATCGCGTATCTGTCGATGGGCCGCAAGGGTGGGAAATCTTCCCTGGTGGCGGGGCTGATGCTGCTGCTGCTGGTCGGTGATGACGAGGAGTCGGCGGAGATCTACGGCGCGGCGATGAACACCAAGCAGGCCGCGAAGATCTTCGCCCCGGCGACGCGGATGGCGCAACTGTCGCCGGAGCTGGGGCTGCGGTTGCGGCACAACAAGGCGGCGCGCCGGCTGGTCGACGAGCACACCGCGTCGTACTTCGAGACGATCACCGCCGACGCCGGGGCGCAGTTGGGTCACAACCCGCACGCGTTCTACATCGACGAGGTGTCTGAGCAGCGCGACGGGTCGCTGTTCACGGCGATGCGCACCGCGGCGGGTACCCGCGCGCAGCCGCTGTTCGTGTTGCTGGGTACGGAGACCGACGACCCGGCGTCGTTCGGCGCGGGTGTGATCGACGAGGCGGAGCGGGTGCAGGAGCATCCGGCGCGGGCGCCGCATGTGTTCGCGTTCGTGCGTAAGGCGCCGCGTACCGAGGAGGATCTGGCGCGGCTGTGGCGGCTGTTCCCGGGGCATCCGGACCTGCCGGTGTCGACCGATCCGTGGGATGAGCGCAACTGGGCGTGGCCGAATCCGGGGTTGGATGACTTCCTGGACCGCCAGTCGCTGCGCGATGAGGCGCTGGAGGCGCGTAACGAGCCGCGTAAGGCCAACGCGTTTCTGCGGTTCCGGCTCAACATTCGGGTGTCGATGCTGGCCCGCTACATCTCCGGCGAGCTGTGGGCCTCGTGTCAGGGCGAGCTCGCTTTGACCCCGGATTGGCTGGATGGGCGTCTGGCCGGGCAGCGGTGCTGGGCGGGGCTGGACCTGTCTTCGAAGCTGGACCTGACCGCGTGGTGTCTGCTGTTCGAGGACGGCTGGTGTCGGTGGCGGTTCTGGATTCCGGAGTCGATGGTGGGGCTGCTGGATGAGCACACCGACAGGCGGTTCTCGGCGTGGGTGGCCGCCGGCTGGGTGGTCGCGACCGACGGGGACACGATCGACTACGACAGCGTTTACGCCGGGGTGCAGGCCGACTACGACGCTTTCACGGTCGTTAACGGGACTTTCGACAAGTGGTCGGGGGAGCCGGTGCGCCAGGAAATCGTCAAGCGGACTGGGCTGGAGATGTTCGAATCGGACACGACGTACAACCGGATGACGCCGCCGCTGAAGGAGCTGATGCGGCTGCTGCGCTCCGGGGACCTGAAGACGGGCGGAAATCCGGTGGCGGCGTGGTGCGCGGACAACCTGGTCGTGAAGTCGCCGACCGATGACGTGGACCGGCTGCGCCCGGTCAAGCCGGACCGCCACGCATCCGGCAAGCGCATCGACGGGATGACGGCGCTGCTCAACGCCATTTCGGGCCGGATGGTGGCGGTGGAGGAACTGCCGGAAGCGGAGATCTTCGCATGAGGGGAGTGATCGTGGCTCGTCGCTGGGTGGCCGCCGCGGCGCTGGTCGCCGGCGTCGGTGTGTTGGCCGGGTTCGGCTGGGCGTTGCTGGCCGCTGGGGCGTTGCTGTGGTTGACCCCCGCTACGCCGGACCCGGCCCGGCGGGCGGTGCTGGCGTGGCGTTCGGGTATCGCGCGGGCAGGCCGCGTGCGGTGCTGGCGACCGCGTCGATGCCCGCCGCCATGACGATGCTGCCCATCGGGGTGGGCCTGCTGGCCGGTGTCGGGGCTGGGCTGGTCGCGGCTGGGCTTGTCTTCGGCGGCGTGAGTCTGCTGCTGGGTTGGAACAGCTGAGGCCATGGGCTGGCTGAGCGGGCCGCGTGAGCAGGTCGGCAAGGACTCGTTGGCGCTGCGCGATGGCCGGCAGGGGCGGGTGGCGCTGGACCCGTTCGGTGTGGACAACCCCAACAACGCCGGCATGCTCTCCCCGGACGGCTCGTACCCCAACTACGCCATCAGCGGGTATGGCCGCAACGAGCTGGCCTACGCATGCATCACCGCCCGGGCGCAGTCGCTGCCCCAGTCTGTGATGCGGGTGTATCCGGGCGGGCAGGGTGAGGCGTTGGACGAGCACCGGCTACGCCAGATCATTGAACAGCCGTGTCCGGAGGCGGCGGAGTTCGAGTTCTTCGAGCTGTCGGTGACCTACCTGGATTTGGCGGGCACCCTGTTCTGGCTGGTCGTGAAGGGCCGCGACGGGCTGCCCTCGCAGGTGTGGCCGATTAGGCCGGACCTGATCGGGGTGCTGCCTTCGCCGCGTAACCCGGCCGAGTTCACCTGGGTGTTGCGTCCGGATCCGAACAAGCCGCAGATCATGATCCCGATCCCGGACGCGGGGAGTCTGGCCGCACAGCGGGAGCCGGCGTCGATGATCCGCATCCGCTACCCGAATCCGGACCCGACCGACCTGGCGCAGCGCTACTTCGGGATGGACGTCAAGGTGTTGGGCCTGAACCTTCGCGACCTGGAGTTCCCCGACCTGCGCGCCTACTCGGAGACGCGTATCTGCGCGGCGATCGGGGTGCCGCCGATCCTGGTCGGGGCCAAGTTCGGTTTGGAACACAACGCCTACAAGGACTACCACGAGGCGCGGTTGTCCTTCTGGGAGGAGTACCTGTTCAGCCTGCAACGCCGCTTCATCGACCCGGTGCGCACGCGGCTGCTGCCGGCGTTCACCGGGGTGGGCCGGCGCAGTGTGCGGGTGGCGTGGGACAACTCCGGGGTGCCGGCGCTGAAGGAGTCCGAGAGCGAGAAGTGGCAGCGGGCCACCGACGCGCTGGCCCGCGGCGGCATCACCCGCAACGACTTCCGCCGCATCGTGGGCTTGCCGGCGGTGCCCGGCGGGGATGTGTTCCTGACCCCGGCCGGGGTCTTGGCCGAGCCTTCCGGGCAGGGCGCTGGCCTGAACAGCACGTCAACCAAGTACGGGCTGCTGGCCGCCGAACACGGCATCGAGCTGGCGGAGGACGAGCTGGCCGCCTTGTGTGCGCGCAGCCATCAGGAGGGGATCGATTGTGAGCGGTGAATGGCTGCGCATCGGTGTCGGCGGGGTCGTGCCGGTGTACTGGGAGATCTCCAAGGCCGACGTGGGCGACGGCAGCCTGAGCGGTTGGGCCAGCGTCTTCAACGTCATCGACCAGCAGGATGACGTCGTTGCGCCTGGTGCCTTCCGTAGGACGCTGCAGGACTGGCGTTCCACTAACCGGACTATCCCGCTGGCCTTGGACCACGAACACACCAGCGATGCGGTGATCGGTTCACTGAAGTCCGCCGCCGAAACGCCATATGGGTTGCGGTTCAATGCGGGCTTCTCCAGCGTGGTGCGGGCGCAGGAGGCCCGCACCAAGGCGCGGGAGGGTCACCTGACCGGGCTGTCGATCTTCGGGCCGATTTTGAGGAAGTCCGACGAGCTGCGCGACGGACGGGAGATCCGCATCCTGCACGAGGTCGGCCTGATGGAGGTCAGCCTCACCCCCTATCCGGCCAACGCCGACGCGGTCGTGCTGTCGGCCAAGGCGGGCATGGGCGTGCACCACACGACGGTCGTGGACACTAGTTGGGACGCCGCGGCGATGCTCGCCCGCATCCCCAACGACGCGGGCGCGGCGATGCTGCGGCTGATGTTCGCGCTGATCCGCCCCGGGGCGGACGCGACCCTGAAAGGCTCCTACGCGTTGCCGCACCACATGGCCGGCGCCGATGGCCGGCCGGGCCCGGCGAACATCGCCGGGGTCCGCAACGCCCTGGCCCGACTGCCCCAGACCCAAGGCATCGACGACGCCACCCGCATCTCCGCCCACGCGCACCTGCAGGCGCACCTCGACGATTTCAACAAATCGATGAGCCTGCCGGAGGATTGGGTCGCCGACATGCGCCAGGCCCTGTCGATCGGGGTGGCGCCGGCCCGTAAGGCAGCCGTCGACCTGCTGGTCGCCGCCCAGTACTCCCACCATGATC
>WNGE01009251.1_pt1 | contig 10408 bp, 7 predicted proteins | sample 5400651 | NCBI WGS metagenome assembly WNGE01 (sample SAMN13153370, study PRJNA577476) | soil metagenome | isolation source: 60 cm soil or saprolite under grassland replicate 2 | place: USA:California | collected 2016-06-15
ATCCCCGTCCGCCGACGAGCCGCGGCCCGCGGGCGCCGGGGGCAGGGACGGCGCGGTCGCGTCCGCGCCGTCCCTGCCCCCGGCGCCCGCGGGCCGCGGCTCGTCGGCGGACGGGGATCCGCCCGCTGGGGTCAGCGAGCAGGACGCGGCGGCCGCGCTTGCCGGGCTGAGCCAGCTACTGGCGAGCCGGCTAGAGGACGCCGCGGCGCGGGCGGCGGACACCGCTGACCGGGCAGCGTGCACGCTGGCCGCGCGGCACGCCGGGACGATCTGGTCGATGCTGGCCGAAGCGCCCGAGCCGTGACCAGGAGAGCCACCTTCGGGGACTTCGCGGGCGCCGCGCGGTTGTGCCTGGAGGACGCGGTGCCGCCGGCCGAGCCAGTTGCCAGGCGGCGATGGGAGGCGGCCGCCAGGACCCGGCAGACCGGCGCGTTCACCGCGAGCCTGCGCGGCGTCATCGAGGTGATGGCCCGGTACCTCGCCGACATCAATGGCCCGGTCGCCGGGGTCTCCTCCGAGGACCGGCACCTGCTGAACCGCTGGGCACGGGCTGGCATCGAGGCACAGGACGCGCTGGCGAACGCGGCAGCGTTCCTGCCCTCTGGCCCGATCGGAACCGGCGCGCATGATCCGGCGGGCGGAGCCGGGCAGGCTTCCGGTGGGCTGGATACTGCCGCGGCGTCGCTGCGGACCGGCCGGGACCTGCTGCACACCCATTTCCGGACCGGGCCTGACGGCGCCCGGCGAGATCATTCGGAATGGGCGCCGGTCATCACCTCGGCGCCGGTCACCCGGGCGCTGCTGCTCGAAATCGGGTCATGGGCGCGGCAGATCGCCGGCCAGGGCACCGCGCTGGCGTTGTCGCGGGCCCCGGCGCAGCGTGATACGGGGGAGGCCCGGCGCCGCCTGAACGCCGCCTGCCAGTGGCTGTGGGTCCTGGACTCCGCCGTGCAGGCCGCCCACCGCGCCGACCCGATATCCGCGCAGGATGTCCGGCTGCTGCGGGCGATCCCGGTGAACGGGCCCCCGGCCCGCCGCGTCCCGGCCGGCACCGAGACGGTCCCGGGCTTGTGCGAGGGCACCGTGGGCAGCGCCGAGCGGATCCGGCACGTCGCCTGGCTGCTCGTCCCGCAGGCGGCCTGGTCACCCGGGCTGACCGCGGACTCGCTGCGCCAGTCCGCCGGATGCGGCACCGTGATCAGCCACCACTGCGAGATCCTGCTGCGATCACTCGCCGCGGGCGCTGCCGAGCGGACCGGGGCGTCGGCCTGGCTGCTGGTCTCGGCGGAGGCTTGCGGGCAGGCTCGGCGGTCGTGGCTGCGCGCCGCCCGCGGCTGGAACCGGGTCACCACCGACACCCGCGGCGTCATCTCACCCGCCGCGGCCGAGGCCGCGGACCTGGCGCTGTGGACCGGGCGGCTGGCCTACGCCGACCCCGGCTGGACCCTGGAACGCGGCCCGTCCCAGACAGTCCGGCCACCCAAAGCACTCGCCTCCCGGCCCGGCGACCTGCGCATCGTCGTCGCCGCGGTGCATCACGCGTGCGAGACCCTGGCCCAGGTCGCCGCCGCCGACCAGGAGCAGATCCGCACCGCGGCCGCCGCCGGGCGGCTGCTCGTGCCCACCCGCAGCCTCCCCGACACCTTCGACATCCCGCACCCCTTCGCCCCCGCGCCCGCCAGCCGCGTCGGCCAGGTACTCGACGGCTACCGCGACGCGGCCACCGCCAGCACCCGCGCCACCGCCGCGATCGCCCGCGTCGCCGCGGCCGTCCGCGCGCCCAGCCAGATCCTCACCGCCGCCCGCGCCGCCGCCCAGGCCGGCAGCCACAGTCCGGTAGCGACAGACGGCGGGCGGCCCGCAGCTGAACCGGCCAGAATCCGGCACGTGTCCTGGGACGCAGGCGGGCCAGTTCAGCGCATCCTGCAAGACCTCGGCGTCACCAGCACATCCGTGCTCCACCGCGCAGCAGCTATCGACCAGGCCGGCGAGCAACTCATCCTCGACAATGGGCCCGCGGCAGACATCCCGGGCAGGCGGCCCGTTACCCGGGACCCGAGCAGATCCACCGGAACCGCCGAGCTGATCAACCACATGCTCGCCTCCGGCAACCCCCGCGCCGTCGCCATCCTCCGCCCACCCTTGCCGGCACCGGAGCAAGAAGCCGAAGCCGAGCCCTGAACAGGTCCACTAGCACTCACAGCCGAGGCGCGGCCTAGAGAAGCTTATCGAGCACGCGTTCTACTGTTATCGATGGATCAGGTCGAACGTCCAGACTGGTCGACGTACCCGCAAGCCTGCCACAACGGCATGTTTGGGCGCCCGGCAAGGTGAGTGTCGGCTGGCTTGCGCGCAGTTGCGCGAGAGGCGACGGGCACCTGGAAGTCCGGTGCCTCACGCCAGGCTGCAGGGAGGTGGTACCGGCCGCCGAACCACGGGCCGACGCCAACAATTTGCTATCCCCGCGTCGGCTGAGCGTAGCGGGCGCGGAATCGGCACCCTCGTGGACATGGGCAGCGGGGATAGTCCCTGGCCCGGCTACTGTTAACCACGGCTCAAAGAAGGCGGGCTTGCTGATTGGCTGGTTGGTGATCATGACGGGGTGGTCGGTGCAGGGCTATGCAGCGCGAGGAGCGCGGCGTGCCTTCGCCTTCAAGCGCGTTCTTGACCTGGTCCCTGACTGGCTCGCCCTCAAGCTCGAGCGGTACCAGAACGCCACCCCCGAGAAGATCTGACGGCCCTTCCTGGACGCCACCGGCACCCTGCACATCGGCCCGGACCACGTCACCTGTGCGCTGAACCTGCGCAGCCACCACCCTGTCCCCGTCGGCGCCGGGTCCGCCGACCTCGAAGTCGCATCGCTTGGTGGGAAGGCCGCACCCTCCGCTTTCGGTTCCCGCCACGCCGACCAGCGTCCCAGAACACCTTCAACTCAATTACTGCACAGGGAATCGAGGCCAATCCGTCAGTCTGGCCAGATCCCGGCGGCGAACTCGCCCGGCGCTTCGCCCGCTGGACCATCGAGCACTAGGCCAGCCTCGATGTCTGGACCGCGGTTCACCGCTCGCCGGACAGCCGTCACATCCGCGTCATCGTCGCTTACACCGCGGCCGAGCTTGCCGCGAAACTGGAGACCGCCGAGCAGGCCGAGCCATTACCTGGCATCAGCCGGACGACCTCGCGATCCGCGAGCTAGCCCGGAAGTTCCCGGCTGCATGGAGCACAGTGGACGCGCGCGGCGCTTGGGCCAGAGCATTACTGGCTGATAACGATCGTACGCCGCGCGCCGTGACGATCGCCGTCAGCGGCACCACACGCCACCGGGGCGCCAGCGACCCCCGGAGGCTGAAGGAACGCCTGTGGGTGCCGATAATGCTTTCACCTCATGCGACCTGCGAATACTCGCGGAGGAGGCCGCCAAGCCGATCGCGTCTTCGAATGCGGATGCTGTCGTCAGCAGGCGCAATGTGGGTCCTGCCGTCGGGCGGGCTCTGGCTGAGGGTCCGGTGCGGCCGGTGGGTGTCGTAGTGATCGACATATTCGCTGAGGACGTGGTGCAGATGTCGGCGGCCGGCGATGAGGATGCGGTCGGTGCACTCGCGCCGCGCGCTGGCGATCCACCGCTCTCAGCTCACCATCGTCATGCGCTGACCCGATGTGCTCGATATCCCGCGACCCCCGCCGCGACGAATACACGATCTGCACCGCCGTCGCACCCGACGCCGTCCTCACCGTCCGCAGATACGGGGACACCACGCCAGCCTACGGCCCCGCTTAGTGCGCAAATCCGCTCACCAAGAACCAAGAAGCCGCAGGTCAGCGCGTTGCGCTCGCCGCCAGACCATAATCGTGAGCCAACTCAGGATACACGGCCCGAGCCCATCACGGGGCCGTACTTGACCATGTCGGCCCCCAACCGGGTAATAGGGGCTTGTGTGACAGGTCTAATCGTGCTATGAGCTGAACATGTCCTGAATCCCTCCAGGCCACGTGATGTCGATATCGATCGGCTTAGCAATCAGGGAGGCAGGCCAAGGGGGTGGCTACGGGGGGTCACAGATCCCTCCAGGAGGGATCGTTGGGACGCTTCATCTGGACGTGGAAGGAGTCAAGAATGACAGACGATCGACAGGCGGCCTTCCACGTCCGGTTCGAGGGACTGAGCGTGGCCGAAGCTAACCAAGCCGCGACCGAGCTCCGCACCCAGATCGAGCGCGCAGGTGCTGGCGTTCAGATGGACGTCATCAAGGAGCGCGATGACACGCAAGACTTCGGCGCCACCCTCTTGCTCATCCTGGGGACGAAAGCGGCTATTACAGTCGCCAACGCAATCTACAGTTACATCGCCAAACGAGGTGACCGGGTCGTCATCGAAACAGCGGATGGGAAGGTCGTAGCCACCGGAAGCGGCGCCGCCAACATCGACGTCAGCAAGACGGTCGCGGCGATACGGTCCCAGTTGGATGAACCATAACCGCGTCTGCTTGGCACTGATTCTTGGTGCCAGCGAATTTCCCGGGCTCCTACCCGGTCAGGAGCCTAGCGAGGCATTTCGAAATTCTGCCAAAGGGATCGAGCAGTACTTCAGCTCGCAGGACGAAGGTCCTGACGAGTACAGAGTGGCAAGCTTCTTTGATTCGGATCTCAATGTAATTGATTTGGGCAGTAAGATTGAGGCTGTTCTGCAAGACAACTCCGACCTAACTGACCTAATTCTATATTACGTAGGCCATGGGGGCTTTCTCGCGGACCGCGAATACTATCTTGCCTTGAAGACCACCAGGCAAACTATAGACCATTTGACTGGATTGCGAATCAGCTCACTTTCCGCCATAATCAACCGGAGGTTCGCCGACCGTCGGCTGTTTATTCTGCTGGACTGCTGCTTCGCAGGCGTGGCAGTCAAGGAGTGGCAGTCCGTCTCCGGCCTGGGAAAGATCATCGAGCACCGCACGCTGCAGTGCCTCCCTCCTCACGGAACGGCGCTACTAGTAGCCTCCTCCAAAGATGACCCAGCGATCAGCCCGGGTGACCGACCCTACACAATGTTCTGCGAGTGTTTGCTCGACGTGCTCCATAAGGGCATCGAGCATGCTGGGCCTACCATGTCACTGGACGATGTAGCGGAACGCCTCCGGACACTCGTCAATGACCGTTTTGGCGACTACGGTTCCATGCCGGAGATCCACTCGCCACGCCAGCATGTCGGCAACATCGCGAAAATGGCGCTCTTCTCGAATCCGGCGTACGCCGCGCCGGCTCTTCCCGACGATCTCATCATTGCGCTCAGCAGCGCCCTGCCCAAGGTGCGGGCGGGTGCTGTCGGCACGTTGGAGGACTACTTCGCCACGGAGGATCGGTACCTCAGCGAACTTGCGCACCGTGAGCTGGAGCGGATCGCCCAAAGTGACGACAGTACCCTCGTCAAGAACCACGCCGCTGAGGCGCTCGCACGGGCGAGCGGAGTTAGCGATGGACCGGAGCCGGCCCCCCAGGCCGGACCGGCCGACCGAGCAGGGGAAGCAGACGATCATCCGTCGCATACCGAGCTCGTGAATCTCATCAGCGAAGACAAGCCCAAGAGCCAGGCGGAAGACAAGCCCAAGAGCCAGGAGACGGCCCCCGAAGGGGCGTCGACCGCGGACCCGGGCGTTGAGCCTGCTGGTGACGCGCCGCAAGACGATGCGGTCGCCCCAGCCGGTGGAGCTCAAGATACCGTGGTCGAGGCGGCACCAACTGGTGCAGCGCTGGCAGTCACGGTCAGGCCTAGTAAGCGCCGGGTCCCACCCGAGAGCAAGGTTACTTGGACGTGCAAGGTGTGGAATACGGGGGAGACAGCAGTACAGGCCATCGAGGTCACCGATGCAGGTGGCACCCAGCTCCTCGAGCCGTTCAGCCTCGACCCGAGCCAAGAGCGCAGGTTCAAGTTCACCAAACAGTACGGCCAACTGGGCGGCCAGATGACCATCGCGGTCCTGGGCCGAGCCAACGGCGAGACGCTAGTATCCGCCGAAGGCTCGGGCCGGGTCTCGGTGCACCAGGTGGGGCGGCCGGCCAAGCCGCCGGCACCGAACGTGACATCTCAGCCGCACCAACCGCCAACCCCAACGCCTACCTCGCCTGTCCCAGGCAAACCGGTGGTTGATCAGGTGCCGCTCGATGTATCACGGTTCCGTGATGCCCTCCGCCGGGTAAAGGCCACTGCGCAGCTAGGAGAGGTGTCAGTCAACCGGCTCGTCCGGCTCCTTGGAGATGGCGAGCTTCATTACCGGGTTGCGACTGGGCGATTGGCAGCACCACCGGACTGGCGGAGCCGGGTCGTCGACTGGATCGCGGACGTTGCGGCGCTCGGGACTGATGAACTTGTAATGGTGAAGCTCACGCCGCCGTCCCCTCAGGAGATTGTGCAGAGCATCGATCAGCTTGCGCGCCATCTCGAAGTAGCGACTGGAGTGCACATTCCTACTGACGAGTTCAGGTTCCATGAGGCAAAGGAGTGAACAACGTGCCTTATACTACTACGGCGACAAAGAACACGCCGGCGTTGATCATTTACCTGCTCGACATGAGTCAATCAATGGGCGTGGAAATCGATGGTCGGACGAAAAGTGACCTGGTAACCAGCACGCTCATGCAGGTCGCGCGCGAGATGGTACTACGGTCGATGAAGGGAACGATACCCTCCCCACGCTACCGGGTGGCCATTTACGTTTACAACGATAACGTCCGCGATGTCCTCAATGGTCCCCAGCTGATCACCGATCTCATCGAAATCGGGGTCCCAGCTATGAAGCCGAACGGGAGAACTAACACCTCCGCCGCATTCGAGGCGGCTGAGCAGCTCCTCATCTCCGAACGAGCCAACCTGCGTACCTGTCCGGCCCCGCTCATCTGTCATCTCACCGACGGAGCCTTCACACATGATGATCCGCTTCCGGTCGTGGAGCGGATTCAGCAGATGACCTTCCCCGACGGCGCCGTGCTGGTAGAGAACATATTCTTCGACCCCGGCGCTCTCCGCCGCCCAGTCACTGATCCTTACGAATGGCGAGGGGTGACATCTGCTGACGAGCTGGCGACCGATACGGCAAAACACCTCCTCCGCATGTCCTCGCCTATCCCCCCTAGCTACCACGAGCTCTTCACGGATCGCGGTTACAAGGTACAGGCGAACGCACGCCTGCTGTTCCCCGGTGAAACGCCCGAGATGATAGAGGCAGCGTTTACCATGTCGGGTATGACCCCAACAACGGACTGAAAGGCGCGCTGACGCAATGTTGCCCCCACGCCCCTGGCGACGGTCAGAGCCGCGCGGGACCGACGGTGAAAGGGGCACCGCCGACAAGTCCGCCGAAACTACGCTCCGCGGTGCATACAGTCGCGGCGGGCGTTATCGGTTCGAGCCTGACCCGAGCAGCCGACAGCCACTCGAACGAGTAGACCTAGCGCCAGCCGTGGTGCGCCTTCTGCTTGACCGGTCATCGGACAGCGCGAGCCGGGACGAGCCGACGCAAGACTACCTAGTACTGGATTACGCACCTTCTGAATTGTGTTTCGCGGTCACCGATGGTGTCGGCTCGTCTTTCGTCGGCCAGCTGGCGGCCCAGCTGCTTGCTCGCCGCGTGGTTGATTGGCTCTTCGAGCTGCGGGCCGTCCCCGATGAGCGCCAGCTTTCGTCGGACCTGATGGCGTTCCTGGCCGTCCTTGCCACAGAGGCCGACAAGATCGTGACGGATTATCCGATTCCCAAGGAACGCTCCGCCCTCGTGATCGATGTACTTGAGCAGCAGCGCGCCTATGGCAGCGAGGCAATGATCGTTTGCGGCCGGATCGACTGGTCAGATCATGGCGCCGCCCACGTTGGGCTGGCTTGGCTGGGAGACGCGCAGTTGCGGGTGCAGCTGCGCGGCGGGCGGGCGGAGCATCTGAGCGGCCGGACCTCTGACCGGTGGTCGACCAAGCGAGGACCGCGCGGGGATGTACAGAGCTGGGTAAGGCCGACCAGCGAGGTTGACCGCATCATCGCCTGCTCCGACGGCTTGATTCCAGAACTGGATGCCGCGGTGGAACTAGCCGACAGTGCACTGGAGGCCAGGTTGCGGCGCCTGGCCAGCGGGTCGGCCTCAGACGACATCGCTTTCCTGGACATCGCGCTCGTCGCGAATGCGATGCCGCCAATGACATCCCTCCATGACGACCATCCGGATCATCTCTCCCCGCAAGACAAAAAGCAGGCCGACTTGTCCGCCACCGGCCACATTCAGTCCATGAATGATCCCGAGACGCCGGGGCGGTCCGGAGTGCCCGGCACTACGCTGCGCGACAAGCAGGGCAAAGAAGACCCTGGCCGAGCCGAGCCGGACAGCGCCGAAGCCTCCTCCATGGCACCAACCCACCCGGCCAAGGGGGCACCTCCAAACAGCGAGCATGTTGACCATGGTTCTCATGACGCCAGTCAGACGCCGCCACTGAGTGAAGGCGCCATAGGTGCACCGGCGTCGCTGAAGTGGCGGTCAACGGACCGCGGGCAGGCGATCGTCTGGGAGCACGTGCAGGATGCAGATGCGTACAGCGTTCAAATTGCCGACGGTCCGGAGTTTGCGGACCCGGTTGACTACCACGTTGAAGATACATATTTCGTGCTTCCTTCCATGGCGGCCCCACAGACGTGGGCTCGCGTTCAAGTGTGCGTTGGAGACCGAACAGGGCCGTGGAGTCAGAGCCTCATGTTGACGGCCCCGGACCTCCCGCCAGCTACCAAGTACGTGCCCGGGAGAACCCGGAATCCAGCGGCACCGGAGCAGGACGGAGTGCCGGTGCCGGCGCCGTCCCGACAAAGGCAACTTGAGGCACCGGCTGGCCTGGAGACCCGCGTCTCGATGGGAAGGCTTGCGATGCGCTGGCGCCCAGTGGCGGGGGCGGACAGCTATATCGTGGAAGTCGAGGACATCAACCACAGACGGCCAGTCAGACGTGGCCGCGCATCGGAACCGCGTATCGCGCTGTGGATGCCACGTGGCTCCTATTACATCCGGTTGCGGGCGTCCTCGCCTGACGGGCCTGGTTCTTGGACTGCTCCCATAGAGGTACGGATCCAGTAAAAGCATCATCGGAGCTCGTCGCCGCATTCTGCAGAGGGGATGAACATGGCGGGGTATCGAGAGTTCAAGGGTGATCTGTGGCTCAACCAGCTGATCCAGCTTCCGGGTGGCGCGCTATTCCTGATGGAGGACAAGCAGACCCGGTCGGCTATGCACATGGCGATCACTCGGGCTGGTAAGAAGGCCAAAGTGTACCGCGCACGCCGGGGTGGAGTTGACGTTGCGGTCAAGGTCTTCTTCAGGAAGTTCGCTCTCGATGTGAACCTCTGGACCACTGGGCAGCTCGGACGGTTCAAGAATGTACCAGGTTTGAGGGTGTGCGATCGCGAAGTGATCTCCAATGAAGTAGCCCTCCAGATCGGAGAGCCGGGACTCGCCTTCGCGATCCTTATGCCGTGGATAGCCGGTGAGTCGTGGATAGATATCATCGGCCAGGAGCGGGTACTGTCGCAACAGGACTGCATATCGCTCGCGCAACGCACCGCGGCCATCCTGGCGGGTCTTGAGACGTGGCAACTGGCCCACGCGGATATCTCCAGCACCAATGTCTTCATTGCTAACCTCGGACCACGGCCTGCGGTCGAGCTGATCGACGTCGAGGACATGTACCATCCATCCTTTATCGATGTGCCTCATGTCCCGGACGGCACCGATGGATATGGGCACCCGGGGAACACGGGAAAAGGCTGTCGCAACCCCTTCGGGGACCGCTTCGCCGGAAGCGTCCTCTTGGCAGAGATGCTAACTTGGCATCAGCGCGCGATCCGCGAAATGGCCGAGGAGGAGAGCCTCTTTGCCAAGGCCGAACTCTGCCGGCAAGGGGAAAAGTATCTGGCGGTGCGCGATGCGCTAGAGGCGCACTCGCCATCAGTGGCCGCTCTGTTCGAGCGGGCGTGGACATCGCGTGGCCTCCGCGGATGCCCGAGCCTAGCCGACTGGAAGTCAGCCATGGCAACTGTTGGTCGGACGACGGTCACAGTCTCTGCCAGGCTGCCATCGCCGCAGCTACCTCGGTCCATCGGCCAGTACGTACAATTTCGATCACAGACCACTTTCATTGACGGGAGTTTCTGCACTGAGTGCAGCCGGATAGTACATGCCAGCAGGCCTACAGACCATGCGCCAAACTGTTCCCACCACCCCGCGCAGTTCACGCCCGAGTTCGACTGGTCGACTTGGCTCGTCCAACCATCGCAGAAGCCCAAGCTGCCGTCGGAATTCAGCAACCTGCTGAAGCGGTACTCGGCCTTGATCGAGACGTGCCCGGGATGCGGCAAGCTCGTCACTGGTGCCACCGACGATGCGCA
>WNGE01009252.1_pt1 | contig 10408 bp, 9 predicted proteins | sample 5400651 | NCBI WGS metagenome assembly WNGE01 (sample SAMN13153370, study PRJNA577476) | soil metagenome | isolation source: 60 cm soil or saprolite under grassland replicate 2 | place: USA:California | collected 2016-06-15
GCAACGCCTGCGCGCCGGCGTGATCTGGGCGAACACCTACAACCGCTTCGACCCGTCGTCGCCCTTCGGCGGCTACAAGGAGTCCGGCTTCGGCCGCGAGGGCGGCCTGCACGGGCTCGAGCCGTACCTGAGGTTCGAATGAGCCGCCTGCCGGTCCGCAAGACGTACAAGCTCTTCATCGGCGGCGAGTTCCCTCGGTCGGAGTCCGGGCGGACATACGAGGCAGAGGGGCAGAACGTGGCGCGAGCCTCGAGGAAGGACCTGCGCGACGCGGTGCGCACGGCTCGATCGGCGTTCGCGACGTGGTCGGCGATGACCGCGTACAACCGCGGCCAGGTGCTCTACCGGATCGCCGAGATGATGGAGGCCCGGCGGGCCGAGTTCGCGGAGCTCTGCTCGGGCCCGAAGGAGGTCGAGCGCTCGATCGACCGCGTCGTCTGGTACGCCGGCTGGGCGGACAAGCTCGCGCAGGTGCTGGGCTCGTCAAATCCGGTCGCGGGGCCGTACTTCAACTTCACCGTCCCAGAGCCCACAGGCGTGGTCGGGATCCTCGCGCCCGAGAAGCCCGCGCTGGCGGGGCTCGTGTCGCGGCTTGCGCCGGCGATCGTCGGCGGGAACGCGTGCGTCGTCGTCGCCTCCGAGCCCCATCCGCTGGCCGCGGTCGAGCTGGCCGAGGTGCTGGCGACTGCGGACGTGCCCGGCGGCGTCGTCAACATCCTGACCGGCAAGCGGGAGGAGCTGGCGCCGGTGCTCGCGGCACACATGGACGTGAACGCGCTCGACGTGGCGGGGGCTGACGGGGAGCTCCCGGAACTGGAGCGGCTGGCGGCCGAAAACGTGAAGCGCGTCGTCCACGGCGCCCCGGACGACCAGAGTCCGTGGGAGATTGCCGGCTTCCTCGAGCTGAAGACCGTCTGGCATCCAATCGGCGTGTGACCCGCGCGGAGCCCGAGTTGCCGCTGTTCAAGGCACACCCAACCTCCTCCCCGAGGCGATCGTACCGGCGAAGTACATACGCGTCTGTGTCCTCTTTGCGCCAGAATTGCGCCTTGTGAACCGGCCTCGCCGCTTCAGCCAGGCGATCTCCGAGGGAGACGGCATCTCGGTCATCGCAGGGGTCGACGGCCCGGACGCGGCTCGCCGCGCCGAGCTGGACGGGGCCGAGGGGCTGCTCGTCGACAGCGGCCGTGAAGCGCGGCTCCCCGAGATCCGCGACGCGGTGTCGCTTCCGATCCTCTTCTACTGGGGCGGCGAGCGCGCCGACCGGCTGGACGGGGCGGACGCCTGCGTCGTCGAGGCGGCGGCGTGGTCAGGCGGGCTCAACGACCAGTTCGAGCTCGCGGTGCGTGTCGAGGACGAGGAGCAGCTCGAGGAGGCGCTGGAGAAGTTCGACCCGGAGCTGTTCCTGCTGGCGGGCAAGGACGACGAGCCGCTCGAGCGCGTGCTCGACCTCCTGCCCGACGTTCCGGCCGGAAAGCTCGTGATTGCCGAGCTGCCGGCGACGACCCGGGCAGACGTCGACGAGCTCGAGCGCGCCGGGATCGACGCCGTGATCGTCCGCGCGGGGAACGTCGCCGAGCTGATCGGCGAGCCGCCCCCAGAGGTCTGAGCACCCGCGCGCACGAGCGCTTGCGGGACAGCCCCTTGGGCGGTCCGCGCGCAGCACTGGCCGCGATCGTCGCGGGTGCGGCCGCGCTCAGGATCGTCGGCATCGGCTACGGCCACTCGTTCCCGCTCTTCAGCCCGGACGAGCAGATCATCGTTCCGCGGGCCTGGAAGATGGTTCACGGCGGGGGTCTCGATCCGCACTGGTTCGATTACCCGTCGCTGCTCATGTACCTGCTCGCGCCGTTCCAGGCGTGGCAGGGGGCTCCGTCCTACCTCGCCGCCCGGCTCGTCGTGCTCGTTCTCGGGCTCGGCGCCGTCGCCGCCGCCTGGTGGCTCGGAAAGCGCGCCTACGGCGGGCCCGCGGGAGCGGTCGCCGCCGCCCTCGTCGCAGTCGAGACAACCGAGGTCGCCTACTCGCGGATGGCCGTCACGGACGTTCCGCTCACGCTGGGCGTGGCAGCGTCGCTGGCGCTGCTCGTCTCCGGCCGGATCGAGCTCGGCGGGCTCGTCGCGGGCCTCGCGGCCGGCATCAAGTACCCCGGCATTTTCCTGCTGGTCCCGCTCGCGGTCGCCGGCTACCGGCAGCCGCGGCGCCTCGCCCTCGGCGCCGCGCTGGCCGTCGTCGCCTTCTGTGTGACCAATCCCTTCTTCGTCGCCCACCTCGGCTCCGCGCTGTCCGACGCCTACCGGGTGCAGAAGCTCGCGCACGAGGGCTGGCTCGGGTTCGAGCACGACCCCGTCGCGCCCTTCGCCTTCGTGGCTCACCTCTGGCACGGGCTCGGCCCGGCGTTGCTGGTCTGCGCCGTCGGCTTCGTCGTCGCGCTGGCTAGCCGGCGGCGCGCCGACCTGATCCTCGTCTCGTTCGCGGCCGTTTACTTCCTCGACCTCTGCACGCTCGGCGCCCACTTCGACCGCTACGTGCTGCCGTTGCTTCCGCCGCTGGGTGCGTTGGCCGGGCGCCTGCGGGGGCTCGCTCCGGTCGCTCTGCTGCTCCTCGTCGTGCCGCTCACCTGGTCGATCCGCGACGCCGGCCGGCTGACGAAGACCGATACGCGCGTCGTCGCCCATCGCTGGATCGAATCGCACCTGCCGCAGGGCGCCAGGCTGGCGGCTGATCCTTCGCTGCCGCCGTTCGCCGGCTACCGCGTCCTGAAGCTGCGCCTGCCGCTGCCACAGGAGGAGCACGCCGACCCGAACCGGGACGTCGGCCGCCTCCGGCGCAAGGGCGTTCGCTACGCCGTCGTCACCGGTGCGATCGCGGACCGCGTCCTCGCCGCCCGCGACGACTACCCGGGCGAGACTCGGTTCTACGAGAGCCTGCGAACGCGCGCCAAGCGGCTCTTCTACCGCGCTCCGGACGGTCTCAACGGCCCGTGGGTTGCCGTGTACCGGCTCTAGCGATGGTTGCGAAGCGGGAGCTGTCGGATCGACCGGTCATTTCAGACGGACGCACGGGCAAAGCCCGCGCGTCCTGAAATCGGCATCACAAGCGACGCCTTAGCCAAAGAACGCCCGCGCGACCCCGTACCAGTCCTCCGGCACCGTCTTGAGCTCGGCCGTCGCCTCCTCGAGCGAGACGTCGACGATCGCGTCTCCGTGCAGCGCCGCCATGCGGCCGAAGCGACCCTCGTGCACGAGGTCGGCCGCCTTCAGCCCGTACCGCGTCGCGAGCACGCGGTCCCGCGGCGTCGGCGAGCCTCCCCGCTGCACGTGCCCCAGCACCGTCACGCGGGTCTCGTAGCCGGTGCGCGACTCGATCTCGCTCGCCAGCCGCGCGCCCACGCCGCGCTCGGAGAGCCGCACGTGGCCGAACTCGTCGAGCTCGCTGCCGTCGGCGAGCCCCTCGAGCTCGTAGCCCTCCGAGACGACGACGATCGAGAAGTCCTTGCCCCGTTCGTGGCGCCTGCGGATGTCCGCGCACGCCTCCTCGATCGAGATCGGGTGCTCCGGGATCAGGATCACGTCCGCACCGCCCGCGATTCCGCTCATCACGGCGATCCAGCCCGTGTGCCGGCCCATCACCTCGACAACCATCACGCGGTTGTGCGACTCCGCCGTCGTGTGGAGCCGGTCGATCGCCTCCGTGCAGATGAAGACCGCGGTGTCGAACCCGAACGTGTAGTCGGTCGCGGAAAGGTCGTTGTCGATCGTCTTCGGAACGCCGACGACCGGGAAGCCGTGCTCGGCGTGGAGCCTCGCGGCGACCCCGAGCGTGTCCTCGCCGCCGATCGCGACCAGTGCGCCGAGGCTCTCGCGCTCGAAGTTCTGGAGCACGGCCTCGACGCCGTCGAGCTTGTACGGGTTCGTGCGCGACGTCCCGAGGATCGTTCCCCCGCGGGGCAGGAGACCCGAGATCTCGCGCGGCCCGAGCGGCTCGAACTTCGCCTCAAGCAGCCCGCGCCAGCCCTCGCGAACGCCGGCGACCTCGTGCCCGCGCTCAAAGCAGCGGCGTGCGACAGCGCGAATAACGGCGTTCAGCCCAGGGCAGTCCCCGCCGCCGGTGAGCACGCCCACCTTCACGCGGCCATCCTATGGGCAGTGCCGAAGGTGGGAGTCGAACCCACACGGGGCTTTCGCCCCACCGGATTTTGAGTCCGGCGCGTCTGCCAGTTCCGCCACTTCGGCGCACAGAGAAGAGTAGCCCTGTTCCTCCGTTGTACACGCGCCGTTCCAATTTGCCAGCGCGCAGCCCTAGCCCGCATACTTGCGCGCAAGGACAAGGCGAGGTGGAAGTCGATGGAGGAGGGCACGTGAAGAAACGAATTTGGCTTGGAGCGCTCCTTGCCGCTGTGGCAGTGCTCGCGCTGGTCGCGGCCGGCTGCGGCGGAAGCAAGAAGAGCTCAGGCGGAAACAAGGGAGGGGGAGGCGGCGGCGTAACCGCGCTGCCGGCCTCTTCGTGCAACGCCATGCAGTACAAGGGTTCGGGCAAGCCGGACTACCTGGTCGCGTCGGACCTGCCGCTGATCGGCGGCTCGCGCGAGCAGACGGTGCAGATGAACAAGGCGATCGCGTACGTCCTGCAGCAGCAGAGCTGGAAGGCCGGCAAGTACAACATTGCGTTCCAGGCGTGCAACGACGCCTCGGCGCAGCTCGCAAAATGGGATCCGACCAAGTGCAGTGCGAACGCGCATGCGTACGCGGCTAACAGCAGCTTGATCGGCGTCATCGGGACGTTCAACTCGGGCTGTGCCGCGATCGAGATCCCGGTGCTGAACCAGGCTCCGGGCGGCGGGCTCCAGCTGCTCTCGCCGGCGAACACGTACGGCTGTCTGACGGAGCACTGCTCCGCCACCGAGCCGTCGAAGTACTACCCGAGCGGGAGCCGCAACTACGCCCGCGTCGCGCCGAGCGACCCGAACCAGGGCGCGGTCGACGCGGCGTTCCTGAAGAGCAAGGGCGTCACGAGCGTCTACATCCTCAACGACAAGGAGGCGTACGGGCTCGGCGTCGCGAAGAACTTCAAGGGCGCAGCGACGGCCGCCGGGATCAAAGTCCTCGGCTTCGACGCGTACGACCCGAAGGCGCCGAACTACCAGGCCCTGTTCACGAAGATCAAGAACACCAATCCGGCCTCCGTCTTCATCGGCGGCCTGATCGACGAGAACAGCGGTCAGCTGATCAACGACAAGGTCAGCGTTCTCGGCGACAACACCAAGGTGAAGCTGATGCTGCCGGACGGCTTCACCACCGACTCGGTCTTCCAGCGCTCCCAGGGCGGGACGCCGAAGGCCGACGGCGCGTACTTCAGCGTCGCGGGCGTCGGGATCGATCAGTACAAGGGAGCCGCGCAGACCTTCATCAGCGGCTTCAAGTCGCAGCTTGGCGGAAAGCCCGTGGATCCGTACGCGATCCTCGGCGCCCAGGCCGCGAAGGTGCTGCTCGACGCGATCGCGAAGTCCGACGGCAGTCGTTCGCAGGTGATCGCAAACGTGTTCAAGACGCACGTCTCGAACGGCCTGATCGGCAGCTTCTCGCTGAACAAGAACGGTGACCTGTCCGGTGCGACGGGCGCCGCGCTCAAGTTCACGATCTACGTCGGGGCGGCCAACCACCTCAAGACCATCCTGACGACGAGCCCGCAGGCGAACCTCGTCGCTGCGGCAAGAAAGGGTTAGAGCAAGCGGGTAGGTCCGGGAGGAACTGAAAGTCCTCCCGGACCTACCTAGAATCCCCCGAATAGCAGTCGAAGCCCGTACCGACCAGCCCTCGGCACCCGCCGCGGTCCGACGCCGAAACCGTCCGTCGGCGCTCTCGGTTCTCGGTCTCATCTTCGTTGGCCTGCTGCTCGCCTGGCTGGTCAAGAACGCCGTCGACACTCCCCGGGACTTCTTCAACGTGGCCCTGATCGGCCTCACGACGGGGGCCGTCTACGCGCTCGTCGCGCTCGGGTACACGCTCGTCTACGGGATCCTGCAGCTGATCAACTTCGCGCACGGCGACGTCTTCGCGCTGAGCGGCCTCTTCGCGACGACGATGATCGGGGGCGCGGTGTTCGGTCTCACCGACACCTCGACCACGCTCGGGGTCGTCGGCGGGCTGGCGGCCACCTTCGTCATCGCGGCGGTCTTCGGCGCCGCGGTCAACTCGTCGATCGAGTTCGTCGCCTACCGGCGGCTGCGCAGCGCCCCCCGACTGGCCGTCCTGATCACCGCCGTCGGCATGTCGTTCATCGTCCAGAACATCTCGCTTGCGATCTACGACGTGAACGCCCGCAGCATCCCGCCGCTGATCTCCGGTAGCAGCGTCTTCAACATCTCCGGCGTCGTGTACACGTGGGACGCGTTTTTCGTCGTGCTCGTGACGGCCCCGGTGCTCGTCCTCCTCACGTGGCTCGTGAAGTCGACGCGCCAGGGCAAGGCGATGCGCGCGACCTCCCAGGACCCCGAGGCCGCCGCGATCATGGGCATCAACGTCAACCGGACGATCTCGTTCACGTTCGCCCTCGCCGGAGCGCTCGCGGGGATCGGCGCGACGCTCTACCTGGTCGAGTTCAACATCCGCTACGACACCGGCTTCACACTCGGGCTGATCGCGTTCACCGCAGCCGTGCTCGGGGGGATCGGGAACCTGACCGGGGCCGTCCTCGGAGCGATCCTGATCGGGATGATCCAGGCCTTCAACGAGGGCCTCTCCTGGAACGCGCCCGGGACGGCATGGACGAAGTCGATCGTGTTCGGAATCCTGATCGCCATTCTCGTCTTCCGGCCTGAAGGACTGCTGGGCGAACGCACGCCGGAGGGGGCGTAGCGTGGCCTCCAGCGGCCGTCGTGCGCGTGCGTCCGTGCGGGGCTATCGGCAGCGCGCCGTCCGCGCCAGCCGGCTGAGCCGCGTCGCGGAAGCATGGGGCACGCTGCCCGAACGGACCCGCTCGCTGACCCCGGTCGTGATCGTGGTGGCGCTCGCCGTGACGTATCCGTTCTATGTCGACAGCGTCCCCACGAACATCCCCGTGATCAAGACGGTCCCCCCGCTGCACGACGCGGTCACGATTCTCGTCTTCGTGATGATGGGCGTCGGCCTGAACATCGTGGTCGGCTACGCGGGGCTGCTCGACCTCGGGTACGTGGCCTTCTACGCGATCGGCGCCTACACGGCCGGCTGGCTCGCCTCCGGCCAGTTCGAGCAGGTCAAGGTCCACTTCGGCGCCGTCGGCATCCCGTCGTCGGCCACCGGGATCCACATCTCCATCTGGCTCGTGCTGTTGATCGCCGCGGTCGTGACTGCAGTCGGCGGGATCCTGATCGGCCTGCCGACGCTACGCCTGCGCGGCGACTACCTCGCGATCGTCACGCTGGGCTTCGGCGAGATCATTCCGCAGTTCGTCCGCAACGGCGATGAGCTGCACGGTTTCGACCTCACTCACGGCACCTTCGGGATCAGCCCGATCGACCCGCCGGGGTTCGGACACACGCTGAACAGCGCGATCGGCCTCCCGGTGCGCTACGACGAGTCGTTCCCGCCCACCCCGGACCGCCTCTTCTTCTGGACCATCCTCGCGCTCATCTTGCTGACGCTCTTCTGCAGTATGCGGCTGCGGGACTCGCGCCTCGGGCGAGCCTGGATCGCGATCCGCGAGGACGAGACCGCGGCCGGCGCCATGGGAATCCCGCTGATGCGGACGAAGACGTGGGCCTACGCGGGCGGCGCGTTCTTCGGCGGGATCGCGGGCGCGTACATTGCGACCTTCAACTCCGGGGCGTTTCCCACGCAGTTCGACTTCAACATCTCGGTCTTCCTGCTGTGCATGGTGATCCTCGGCGGCATGGGTAGCCTCTGGGGAGTCGTGGTCGCGGGCACGATCCTCGCGTGGCTCAACTTCGACGGCCTCGGCAACATCGGCTCCTGGATCAACACCACGCTTCTTCCGTCCTCGCACCAGATCGACGTGCCGAAGTACTCGTTCGGGATCTACGGCATCATCATCGTGCTGATGATGCTCTTCCGGCCGACGGGGCTCATCCCCGAGCGGCGTCGCAAGCGCGAGATCGAGGAGGCCACGCACGGCGGCCCGCTCGACCAGCCCCTCTACGAGATGCGCGGGGCCGACGAACCGGGCGCCGGAGAGCGTGGCGAGCCTGGGAAGATTCCACGCGGATGAGCGAGCCTGCGCCCACCCCCGCGAAGAACGACGACCTCCTCGTCGCGATGAGCGTCCGCAAAGAGTTCGGCGGCCTGCTGGCCGTCAACGACCTCGACTTCGCGATCCCTCAGCGCGCGATCGTGAGTCTGATCGGGCCGAACGGCGCCGGCAAGACGACCTTCTTCAATATGCTCACCGGCCTTTACAAGCCAACCGCCGGCGCCGTCATCTTCGACGGCCACGACGTGACCGGCAAGCCGCCGCACACGATCACGAAGGCCGGGATCGGCCGCACCTTCCAGAACATCCGCCTCTTCCCGCAGATGACCGCGCTCGAGAACGTCCTGGTCGGCATGCACTCGCGCCTGAAGGGCGGGATCCTCGGCTCGATCTTCGGGACGCCTCGCGTGCGCCGCGAGGAGCGCGAGGCGAGCGAGAAGGCGCGGGAGCTGCTGAGTTTCGCCGGGCTGCGGCGTGTGGACCACGAGCTCGCCGAGAGCCTCTCCTACGGTGATCAGCGCCGGCTCGAGGTGGCCCGCGCGCTCGCCACCGAGCCGAAGCTGCTGCTCCTCGACGAACCGACTGCCGGCATGAACCCGCAGGAGACGGTCGCCTTCCTCGACTTCGTCTCGAAGCTGCGCGAGCAGCGCACCATTGCGATCCTCCTGATCGAGCACGACATGAAGGTCGTGATGGGCGCGTCCGAGCGGGTGACCGTGCTCGACTACGGCGAGAAGATCGCAGAGGGGACGCCGCACGAGATCCAGCACGACGAGCGCGTGATCGAGGCCTATCTAGGAAAGGCGGCGACAGGTTGAGCACCACCGCAGGTAACGGGCAGGTCATCCTCAAGCTGGACGGCGTGCACACGTTCTACGGCACGATCGAGGCGCTGAAGGGGATCACGCTCGAGGTGCACGAGGGCGAGGTCGTGACGTTGATCGGCGCCAACGGCGCGGGCAAGTCGACGACGCTGCGCTCGATCAACGGGCTCAACACCCCGCGCGAGGGCTCGATCGTCTTCCAGGGCAAGAACATCACGCGGCGTCCTCCGCACGAGATCGTCCAGATGGGCATCTCACAGTCGCCCGAAGGCCGGCGCCTGTTCCCGCACATGACCGTCCTGGAGAACCTCGAGATGGGCGCGTTCCAGCGGAAGGACCGCTCCGGGATCCGCGAGGACCTCGACCGCGTCTACGGGCTCTTTCCGCGGCTGGCCGAGCGCAAGGGCCAGCGGGGCGGGACGCTCTCGGGCGGCGAGCAGCAGATGTGCGCGATCGGGCGGGCGCTGATGGCGCGGCCGAAGCTGCTGATGCTGGACGAGCCGTCGATGGGGCTTGCGCCGATCTTCGTCGAGAAGATCTTCGAGATCATTGGCGAGATCAACTCGCAGGGAACGACGATCCTGCTGGTCGAGCAGAACGCGCTGATGGCGCTCGACGCGGCGCAGCGCGGCTACGTGCTGGAGACCGGCAAGGTTGCGTTGACGGACGACGCGAAGCGCCTGCGCGAGAACGAGCAGGTCCGCAAGACCTACCTCGGCGAGGAATAGCTCAGACCGTCACCCGCAAAGGGAAGTACGGCGGGGAGAGCAGGAAGCCGATCCGCGCCTCGTCGCCGTGGCGGCCGCGGGCCATCTCGAGGGCGGCGCCGATCCCGTGCGTCGGGACGAAGCCGAGCTGGCGTGCGGCGACGGCGTCCCGGCAACCGGCTATGAGCACCGTTCCGAGGCGGCCGACCGCAGGCGCGCAGCCGGCCCAGTCGGCAAACGGCAGCAGCGGGTGACATGTCCGGCCGTTGCGGTAGTCGGCCACGGCGCGCGGGTCCTCCGAGGCCAGGCGCTCGGCTTCGGTGAGCTCCTCGGGCTCACGCGGGCCGGTTCGCAGCGCCTGAAAGATCGCGCGGTACGGCTGCTGCGTGGGGTGCGCGAAGTGGCGCGTGAAGCGGTTGAGCAGGATCACCGTCCCGCCGTCGGCCACCGGGAAGTGGTCGCGCCAGAGCCGGAGTGCCAGCCCGAGCCCGAGATAGGCGGCGAGCAGCGGGTTCGGCCGCTCGCGTGGAAGGTGCGGCGTCGTCCGCGGAACGCCGATGCAGATCGCGTCGAGCTTCCCTTCGAGGGCCGCAGACCGGGCCTCGACGGCACGCAGCAAAGCCTCGGCGTGCGCGACCGAGGGCGGGCCCGCGAACGCGCCCGCCGCGGTGAGGTCACGGCGAAACGAC
>WNGE01010425.1_pt1 | contig 10408 bp, 13 predicted proteins | sample 5400651 | NCBI WGS metagenome assembly WNGE01 (sample SAMN13153370, study PRJNA577476) | soil metagenome | isolation source: 60 cm soil or saprolite under grassland replicate 2 | place: USA:California | collected 2016-06-15
GAGCGACGCTACGGATAGAGAATATGTCATCTGCGACGGTAGAGGGCGAATGGAAGTTTGGCGATGTCAGATTCAGCAAAGCGACTTACGTTCATCGCGCAATGAATATCGGCACGACACCCTTTCATAACTTGACGATCGAACTTCTCAGATCGCCGCCCGTCTCCGGGGAAAAAACCAAACCGAATCAACCAATCACCGCGAAGCCTGTGCTGGAAAACGATCGGGTGCGCGTTTACCGGCTGGCGCTCGAGCCTGGAGAGATGACGCCGATGCACACCCACGAATTTGCCGGCCTTGGAATCGCAATCAGGGAAGGGGAAATTGAGGTAAGCACCCAGGGAAAACCGAAACCCGATCGTCTCAGACTTCCAGTGAACGACGTGCGTTGGCAGGCCGGCGGGTTGACTCATTCAATCAAGAACGTCGGCAAAACTCGCTTTGAGGCAGTGGATATCGAACTGAAATGATCTTTCATTGAGTTATCAACAGACCTGCATTAATTTATGCAAGACCGTGAACCTGCTCTTCGAATTCTTACCTCGATAAAGGAGTTAGCAATAATGAAAGCAAAAACCATCTGGGCGACGATTTTGGTGTTAGGTGTTACCGCCGTTGCCGGCGCAGTGCCGGATCAGCCATTTATGCAGCCCGCGCGGATTTGCAAACTGCGAAGGCCGAATTGCAGCGAGCCATTGCCGATAAGGGTGGTCATCGCGTCAACGCCATCGGTTTGATCAATCGAGCTATGGCACTTAACTCCTGAACCGATCGTCTCGAGGCGGACTACCGTCCGCCAATCAATCAAATGCGCGCAGTCATCGTCGAACAACATGGCGGGCCCGACGTTCTGAAGCTCGCCGAGGTGCGCGATCCCGAAATCAAACCCAACGAAGTCCTGGTCGTGGTACGCGCCTGCGCGCTGAATCATCTTGACGTATGGGCGCGCAACGGTTTGCCGGGAATCCGGATTCCGATGCCGCACATTCTCGGTAACGATGTGGCGGGAGTCGTGAGGGAAGCCGGCGAGTTAATAACCTGGGTGTTGCCGTGCCAGGGGCTAATGTGATTCCGAAACCCCTGAACCTTAGCTGGGAAGAAGCTGCGGCAGTGCCGCTGGTAACCTTAACCGCCTGGCACATGTTAGTGACACGCGCTGCGATCCAACCCGGTGAAAGCGTTCTGGTGCACGCGGCGGGAAGTGGTGTCGGTTCGGTTGCGATTCAAATCGCCAAACTGTTTGGCGCCCGCGTCATCGCCACCGCGAGCTCGGATGCCAAGCTTTCGAAGGCCCGCGAACTCGGCGCCGATGAAACGATCAATTACTCGAGCGACGATTGGCCGAAACAGGTAAAGGGTTTGACGGACGGCAAAGGCGTGGACGTCGTCTTCGAACATACCGGCGCGGCGACGTGGCCGGGTTCGCTGGTTTCATTGAAGAAAGGTGGCCGGTTGGTAACCTGCGGGGCGACGAGCGGGTATGACGCGCGCACTGATCTTCGGCAGGTTTTCTATCGTCAGCTTTCGATTCTCGGATCGTTTATGGGATCAAAAGCTGAACTGCTGGCCGCGATGAAGTTCGTCGAGAGCGGACAGATTCGACCGGTCGTTGATCGTACGCTGCCGCTGACTGAGGCCCGCCGCGCGCATGAGCTGATGGAAGATCGAGCGCAGTTTGGGAAACTGGTGTTGATGCCTTAGCGGATCACTTCACGGAATAATCCTCGATCTTGTAACGCTTCTTCAGGGCCGCTAATTCCGACGGCTCAATCGGAAAATTCGACCCGGCAACAAAAGTTTTCTTATCATCGGTTCCGATCCAATCGACAACTTTGGGTGCGGCTTTGCGAAGAATGTCTCCATCTTCCTTGGTGAATGCATTGCCGTCGAGACGCTTGAATACCCACATGAACTTGAAGTGTCCCTCGCGCACGTCCCGGAGCGCGCGCTCGTAGTCATTGCCCGGCGGTTTTTCCGGGTGATAGCTGGATTGATCGGGCGCTTCATTGTCTGAGGTTTGCCGCCGGCAACCAGTAACGCAGAAGCCGGTGCCGACCGCGAGAATTATGATCAAAATCAAAATTCGCATCATTCGAACGTTTCCGTTAGCTGATTTCCCGTGCCTGACCGTCAGGCTTCTTCTGTTAACTTTCACCTGGCCGGTGTTTACGGCGCGTTGTCCTGGCCGTTGTCATCATCGCCCGTATCCGAATCATCATTCTTCATTTCCGGTGGCGGCTCGCCTTTTTCGTCACGAATATGCAGCACGCTGCAATCCTCGTCCTCGTAAACGCGATCGAACCAGCCGCTGCGAAGTGCCTGGTCAAAAAAGCCGTCGTGATCCTTTGTATTGTCGCTGAATACCCAACGCGAGCCGAAGCGATCACGAATCAGTGGTCCCGGATCCTCCTGGTCGCCGGTGGTGATTCGATCATAAAGCCGGGAAAGATCCGGGTTCTTGTCGAACAAATAACTCGGATCAAGCCCCGAGGTGTAAACATGCGTCGGATCATAATAAAAGAGACGCGGAAAATCGTCCCAATCAGTATTAAAGACGAGTTCGCCGGCCGGAATGTTCGCGCGCATCCAGGCTGTGCCTTTCGCATAGTAGTCGCGAGGATCGCTCTCGCTAATGTCTTTGGCGGTCCGGCGAGCGCTCGCTACGCCTTTCAATTTCGGTGAGAGGAATTCCAGAGGGACAAAAGTGAAGGCGAACAGGATTAAGCCAACCGAGCAGGCAATGGCGAGCTCCCATGTTTTCAAGCGCTTGCGCTCGGTCAGGACCTGCTCGGCTTCGCCCCGATCCATGTACGGTTGCAGTTCGGACATTACGTCGTCCGGCAGGCGACTGAAGATTGAGCGAGGCGTCCAAAATTGCTGAAGCGCGAACGCGGCGAACAGAATCGCAAACGGTGGAAAATATTCCGCGAATCTTTTCCAGCGCATGGTCATCAACATCAGCGCGGTTGAGAAAATGAGAAAAAACAATGGGCGTTTTGATCCTTCTCGATCGCGAGGATCAAAGGTGACATACCCGACCAACATCGCGATTAACGCAACCAGACAGTTTCCGACAAATTCGTAGGTATCGTATGGGTACCATTCCTGACCAACCCTGGTGTTGAACTCGCCACTCGTGATCTTAATGCGCGCGTGTTCGTAAAGCAGATATATATTGCGCGGGAAGTAAGGATTGACAACCAGTCCGAGCGCGCAACCGAGTACAACCCACGCCAACGGCCGCCACTCAAATCGCTGTTCAGTCCAGCCGATGATCGCCGTCCAGATAACGACTGCCAGGGCCAAAAGCACGAACATGTCGTAAGTAAGGGCAAAGATAAACGCCAGCGGCAGCAGCGGCCAGAACTTTTCTTCGAACAGCAGATAGATGGCAATAACCAGATAGATGATTGCCAGAGGGGGCGCCTTGGTCATGTTCAAGCGATAAAGAAACGGCGAGGAACAAGCCAGAAGCGCAATCACCCAGACCAGACTGTATCTGATGCGATACCGAACTATCAGCCAGTAACAAGAGAATACTGCCAGGCTGGCAAAGACGATCGCCGCGACCTTCGCGCCCATCCGGAGGTCATGGAACCACGTAAACGGTATCAGAATGATATGGAACAGGAGGTGATGATCTACGTAATCGTGGCTGTTAAGCGTAGTTAGCGGCAGCCATTTGAATACTGGAGGAAAATGTTTCGCGCGCATGCTTTCCCAGAGCAGGCGCGACCAGCGGATGTGATAATAGCCGTCAAAGTCCCCGCAACAAATTGAGGCGGTTGAGAATTGCAGCCACCAGAAGGTGGAAACGATCGCCGCTGCGGCGACGACTATGTTGGCGACGCGAGCTACACTCTTAAGCTCAATTTTGGTTCTTGATCTTTGAGTGGAATCCAGATCAACAGTGATGGGTGGTTGCTGAATTTCCTCCATGGCCGCAGAGGGACGGTCAACCTGGTCAGACAGGCAATTGTTCGTCGATATTAATTTAACAATTCACGTATTAGATTCAACAACCCGGCCGGATCGATCGGCTTGGTAAGATGAACGTTGAATCCCGCGCTCACTGCGCGGCCGCGATCATCGTACTCTGAGTAGCCGGTGACAGCAATCATCGGAATGCGTTTGTACTTCTCCAGGGCTCGTAGTTCTCCGGCGAGCTCATAACCGTTCATTTGAGGCATGCCGATGTCGGAGATTACCATGTCGAATGATTTGGTCCGGGCCAGACGCAATGCATCCTGGGCAGATGCCGCGGTGCTCACCTGGTAGCCCGCATGTTTCAGGAAGAGTGAGATCATTTCAGTGACATCGGCAACGTCGTCCACAATCAGAATGCGGCGGCGGCCCCGTGTGCGACCCTTCCCCTTGCTGTCGCGCTTGGGCATGGGAGGCATTTTCTTAAAGGCCGGAGGGTTTGCCGCTGGGGTGGGACTGTAGATTGAGGAAAAACTCGTCGCTTTCAACGTTAGCAAAAGCGATTTACAGTCTAATACCGGTAGTCCGATGTCTGGGCGCGGAAAGTCCCTGGTAGTTAACCAGCTTTGATTTGAGGAAAAGTTAAGAGGCGTATGCAAACTCTACCTCGCCCGATCGGGGTCGTGGCGCTGACCGTGGCTGGATTACAATTTGTTCGTTTCCGGGGGGAGCATAATTTAACGTAAAACGTCGAGTTCTGTCGAGATGAAAGGTTGCATTTTGGGCTGAAGAATCTCACTTTATTGTGTCATTGAACCGATCGAGGCGATGCTCACCAAATGAATGACTTCGCGAAACAAAATTCTCGGATCGATGCGGCGATAAGCGAGCCGCCAGATCTGAAGACATCACTCGCGGCTTACATAGCCGGGCGGATCCGGGCGATTAATATCCAGTGGCTGGGATTTCTGCCGCTGCTGTTTTTCTTTGCCCAGGCGATCTACTACTGGCGCAACGGCAGTCTCGGAAACATGCTGTGGATGTGCAACATCGGAAATCTCTTGCTGGCGATTGCCCTCTTCGCCGGACATCGCGAAATGATCAGGGCGACCGCGCTCTGGATGATTCCTGGATTAGTGATTTGGTTTTTGTATGTTCTTATTCCTTCCGGATTTGTCCTGAGCTCTGCGCTGGCGCACGCCGGAGGATTCATCGTGGGGATCTTTGCCTTGCGCGCGGTGCGGGTCGATCGACGGGCATGGCTTTACGCTTTCATTTGGTACCTGGTCATGCAAGTGGTGTCCCGATTGGTAACGTCTCAAGATCTAAACGTGAACGTCGTCTATCGAATTCAGCCGGGTTTGGAGTCGGTGTTTGGAAGCTTCTGGCAATTCTGGTTGCTGATGAGTGTGACTGTGGCCGTCGGTTTGTGGGCGATCGGGCGAGCGCTTAATTCGATTTGGCCGCCGAACTCAATCAGCGGCCCAGCACCGCAGCCTGTGGACTTAGGGCGAGCAGGTGCCAGCGCGAAAAAGTCTTGATTAGCTCACTGCGCATGCTGACATAGGCGGTCTCGATGTAGAGCTTTTCCGGTGCCGGCCATTCCAGTCGCACAATCGGGTTGAAAGAAACGGGTAGAGCCGACCGCGGCAAAGCGGGCTGAGGTGAAGCGCCGTTCCTCGTAGCTGTCGCGTTGGACTTCTTTGTCGCGGTTTGTGAGCGCTCGTCAAATGCAAAAGACGCCGAAACGAGCGCATCACGCAATTGTATTCGGGCCTGAGTCGGCGATTTGCTCGCGCCATCGTAAATTCCCACGTCCACACCTAATCCAGCCGCAACTTTGGACGAATCCGGCGACCACACGGGCGGTGCTTCAGCGAGTGAATCGTCTAGCAAACGTTCCTGTCCATCCAAGCTGATTATGCGTGGCCGGCCTGCCGGCGACTTGAATTCCTTATCGCGCGCGTTCCATTCAGCTTCCCTGCAGGCCAGCGCCGCCAGGGCGTGATCGTCGGGCGCCCAGGCCAATGCGAAATAGATCAGCCCTTCGCGCGAAGTCAGCGGCTTGAGATCAAAACCATCGCGATTGCAAAGGTAAACCTGTTCGGTGGCAAACATCGGAACCAGCCCGAACGACGGCGCTATCGAAGGCGAGGGCATCGCTGTCGGCAAAGGAGACGGTGAGGTTACCTCAGGCAATTCTTCCAAAGGAGTCGGCGTTGGTTGAACCTTCTGCGTTTTGCGGCCGACGAACGCGATTAAGCTGCCGTCTGACGACCAGAGCACAGAATCCTGAAAAACACAGGCCAGATCCGGCGGCGTCACATTCCGGAGAAATTTTCCGTCCGTTGAATACAAGTCTATGTGAAAGGTGGGGCCGGGCTCGTCGGTCGTGCCATAGAGCGCCAGGGCCCGCTGCCCATCAGGCGAAGCTACTGTGCGCAGGAGCGCATCGTCTTTTCTGCGAGTGTCAAAGTCTTTCTGGATCGGCTCCAGCTTAGCAGTTGTATCTTCCGAGTTTATTTCAGGTGGGGCATCGACGTCGGCGCGAAAACTATAAGCCAGCCGGGCAGCGGGCAAGTCGCGCAGTTGTCGTGGCCGAACGCGCTGCGGATCGGAATTACTGCTACACGCAACCCAAACCAGCGCTGTCAGGATTATTAGTGAGGCTAGCGGCGAAAAGAGAAGCTGCGAATTGCGGCGCGCGCCGATCGCTTCAATCATACTTCGCATCGATCGGACGGCAGGGGAACGGAAACTTCTGTTCATTCGGTCAACGATTCTTAAAAGGCAAGATGGTTCTGTCAACGAATTCTTAGGAACCGGCTGCGCTCATTGGACTCCGTAAACCTGATGAAACCGGTTTGGTGACCGGTCCACTTTTGTCGCCACCGGTAATCTCGCCGGCAAAATTCAGATCAAGTGCAAACAGCGCTCGAATTGTATTTCGCGGCGACAGGTGATCTTCGTCTGAAGTGTCGTCGTCAACGCAATTGTGCTCAACCGCGCGCGCCAGCCGCCGCCCCAGCGGTTCCCAGCTAACGTTCCCTTTGACGAACTCATGCGCGGCGATCAGCCCGACCAGGTCGCACACCAGTTCTTCCGCGCGTTGTCCCGTGATACTGAACCCGGTTCGCATTTCAGCGCGCCGAGCTACGACGCGGAACAAAGGACGAAGCGAATCAGATTGGCCGTCGGCAATATGAGTCAATTCATGCGCCAGGACGCTGACCATTCCTTCATCCGATCTCAGTCCGGCGAGAAATATGGTGCCGAACTCGATCGTGTGCGGATCTCGTAACCAAACCGAGGCATTATCGCGCGCATCGACGTCGGGCTTGATGCGCCGCACTGATTGCACCCGCGCTGTCGCTACATCAAACCGCGATCGATAGACCGGGTTGCTGTAAAGATCATAATCCCGCGCGAGCTTGAGAATCGCGCGCGCCACAGATCTTTTGGCAATTGGCAACAATCGTTCAGCGCGCTTCTCTCCGGCGACAGCGTCGGGATTATTAATCGCGAGCGAGGGCCGCGCCTGCATTTCATCGATGGGCATACTACTGAAAGGATCGCGCACACGCTCTGAACAGGTAATGTTCACAGCCCGCTGGATCAGCGCCGCATCCGCTTTCGTAAAGGCATCTCGTGGCGGGGACGAGTGCGCGCCACTGCGCCGCTGCGTCTGCGCACCGGCTGAGAAATCCAGGACCAGAGTGAGCGCGAACAAGCAAAGGATTAAGGATGGCGAGAAGCGAAGGATGAAGGATGAAGGATGAAGGATGAAATGAAACCTCCTCCAGCGACGCCTTGAACTCAAGTGCTCTTTAACTAGAGTGCGGATTTTTTGCTTTAAGTCTTCTTTCATCCTTCCGCCTTCATCCTTTTTCTTACCCGGCCTTCGTCCTTCATCTTTTTCTTATTTATTCCGCCAAACAGGTTTTCGCTTTTCCATGAATGACTGAACGCCTTCATTCGCGTCTTCCGTCTTCATCAACTGTTCGAAATACAGAGTCTCAACCTGTTTCAGTTCTGATTCAAAACTACTTCGGGTGCCAAGATCAAGCGCGGCACGTGCCATCCCCAACACGACTCCGGAAAGATCGCGCAACTTATTGAGTATGCTCTCGGTTCTATTCTGAAGCTCCTCTGAAGGCACAACCTGATTTACCAATCCGAGCCGCAAGGCTTCGGCAGCATTGATGGTATCACCGGTCAGGATTAGCTCGCGCGCTTTTTTCTGGCCGATCAGGCGCGGTAACAAAATCGCCGCAATCGGCGGAAATACACCCAGCTTGATTTCGGGTTGGCCAAACTGCGCCCGCTCACTGGCAATTACGATGTCGCAGGCGAGCGCCAGTTCGCACCCGCCGCCGAGCGCAGCACCGTCGACGATTGCGACGACAGGTTTATGAATCCTGGCGAGCGCGCGAAAGATCGAATGAAAACTGTCGAGCATCTCGCGGACGGTTTCTTCGACGTGATCTTCGACTGCAACTCCGGCGCTGAAGGCCCGCGCTTCCTTGGTTGCTTCGAAAACAATTGCCACTAAATCGATGCGCCGCGCGCATTCCTGCAATGCGTCATTAATCTCCCGCATCATGGAGATGTTTAGAATATTCAGCGGCGGCCGGGCGAGCAAGATCCGCGCCACGCGATCCTCAACAGCGAAGTCGATATTCTGATAAGCGCGCGACATAGCTGCCGGTTCCACCTCACTTAAGCGGAGGTCCGCCCATCCACCGCTGATAGATTTGCCTTTGTTCGTCGGTGAGTTGAGACAATGTAAGGATTCGAAAAAGAACTTCCATATGGTCACCAAGGCGAATTTCCAGCGTCCGCAGGTCGTCGAAGCGAAAGATCGTCAGGCGGATGACGTCTCCGGGACGCCTGGCCGTAAGCATCGTCTCGAACATCTCTTTGTTGACGCGAACGCCGTCAAGGGCGACGATCTGATCATTTGCATTCAAACCCTGTTCGTAAGCCGGCGAGCCGGCCAGAACTCGACTGACGATCAGCCGCTCATCCTGTTGATTTAGCTCAGCGCCAAGCCATCCTCGATGCTTAGTGGAACCGGCTACATCGATTGGGCCCGTTCTATCCAGCCGTAACCCGGCCGCGATGAAGGCCGCCGCATAATCGAGTTCCTCACGCCCCCGCACATAACGCGCGAAGAATTGCTCGAGATTCGAACCGGCCATCAGCTCGCACGTTTTCTGGAAGTCTGCCGGCGAATGAGTCTGAGGCCTGGACATGGAGACCGTGAAAGAAATTTTCTGGCCGCCATCCTGATGTGCAGGACGGGCTTGCGACGAAACCGTGATCAACAATAACAGCAGACTTAATTGAAAAAAGAATAAAGGACGAAGGGCTGCCATAGTGATAGGTCTCGCGAAATAATTTACTGAACGGCGCAAATGTTACTACGAATTGACAAACCGTCCCCGGTTTTTCCTACACGGCTAAATGTAAACTGGTTTATATTGCATAGGTTCAAGACAATCCAACTTAATCGAAGGTAACCCTTATGCTTCGCAGACTGACTTCAACTTCGTCTTCGTGGGCAACCGTCCCGTTGCGGCTGGCCCTCGGAACTATTTTCATAGCGCACGGTGCGCAGAAGGTTTTCGGTGCCTGGAGTGGTCCCGGCCTGGGCCGCTTCACATCTTTTCCGGCACCATTCTCTTTCATGCGGCCGGCGTGGGTGTGGATGGGTTTGGCGGCTTTTTCCGAATTGATCGGCGGCGTTCTGGTTTTGCTGGGACTGCTTACCCGCGCCGGAGCATTCCTGATCGCCTGCGTAATACTCACGGCAATGATCGGCGTCCATTGGCGGAACGGATTTTTCCTGAGTCCAACTGCGTTTGGAATCGAGTACACCGTGGCTTTGATCGGTATTGTCCTGGCACTCTTGATTGCCGGCGGCGGCCAGGCATCCATCGATAGACTGATCGGTGGGCGAAGATAGTGTGTTTCGATGCGAGTTGCGCGTTGTTATTAAAACCGTCAACTTGGCATCGCTAACTCAAAACTCAGGTTCCAAACTCCAAATTCCGAATTCGAAACTCGAAAATATTAATGAAGCGGTCGCCGCTACTTGTAATTTTCATCACGGTCTTTATCGATCTCGTCGGCTTTGGGATCGTGATTCCCGTCCTGCCGTTCTATGCCGAAGGCACGAGTTTTGGAGCCAGCCCGCGCGAAGTTGGATTGCTATTCGCTTCGTATTCAATCATGCAGCTTGTCTTCGCGCCGGTGCTGGGAAGACTTTCTGATAAATATGGCCGTCGTCCGATTCTGCTGATCAGTCTACTCGGCACGAGTGTTGGCTTTCTAATTCTCGGGTTCGCCACGACCCTCTGGATGCTGTTTCTGGGACGAATCATAGACGGAATTTCCGGCGGCAATATCTCGACTGCCCAGGCCTACATCGCCGATGTCACGACGAAGGAAAACCGCGCGAAAGGCATGGGCCTGATTGGCG
>WNGE01025649.1_pt1 | contig 10407 bp, 6 predicted proteins | sample 5400651 | NCBI WGS metagenome assembly WNGE01 (sample SAMN13153370, study PRJNA577476) | soil metagenome | isolation source: 60 cm soil or saprolite under grassland replicate 2 | place: USA:California | collected 2016-06-15
AGATTAAAAATGCCGGCCGCGTTGCCCATCTGTTCCTGGCTGAGCGTTCCCATGGCCGATGTGGCCACGGGCACATACATTGACGATGCGCCTACACCGCTGATAATGATTGGCCAGAATAGATTAGCCGGCGCTACCTGAAGATTAATGTTACCAAGTGCGAAGGACGAATACCCAAACAGCAGGCAACTAATGATGATCAGAACACGGTTGCTAATGTGGCCGGAGATCCGGCCGACGATAATTGTTGCGGTGAATGCGCCGATCCCGAATGGAGTCATAGCCATACCAGCCGCGAGCGCGGTGTAGTGCAATAAGTTCTGCATGAACAGCGGCAGAATCGCGATTGTGGCGTAAAGAAGCGCGCCAATCAGCAACATCAGGACGTTTCCGATTTCGAAATTTCGGTTCTTGAGAATGCGAAGATCGACAATCGGATGCGCCGTGACCAATTCGCGCACGAGAAAGGCAATGAAGCCGGCGGCGGCGATGACCGCGCACCAGACAATCATCTTCGAACCGAACCAATCGAGCTCCTGACCTTTATCGAGCATGATTTGCAGGCTCGCGAGCCAAATGGCGAGCAGTCCGAAGCCGATGTAATCGATGTCTGCGGCGGAAGAACGTTTCAAATACGGCGGATCCTCTAGAAATGCGCGACACAGCACCGTGGCGAGAATACCGACCGGCAAATTAATATAGAAGGCCCAGCGCCAGGAGTAATTGTAGGTTAGCCAACCACCAATTATCGGCCCCAGAATTGGCGCGACCACAATGCCCATGGTGAAAACGGCCATGGCCACTCCGCGTTTCGCCGGCGGAAAACTCTCCATCAGGACTGCTTGCGAGATTGGCATCAATGCGCCGCCGGCCGCGCCCTGGATCACGCGCGCCATGATCAAGAAGCCAAGACTTCCGGCAATACCGCACAAGGCAGACGCGATGGTAAACAAAGTAATGCAGCCAATGAGAAATCGCTTACGGCCGAAAACCTGACCTAACCAGTTGGTCGCCGGAAGAATGATGGCGTTCGAAAGCAGATAGCTGGTCAAAACCCAGGTCGCTTCGTCGGTTGACGCAGAAAGATTTCCAGCAATGTAGGGAAGCGAAACGTTCGCTACCGACGTGTCGAGCACCTCGATGATCGTGGCGAGCATGATCGAAATCGCGATCAACCACGGATTGAAGCGCGGCTTCCACTCGTTAGGCTGCGACGCTGCAGTATCGGCACTCATGCTTGCCCTTTTTGAACCCGGCCGATCCACAGCGCCGCGCCCAAGATTACGCCGGCTGCGAGAATGATCGCTCCAATAGCGACTTTCCACGCCGCACCGACCTCGCCGCCTACGTAAACGGTTGGAACCACCGACATGCCCGGACCCAGCACACGTTGCAGGTTCTGTTGATCATCGAGCACGATCTTCACCGGCACGCGTTGGACTACTTTCACATAATTGCCCGTCGCGTTTTCCGGCGGCAACAAAGTGAACGCCGCTCCGCTACCTGCCTGAATACTGTCGACGTGGCCGCGCAATTTGAGACTCGGGTAAGCATCCACGGAGATGTCTAAGGGTTGTCCCGGTTGCATGTTGCGAAGTTGCGTCTCTTTGAAATTGGCAATTACCCAAATTCGTGGCGGCACCAGCGACATGAGCGCCTGTCCCACTTGCAGATAATCGCCGGTCGCAACTGCCTCCTTTGTCACATAGCCATCTATCGGCGCTTTAATTTTACTGTGGCCCAGGTTGAGTTCAGCCTGCTCGACAGCTGCTTCATCTGCTTGGACGCTTGCTCTGCTCGACTCTGCAGTTGCAACGTTGGTATCTCGCTCCTGCGTGCTGATGACCTTCCGGTTAAACAGATCCAGGGCGCGCTTTTCATTTAGTTCTGCTTGTATTTGCGTGGCCTTGTCTCTTGCCAGGTTCGCTTTGGCCTGCGCCAATGCGACTTGAAAATCGCGCGGATCGATCTCGACCAGAACATCGCCTTTTTTGACCAATTGATTGTCGTCCACACGCACCACTGCCACATGGCCGGCAACTTTTGGCGCCACAGAAACTGTGTGCACATCGACGAACGCATCGTCGGTCGTTTCGTGAGTGAATGAATGAAACATGACAATGCCGCCATAACCGATTCCCGCGATTGCGAGCGCCGCTGCGGCGACGATCACTCCGGGTCGCCGAAAGAGTGAGCGCTTCTTCTCTTCGCCCGAGCGATTACTTGGCTCGTCAAGGTGCGCGGAACCAATCCGCTTGTGATCTTGAGTTATCGTGGCGCGGCGATGTTCTCTTGCCTCGATCGGTGCCTCGCCATTGGTTGAAATTTCCGTTTTCATCATGTCCATACGATCCGTTCGGCATATCGACTTTGTGAAAGACGATGTTTCTTGTCTCGATATGCCGTCGGGGCATAGTTGGAGTGACAGTGGAACTACGGCACCTTCGTTACTTCGTCGCTGTGGCAGAAGCTGAGAACGTTCTGCGCGCGGCTACCCAGAAACTTCACGTTTCGCAACCGGCCGTGAGCCGGCAAATCCGCGACTTGGAAGACGAGCTCGGTGTGCAGCTATTCGAACGCACCGGCAAAGCGGTTAGTCTGACCGACGCCGGCCGTGTTTTCCTAAGAGAAGCGCGCGCGGTGCTCGAGCGAACAGACGAAGCCGTGAAAAATGTGCGCGCTTTTGCGCAGACAGGCGAAACGGAATTGCACGTTGGCTATTCGCCACTGCCTGGCGCACAAATTCTGCCGGTAGTTTTGCGCGCGTTCCAACAAGCAATGCCTGACGTTCATGTGAGGCTCCACGATTGGAGTAACGAGCAAATCGCCGTTGGCCTGCGTGATGGGCGACTAAAGGTGGCGTTAGTCGCCCGTGCGCTAAAGCGCGGCCCGTTTGGCGATTTTCGGTTTGAAGAATTGTTGCGCGAGCATATCCGGCTGGCGGTCCCGCCGAACCATCCATTTGCACAACGGCGTTCCGTCTCGCTGGCTGATGCGGCGCAGCAACCGTTTGTAGGACTTACGCGAGAGGATTATCCCGATTATCACGGCTATCTAGCCACGCTCTTTGCGTCGGTAAAAAATAAGCCGCAAGTGATAGAGGAACACGATGGCATGACCAGCGTTGTTTCTGCCGTCGAAGCGGGCACCGGTGTGGCCGTTGCACTGGAAGCGTTTGGTTACACTTTCGGCAATCGGGTGAAGCTAGTGCGACTCACTCCCGAGCCAAAACCAATCTCCTTCGGCATCGCCGCGCGAAAAGGACGACTTAGTCCCGCCACCGAGAAATTCTGGCAATGCGCTCAGGAAGCTGCGACTGCAATGGGGGAGTTGAAGAGATAGCGTAACATCATCAACTCCGCGCGATCGACTCCAGCCTGTCAACTGGTAGTGCCGACGCCGTTACGTGATTCATTTGTATAGTCCTCGCATGAACCCTGGCCAAGCGATCAGCTATCGCTTCGGCATCACGGAAAGTCACCATTTGTTCGATTTCTCTTCCGAAGAAAAAGTCGAGAGTCCAATCCATCATCACGCGGAGCTTCTTCGATAATCGTGGGAGCTTCGCTAAATAGACAGTGCGCCACATCCACCAGGCGATGAATCCGGAAAACTTAATTCCAAACACCATGGCGACACCGGTGTGATGCCCGATGCTGGCCAGCATTCCAATTGTTTTGAAACGGAACGGCTTCGGCGATCGACCCATGATCACATGTTCGATATTTTTCGCCGCCGCAACCGCCTCCCGCAAACCGTGCTGCGCTGTTGGGGGATAAAATGCGCCGGTTTCGCCATTGGGAACTGCCGCGCAATCACCAGCAGCCCAGACTCCATTTAGTTTGGGGACGGCGAGAAATTCGTTCACCCTAAGACGGCCTCGTTCCTTCTCATACGGCAACGATTCTATAACTCGGTGAGGCTTTACACCTGCGGTCCAAACGAGAGTTGATGCGGCAAAGGATGTGCCGTCACTTAGCCTAACGACCGATCCGTCGTAACCCGACACGCGCACACCTTTGATGACTTCTACGTTCCGATCCCGTAATTTTCGCTCGGCGTAGATCCCTAACTCTTCGCCTAACTCGGGTAAGAGAAATTTACCCGGATGGACAACCACGACTCGAATCATTTCCTCGCGTAAAGATGGATAATACTTCGTCGTCTCGCGCACGAAATCGTTGATTGCACCGACCGTTTCAACGCCGGCAAAGCCGCCGCCAGCAGTTACGAAGGTAAGTAGCTGCCGGCGCGACGCATCGTCGGTGCGCAGGCTCGCCTCTTCCAAGACCGCGACCATTCGGTTACGGAGCAATGCTGCGTCTGTAAGGTTCTTCATCGTTACCGCCCAATCACGCACGTCGTGCATGTTGAAGAAGTTCGTTTCCGATCCAAGTGCGAGGAGCAGGTAATCGTATTGCAGTTCAATTTCTACGTCGCGCACCCCAGCAAGACACCGGATCGTTCTTGCGTCTGCGTTGATCGCTTCAATTTCGGCTTCCACAACATTCACGTGACGCAGAATACGCCGGAGCGGATTAACGATGTCGCTCGGTGAAAGATCTCCGGCGGCGACTTCATGCAGCATCGGCGTGAACAAAATGAAGTTCTCACGACTGACTAGCGTCACCTCTAAGTCGCTTCGGCGCGCCAGTCTCTTATCGAGATACCTGGCGGCGTACAACCCGGCGAATCCGCCACCGGCGATCACGATCCTCGTTTTCTTGATCTCGCGGTTCATCAATCAATCCTCGGCAGAGTCCGATTGCACCAATTGATCGACAGCGTGCATCGCCTCTGCCGCATCGGGTCCTTCGATACGGATCCACACCTTTGTCCCTTCCGGTGGGGCCAGCGTCATCAGGTCCAGTACGCTTTTGCCGTCGACTTCCGTTCCATTGTAGCCGATTCGGATATCGGAATGAAACGGGAGCATGGTGCGCACGAACCTGGATTCCGGCCAGATGTAATGCCGCTTTTTTACCGTGATCTCCCTTTCCACCTTCTTGACTCCATTGCTTTGATCTGTCAGCCGACTCGACGGCGCCGCCATGTGCCGAATGATTGCTTCAATTGTTCTGCTCATAGATTCTGTCCTCCGTTAGTTGAAGTTTTCGTGCTAACACGATCCGCCTCCCACCTGGGCCGTGGAATTGAGGCACTTGCGCTATTTCGTCGCCGTGGCCGAGATGGAAAACGTCTCGCGCGCGGCGCTGAAGCTGCATGTTTCGCAGCCGGCGCTAAGCCGGCAAATCCGCGATCTCGAAGACGAACTTGGATTCTCTTTACTCGAACCCACGGCGAAGTCGGTTCGATTAACCAATGCGGGACGCGCGTTTCTCGACAATGCGCGCGCGTTATTGCAAAACGCGGACGAAGCCGTGACCAAAGCCCGCGCGGTTGCAAGCGCGGAGCCTACCGAGCTTCATGTCGGGTACTCGCCGACGCCATTCGCCGAAATTCTGCCAAAAACCTTACGGGCATTTCAGCGGGCAATGCCAAACGTGCACGTCAGATTGCACGATTGGAACATCAAAGACATTCTCGACGGGGTACGCGATGGCCGGCTTCAACTCGGGCTGATCGTTCCTCCCCCGAAGGCTAGCGCGCTGCACGACCTGCGATATGAGGAGTTGTTTCGCGTCCGCGTTTGCGTGGTCGTCGCCCCGCAGCATCCGTTTGCTCAACGCCGCGCCATTCCGATTGCCGAAGTTGCGGCCGAACCATTGGTTGGCCTCGCCCGCGAAGATTATCCGAATTACTATGATTATCTCTCGATCATCTTTTTCGAAGGTGAAACAGAAACCGCGGGTGGTGGAGGAGCACGACAGTTTTTCCGCCATTATGTCGGCCGTCGAAGCGGGAACCGGCGTCGCCATTGGTGTAGACGTTTTTGGTCACAGTTTCGGAAACCGAGTAAAGCTTTTGCACCTCACTCCTGAGGCGAAAACCAATCTCCGTCGGCATCGTCGGAACAAAAAGGCCGACTCAGCCCAGCCGCGGAAAAATTCTGGCAGTGCGCCAAAGAAGTTGCGTCACCTGCAGCGCGACCAAAGACATTACGTACGCCGGGGTAGGAATGTGGAAGTGTGCGAGAGAAGAGTTCGGCGGTCGTTAGGTTTACGACAATAGCCGAATCGCTAGAGGGTTGAGGTCATCGACCAGCTCTACCAAGTGTGATGATATCGATCGGCGATTTTCGTTAGTCGTAGTCTCGGACCGGTCGATAATTGATAAAGTGTTCCTCCTCCTCAGCTACAGTTCGAAGAAGCTCAGCTATCCGCGGAAATTCTACTGTCAGCCGGTCGGCGATAGCTCGGAGTGTGACCACCGCCTCGGCTCGAACCGACATATCGCTTGTTATGCGATTTCCCACTAATGCCGGTGGCCAGCCTTGATGATCTAATAGCGCCGCGCGAAAGGCAGCGCGTGCGCGATCGTCGCAGCGATTCGAAAGGAATTCGCATATGTTCTGCGTGGGCCATAAACCATCAGCGTCCGCCGGGCTATGAACAACCATTTCTCCGATTCGCCTTTCGCAAGTAGACGCGTAACCACTCCGCTTGGCGAGGTCGCGCGCTCGTTCGACCCATAACAAGAAGGCTTCATAGTCGAGTGTTCCATCCGCCGATTGGCCGGGAAGTTCATGAATCCTCTCTAACAAGTCCTGCGAATTCTCGAACTGGCGTTGTTGTTCAGGTGTCAGCTTCCGATCACCCTGCGGAGTGTCGTCGCTCCAAGGCCGCATTTGAAGGAGGGTTACAAAAAAACCAGGTTCCGTCAAAATCCGTTGATTCAGAAATTTCGTTGTGATGTAAGACTCCATCACGGGAAACAAGCGCCACTCTAACCTTTCGACCCGGGCAGCTTGATCATTAGTGAGTGACGGGAAGTCCTGCACGCTGCTAAACACGTCCGACAGCTGGTATGGCTCAATCTGTTCGCCAACGGAGTCGTTTCCGTCAACCATCGCCTCGAGTACGCGTAAGGCGATATCGATCTTGATCGTCACATTCTTTTCGAACCGCGCCGATTCCAGTAACCGCAATGCAGCGGCAACTCGATCACGGTTGAGGAATTCGATGAGCCCTGTCTCGATGTCCGATGACGACACGTTATGCGCGGATGGGTCGACATAGGTCCAATAGCGCTCGGAAAATTCCTTTCCCCACTTTTCTAATCTTTGCCACGTCTCACTTCCAAAAGGCACAACTTGCCTGAGTTCCGCCCATACTTCCGGATCCCAGCTGCCCGGAGACAAACCGTCGAGCCACCCCCAGTCCTGATCCGCTAAGCGCGCGGAGAAATACCCTCGTGCGAAAATCTTGAGTTTTTCCTCAGAGCCTAGCCATTTCGGTAATATCTCCGCATCTGCCAGGGTGACTTTGTGCTGAGCTGTCAAATAGCCGGCGATGCCGGGCTCATTCACTTTTAACGCAAACAGTCGCATTGCGTCGATTCCGCTAGCAGCAATTTCTCTGAGCGCCTCGACTCGTTGCTGTTCGAGCCGCCGTCTTCTTTCTTCCGACTGCATCTCGCTCGTTGCCCCGACTGCATGCACACTGTATCCGCTGAATAGCCAAGATGTCCGATCCATCGCATCCGGCGGCTCGACCTCTTTCGCGAGCTTTTCAATTTTCGCAATCGTTGTGTCTGACATTCGCCATCTTGCGTTAACAAAAAAGCGGTGTTGCGCAGCTTCAGCACGCAACGCATTCCAAATGACATTTTTCTGATCCATATTCCAGTCGGCGGCCGCCGCCGAGATAGCTTCGACCGCATGATTGAAAATCGTAGCGGGCAACTTATCGATGGTCCGAATAAGTTCCGTCCACTTATCTGACGAGACTCCTGCCAGTTCAATTAAGCGATTGGCGACGTGATTGACCTCTTTCCAGTATTCCTCCTCGGTTATTACTTTGCGATTGGAGGCGGACTTTCCCAGATAAGTCGGAGCATGTGTCGGAGAAGTCACGTCGTGCGTTTTTGGTAGCAACTTCATCAAAAGTTGCCACGCAACATCCGGTGCCGCTTTCGTGATACGATCGAGTACCTTGCATCGCTCGTCCGAATCTAAACAAGTTTGTGGCAACCAAGGTAAGAAAGCCTCTCTGAGAGCTCCTAACGGTCGGGGGCTCGTGTTCCCTCCGGGATCTAGCTGCGCCAATTTGGCGAGAACTTCAGCCGCTGCCGATGCCCATCGAGAATGCCAAAGCAAACCCTCGAGCGCCCACATCAAATAAGTCTGCGGTATCCCCGCGAACAAAGCGTCTCCTGCTGGATGAAAAAGCTCAGCAATAGCTGGACACGATGCGGCCAGATCACGCTCGACTGCTGCCAAATATAAATCGGGTGCTGCCTCAGCGATAAACAACAACGATTCCCCGAAGGAAGCCCATAACTTCCAGTTGGTAGCTCGCGCCAAGACCTCCTGAACGGTTCTGCGAGCCAGGCTCTCTTCGGCGTGAGCACCGGCTCCATCAACAGGGCGTAGTGCAAGAAGACACAGGGTTTCCCCTAGCGATCGCCGTAATCGATGTGAGTGGTTTGGTACAGCGCCCCTAATGCTCGCGAAGATTTGCTCGTCCGTGGGGAGATTATGACGCGGGTCGACTTCGGCTAACACGCTCACCGCATTCTCGTGATAACGCGCCAAATCCTCCCCCTTCAAATGTGGCGCTAACCACCTCCATGCGTCCTGTCGGTTAATCACGCCCCACGTGCTGCCTAGCCGCCGCATCAATGGATCGTTTCTTTTTACCCATCCCCCTAACAATTCTGCGACTTCAGCGTACGGCTTTCTGAAAATGTCCTCAACCCTTGTGCGATCGCCTTCCACATCAGCGTCCCAACTCCCGATCAAGACAACGGGGGCGATTTTCGGCGCGTCACTACCTTTTGCCCATTCCGGATCCGGGCCGTGACCAAGCAGAATTCGTTTAAGCACCACACCACTGCCGCCAGCCTCTGTTGCCATGCGCCACGAGTCAGTCAGATCGAAACGGAGTTTGTGGAGTTCTTCGGCTAGTAGGTCTCGCGTCAATGACGGCAACGCTGCGCCTGATATTCGGGCCGAAGCAGCTTCAGTTCGGTACAAAACGTAATGGCCTTTTGCCGTCGCTGCTGACATCTGTTCCGATCGCAAATCTAATCCTTCTTCGGGCACCAACAGCAACGGGCTCGCACTGTTAACCAATTGAGCCCAGGCGTCGTTTGTCTGCACGATCACGGGAATTATGCGGAGAGGTGACTTGGGATCGCGTATTCTCAATTCCCACCAGGCCGCGATTGCGTCTGTAAAATCTTCTGGTGCCCAACTTCTAATTTCGAACGGCCCGGGACGTGCGGTAATCCATTGATTCAAATCCGAAACAAGTTTTTCGCGACCGGCTAGGAACAATGACGGATTAACGCCGGACTGAATCGTCGCTAATTGCTGCCAATGAACGAGCAAAGATCTCGCGCCGTTTACGCGACGGCCCATCACTTGAGACATCGAAATCGCCGCGCCTGGATTTGACGCCAGCCAAGCGGCCAAATCGGCAGAGTCGATGACGTTAACGCGTTGCCAGCCGAACTTCTTCTGTTGATCAGCAGACCACGCAATTTTGTATTCTGCAGAACTTTGGCGTCGCCCGTTAGCATTTCGTGCGGGCCACCTTCTGAGAGTTACGGCAACGTAGGCGGTAGATGCAATCGTTAGGCCACCGGGGTTGGCCGATCGATCCGCGATATCTTGCTGCGCTTTGGAAATGACATCTTTATCTTTACTAAGTTCCCAACCAGACGGTCCTGCTGGAACGTTCAGCCCCGGACCATCGGCGACCACGATACCGTCCCATCCGGAAGTGTTTACTCCCTCATGGGTGAGGAAGCGGCACTCGCGAAGTTTGGCTCCGGAACCGAGAACTAGCTGCGTTATGACCGAGTGCAAGAGTCGGTCTGATTCCACGCGATCAGCCCAGCCCGCTAGGTCCGTCGGTCGGATCTCATCAAAAATCGGATCCATACTTGAAGGAAAGATTGTCCGCCCAAATTGGAGATCTTTCTATTACGTATTCGAGTCAATCGCAGATGATGCGAACTAAACCTAGCGTCCGCCGATCCAAGCTCCCGCCTTCGGCGGGCAAGCGCGCTAGACTCCCTTAAATTGGAATTTGTTGATCCTTAGAGAGCGGATTTTCGATTCGAGCGTTGAAGCCGGTATGCCAAGTTTGGCCGCGGCGCCGTGTGCGCCGGAGATTTTTCCGTTACTTTGCGCAAGCGCTGCTTCGATGCGCTTACGTTCGTTTGTCTTCTGATCGGCTGGCGCCGCGCCCGATGGTTGTGGCTCATTCGCAACCCAACTCTTGTCGATCGAGAATTCGTTCGCCTCGCCGATGATAAGTGAACGTTCGATTATGTTTT
>WNGE01029108.1_pt1 | contig 10406 bp, 11 predicted proteins | sample 5400651 | NCBI WGS metagenome assembly WNGE01 (sample SAMN13153370, study PRJNA577476) | soil metagenome | isolation source: 60 cm soil or saprolite under grassland replicate 2 | place: USA:California | collected 2016-06-15
TTGCAAAATCGAGTTGACCGTTAGATCAACCGTTGTTTTGAGCTCAGAGTATCCCTGTCGCGAGCTACGGTGTTACGCCATAATTCCCCCAGTTTCGGCCAGCCTCGAAAAGAGTTCGGGGCAAGGATTTCGGCGTTGCCCTGTGAGAACGAAGCGCAACGACAATCAATCGCTGAAAGCGTTTCAAACGAAAATGCGACCCGAACTTAGGCGCGGGCCAAAGATCGCACGGGCCCGAAAGTTTTTCAGCACCTCTGAAAATTGTCCTCCGGCACGACTTGAAGCCCGCGATACGTGCTTGGCCGGATTCCCACAAGTCGCTCGAATGTTCGGCTAAAAGCATCTGCGCTTTTGAATCCGACGGAGGCGCTCACGCTTTCAATGCTATTGCGACGAACTCGCAATCGGTGCTGCGCTTCTTTGATTCGAGCGGTAGCGACAAACTCCGCCGGTGTTGTGCCGAAAGCACGCTTGAACAGACGAGCAAAATTTCGCGGCGACATGCATGCCCTCTGAGCAAGCGCCTCGACCGAAAGATCCTCATTCAGGTTGCACAAGATCCATGCAGCCAGATCAGCGAAGCGTTCGGACGATTCGACCTGAAATTGTAACGGCTCAGAGTACTGTTGTTCTTCACCCGATCGCTTAAGGTGAACAACGAATTCGCGCGCCAATGCTAAAGCAACCTGACGACCGTAGTCTTCTTCGATCAAAGAGAGGGACAAATCAATTGCGGCTGCGCCGCCGGCGCAGGTATAAAACGGGCCATCCTTTACGAACAGGCGATTGGGAGTGACCCGGAGCTTGGGAAATCGCAGAGCGACATCCCTGGCGAAACGCCAATGAGTCGCGACTTGGCGGCCATCCAGGAATCCCGTCGATGCGAGTGCGTAAATGCCGCTGCCGAGGGTCGCGATACGCCTTGTTTCAGGCGCCCGGCGGCTTAGCCACTTTGCGAGCTTCTTGCTCAATCTCGAACCGTGAATGCCGCTGCCGCCCGAAACGATGAGAGTATCAAGTGGCGGCGCGTCTTTGATAGCCAGCTGCGGTTTTACAATGATACCACACTCCGTTACACATGATTCAGTGCTGATACCGAGAGTTATTATGTGGTAATAACGCAACTCGCGACCGTTTCCAGTTGGCATCTTTGCTCGGGAAAAAACCTCGGCCGGCCCGGTCAACTCGTCGGCGGCCATTTGCTCGAATACGATCAGGCCGACCGTTTTCGGAATCATGGCTGCGCAGGCCGAATTCGGCTCGGCCGTCCCATTGAAGTGTTTGCTGTGTGTGGGAGCGAACGAATGCACTAAAGGCCGTCATCGGACTAAAACGATTCGACTACAAGGCCCACTCCGCGCAATGTCACCTGACCACTTTAGCTGGTATCTGGCTTTGTTGTAGCCGCTGGTCGCTGATCGCGGCTACAGCTCTCTCGCGATCGCTGTCATCGTAACGCCGCGTTGTAGCCGCGGTTGGTGGTTCCGGCTGGTCCGCGTGAGGAATACGTCATCTGTCGGCTCCCTGTCAGTTACGAGATGGCCTCTGGTAAGTGATTTCTATTGACGACGTTCGCTGGAATATTGCTGCACGAGAAATGAGGACACAGGGCGCCTACCGCCCAAATCCGCGGAACTGGATGTACAGGAAATCAAGCGGCGCGTTAGGGGCCTTCACTTGGTTTGCTTTCAATGAACCATGCACCCAATGATTTCATGAGAGGAATCGTGGTAATCTCCAGATATCGGGCCATGGAATTTGCACTGGCATTCACATGTTGATGCCAAACCAAGATTGGAGTGAAAAAGAGATCGCCCTTTTTCCACTCGATTCGCCGCTCCGCACCCCTCTCGTCGTGAATCACAGTATAGCCCTGTCCCTTCAGCACGTAGAACAGCGCCTCACAACTGTGCCGGTGGAGCGTGGCCGATGCTCCCGCTGGCAACTCGCTCACGTGGGCTTCGAGCGCTTCCAGACCTGGGAACCGAAAGTAGGCCGCAGCATTCCCGCGATCGCTTCGCGCGTGGACAGGATGATGCACGAGCTGTTTCACGAGCAGCCCATCTTCCGCTGGATAAGTATGGGCACGCATGAACGCGTCCAGCGCTTCTTCGTCATCGCATATCTTCGGCATATCGATTCCGTCCACTAATGAGATCAAGCTCAGCCATAGCTCCGGCAGGCGCAAGTGGCAAAAGGCCGGGGCAGACTAGCTAAGAGTAACATCGAATGGATGGCGCAGTGGAGCCGTGGGCTGCAGCACTGGTTAGACTGTATTGTCTTCGTTTGTGCTGTGTGTATGGTTTCGAACGAAGCCCTTGGCTAAGTCCCTACGCACGAGAAGCGAGATGGGTAATCCAATAAAGAACAGAAGAGCCAGGACACCGTTGACCCTTGAAGCAATTGTGACCGCGCTCTGTGGATGCGGTACTCGAGAGAGCGGAAGGATGATGAAATTCATGAACAGATATACGGCGCCGCCATAAACTAAACCGCTTAGAACAGGCCTCCGGATCAGGATCGCAAACTTGCGGCTTGCCGCATAGAACACACCTGTCCAGACAAGTGCAATCGTGTAATGTATTGCCACGCCTAGAGCGATCGATGGCAAACCGCCCCGGAAAGCCTGCATACCAATCAATCCGCTCGCAATATATTGAAACACCATCTTCGGTGTAATCCCACGCAGTTGGTTGAAGATAAGATTATCCGCTATGTCCAATGTCCCGGCGAACAAGCCAATCCATAGAATCGTCACCAGAGATCTGATCTTCCTTACCATCGGAAATTGCAACCGCTTGTCAGGCATCCTCTAGTTAGTCGACGCTGAACCGCCACTCACGTTGACGACAGTCCCGTCATCGCTCTGGCCTGCTACAATTTCTCCACCTCGTTTTCCTGCGCATTGATTGCTTGCCAGCGCCCGTCGCGATAAACGAAGACATCGGTAAAGATTGTCCGGTTGACATCCTTTCCATGTTCGTCGCTGGTCACAACTATGCCATTCACTATTCCCACGTCGCCGTATATCCGCACGCTCAGATTTTCGAAACGGTTCTTCAGATTGGCAGGTGGCACATGCCTGCTCGAGTAGGAGATATGCTGCGCTTTAGTTAGGAAATCGCCCGTCACGACCGGATGAATGAAATCAGATGCAAGAATCGGATCGAGCACGGCAGCGTCATGCTCGCCCCTTAGCCATGTGTTTTCCAATGCGATTAGGGCTTGCCGATCTTGCTCTGCAGTGCGCTGTGGTGTGGCCGCTGCGGCGCCCATATGCATCAACCAAATGAAAACAGCGACAAGACCAACTAATACTGAAGCAACTTTAGCGACGAGATTCATATAGGTGATTTCAGCAAAGCTTCTCTTATTCTCAATAGTTGAATTGATGGCGCAACTAATTAACCCCCTATCGCGCGGCGATCACTCTGTAAATGGAGCCTCTTCGATCAAGTCGCAGATATTGGTTGGGTGAAACTGTCCAAGGTTGCGCTCACCAATATCCCGCATGAAGCTGCGCGACGCGCCTCGGGGAAACTGCCGCACGACTCCTGCGCAGGTTTTGACAAAGGCGTGTTTGAAATCCAGCCTGGGGAACGCGTTCACCACCGCCGCCTTTGCGCTTTCCGGAATTTTCTCAAGGTCCGAGCCGACAACGTCGGCACCGGCGCCTGCGCTTACGAGGGCAATCTCGGGCCGCTTGAAGGAAGCGATCGCTAATGGGTGCATGGCGATACCATCCCAGACCATATTGGCTTGATCGTTCGGCAATCCATTGTCGGTCAGAAATGCCCGGGCAGCCTGAGCGCCTTGAATTTCAAATGGAAATGACCCGGCATAGCGCTCTGTCAGACCCAAGTCATGCAAGATGCAGGCGAGGTACAGGATCTCAGAATCGAATTTCAAATTACTCGCGTTGCCGATAAGAGTCCCAAACAGAAATGTTCTGGCTGCATGATTGAAAAGATACTCAGGAGACGTGTCTCTCGCCAGCTCTGTGGCGAGCCGCGCCATTTTCGAATCTACCAGCGCGATTCCTGCAACGGTCTTCGGCCCTTGCGTGGTTGGTTTCTTTGCGCGTTCGGTTCTTCTTTGCGAATTCTGCGGCGACATTGTGCCCCGGTTCCCGATTAAGCCTATTAGCGCTGCAGTCAAGGTTTGGACAAATTTGCGTCGATCGATCATGGATTACGGTCAATGTAGATCACCTCTGCGTACTCCCAAATGAGGTTGATTTGATTTCACTCCGTGCCGCCGCCACCTGGCCGCCAACGTCCTCGAAATCGAGTCGATATCCCAGCCGGCAATCGCTGGGTGCCAAAGCGACCAACACGGCCCACGACTGCTCACATCCGCATGCCGGTGTAGATAACTTCATCTTGATCTCATCCGCCAACACCCCAAGCCGGCAATTACGTCCGACAAACGCGTTTCATATATTGCGTTCCCGTCGCCGGGGCCTAAACTTGTCGAATGCCCCCTCTCGCCACCGTTCGTCTCTAGACCGATTCAGTGGAGTATCGGGAGTGTGAGTACAAAGGCACGTCGCTGGCACTGCCCACAATCTCGGTTGAATGCGTGCTAAATCGACGACTCCTACTGATTCTTGGTCGTCTTCAATTTCAACGAGGTTGAATTCAGGCAATAACGCAGATACGTCGGGGCAGGACCATCGTTGAATACGTGTCCGAGATGTGATCCGCACCTGGCGCACCTCACCTCCTCCCGCCTCATGCCACCGGCGTTATCGGCAACTACAATTATTTTGTTCGCCGCGAGCGGCTGATAGAAGCTAGGCCAGCCAGTGCGGGAATCGAACTTCGTATCAGAACCGAACAGCTCATTTCCGCACGCAGCGCAGAGATAGATTCCCTTCTCGTGATTGTTCCAATACTCGTTTTTGAAGGGCGGCTCCGTTGCAGCTCCGCGCAAGACATAGAACTGTGCGGGAGTCAGAATCTTTCGCCACTCATCATTTGTCAGCTTTACTTTTTCAGTCATCGGAAGCGCCCTGACTCGCGCCCGAATTCGTGCGGCTTCCGAATCGTCCCCGAAAGCTTTCGGGGCTGGCGTCAAAAGCAAGCAAGAGAACCACAGAAGTGAAAAGGCAGGCATGGCTCGTCTACAGGACTCAAAATGATGCACGATGGCGCGCGTGTTCACGGCCCCTTTAACCCGAGTTTTTTGAGTTTCGGCGCGACCCATTGCCGAACGTAAGGATTGTTTGGGTTCTTGCGACAAAAGTTCTGATGATATTCAGGTGCGGGGTGAAAAGATGCCGCGCGCGTAATTTCAGTGGCAATAGGTTTCGAGTACGCGCCGGATTTTCCTAGTTGAGCCTTGGACTTCTCGGCTGCTTGGCGCTGCTGGTCATCCACGTAAAAAATAACGGAGCGATAATGCGGGCCGATATCCGGGCCCTGGCGATTGATTTCCGTTGGATCGTGAGCATGCCAGAATACGGTAAGGAGTTTGTCGTAGCTGGTCTTGTTCGGATCAAACGCAATCTGGACCGTCTCCGCATTGTTCATATAACCAGAAACGACCGAATTGACGCCAGGCGTCTGTTGAAAAATTTCTTGCGTGCACCAGAAACATCCACCGGCAAAATAAGCTACGTTTGACTGCGCAGGTTTCTTTTCCGTTTTTTGCGCAAACGACTGTGAACACAATGCGACGCCAAGGATGAAAGCCGCACAACAGAACAACGGACGCTGATACATCATTACGAGCAACCCTTCTGTTGTTGTGCTAAAGTGGCAATGCCCACTTGGAGCAGAACGTACTGGCCAGTTTGTGATTTCCTGTGAAACGCGGCGGGAGTTAACTACGATTGATGAAGACATAGGTCGGCAAGACTTAAGATAGGAATAGGAACGTGCATACGAACCAAGCCAATTTGAGACTAGTGAACGGATCGCCCGGCAAGACACGGCGTCGCCGTTCGGTCATGGCATTCGAAATGATTCGGCTCGATCGGACTGCTCGCGAACCGCTCTACCAACAACTCTACCGCCAAATTCGTGATGAATTGGCATCCGAAAACTTTAGCGGCAACTTTTCTCGACTTCCTTCCTCCCGAGAGCTCGCGGCTGACCTGGGAATTTCAAGGCCCACCGTTAGGCTCGCCTTCTCGAAACTTCATGCTGAAGGATATCTGCGATCCAGAATCGGATCGGGGACATTCGTTGCAGGCGCTCTTCCCGAAACTTTTTTGAGCGTACGAAAGCCCGGAACCGGGCGCCAAATACGGCGCCAGCCTAGCATTTCTGAGCGCGTCAGGAACATTCCGGATAAACGTATTGGAAAACAGTTTGACGTCCCAGCCGACGGTGGGCCCGGTGTCTCGCTGGTACCTGGCATCCCGGCGGTCGACGAATTTCCAATCACAGTGTGGGAACGACTCAGAGCAGAAGTACTCGCAAAAAAGGGAGCTCATTTGCTGCGGTATGCATCGAGTCGTGGCGACGCCGATCTACGCAAGGCAATCGCAGCTTACTTATGCGATTTTAGAGGCGCGCGTTGCCATCCGGACCAAATCGTTGTGGTGGCCGGAATGCAGCAGGCGATGCTGATCAGCGCGATGGCCTTGGTAAATCCCGGCGAGGCCGCGTGGATCGAAGATCCAGGATTTCATCAGGCCCGAAGGGGTTTTGCTTTTGCCGGGGCCACCGTGGTTCCAAGACCCGTCGACCGGGAAGGAATCATCATCACGCGATCATCGAAAGAGCCGCCGCCAAAAATCATTTTCGTGACGCCTTCCCATCAATTTCCGCTCGGGGTGACGATGAGTCTCGAACGAAGAACCGCCTTGCTCGATTTTGCACGCGAAAGCGATGCTTTTATTTTCGAGGACGATTACAACTCAGAGTTCCGTTTTACTGGTCCCCCGCTGCCATGTTTGCAGGGACTCGACAATTCTGGTCGGGTGATCTACGCGGGGACGGTGAGTAAAATTCTCTGTCCCTCTTTGCGCTTAGGTTATCTCCTGGTGCCAGAGCAATTGGTAGATTCGATGATCAAGATTCGGGCTGTGATGGATCAACACTCATCTGCGATTGATCAGGCGACGCTTGCGCGATTCGTGACAGAAGGATTTTTCTTGAGCCACATTAAGCGGATGCGGAAACTGTATTCTGATCGAAGAGAGTTCTTCATCGAGAAATTCAACAATTTACTCGGTGAGCACTTTACTCTGCAGACTTCGGAAGCTGGGTTGCACTTCGTCGCCTGGCTGCGCCACGAAGCAGATTTCCCGGTGATCGTGCGGTTCGGCATCGAGACTGGGATCAGACCCGTGCCGCTATCGTTTTATTGCATCGAAGCGGAACTAAAGCCTGCATTCGTTTTTGGTTTTGCGGCCTGGTCCGCGGCGCAAATTCGAGAGGGCTTGATTAAGCTCGCGTCGGCACTCAAGGCAAAGCGGAAAATATATGCGGTAGGAAAACACTCCTATTCATACGTCTCACCCTGTGGATACGTTGAAAATTGGCCCTGGTCGTGATCGTTCTCTTATCCATCCTGGCCTGAGATTTTCAGTGTCCAAAATCGCTTCACACCGTAAGTGATGGTTCCGCGGGGGAAACAGTGCCATTTTTACGTCTCAACGTGTGCCCGGCACCGTCGCAGTCATTACCCGGCCGGGAACTACGTAATGCAGAACGTCGACGAGCCGTAAGTTCATTTTTCAACGCTGTGTTGCGTCGAAGCGTTGTCGTCTCGCGTGGTTATTGGCGATCTGTTTTGGCTCGATTCGCGCTGACTACCGTTCGGGGACTGCGTTGTCTGAGGATAACAAGGAACGCTGGTCATTTCGAATTTGACGCTGCTTCGAATAGACCGCTGGCTACCCGATCGCGCTGGGGGCTAGGTGAAAGTGGTCTATGGCAAAAACACAAAGTGGATCTTGTTCAATCCAAACCAACGCCAGAAATTACTCAGTAAAACATTCATTAACATCAAGACGGAGGCATCATAATGAAGAAAACAATTGTCACTCTCGCCTGCGCGCTGATTGCGCCGCTGGCATTTGCGCAGACGAGTTCGAAAGGTACACGACAAGGGACAACTACTGCAGAAACCATAACGATAACGGGAACGATGGTCACAGAGACGAGTGAGGAAGGCGCGGCCGCCAGTTATCAGCGAAGTCGTCCGAACCGCGATCAAAGCCGGCGCTCGCGTGCGCGTTTATTACGTAAACACAGGCGGTTCGCGTGTGGTTGATCACGTGGTCGTTGAAGAGTGAGTCTTCACGCATGGGATATCACGAAAAGTCGCAAGCCGCAGACGAGGCGCAGAGTGAATACGAAAGCTCTACACCCCGCCGCGCGGTGTTCACGCGCGCCAACCCCTACGCGCGCGAGTATTGGGGAATCAAACCGCTTCTACAGGACGACCGGAATTTGACGAAAAAATCTGCACCGAGGAATATCCTTCGCGTATCGGACCGGCGTGGGTCACACAAGACTCTCTGGTTTGCATTCTTCGCGGCGGTCATCGTGATTATCGGACTCGTGTTCTGGAGTCAGCCTCAAGGACAAAGAAAACTCGCTATGAAGGCGAATCCCAATAAGAGCGTTCCAAATGACAGCGAGTTGCGAACCCGGCTTAGCAAAGAACAGTACCGCGTGACGCGCGAAGGTGCCACGGAGACCCCGTTTCAAAATGCCTACTGGGATAATCACCAGGCAGGAATTTACGTCGACATTATCACCGGCGAGCCGCTCTTCAGCTCCCTTGATAAGTTCGACAGCGGCACAGGCTGGCCCAGTTTCACTAAACCGATTTCGAAGGACAAAGTAGTGGAAAAAAGGGATTCCTCCTTTGGAATGGAGCGGACGGAAGTTCGCTCAAGCAAAAGCGACTCACATCTTGGTCATGTGTTCGAGGATGGACCGCCGCCAACGGGCGAACGTTATTCCATCAACTCCGCCGCCGTGCGTTTCATTCCAGTCGGAAAATTACAGGAAGAAGGCTTAGGTGACTATCTGCCCTTGTTTTCGGGAGCGGAAAGCAGAGACCAGAAATCGGCAAGTAAGCGGCGTTAGCGTTCGCTCCCGGTTGCGAACTCATGGCGATCCCCGGTGTGTTCCTTCGCACAGTAGTTTTTCTGAACAGGTTACTCTTAATTGGCCAGCTAGTCGTCACGCTGAACGTTTTCTCAACGTTTACTGCGAAAGCAGCCGAAGCTTCTTTTAAGTTCACCGGCGTTGCCTTTTCTCCGGGCTCAACTGTTCGGGCCAATGTTCCTCTGAGCACGCAGGAAAAATCACTCGCCGGGCAAGGCGGCAACCCCGTGCCGCAAAGCGCAATCGCCGTGCTGGCAACGCCGTCAAATTTCGATCCGAGAAAAAGTTGGCCTGTCTTGATTGCTTTTTCCACAAACGATTTCAAACGTCAGAATCGGGACGATCTCGTCGATTTTTATCGCAGGGTTGGACTTGCTGAAGGCTGGGTATTGCTGGCGGGCGACGGCCCCCAACCTGCGCGGAACGACACGGTGGGATGGCGCGCGGCCATGACAATGGCGGCCATCGACGCCCTTCACCGCAGCTTTGCCGGTTCGGAAAAATGGACGATCGTTTGCGCCGGGTTCTCCGGCGGAGCGAAAAGCGCGAGTTTCATCGCGCCCTTGCTCGCGAAAAGCGGTTGCCGCTTCATCGGAATTTACCTAACCGGCGCGAACCAAGAGCACCTGAGCGAGGGATATAAGAACTTCCAGCCCGGCGCGAATTTTCTCAGTACGCCAATTTTCATTAGTGCTGGACACGATGATAGAATCGCAACCTTAGAGCAGCAATACGCCGTCGTCGGTTCAATCAAGCGAACCGGCTTTAACCGAGTCCGAATCGGGACTTTCCGTGGCGGCCATGAAGTCAATGACGCGCAAACCTCCATTGCCTTGCGCTGGGTCCGCACGCCGGAGAAGTAAAAGCGGCCTGACTGTAACTCGCCTGGGCCGCCTCGATAAAAACAAAGGCAAGTGGCTCGCGCCATTCAGAGGAGCCCGCGGTCTCCCTTCGAGGCGCTCGAGGGCTGCTGAAGTTTGTCGGGCGATTTCACCAGATTTCCCGCCGCGGTTCCTATACGTTTAGGAGCCGCAAGCGGAGCGCCGGTGAATACGAAAACCCACGCTGCAATCACGCGCGAGCGGGGAAAAAGCGCTGCGGGCTAGGTGAAAGTGGTCTATGGCAAAAACACGAAGTGGGCCTTGTTCAATCCAAACCAACGCCAGAAATTTGGCCAGTAAAAACATTCATTGACCCATTAACATCAACAGGGAGGCATATAATGAAGAAAACAATTATTACTCTCACCTGCGCGCTGATTGCGCCGCTGGCATTTGCGCAGACGAGTTCGAAAGGCACACGACAAGGGACAAACACTGCAGAAACAATAAC